>Ga0208849_1000025_pt1 | contig 154530 bp, 140 predicted proteins | sample NGESurdeep072012_10_FD_184470 | JGI IMG/M metagenome (GOLD analysis project Ga0208849, IMG submission 184470) | Arctic peat soil microbial communities from Barrow, Alaska - NGEE Surface sample 53-3 deep-072012 (SPAdes) | ecosystem: Environmental > Terrestrial > Soil > Wetlands > Peat ... | reverse complement strand
CGCGAGCCATTCCCGACTCTGAACTCCGCTCGTCCCGAAATAGACAGTTTCGTAAGTCTGTCCGGCGTTGTTTGAAGCTGTGGCCACTAAGCCGCGAGCCTTGAATGTTGCATCTCGTCACTCCACTGAGACAGAGCGTCGACGACGACCTTTTGGACAAAGGGAACATCATGGTAATCAACGCCGTAGAGGTTGAAGGTCGGCGATGCGCCCGTGGCCCCACCAATGTTTGAAAGGTTCGCGCCGGCCGGGACAACCAGCTCGCCGGGCATCAGGTACGCGAGCTGTTGGACGCCAGGAGATCCCTGAACTACGCCGCCATCGTGATATTTCGGAATCGGAATGAGCGGCATCTGAGGTACTCCAACCGTCCCGCCGCCAAGGTGATGACCAAAGATGTCGATCGACGGCAATGTGAAGTGAAGGTCGTTCCAGATTCCGATTACGGCGTCGTACACCGTCGCGAAGGCTGCGGTGATGCCGTCCCACATGTGTTCGGCGGCGTGACCGATCTTGACGGGGAGGCCGGTGAAGAAGTTCGCGATCGGCTGCCAGATATTCGCATCGAGCCAACTCGCGCCGAGCTTGAGTAGGTTCCACACGGCCTTGAAGCCGTCACCGATGCCTGAGACGATTCGTCCGGGCAGTTGCTTGAACCACGTGACCACGTCATCGAAGGTCTTAGGAATCGTCTTGGTGAAGAAATTCGCGATTGGGTCGAAGAGGTCGTTCTTGAGAAATGTCCACGCCGTCGACGCCTCTGACTTGATAATGCCCCAGTATTCCGACCAGTGTCCGACGACCTCAAAGAGCGCTACGCCGATCCCGATGACTGCCGTGACGAGCCACGCGACCGGGTCGAAGATCTCATTGAGGACCAGAGCCACGGCTCCGATCACCGCGGCGAATTCCGTGAACCGCCGCCACCCCTGCGCGACCCAACTAACGAGAACGGAGAGGTACCCGACGACCTCGTCGATCACGACGCCGACTGGCGTGAGAACGACGAGAAGTTTCCCGGCGGCTTTGACCACGTCTTCGAGGTCTTTGACCAGCGACGGACCGTTGTCTTTCAACCACGTCATGAACTTCTCGAAGCCACCGCCCGACACCCACTTCGCGAAGGCGTTGACCATGCTCGTGATGCCGTTGCTCAGCGCTTTGACGATCGGGCCCGCCTGGGCGCCGGCGCCGGTGAATGCCTCGAAGATGGTGACGAAGTTGCCGCCCATCGCGGACATGAAGCCGTTGCCCAGTTTGAAGATCTGCATTATCTCACTGAGGCCGGTCTTGGAACCCATGAACTTGGCGAGCTCGTCGAACGTCTGGCCGATGCCGGCGGCCGCCTGGATGATGATCGGGCTCAAGTCGCGAAAGAACGGCAGGAGGTCGCTGAGGCCCGTCTGTATCAGGGGCAGGAAGGCCGCCTGGACCTTTTCCTTCAACCCATAGAAGACCGGAAAGAGTTGGCCCGTCACGAACTCGACGAAACTCTTGCCGGCCGGCGTGAGACCGGCCAACGCTCGAGTAGCGGCCGCGATCTGGGCAGTCGTCGCGTCAGGGTTTTGTGCGGCATTAGCAGCGATCAGGGCCGTCGGAATTCCTGAGAACCCTAGAACAAGGGCTCCTAGGCCCGTAGACGCCCCCGCAATCAAAGCGGGCAGCGCGGAGAAGGCACCGAGTGCCAAACCTCCGATTGGAAGAAGCGCCGCCCCGAGGACGACGAGCGCTCCTGTCATGGGTGGGATGGCGGCGCTCGCTTCGGCCGCGCTGGCCGCGACGCCGTCGAGGCCGGTGGTCGCGGCGCCATCACCGCCGACGCCGGCGAGTGCCGCGTCGGCGGCCGAGGCCTCGACCACTAATCCCCCGAGTTTGGCTTCGGCCGCGCCCGTATCGACGCCGATGCGGATATCGGGGTGCTCGGCTTCCAGCACGGAAAGTTCGGCCTGGAGTGTGGCCAATTTTTCCTGTGTGTCGGTCTCGTCGACGCCGAGGTTAATACTCGCTTTCAGATCGGCGATTTCCGCGCGGAGTGTCTGAGCTTTCGCACTCGCCTCGGACGTGTCGGCGTCGATCTTGACGGCGTCCATGTCTTTGAGTTCAGCGTTAACGACGTTCTTGAAAGTTTCAGCGAATACCTGACCAGCCGTCTGGCCCCATTCCTCGGCCGCGGCACCGATCTTTGAGACAATTCCGTCCATAGACGGTAGGATCTGGATGAACGCCGAGCCAATTTCGTACGACATTTAGATTCTCATTTCTTGATGTTTTCGGGAGTCAGGGCGTCGCCTGTTTCGGCAGTTGAATCCCGAAGTGCTTGGCGTACTGGGCCATGATTTCACTCATCACGTACCCAGTGACCTCGGGATGCTTGTGAAAGCCCTCGAAGGCCTCGGTGCCGAGAATCGCCTCGATCGTCTCAGACGGCGTGCGCGTGCCGAAGCTCATGAGGAAGTCGAAGGACTGCGCCTTGGGATCCGGGAACGTGTACTCGCGGTCTTCACCTGTCTCAGGGTCGGCGAGCACGACGGTGAACGGTTCCTTTTGCTGTTCGACCTCGAGGTCCCCGATCGTTAGACGTGGGCTCATCTGACAAGACCCATCGAAGGGTCCTGAGCGATGATGCGGTCCAGTTGTGCGTCCGTCGTTGCGTTGCCAAGTTCAGTCGGCGTCACAATCATGAACTCGAACATCTCAGCCCCCTGCGGCAGGTGCTTAGCTTCGGCCAGCAGCGAGTTGATCGCATCGATCGCTGCTGGACGCGAACGGGCGGCATCACCCAGTACGTTTTGCCAGCCTTCGCTCGTGAAGCCCGAAGCGACGACCTGTAAGTGCGCGTGTAGTGCGAGGGCGCGCACCATCGTTTCGTCGCCGCTGGTGCGCGCTCGGGCGAGCAGTGCTGCCGCGTCCTTCGAGTCTCCGATCGTCGCGACCTTGTCGAGAGCTGCGCGGTGAGCCATTGTGATCGCCGCCCTGTCGCCTGGCGACGATGCGAGGTCATCGAGACCGAAAGCGGTGCGCTCATTTTTCGCACGCGCCGCCTGTCGCGCCTCGTCGGCGGCCGACTTAGCCGCCGCCAGCTGAGCGTTAGCAGTTTTCAGTGCTAACGCGACCCGCGCTGCCTTCGCGGTCGGCGTTAGTTCGTTACGCGCGAGAATTTTCGCTCTGTCGTCACTGAATTTGGCCCGAATTTTGTCGGCTGGGCGTTCGAAGACTATCTGGCTCATTGGGTTCCCTTAGGGTCGGTTGGTTCTGTTTCAAGGTGGTCATCCAGCGCCAGGATTCGCCGCAGAGCTGCGGTCGGTACGCGCAGTTTTGAGCCCGCATGAATGACGGGTAGTGGGAAATTTCCACGCTGCGCGAGCCGATAGGTGGCCGATCGACCGATGCCGATTGCCCTTCCTGCGGCAACCAAAGAGACGGTCGGAGACTCAGGTAGCACGATTGACGACATGCGAACATGATGCCGTGTATCGTGGTGTCTAACCACGCGAGCAGCGTGGTTTCTAGATGCGGAGATAGAGTGCCACGAGAATCGAAGAAGTCAGCCCCACGTCGATCATCCAAACCGTCGCTGACGCTTTGGCTAGTGGCCGGCGGAAGAAAACTTCCGTGGGGCGTAGCCGACGCCGCCGACGCCACTGAGGTCGTCAACATTGACGGTCTCTGGGTGCCCAATCGAATTACCGTGACGCACTCAGGCTCGTTGGGACTGCCTTCGCTCCGACTAGATCTTCGCGTCGTCGATGGCGTTCCTGTTTGTCACGAGGTGACTATTTCGAGCGTCGACGATGGGAGGGGCGTTCGGCCATCAGACATTCTCGCGATCAGCGTCGAGCACTGGGTGTCCGCTACATTCACGGCGCTCGCTTTCACCGGATCCGAGAGCGGCAAGGGATGGAACAGAACGTGGCGCCTTGGATCGCCTCCGCTCGCGGGAATGTTTGAACAGATTACGAAAGCACAGCGACGCAAGGGAACCCGAACATTGACGGACGCAAAGATCCAGCGAGCCGCCGAAATATATCGAGAGAACTTCCACCGTAGGGATCCCGTCCAGGCCGTCGCCGCTTATTTCGTCGTGGCAAATCGAACCGCGAGCAGCTACATCAATCGAGCGCGCAAACTCGGTTATCTTCCGCCTGTCGAAAGACGCGGCCAGAAAAAGATTTGAGGAACGCCCCCGGCTAAACGGCTATCGGGTCAACTGTCCAGGATGTTGCTCGGGTGGTCGCTTTCGCGTCACGCGCTTGGCTTCGCGCTCTCGAATCGTTTTGTCACGATGGCAGGGGACTTCGTGAATTGCGGCGAGGTTCGCCTCGTCGTGATTGTCGCCCGGGACCACGTGGTCAACTTGATTCGCCCCGTCTCGGCGACAGACGTGACACACGTGCGCGTCGCGTTCGAGAATACGTCGACGCAGCGACGGCCAGTTTTTCGGAAGACGCTCCTTGCGAGTCGAATTAGCCCATTGACTCGCCATAACGGGGCTAGATGTCATCCAACGTCGGGCGACACTCTTCGCTGCCGCGCCATTCTGCCGAGCGTTCAGAAAACGTAACGAGCGATTCGGCCAGTTCGACGGCGCGGCTCAGGACAAATCCGTTTTCAACGCCGCCCTGGAGTTCGATGATTGGCTCGAAGGCCTTGAACCTTTCCTCATCGTCTTTCTCAATACGTTGGCTCATCACTACGTCAGCCGTGTCCGGAATCCAGTTATGGTTCGGTTCGCCTGCGGTCTCCACCTCGACGACCTCGCTCTTGTGGGTTACGAATTTCGAGTCGTTCGACTCAAACTCTTCCAGGTGCTTCGCGGAAGTCACAACGCACCACGTCGGGCACGGTCCAAACGTTTCGTTCGATGTCATTCGCTCATCCAATCACAACGACGCGGCTCTGGCTGGCTTTGCCGCCTTTCATAACGCCGGGCTTGGCGATGGCGTCGAGTCGCGCGGCCCAGGCGAGCGTCGCGGCGACTGCGCAGTCGATCTTTCGAGGGCTATCAGGGTACTCCTTCGAGATTTGAAGCCCACTGCGGGGCGACGGGTTGCGTCGAGCGTTCAAAACGTGCTCTGTGAGCCGGTACGAGCCATCGTGCGTCATGTCGCCGTTGACGACCGCCTCTTCGAAAGCCGCGAGGGCGCGCACCATGATCGAGGGGCGATTAGCCCAGAAGTGCGTCGCATGATGGACATTGGCGCGCACCTTAAGACGCTTCGAAAACTCTTGTTCCCAGGTGCCGAGTTGGGACTGCCAGCCGCTCGGATCAGCGTAGAAACCAACGATCTTGAAACGCTTGAAGGCGTCTCTCACGGCGGCGTCAACAAGCGTCTCAGGGACTTCCCAATCGTCTTCTTTCTCTCGTGCCTGCCAGCAACCGAGGAGCTCGACGTAACCGTCTGGGACGCGCACAGCTACCAGGGCAGTCGCGTCGGCGTTGCCGCGCACTCGACCTCGCGATCCGTCAAAGCCCAGAGTGATTACATCGTCGTCGACGAGAGGCTTCGATCTGTCAAGGCACGATTGCCATTGGTCGGCCGCAATCCAGGCGTCATCGACGCTTGCCGGCTGGTTTAGGTAGTAGCGCCGGGCATCTGAGGGGTGCGTGCCGCCATCGAGCACCTCAGCGGCGAGTCGGTCAATGTCAATCCACGGCGAGTCGGCGTACAAGTCAGCGAGGGCGGCTCGTAGTTGTACAGGGTCGCCAATGTCGTCGCACTGACCAACGGGCTGCCACGTGAGCACACCGTCGCCGGCGTGCGTGCCGGCGCGGACGCCTTCGGCGTACGTGTGGGTTTCCTCGGCGACCGATCCTTGACCGTTAACCCACATGTTCGAAGTCTCAAGTGAACGTGAGTTCGTCTTAGCGACGCCGCGGCGCAACGTCTCAGCGAGGCGATGACCGCCATTGGATTGGACCCACAAGTGCGTCTCGTCAAGGATTACGGCAGTCGGCCTCAGACCTTCCTTCGACGGCGCTCGAGCAGAACTAGACGACAACTTGCCGTTGCGCGTTCGAACGCGAGTAAGGCCGGCATCGAGGCCGGGGATCTCGGCGTGGGCGACGTTGTTTTCGAGCATCGAGATCGCGAGGCTCATCGTGGCGTCCTCGGCTTGGTCTTGACTCAGCGCTGAGAGTTTCACGTCCGGCGAAGGATGCTTTCGCATCTGAGGAGTTCCGTCGTCGTTCCACGAGACGAAGCGAACGGGGCCGGCGAGTTCACAGCACGCGAGAGCGGCGGCACCGGGGGTCTTGCCCGCTCCCTTCGGCAAAATTATCTGACCCCTTCGCCACAGGTAGCTGCCGTCCTCATCGAGGGCGTACCACCAGCTCACGAAGCGCGCCTGCGACTTTCGCCAGCGCCACGGCTGGCCGGCGTCGTCACCGTCTGGCTGGCTAAGTACGACCTCGCTCCACGCAAGAATCTCGGGGCCGGCTGAGGCGACGCTTTGATCGTGCGGCCAGCCTTCTGGCAAACCGTCATCCGACCACTCGAGGCGCGCGAGGATCTCTGCTGCACTCATGCGGTCTTTCGGTCCCAGCGCGCACGAGCCAGGCCAATAGCCGATTCAGTCGCAGCGCGTGAGGCATCTACCGCGCTCGTATCGCTGTCTGCCAACCTGAGCGCGCGAAGCAACGTAGAGAGAGTCGAGCGATGCTGGCGTAATTCGGTGATCAGAGGATGCGCGACTTCCTGTCCCTGAGATCCGCGCACCGTTTGAGGCGCGCCCTTAAGGGACGCTTGCAGATCGTCGATCAGATCGCACTCAAAACAGGCGTCCTGGAGAATCCGAAGGTGATCTGGACGAAGAGTGGCCGTCTTAACGACGGCCTTCCACAAATCGCGCCCTCCTTTGGCGAGTCCCTTGGGCGGCGTTGGCATTTTTCCCTGAGTCAAAAGAAAATCCCCAGACGCGCAAAACACAGCGCCATGCGCTTGAGGAAAAAACGGCAACACGGAACGGGGACACGACGAAAAAGGCGACCCCTCCCCTCCCCACCCCCCCTTAACTCAGTACGACCCACCAATAATCGGGCCGAACGCCGCGTCACCACGTCTCTCCGCTCGACGCAACGCGACCGGTCAGTTCGTTGATGACCTGGGATGCTTCATCTTTAGTCAAGTCATTCATGGATGTGATCGACACCACCCCAATAATCGCCGCGGCCGCTTCGTGTTTGGCCGGACCCGCGATGCCCAGTTTGCCGAGCAACGTTTGTATCGCCTTCACTTGAGTCTTCGTAGCGAGCGAGGCAGTAATTTCGCTCGCCGGCGTGGTCGGTTCGTCCGATTCACACTCAGTTACTTCGACAACCTCGGCATCGGCAACATCGTCGCTGACAGCATTGAGAACAACGGCGACGAGTTGCAACGCGACCGCCGCTTGTGCTGACGTGAGCCCACTTGCGAGTGACGGCAAACCGGCTGCAATCCATCCCACTTTCACTTTCGCTCGATCATCTTCGTCGAGTAATGAGAGCGATGTTTTTAATGCGTATGTTTGATCCTCAGTCGCGACTTCGCCGGTTTCGTCTTTGCGCGATTCGCGGCGAGTCGTAACTGGCCCTAGGCGCGGCCGAGCCGCTGGCGGCGAAAAGCTCTCGACCTCTTCAGGCGTGTATGACATCCCGCTGATCACATCGGGGAAGTAGAGACGGCAGGCCTTCGACGTGACTCGCGCTGCAAGCATGGCGTCAGGGTATTTCCGCCAGTTGTCGCCGCTGAGCCCCGCGCGTTGAGCGTCGCTGATCGTGAACGTCGTTTCGCGCCATTCGTCCCAATCCTTTCGCTTGCACTGAGCCGTGGCCGACGTACTGTCGCCGTCGAGAATGAACTGGTGACCTTGTTCCATCACAAGCGCTCGCAGCAACTCGGCCGCCGCGCTTGGTTTACCGGCGACGAAATTAATTTGCTGCAAACTTTGCATCGGCCCAATTCCGAGCTCGGCGCCGAACAGCACGACGGCCAACACTTCGTCCGGCTTGTTGCGGAAACCGCCGGCACCATCGCAGTCTTAGAGATCCGTTCCGCGAGCGTCAGATATTCCTCTAGATGACCGATCCCACCGCGGATCCGCGAGGGCGCATGATGAGCTGGCGCAACGTCGAGGCCCGTGTCCTCGACGACGGTCGCTTCGATTTCATTCGTCATTGTCTTCTCCTTGGTTTGGGATCTCGATGATGATGAGTTCCTGGCGTCGCGCATCTTGCGCGTCGAAGGTGTCAAGCAAAAGTCGGCCGAGGCGATCGGCCTCTCGCCATTCGGCATTCGGAAGGTGCATCGACGAAGGACGAGAATTCACGTTGTCGCGCGTCGCTTCGTCTTCGGCAGTCATCAAATGCTCGTTTGTTGATTAGCTCGAAGCGCGCGGCGGCCAACTTTGGGCGAACCTTGGCGCCGGTGACACGGACCGATTTGGTACGTGCAAATTGACTGCAACCGAGAAAGGAACCGGCGGCCGCGCGCCTCGAGATGTTGAGCCAGAATCACGATGCAGCTTTCGAAGTTGCGAGCTGGCGAAGGCGAGTACAGAGAACTTCGATGTTTCCGCCGAGCACTGATGCCGGGAGCTTCTCGTGTGCGAGCTGCGCGAGCGGCGGCAATGCGGAGACATCTCGCGGCGCAGGAGTTCGGTACCAATCCTCGATCGCTAATGCGGCGCCCTCGACAACATCCGTGAGCGTGCCTGGCGCGTCGTCCTGTTTCGATCTAGAGATCGCATAGGCAACGCCGTTGTCGGTCCAAACGTTTACGCCCGTGACGATTGCGACTCGGATGTCTTCCTCAGAGTGACCCGCGTTCAAAAGCCTCTCGAAAAGATTCGCAGTTGCCTTGACACCTTTGGTCGGTTTTACAGATTGCGAAAAGGCGAGCTCCGCAAGCGAGTTCGCCTGCGAACTCGCGGGAGGATGAGTTCTTTGTATTTCATTACTTTGTATTTCATTACTTTGTATTTCATTACTTTTCTTTTTATTATGGTTCGACGCCTGCTTCGTCGTTGTCGAAGCAGGCTGCTTCGTTTGAGTGGAACCAGGTCGCTTCGTCGTTGTCGAAGCAGGCGTCGCTGCGCGAGCCTTTCCAGAGTTAATGCCGCCTTGTTTTGCGCGCTTACGTCGATCTTCACGCATGGCTTCGAGGTCAGCGTGCGATGCGTGGCTTTTGAGATAGTCCAGGTTCAGGTACGTTCGCTCGTCAATGCGAGACCAGAGACCGCTCTCGATGAGCTCCTCGATGTGAACAAGTAAGTCATCGTCGTTTGGACACGTCGCCTTGATCTGAGCCAGCGTGACAATTCCATCGCTCTCGAGTCGCCCCGAGATCGCCGTGGCCTTAATGGTCAAGAGGACGGCACCGTCGCTTAGCTCGATCGTCCGTTCGAAGAAATTTAAGTCAATTTGAATGAAGGGACGCGCCACTAGACCGTCACCTCTCCGGCGAGCATCGCATCGATCGCGGCCTTGGGCCAAAGCAATCGGCGTCCAACGTGAATTGCTCGGACAGGAAACTCGCCGCGCTTCTCGGCCTCGTAGATTGCCCAGGTGCTCAACCCCATGAGCTCGTGGAGCTCGTTGGCGTTGTACGTCTGGCGCGTCACTCGTCCTCGCTCACGACGGTGGTTGCGAGAGCTTTGATGACGGCGCTGTATAGAACGGCTGGCGGGCCATGAGGAGAGAGAAGGCCGCGCTCCCACTTTGAGATCGTTCCCCTCGTGGAACCGCAGGCGCGAGCTATTTCAGCGAGTGATACGCCCGCAGCGATGCGTACGCGCCGGCCGGTGCCATCGTTGGCGAGCTGACGTGCCTGGGTGAGGCAGAACAAGATCTCAGTGCCGGTCAAGGCCTCTGAAGTTGGAGTCATGAGATTCACCATAGATTCCTATGTGTCGCCGAAAGGTGTACGAAAGACTACGTTTGTGCGAATTTAGGGACTAATTACGGATACGTTTCCGTAAAACGGTCATCTGTCCAGTGTCGCCGTAACGTTTCCATAATGTTGTACTCTGCGAGAATGACAGTTTTTAACCGGTACTGGTCGAAGTGGCCGGACGCCCAGAATGGTCCATTCGATCTTTGGACCACCGTCGCAGTGACGGATGGGCACGCCGAAGTCGTCGGAGTCGAAATGTTTTCGATCGATCCCGACGCCATCGTCGCTGATATCACGACACTTCGGGCTTTCCGCGCTGACGAGCCACGTTCTCACTTCAGCCGATTGCGTAAGGCGACGGACGCGGCATCTGAAGAGTACGAACCTGAATCGTCATGGATCAATCGGACGGGCTCGATTCGGAACCAGGACATCAGGCTCCCACTCGCGAAGATCGTCGAAGATCACATGGCTCCCGAACGCGATTTGGCGAAGAAGTTCCTCGAGGACCATAGGTCGACTGGTGAAGCATCGGACACGGGCGTAAAGGGCGCCGCTGAGATACTCGCGAAAGTGACCGGTGAGGGCGCTCCAAAGAAACTTGGTCGCCCGGCGAAGACGCGCGATCACTACGTCGAAGTCGCCGCAATTTACGTGGAAGCGAGATTCAAGGGGACGGGTGCAACTCGATCGATTATGGACCACTACAACGTCACGAAATCGTGCGCGTCGAAATGGGTCTCGAGATGTCGTCACGAGTACGGGCTACTACCCCCTGCGCCGCGCCAGGGCGTGCCGGCGAGCGTTTGGCCGCAAACGGACACGGAATCGGACAAGGCAAAACCAAAGCGAAAGAAGAAATCATGAAGGGTTCGATTAAGCAGCGCGGCGAAACGTTTACCGCTTACTGGTTCACCAACGACCCCGCGACCGGCAAAAGGAAACAACACTCAAAGGGCGGTTTCCGGATCCAAGGTGACGCGCAGAAACATCTCAATAGTGTCCTCGGTCGCGTCGACAAGGGCTCGTGGCGCCCCGACACGCCCATGACGGTCAAAGAGTTGCTCGAGGATCACTGGTTGCCGTCGCAGGCCTCACAAGGGCTACGAGGGGCAACCATGGCTCAATACCGACTCGTCGTGAGAGCGTGGCTCGTCCCCAATATCGGCGGCACTCCGGTGTCGGCGCTCACTCCAAAGATCGTGAGCGGTCTCATTACCACGCTGAAGACGAAAGAATCGTCAGCCGGCCGCAAAGGTCTTTCGCCGCGCACCGTCCAGTTGGCAGTCGGCGTGTTGAAGTCTGCATGTAACTGGGCAGTCGTGAACAAGCTCATGCCGCACAACCCGATCGCCGCGTTCGCGCAGCCTCATGCGGACCGTCCAGAGATGAAGGCGTGGAGTGTCGGCGAGGCTCGCCAGTTTCTCGAAAGCGTGAAAGATGACCGACTGGCGTGGGTGTGGACGCTCGCCTTGACTCGCGGTCTGCGTCGGGGCGAGCTGTGCGGCCTGAAATGGGAGGACATCGACCTGGAGCGCGGTACCGTGCGAATCAATCGCGCACGGGTGACGGTCGAGGGACGCCCAGTTGACTCGTTACCCAAGACGAAAGCCGGTCGCCGATCAGTGCCCTTGGATCCGAATCTGTTGACGATCCTCCGCGCTCACAAGGCGAGCCAGAGCGTCGAGCAATTGAAATCAGGCGGCGCGTACAAAATTGACGGCTATCTCTGCGCGGACGAACTGGGCCAGCCGTACCACCCCGACACGATCTCGGGATGGTTCGACAAAGCGGTAAAGAAAACGGCGCTGCGCCGAATCAGACTTCACGACACGCGCCACACTGCAGCGACGCTCATGCTTGCATCAGGCGTGCCCGTGAAGGTCGTGACCGAAATGCTCGGTCACGCAACGCCTGTCATCACGCTCACGTTCTACGCCCACGTCATTCCAGGTATGGCGGAACAAGCGGGCGCAGCACTGTCCGAAAGCCTGTTGGCGTAATTGCGTTGACAAATGGTTGACATCTGTCGATTTGTGAAGCCGTAAAGCCTGAAAAACCAGTGGGCGCTGAGGGACTCGAACCCCCGACCTGCTGAGTGTAAATCAGCTGCTCTAACCAACTGAGCTAAGCGCCCGAGAATAAAAAGCCTAGATGGTCCCCACCTCGAGCATGAACGACAGCAGTTCTTGAGAGCCCGCGAACACGGGATGGCGCACGACATCGTCAGTCGTAACAAGTTGCTCATCTAAATAGTCAGCGTCGAATGCGCCGGCTTCGCGGACGATGAGTAATCCGGCCATGTAGTCCCACACGTTCAGTCCCGATCGCTGGGCTACCCCGTACACGTCGAGCGATCCATCGGCGACGAGACAAATCTCAAGGCTCGCTGCGCCGAGTGAACGATTCTGAGACCAGCCAAGATTATGAGACGGATAGCCCGACGAACCGACGATTGCGTGCGCGATATCCGTTTGACCACTTGGAGCGATGATCACTCCATCACGATGTGCGCCACTCCCCCTTTCGGCTTCGAAGACGGTTCCTGTCGCCTGGTTCATCACCAACGCCGCGACCAGTTCGTCATTGCGCATCACCGCCAAGCTTGTCGAGTAAAAGGGAATGCCGCGATCACAGTTCGTCGATCCGTCAATCGGATCGACCACCACCGTGAACTCACCGTCGCCCGTCACACCGGACTCTTCACTGAGTACCCGAAAACCCGCACCGCCGAGCACCCGCCGAGCGACGTCGTCGGCCGCCACGTCGAGGTGATACTGCGTCGCTCGATCGCCCGAAAGTCCTCGTCCGCGGTGCGCCATAACCGCCTCGCCAATCTCGTGTGCGCATGCGCGTAGGGGTGTTAAAAGCGAGTCATTCACGCTGCCACGGTACTTGTCTTCGGGGCTAACCTGATTGGCAATGGCCGCAATTGACGTCGCTGGTTTCGTCGCAGACCTTAAGGACCATGCGGTGACGCACGGATTCCACGTCCATGACGAGCGTCATTTCGTGGAAACATATTCTCTGCGCCAGGCGTGGGAGGTTGATCTGCATCCCGAGGACGGTTGTGGCGGACCGGTCGACCTGCACATCGAACTCGACGTTGATCCGAGGACGCTCCTCGCCTTCGAAGACGCGGTGCTCGGTCTTCCGGACGAGGTCGATCCGCCGGACGAGTTCCATTTTCCATTGGTCCTGACCTGGAGTCTCCCGCCCATGCCACGCGGTCCTGACTTGCTTCGCCTGGCCATCGACCTCGCGCCGATTGGCGGACTGGAGATGCCGCTTGAAGTCACCGCGACCGACGCGTTCGCGTCGCCCACCGAGGGCAGCGAACGTCGAATTTCGATTGTCGCACGTCGCGCAATTTCACTGAGTCAAGTCGCCAAGGGTGAGGATCCCCTGTGCGACATCTTCGAACGCGGGCGCAGTGTCAGCGACTTCTTGTTGCAAGCTGCCGACGCGTGGCTCGGGTAGTTCGAGTCCTCGGCCCGCTCAGCGCACTCGTCCTCGCGAGTGTCGTCCTTAGTTCTTGTGGCACGAATGGCGCCGTCGCTGACGCACGCGCGTCGTGCGTCTTAGTGAAACGCGCTCTCACGATTCAGACGCAGAGCGAAACTCCTACTCTCAGTGCAGCTCAACGCGCCGCGTTGGAAGGACGAGCCATGAGTGAACTTCTGAAGGCGACGCCGATGGCCGCCGACGCCACGTCGATCGACGGCAGTTGGAACGCCCTCATGACGACGATCAACGAATCCGAACGGGTGCCGCTCAAGAACCTGGTGCCGTCGTTGACCCGACTTTGTAGGGTCGCCGACTCGTCGACGCCGTTTCTCTAGTCCTTCGTTGACGGGAAGCGCTGGCGCAACCACGCAAGAGAATTCGGCTCCAGCATCGCGTCTTCCCAGCCCGACAGCGTGTCCTCGAGGGCGGCCAGCGACGCAGATTTGCCAATGATCACGACGGTCAGATCGGTGACCTCCTCGCCGTGAGCGTAGAAGTCGCCGAAGGCGTCCTCGGTGACCACGGCGTCGGGCTCCACCATCAGGTAGAGCTCGCCGGTCGCTTCGACCCACGAAAGTTCGTACTCGTTGTCCACGGGGTCGGTCCACTCGCCGCCAAACTCGAACTCGGCGCTTTCACGACGCGCCTCATTTTGCTCGTAGAAAGATTCAATGTCCATCAGTCCAGCCTACGTCTCGGCTATGTGCGCTGCCATGTGCGTGGCGTAACGCATCATGGACGGCGTGAGAAACGTACTGCGCTGTGGCGCCCTTCGAGGGGTCCTGCGCTGCGTCATGCCACCTGTACTGGGCGCCATGACACTGAAGAACGACCTCTTAGGACAGATGCGCACCGAATGGCTCCACGTGGGACACTCGTCGCGGGCTCGAACGGCGATCACGACCCTCGCCGAGCGACACCAGGACCTGGGCCTCGGTGCGCTGAATGACCTCTATGACGTCGTCACGTTGCTCGAAGCTCGCAGCGGACGCAACGTGCTCGAACGCGCCGAGATCGTGCGCGCACTCCTCGAAGAGGCGGCCGATCCCGAGATTCACCGCGCCCTTTTGCAGACGCTTATCCCGGGCATCGTGAGCGTCTGTCGCCAGTTACGCTTCGGCGACGGCATCGTCGAGGACCCGAGTGAGACCGTGGGCGTGGCACTCGGTCTGGCGAGCGAACTCCTGACGGATTGGGCCGGTCAGTCACGACAGTACGCGGCGCCGGACATCCTCTCAGCGCTACGCGGCCGACTGCGCCGGTGGCTACTCAAAGAGAAGGCGGCGAGGCGCGCGGTCTCACACTTCGAACAGCACGACGAACCGGCGGTCGAAGCCTCGCCACTGCTCGCTCGATTGCACAGTTTTCGTGGTAGTCAATACGACCGCCTCGCCCGGCTCACCTACGCCCGCGTCTACGAAGGCCTTTCACTGCGTGAAGTTGCCGCGCAGGACCATTCGGCGCCGGCCACGTTGCAGAAAGAGCTGCAGCACTTCGCTGTGCGCTTCCTCATTTGAATGAAACACAGGTCCGTCAATGTCGAATCGCTATTTGAACTCGTCACCACTACCCTACGAAAACAATGACGCGCTCACCCTTTTCGCTGAAGAGCGCCCACCTCTTGATGTGGTCGAGTCCACTCTTGCTGATCATTCTCGTGTTCACCCTGACCACAGGGTCCACGCCGCGCGTCCCCGCGGCTTCGTCGCGCCCACCCTCTTCGACGTCACCGGTCACCACTCAGGTCCCGAACTCCACGACGTCCACGATCCCGACGACAAGGGCGTCGGCACCGGTGATCGTCACGGCGAAGGCGACGGCGCCGACGCAGACGGCGCCGTCGACTACGAGGAGTACGTCGTCAGTCGACAACAGCTTCTCGAGCGTGACCACGACGACCGCGAAGCCTGTCGCGCCGACCTCGAACGCGAACGCGATGAGCGGCGAACTGTCCGGAACGCTCAATCCCGGTTTCGAATCCGTCGACGTGCCGCTCCTCGGACCAGGAAACTGGACACTTTCGGCGAGCGGACCAACCAGCCAATCTCTCAACTGCGGGGCCGACACCAGTCCGGTCGAGCTTCAGGTCGTCGTGGGCTCCAACCAGAGCTGTCAGTTGGAGATCACTTCTACCTCGGTCGGGACGTCGCTCTCGTGGCAGCTAACTCCCAACACCTAAAGCGCCTCATCGCACCCCTCCAGGGCACGGCTTTGGCCACCTATTTCGTTTTGTTGCCCTACGTGGTCCTCTCGAAGTGGCACCGCACGCAACGACAGAACGACAGTACGTTGGTGCGCGCGCTGCTCGTCGCGCTCGCACTGTTTTGGTGCGCCTTCCTCTTCCAGGTCGTGCGCGACGTGTGGCGCCTTCGCCGAGGTGGGCCGCCAGGTTCGGGCGGCAGTGCGTGGCTCGCCGGCGGCCTGGTCGCACTCTTGTCGTTTCTTATTCCGACGTCAGCGGGTGCGCTCGCGCCACTCACGCCAACGTCTTCGAGCGTCGCCAGTTCGCTCACGATGTCGCCGTCACGCCACGCGCCCGTCAAGGCGCCGAGCCGAATTCCGGTCCCGTGGTCGTCCGGTGAGGGCATCATGCCCCTCGCGCTGATGGCGAAGCGCCGGAGCGACTTAATTCGTCAACATCAGTTCACCGACGACACGTACGACGTCGACGAGTCCATCGAACTCCTGCGGGCTCTCAACCCGACGCTGCTGAGCCAATTGCGTGAGATGATCGGTGAGCGGCGTGATGGCGTCGTCGACGTCCCGAACTCCATCGAGACATCGGCCGCGGCGATGCAGTGCGTCGAGGCGTACGTCGCGTGCGCGCTGGCACCATCGCCGTTCGGCACGCTGGTCAGTTTTGCTCGCGAGGGTGGCACCCTGGCGATCCTTCCGACGTGGAGCAGTCGCGATGTGATGGAAGCGACCGTGACGCTCCACTCTGGGAAACTGGTGTTCGCGGACAATGAGCGCGAACTGCTGCGAGGGCTCGCGACACGAAGCGTCCGCAACACCGTCGTTGTCTATCTCGGGGACCGCGGCGATCTCGACGAGGAATTGATCGCCTGTTCGATCACCCTGTCGCCGTACAGCGAGCAGCCCCGGAAACTCCCGACATCGGCGTGGTCGACCATCGCACCGCAACTACGTCACGGCGGCATTCGTGTCGAACTCCTTCGCGCCGAGCCGAACATCGTGGGACTCGTCGAAGCGCTCACGCCGACACTTCGACGTCGCGGCGTGGAGATGCTCGCGTATTTGGCCATGCACCGTCATGAACCCATCACCGGTGAACGCCTGCGCACTCGGGTCTTGACGCACGCTGACGTCGACGCGTCCCTTCGAACCCTCGCGAACACCGCGAGCGTGGTTCGACGAAGCGCGGGATCCGATGACGAGGGACCGCGTCTTCACGCCGTCACCTCGTCGGGTCTCTACGTGACCCACGGCATCACCAGTGATGTTGAGGTGTTCACGACCCTGATCGCTCGAGCCCGACAACTGACCAACGCCGAAGCCGCTCCCCTCGCCCACCAAGCCCTCGCGATGGTGAAGGGCGAGCCGCTGGCCAGTGCGCTTCGGGGATTCGAGTGGTTTCTCGCCGAGGGATACGGCGCGCGCCTCGCGCGCGACGGCGAGTGGGCCGCGCTCGCACTGCACCACGACGCGATCACGAACGGGCGCTACGAAATGGCGTTTTGGGCACTTCAGCAGGGTTTGCTCATTGATCCCTACAGTGACGTGCTGTTAGACGCGAGTGCGCGCGTGCCGCGCTTACGCGAGTTTGGACGCGATGGAAGTGGCCTTGCGCAGGACCTGGCCGTCAGCCCCGGCCGCGCTGTAGCGATGAGTTGGTCGTTGTACGGCTTCAGCAATCAGGTCACGAAGTAATTCGCCAAAGGCGAGCGGCGGGTCGACGAAGAGGTGCTTGGCGAGAGACCCGGGGATCGTGTTGATCTCGTTGACGTACAGTTCGTCGTCGTTACAAAGAAAGTCCACGCGCGCCACGCCGCGAATTGAGGCCACCTCGGCGATCTGGGACGTGTAGCGCCGCACTGCGTCGGCTTGGGCTTCGGGCATCACGGCGGGCAGTTCACGCGGCGCCGACATCATCCCTTCGCCACCCACGTACTTGTCGCGGTAATCCAGGATCTCGGACTGGTCGCTGCGTCGAAGGGGCCGTTCGATCGCCGAGAGGGTGAGCGCGGGATAGGTACGCAGGGCGATTTGGATATCCGCTAAGTCCGAGCGGTACGGCTCCACGACACATCCGAGGGCGAGATGCGGGTTCGATGTGAGTCGGGCTCGGGCCGTCGCGACATCCGCCACGACATCGATACCGATCGAAGACCCGCCAAATCGCGGTTTCAATATGTACGGACCGTCGAAGGGCACCGTCGTCGCCGAGGCGTCGAGCAATACGCGCGGCAGCGTGGGGATGCCCTCCGATCCCATGACCGCGCCAAAGGACCATTTGTCCATCCCGAGCGCCGCACCGGCGACCGTCGGTCCGGTGTACTTCATTCCGGCCAGGTCGAGCGCGGCCTGCAGCGAGCCGTCCTCGCCCGGACCGCCGTGAGTGGCGAGGACGACGGCCTCCAGATCAATCGCGTGGTCCCGGCCCATCCGCGCACTCGCGAAGAATCCGCCCTGATCGCCGAGGCGCAGGCCGAGTTCACTCGAACCCTTGGGCAGACCGTCGAGGAACGCCTCGGCCTCGACGCCGCGCGGCACGCTGTAGAACGCTCCCGTTTTGGTCCAGTAGACGCCGATTACGTCCGAGCTGGATCGCTCCAGCTCGTGCAGGGCCAGGAGTCCCGTGAGTATCGAGATATCGTGTTCCGGCGTCGGTCCGCCGAACAACACGCCAACGCTCATCGGGATTCTCGCGGCCAAGTCATGTGAGCATCAAGGGTAGTGGTCGGGCAGGTCGTTGAGATACAGCACGCCGTCACCGGGCACCAATGCCGAACGAACCCACGTGACCGCTTCGTCGCGGGTGTTGAACCGGCGAACCGGCCCTTCGAACCCGAGCGTGAGCGGCACGGCGTTGGTGCGATTCACGATCACGAGTTCGGCCCGGTTGAACGCGATCTTCCTCGCCAGGGCGAGGTTCTCCCCGTACTGATCGCGCCCGAGTTCGACCAGGCCGGGCGTGACGACGACGCGCCGACCCGTAAGCGCCAAATTCGCCAGCACCTTCAGGGCCGACGCGGCACTGGCCGGGTTGGCGTTGAACGTGTCGTCGATGACTTGGACGCCCGACGCGGCAGTCACGACGTTTGATCGATTCTCAATGGCGCTCACGCGACGGACTCGATCGAACAATTCGCCTTTGTCAACGCCGAGTTCGAATGCGGCGGCCAGCGCGCAGGCCAGGTTGGTCGGTTGCACACCCACAATCACTGGCCCCACGCCGATGACGGCGCCGTCGATGCTCACGGTCCAATTCGCGCCTTCGACGCTCACGCGCACCGACGCCAATTCATTCACCGATCCCGCGGTGCGCACGCTCTTGCCAGCCTTGACGAGCTTCTCGGGCCAGCGCGCCAGAACCAGATCGTCGACGTTGACGATCACGACGGCGGCGCGCTCCGTTATCTCATACTTCGCCGCCTCAACGACCTCGATGCGTTTCATGCGTTCTAGGTGGACCGGCCCGATGGCCGTCACGATGGCGATCTCGGGCACGCACCACGAACAGAGCGACCGTATCTCGCCGGGTCCGTACGTCCCCATTTCCGCGACGAACACCCTCGTGCCGTCGGCCAGGTTCTCGTTGACGGCCCGCGAGAGACCGGCGCGATTGTTGAAGCTGCGCGGCGTGATGACGACGCCGTCACTGCCCATGAGTTGGGCGAGGTGGTTCTTGGTCGAGGTCTTGCCGTAGGAACCGGTGATGGCGACCACGCGCGGACGCACGTCATTGAGCCGTGCGACCGCCTGGTCGACGAATCTCTTTGATCGGTGCTCTTCGTACGGCTTGAAGGCGCGCGTCGTGAGGTCGAGGATGACCGGGACGGCCCACACCACCACCGCGGCCGGAAACCACGGCCGCGACGCAACGAGCCCGAACAGCGCGATCGCGAGCGCCACAATCGTCGCGACGACCCCGATCGTCACCGCCCTTCGCGTCCACACCAAGTGACCAGTGCGGCCCTTGATCGAAAGCCCCCACGGACTGAGGAGTCCGTAGATCACGGCAACGGCGACGATCGCACTCTCGTTCTTGAGAAAGAGCGACACCACGAAGGCGAAGATCAGCACGTGCGTCAACGTGAACGGTCGGCGGATTCCGCGTTCCGGTTTTGGCCGCAGTCGGTCTTGTTCGTGGCGATGGGCGCCCTGAAATTCGTCCCGTGGAGCAGTGAGGACGGCGACGTCGAGTTGCGCGACGCGCACTTTCGATTTCAGCACGGTCGCAATCTGTGGCGAGGACCAACGCCCAACGAAGCGAGCCATCGCGCTGGCCTCGTAATGTTCACGCTGCAAGACCCGTAGCCACCGAAGCAACTGGGCGATGTACGCCGCGCTAAGTGCGACGACGAACCCGACATCGAGAGCGACGTGCACTAGACCAGTGCTCCGACGACGTTCGCCAATTCTCCCGGCGCCTCGGTAGGCACGAGATGACCAATTCCGTGAAGCGACTGGAGCGTGTGTGTCGCGGCCAACAAGGCGCTGGCTCGCGTGGCGACGTCGAGCGGGACCTCGCGGTCCTGTTCGCCCCACAGCAACGTCACCGGAACGTCGAGTCGCGCGAGCTCGTCTTCGTAACTTTCGTTGACACTCGCCACGAGAACGTCGCGCATGACGCCGGTGGCGAGGCGATAATCGCGCGAGCCATATTTCTGACGAGCCGCTTCCATGCGCTCGTCGCTCACGAAACCGCGGTCGTGGAGCCAACGCAGTGTTCGATAGGTCAGCGGTGACTTGCGCGACGACGGCGTTCGTAGGAGCGGCGCACCCGTCAAGACCAACGAGCGCACCAACTCGGGATGATTGGCCGCGACCACGCAGGCCACGGTCCCTCCAAAGGAGTGCCCCACCAGCACGAACGGTCCGTCCCCTATTGCCTTTAACACCGGCACCACGAGTTCGGCGTACCGGCGCGCTCCGCCCGGCGAGTCGGGCGTCGGCGAGGCACCGAATCCGGGGAGGTCGAGGGCGACCGAGGCGACGCCGCGCCGCGCCAAATCAGTCGCGGACGCGGCGAAATCCTGACCTCGACGGGCCCAACCGTGAAGCCAGATGATCCTCACCGGACCCTGGCCGTAAGGCTCACCGAAGATGTTTCCGTCGCCGTAGGCACGCAGCACCATTTAAGGTTACTGACACGGTGCGCGGCCCTCGACCACGTCACGCCTTGCCGGTAGCGTCGTAGTGACAATGGATGAGGCGACCTTTACACGCGACTTACTCGTCGGGCTGACGCCCGAACAGCGCGAGGCCGTCATGTCGCCATCGCGCCGTCTGCTGGTTCGCGCGACTGCCGGTTCCGGCAAGACGCACGTCCTCGGGCTCCGCATTCAACGTCGAATCGCCGATGACGAAGTTAGCGCCGATCAAGTCCTCGCGATGACTTTCACACGAAAGGCCGGCGACGAACTACGCAAGCGACTCTTTCGCGCCGGGATTCGCGACGTGCGCGCCGGCACCTTCCACAAGATGGCGCTCACTATCGTGACCCAATACCGCGAGGATCATCACCTCAAGCTCTTCACCCTGGAACCGAGTCGTCGACGATTGGTGGCCGCCCTCGCGGTGCAACTGCGCGACAGCGGCGATCTGAAACTCGAGGAGTGGCAACTCCCGCGCGTCGAGCAAGAGATCGGTTGGGCCCTCTCCCAGGGATTCAACGGCGCGCAGTACGTCAAGAGCGTGCGCCGGCTGCGGCGCGAGGCACCGTTACCCCCGTCACAGTTCGCGGAAGTGCTCGACCGTTACGTCGGACTCTGTCGTTCGCGCGGCGTGCTCGACTTTGACCTGTTGCTCTCCGAAGCGATCGCGCTCTTGACTGACGAGCCGAACGTACTCGCGTCGTTTCGACACCACACCAAGTCGCTCTACGTGGATGAAGCCCAGGACATGAATCCGCTGCAGTTCTCGTTGCTGCGACAGATGGCCGGCGACGATCCCGATCTGTTCTGCGTCGGCGACCCGAATCAGTCCATCTACGGTTTCAACGGCGCCAATCCCCAACTTCTCCAGGAGATCGTACGCACCTGGCCCGACACGATGGTGCTCGACCTCACGCGAAATCACCGTTCGACCGCGCACATCATTGAAGTGGCGAGCACGCTGCTCGAAGACGGGGCCGCGGGCATCGTGCCCGCGAAGGACGACGGTGACGTGCCAATGGTGCGCGCCTATGACACCGACGCCGAAGAGGCCGAGCACGTGGCCACGTGGCTGTCCGCCAACCATCAGCCCGGCGCGACGTGGCGCTCGATGGCGGTCCTCGCTCGAACAAACGCCCAGCTCGAAGTGGTGGCCGGTTACCTCGACGCGGCGGGTGTTCCCAACGAGCGTCGCGGGCCCGAGCATTCACCGGCGTCCGACCTCTTCGTGGCGGCCGACACCTCGGCGCGTCGACCCGATGACCAACAGAATGACGCCGTCGCCTTGTCGACGATCCACCGCGCCAAGGGCCTCGAGTTCAAACACGTGGCGGCGATCGGATGGGCCGAAGGGCAGCTGCCGAATTACAACGCGACCACGCCAGTTGAACTGGCCGAGGAACAACGACTCGCTTACGTGGCGCTCAGTCGCGCCGAGGACTCAATACTTATTACTTGGAGCCGTGGTCGCAATGATCCGCGATATCCCGATCGCGCGCCGTCGAGGTTCCTCGCGCCGATTGAAAGGGCCATCGCCGCGATCGATGCCCGCAACGCGCCGCTCACCGGCGAGGCTCGTCGGGCCCGACTGGCCGCGATTCGCGCCGAGTTGGAGTCGTCCGACGCCCTCGCGCCCGTCGATCAGCCGAGGACGTTGCGCTAAAAGACCACGGGTATAGTTCGCTCGAGGGACTATTCGGAGGTAGCGCATGACTGACGTCGCAAATCGATTCACTGAAAACCAAGCGCAACTCGTCTTCAACCTTCCGCCAACCTTCGCGACGATCGAAGCCGAGCGCCGACACCGCAAGGAGCGTCTCGCGGGAGCCCTTCGCATATTCGGCAAGTTGGGATTCTCCGAGGGCGTCGCCGGGCACATCACGGCCCGCGACCCCGAACTGCTCGACCACTTCTGGGTCAATCCTTTTGGCATGAACTTTCGCCACATCCGGGTCTCGGACTTGATCCTCGTCAACCACGAGGGTCAGGTGGTCGAGGGCAAGCGTCCCGTCAATCGAGCGGCGTTCGTGATCCACGCGGCCGTGCACGCCGCGCGCCCCGACGTCGTCGCCGCGGCCCACGCCCATTCGGTCTACGGCAAGGCATTCTCCTCCCTGGGTCGGGAACTCGACCCGATCACCCAAGACGCCTGCATCTTCTTCGAGGACCACGCGCTCGTCACCGAAGGGGGCGGACGCATTGTGCTCGATGAGGAGGGCGGACGTATTCTCGCCAAAGGTCTCGGCGACAAAAAGGCCGCGATTCACCAGAACCACGGTCTGTTCACAGTTGGTCAGTCGGTTGACGAAGCGGCGTGGTGGTTCATCACGATGGAGCGCACGTGCCAAGCGCAGTTATTGGCCGAGGCGGTCGGCACCCCGATTCACGTGAACGCCGACGACGCGCGCTACACCTGTGAGCAGACCGGCTATCCCCTCGCCGGCTGGTTCTCGTTCCAGCCACTGTGGGACGACATCGTAAAGACCGACCCCGAACTCTTTGACTAGCTCGCCGCCGCGTTCACGCGCCGCGAATGTGACGCGATGACGTCGATCAACGGAGCCCACGCGCTCCTCGCCACACTCCAGGTGAACGGCATCACGACGTGCTTTTCCAACCCCGGCACCTCAGAGATGCACTTCGTCGCGGGCCTCGACGATTTCCCCGAGGTCCGCGGCATCCTGTGCCTCTTCGAGGGTGTCGCCACCGGCGCCGCCGACGGGTATGCGCGCGTGACCCAACGCCCGGCCGCGACGCTGTTGCACCTGGGCCCGGGACTCGCGAACGGCTGGGCCAACCTGCACAACGCCCGACGAGCACACGTGCCGGTGTTGAATATCGTCGGCGATCACGCGACGTACCACGCGACGCACGATGCACCACTCCAGAGCAACATAGAAGCGCTGGCGGCGACGCTCGAGGGTTGGCATCGCACGACGATGGACAGCGACAGCGTCGCGTCCGATGCTGCGGAGGCGATCCACGCGGCGCACGGACCACCCGGTCGGATCGCCACGCTCATCCTCCCCGCCGACGTGTCCTGGAATGAACTGTCGACGGTGCCTTCCTCTTGGCCCGTCACCTCACGTCCGGCACTGGTCGAACCCGACGATCGTGAAGTGCTTCGAGCGATCGAGGCGCTGCGAACCAAGAGAACCGCGCTGCTGGTTGGCGGCGCGGCGCTCGACGCGAATCAGTTGAACCTCGCCGAACGAATCGCCGCGGTGACGTCGTCCAAGTTCATCGTCGAGACGTTCCCGACGATCATGGAACGCGGCGCCGGTGTCGCGAGTCCGGAACGGCTCATTTACGTCGCCGAATTCGCCGCCGCGCAACTGAAAGACCTCGACGCCCTGGTGTTGATCGGTGCGCGCGATCCCGTGTCCTTCTTCGCGTACCCCAACGTGGCGAGCGTGCTGAGTGCGCCGGAGTGCGAACTCATCAACGTCGCGCCTCCGGGCACGGACACCTCGGCGGTGCTGAGCGCGCTGGTCGAAGCACTGGACGCCCACGTACTTCCGAGCGCTTCGGGTGAAATTGCGTCCGCGCCGACCGGTGACCTTACGACGCAGTCACTGGCCGCGGCAATCGCCGCCACGCTGCCCGAAGGCATCGTCGTCAGCGATGAGTCAAATACGGCCGGCGTCCACTTCTACGGCGCCACGCGACTCTCGCCTCGCCATTCGTGGATGACCCTCACTGGAGGATCGATCGGCATGGGGCTCCCCCTCGCGCTCGGCGCGGCCGTCGCTACGGGGCGACGAGTACTCGCGCTCGAAGCCGACGGGTCGATGATGTACACACTGCAGGCGCTCTGGACGATGGCGCGCGAAAGTCTCGACGTCACGGTCGTCGGACTCTCCAATCGAAGTTACGCCGTACTGAATTTCGAACGCCAACGCGTCGGGGTGATCGGCGAAGGATCAACGAGCCAACGAATGCTCGCGATCGACGATCCGACCCTCGATCTCTGTTCACTCGCCACCGGCTTCGGCGTACCGAGCGTGCGCGTCACGACGGCCGACGAATTGGTGAGCGCGTTGCTGCGTTCCTACGCGACGCCCGGGCCGATGTTCATCGAAGCGATGCTGCCGAAGGGACTCAGTTAAATTGCGAACTCACCGATGACCGGTGCGTGGTCCGACGGCTTCTCGCCCTTGCGTTCATCACGGTCAACGTAGCTGGCCGAGGCCCTGGCCAGCAATGCATGGTCGACGAAGAGAAGGTCGATGCGAAGTCCCCGGCCCCGGTGAAACGAGCCGTTGCGGTAGTCCCACCACGAGTAGCTCGGCTCATCGGGGTGGAGCGCTCGCGTCAGATCGGTGAGCCCGGTCGCCTCCAGCGCGCGCAGCGCCTCACGCTCCGGCTCACTCACGTGGGTCGCGCCGATGAACAGCGACGGGTCATAACAGTCGAAGTCAGTCGGCGTCACGTTGAAGTCGCCACCCACGACGATGGACTGACCGGCGTCACGCGCCGCCACCAGGTCACGCAGCTTCTCGAGCCATTGGAGCTTGTACACGTAGTGCGGGTTGTCGAGCGCGCGACCGTTGGGCACGTAGCACGACACCACCCGCACGCCGGCGCAGGTCGCGGCGATGATGCGCGCTTCGGGGTCGTCATTACCAAAGCCCCGCGCCACGTCCTCGATACCGAGTTTGGAGAGAATGGCGACGCCGTTCCACTGACCCTGGCCGTAGTGGGCGCTCTCGTAGCCGAGTTCGGCGAGTTCTTTCGTCGGGAATTTGACGTCGTTCTGCTTGGTCTCTTGGATGAGTACGACGTCAGGATTTCGCGTGGCGAGCCACGCCTCGACGCGCCCGAAGCGCGCCGTCAGCGAATTCACGTTCCACGTCGCTACCTTCATGACGCGTCCGCCAAGATGAAGAGCAAATCGGCCTCGACCGCGGTCTTGCCCTCCACGCTCGCGCGCCCGTGGCCCTTGCCGCCACGAGCCGAGAGTTGCGTCATCTCGCACTCGAGCAAGACGACGTCACCCGGCACGACCTGACGACGAAATCGTGCGTGTTCGACACCGCCGAAGAGCGGAAGCCTCCCGGTGTACTTGGGATCGGCGAGCACCACCACACCGCCGCACTGCGCGAGCGACTCCAGTAACAAGACACCCGGCGTCGTAGGGCGACCAGGGAAATGTCCCGGGAAGAACCACTCGTCGCCGCGCAGGGTCCAGAGGCCACTCGCGCGCTCACCGGGTTCAATCGTGAGCATCTCATCCAAGAGGAGAAACGGCGCCCGGTGCGGTAACCAGTCACTCGGTACCAACGACAGTTCGCTCACAGTAGCGCCAGTTCCGCGATTCGACGTTCGGCGTCGACGGTGACGAGTCGAAAGGTGCGTCGATCGCCGCGTTTCAACACGTCGCGCGCGCGCGCCGGCGCCGGAGTCCCCAGTGACGTCGTCGGCGCGTAGCACTCGATCGATTGGCCGTTCTTCACGGCGACCTTGATGACCGCTCCGTGGGAGGTGAAGGCGGTCACCTCTCCCTCAACACGCGAACCGATTCGATGTGCACTGCGAAAGAGGGCGAAGTCCGCCTCGGGATTGACGGGATGACGCCCCCGTCGAAGCGCGACCGCGGGCGGTGGCGACGCTGGTGCCTCGATGGGCTTCGTTGCCTTTTTCGGCTTGGGCGGCGCCTTGGCCACTTTCACCGGAGCCTTCTTCGTCGCCCTCGCGGGCCTCTTCTCCACTTCGACGACCTTCAGCGACTTCTTGGCCTTCCTCGGAACCTTGACGACCTTGGTCGGGACCTTGGCCGGCACTTTCTTCGCTCTGGTCGCCTTGACCGGAGTCAACGTCGTGCCAATCGAGGGTTTCGCACCGTCGGACAGCGTCACCGACAGTTTCTTCACTGGTCGCGAGGTCTTGATGTTTCGCACCGGCAATCGAGGTGTGAACACCCAGCCCACACCTTTTACCGGCTTGCCGCCGATGAGGCGACCCTCGTCGAAGAGCCACGGGTATTCGTCGTGAAACTCCTGGAACGAATCGTTGCTCAACACGACGCCCTTGATGCGATCGGCAATCTTCAAGATGAATGCGTCGCCACGACCGATTGCTCCGGCCGGCGGTGTGACAATCTCGCCAGCCAGTTCGGCCCCTTTGAAGCGCGCGCGCTCATTCGGCGCCACACGATGTTCGAAACTCGCGTCGGCGACCACGATCACTTCGGCGCTCGGATGCTCATCGATGAAGGCGCGCACCGCTTCGTCCAATTGCGCCAGGCTCGGCGTGACGCGACCCTCGGTCGCGAAGTTCGAACCGTCGACGACCACGCGTAGGCGCGACGATCGAATCGGACTCATCCGAGGACCCTCGCCACGAGGTCGGCCTGTTCGGCGATGTGGATGAGGCTGCTACCGGTTGCCGGGCTCGCGGACTCCGCGCGCGCCACGTGGCCCACGGTCATACCGTCGAACTGCGAATGTACGAAGGGCCACGCCCCCATGTTTTCGGGCTCTTCTTGCAGCCAGAAGATCTCTTGAAGATTTGGGTATCGCGCCAGCGTCTCATCGATCGCGACGCGCGGCCACGGGTACAGCTGCTCGACGCGAACGACGGCCGCGGACGTGGCTTCGGTTTCGTTTCGACGAGCGATTACCTCGTGCGCGACTTTCCCCGACGCGAGTATCGCTCGAGTGACCAGTGACGCGTCGTCGAGCGTGTCGTCGAGCACGCTGCGGAACGTTCCCTGCTCGAACTCTGCGAGCGGTGAGCGGGTTTGGACAGCGCGCAACATGGATTTCGGCGTGAAGACGATGAGCGGCGTCGGGTGCGCGCGAAGGACCTGTGAGCGCAGGAGGTGAAAGTACTGCGCCGCCGTGGTCGGTTGGGCGATTCGAATGTTGTTGCGCGCCGAGAGCGTCAGGAATCGCTCCAACCTGGCACTCGAGTGTTCGGGGCCCTGTCCCTCATAACCGTGGGGCAAGAGCATCACCAGGCTGGCCAGCTGACCCCACTTGTCCTCGGCCGCGACCAAGAAGTTGTCGATGATGATCTCCGCGCCATTCATGAAGTCGCCGAACTGCGCCTCCCAGGCGACCAAACTGTTCGGGGCCTCGACCGAGTAGCCGTATTCGAAACCCAGCGCCGCGAACTCGCTCAAGAACGAGTCGCGAACCGTGAAGAAGCCCTTGGAGTCGAGGCTGGCGAGCGGCACGAACTGCGCGCCATTGTCGTAGTCAATCAGAGCGGCGTGGCGCTGTGAGAACGTCCCGCGACGAGAGTCCTGACCGATCAGACGCACGTTCACCCCGGATTGGACGAGCGATCCGATGGCCAGCGCTTCGCCCAGTGACCAATCGACCACCCCGTCATCGAGCAGCGCGCGACGTTGGACGAACTGGCGCTCGAGTTTGGGGTGAATCGTGAAGCCCTCAGGCGCGCGCATGGTGGCCGCCGCGATCTCGACCAGCGCGGCGCGTTCGACACCGGTCTCGGGCGCCGGCGCGTCAATCGGCACGTCGACGAAGGGTACGCCGCGCAACTCGGGAACCGGGACCGTTCGCACTTCGTCGAGGACGCTCTGGAGGCGTTCGTTGAAGTTGTTCAGCGCGACTTCGGCTTCCTCGATGGAGATGTCACCGCGACGAACCAGCGTCTCGGTGTAGATCTTTCGAACCGAACGCATCTGGTCGATGATCTTGTACATCTGCGGTTGGGTGTAGCTCGGGTCGTCACCCTCGTTGTGGCCGAATCGCCGGTAACAGACGATGTCGAGCACGACGTCGCGTTTGAACGTTCGACGGTAGTCGTAGGCCAGTCGCGCCGCACGCATGCAGGCCTCGGGGTCGTCGCCGTTCACGTGAAAGACCGGCGCCTGGATCATCTTGGCGACGTCCGTCGGATAGAAACTCGAACGAGCCGACTCCGGCGCCGTCGTGAAGCCGACCTGATTGTTGATCACGATGTGAATCGTGCCGCCGATGTGGTATCCCGACAGCTGACTCATGTTGAGGGTCTCGGCGACCACGCCCTGCCCGGCGAAGGCGGCGTCACCGTGAATCAGAATCGCGAGGTACGGGTACAACTCAATGTCCGATTCGACGTTGGTCCCGTCGCTCGGTCGAATGATCAGGTCTTGTTTGGCGCGAACAATGCCCTCGACGACGGGCGAGACCGCTTCGAGATGCGATGGGTTCGACGCCATGGAGACGTCGATCGTGGCGCCGCGCGGGTTCTTGAACTCACCGCGCGCACCCTTGTGGTACTTGACGTCCCCACTTCCCTGGACACTCTCGGGATCCAAGTTCCCCTCGAACTCCGAGAAGATGTCGTTATAGGACTTGCCGACGACGTTGGCGAGCACGTTCAAGCGCCCGCGGTGCGCCATTCCGATGACCGCTTCCTTGGTTCCTTCGTCGGCCGCAACGTCGAGGATGGTTCGCAGGGCCACGATGGTCGACTCCCCGCCCTCGAGTCCGAATCGCTTTTGGCCGACGTAGCGCGTATGCAGGAAGCGTTCGAAGACTTCGGCTTCGTTTAGCGCCTCGAGCACGCGGTGTTGTTCGTCGACGCTCAGCGACGAACTCACGCCTTCGACGCGCTGTTGGATCCACCGCTTCTGTTCGGGGTCCATGATGTGGCCGTATTCGATGCCCGTCGTGCGACAGTAGGCCGCGCGAAGAATCGACAGGATCTCTTCGAGGGTCGCCTGGCTGCGTCCCGCGAGACCGTCGACGACGAAGGAGCGATGAAGGTCCCACATCGTCAGTCCGTAGTTCGCGATGTCGAGTTCGGCGTGTAGTGCCGGTGGTTCGCTGTGCAATGGATCGAGGTGCGCGTTCAGATGACCGCGCACGCGGTACATATTGATGAGCTCTTGGACGCGAATCTGCTTCAGAATCCGCTCGGCGTCACCGTCATTCAGCGACGGGTTTCTGTCCGGGGCCCAGCGCGCCGGTTCGTACGGAATGCCGAGTGCCGAGAACACCTCGTCATAAAAGTCGTGTTGGCCCGTGAGACACTCCGCGACGTACTTCAAGAACAGACCGGACTCGGCTCCTTGAATGATTCGATGGTCGTAGGTAGAAGTGAGCGTCATCACTTTGCCCACGCCCAGTTCGGCGAGCGCGCGCGGGTCGGCGGCCTCGAAACCGGCCGGCCACCCCAGCGCACCGACACCAAAGATCGCGCCCTGACCGGCCATGAGTCGTGGCACCGACTGCACGGTGCCGAGGGTTCCGGGGTTCGTGAGCGACACCGTCGCGCCCACGAAGTCGTCGGCGCCGAAGCTCGACGAATGGACCTTGCGCACGAGGTCCTCGTAGGCCAGAAGAAACGCGCGAAAGTCCATCGTGTCCGCGTCACGAATCACCGGGACCAGGAGATTTCGCGAGCCGTCAGGACGCTGGACGTCAACGGCCAGTCCGAGTCCCACGTGCTCGTGACGTCGAATCCCGGGCGTACCTTTTTTGTCGACGGCCTCCACGAACGACGCGTTCATTGAAGGGATCTGCGCCAAACCCTTGATGACGGCGAAGGCGATGAAGTGCGTAAAGGAGACCTTGGCACCGCTCGAACGGGACAGCGACTCATTGAGCGCGGCTCGGTTGATCTCCAAGAGTTTCGCCGACACCGTTCGCACGCTGGTCGCCGTGGGAACCGCCAAGCTGGCCACCATATTGGCGACGATGCGCGCGGCGGCCCCGCGAAGCGGCGTCGCCTCTTCGTCAACGTCGGGCGTCGCAATGACCTGGACCGGTGGCGAGGCGGTCGCCACGCTCGGCACGGTGGAGCGCTGGTAGTCAGCGAAGAACTCGCGCCAGCTCTCGGCGACCGAGTTCGGATCGGCCAAAAAACGGTCGTACATATCGTCGACGAGCCACGCGTTGGGTCCGAACGAGCCCTTGCTCGAATGAGACGACGATGATTCAGGGGGCGCAGTCACGACTCCCAGCCTAGGGGTCCAAGGGCGTTATTCCGGAGGTTCGCCACCCTCAAACGGTTAGCGTCGGCAACGTGAGTTCCGCCCCCACGCCCCACGGACTGCACTTCGTTGCCGATTCGCCGATACCGGGTCTCGCGGTCGCCGAACATCGCGTCGAGCATCCCGAAGCCACGATCATCTGCATCCACGGAGGCCTCGACCGCGGCGGCTCATTCGCCCGGCTCGCGCGACGAACCGATCGATTCGATTTCGTCACGTACGACCGCCGTGGGTATCAGGGATCGCGCGACCTTGGACCGCTCGGACTCGAGCACCACGTCCGTGATCTCATCGCCCTCGCACGCCGCGAAGAGGACGATCGCGCGATCATCCTCTTCGGCCATAGTTACGGCGGGGTCGTTGCCTACGGCGCCGCCATCGCCGACGAGTCACTGGCGCGACTGGTCATCACTTACGAAGCACCGCTGCCGTGGGTCCTACGCCGCAACGGCACCGGGCAACCAATGGGCGAGGATCCGCAACTCGAGGCCGAGCGGTTCTTTCGCCGCATCGTCTCTGACAGTGCGTGGGAGCACCTCAGCGCTCTCGAGCGCGATTCTCGTCGGCGAGACGGACCGGCGCTGGTGAGCGACCTCGCCAGTTTGCGTGCGCCAACCCCGCCCTTCGACATCGCGTCGCTGAAAGTGCCGGCGGTCTTCGTGTACGGCGACGTCCTCGCGCCGGACTTCTACCGATCACTCAGTGCGGAACTGGCGAGAATCAATCCAATCGTCCGTAGTCGACAGGTCGTGAACGCCGCGCACGGCGCCCACCTTTCGATCCCCGATCAACTCAGCACACTCATCGGCGAACTATGGGACGACGTATGCGCGTTGGCGTAACGGGCTCGTCGGGCTTCATCGGATCGGCGTTGGTGGCGGCGCTCGTCGCGCGCGGCGATGACGTCGTGCGTTTCGTGCGACCAGAGTCGCCGCACGCTGGTGACGCATCCATCCGTTGGGATCCTTCACGAGGTCTCGTCGATGAAGATGACGTGCAACGTGTAGGCGCGTTCGACGCGGTCGTCAACCTCGCCGGCGCGGGCATCGCCGATCGACGTTGGACGGACGGACGCCGAGAAGAGATCCGACGCTCACGCGTCGACGCGACGACACTGCTGGTTCAACTCCTCAGTGGCTCGTGCGGCACGTCGTTTCTGGCGAGCGGTTCGGCGATCGGCATCTACGGTTCTTGCGGCGCGCAGTCACTCGACGAGTCATCGCCCGTCGGTGATGACTTCCTCGCTCGGGTGTGCTGCGAGTGGGAACAAGCGACCTCACCACTGCAAGTCACTGGAACGAACGTCGTACACCTACGCACCGGCATCGTCATGTCGTCGAAGGGAGGTGCGCTGAAGAAACAGCTGCCACTGTTTCGACTCGGTCTCGGCGGCGTCATTGGTTCTGGAAAACAGTGGATAAGTCCGATCTCGCTGCGTGACGAAGTGCGCGCCATCCTTTGGCTCATCGACACGCGACCGAGCGGTCCGTTCAACCTCGTCGCTCCGGCAGCCTTAACGAATCGTGCCTTCACGGATGCGCTCGCGCGTCACTTGCATCGTCCCGCGCGAATCGGTGTTCCGGCGTGGGCGCTGCGCGTGGCGCTGGGCCCCGACCTCGTTGATGGAGCGATTCTCGCGAGTCAGCGTGTGGTTCCGACAGCGCTGAACGAACGAGGGTTCAGCTTCGAGAGCCCGAGCATTCAATCGATCTTCTCATCAGCCTTCTCCTGACTACCGATTTGTAAAGTCCGGCCAGTATCGTTGACCTGACTCGCTTGTTGCGAGTGCCGTACTTATGGCCATCTCGGTGGCGCGGGCTGAGACCACTATGCACGTCGGACACTCCCTACGCCTCACCATTGCCACGCTCCTGATGCTGGGCGTGGCCGTCATCGGCCCGTCCGCGTTCGCCACGGTGCCCGCCATTCCGTCAGGAACAGTTGCGTTCGCGGAAGCCCCGGGTGCCAATCCGAACTTCATATTTCCCTACCTGGGCTGCGCGTACTCCTCGGTGAACAACATCAATCAGTTCCAAATGCTGATGTACCGACCGCTGTACTGGTTCGGATTAGGCGGATCGGCCAAATTCGTACCGTCGCTCTCACTCGCGGATCGACCGGTATTCTCCCACGGCGACCGCACTGTGACGATCACTATGAAGGGTTGGCGCTTCGCCGACGGACAGGTCGTCAATGCCAGTTCGGTCATGTTCTTTCTCAATATGTACAAGTCCGATCCAACCGCCTACTGCGGCTACAACGCCGGTTACGGAATACCGGATCAGGTGGCGAGCGCCGCGGGACACGACAACACTGTTCGCATCAACTTCACGACCTCGGTCAATCCCAATTGGTTGCTCGGCACCTACCTCTCTCAAATCACACCGATGCCCGTTAGCTGGGACCGTACCTCGGGCTCGCAGGCCTCGACGTGCGCGAGCGGTAAGTACGGCGCCGCGAGCACCGACGCGGCGTGCAACGCCGTCGTGACGTACCTCACGAAGGAAGGATTGACGACCTCCACGTTTACCGGAGCCTTCTGGCAGGGCGGTGTCGACGGACCGTGGCGCCTCACCAGTTTCAATGCCATCGGCAACGCCACCTTCCAACCCAACCCGAAGTATCAGGGTCCCCAAAAGGCTCAGGTCCGTTACGTGAAGGAAGTCGCGTTCACCACGATCCAGGCTGAAGAGAGTGCTCTGCTCAACAACGGCCTCTCCATTGGTTACATCGACCCCAGCGTTCTCACGAGCCCGGCTCCAGATCCCGGTCGGGTCGGACCGAATTGGGTTCCCCTGGCGTCGCACTATTCGATCGCGACCGGATCGGCGTGGAGCTTCAACTACGCCGCCTATAACTTCACGTCGTCGGACTCCAACGGGGCCGCGGTTGGTCAGCTCTACATTCGCCAAGCCCTCCAGTACGCCGTCGATCAACGAAGCATCATCGAGAGTGCGGACAAGGGCTACGGTTCGGCGATTGACAGTCCGCTTCCTCCGAGTACCTCGAGCACGCTCAGCAAGCCGATCGTCAATCCCTACCCGTTCAACTTCGCGGCCGCGCGCACGTTGCTCAGTGCGCACGGATGGACCCTGCAGGACAACGTGCAGACCTGCACGGACCCGGGCAGCGGCGCCGGACAGTGCGGCTCGAACATTGCCCAGGGTTATCAGCTCAGCTTCAATGTCGTGTGGCCCGCCGGATCAAACGCACTGGACCAGACGCTCTTATCAGAGATCGCTAACTGGCAGTCCCTCGGCATTCTGATCACTCACAGCACCGACACCTTCAACAACGTCATCAGTGACTGCACCGGCGCCAAGCCCTTCGAGATTTGCGCCTGGGGCTACGGTTGGGCCTATCCACCCAGCGACTATCCCTCGGGCGAGTCGCTGTTCTTGCCGGGCGGGGACTTCAACGTGGGCACGTACGCCAACGCTCAGATGTCGTCGCTGATCAAGGGGTCGATCTTTGGGAAAACCAATCTGAGCGCCTACGCGACCTTCGCCGCCGAACAGTTGCCGGTGCTCTACCAGCCCCAGGCCAACTCAATCGTCGAGGTGGCCCGAACGCTCAAAAGTTCGGTCGGGTTCGCACCGAATCCATTGGGTGACTTCATGCCCGAATATTTCCACTATTAGCAAGCCGCCGATGACTCGCTGGTCGTCGCGAAACCATCGACTGCTGACCGACCACGTCCTTGAACCATCGCGGGCCATCTCGTGGCCTGAAATCGGGACTCCGGAATCTTCGTATGGGACCAAACGACCGACAATCAGGACTTTCAGCGATGAATTGGGTTTCCCTGGCGTTTCCCCTTCATTACCAATGAAGAAACTCCCGAAAAAAAGGGATTTTTCGCTCGGGGTGCACATTCTCCGCTTCATTTTTGCGGATACAGTTGCGACTAATCCATCTGTGATGGAATGACAAATTAAATGTGACCACTTGGGTGGTATTGGGAGGATATTAAATATGCATTTTGGACGCAAACTTCGACTAGCGGTGACGGTGGGCCTCTCGGCCTGTGCGTTATCACTAGGTCTCATTGCTCCGACGGTGAGTGGCGCAAGCGCCCCTGCCGCTTCTGGAACACTAACTTTTGCGGAGGGACCAACCGCGAATCCGAACTGGATCTTCCCTTTCGAATCGTGCCAGTACTGTTCGGTTGACAACATCAACCAATTCCAGGACGAGATGTTCCGACCTCTCTACTGGTTCGGCCTCGGCGCTAGCGTCGCGCTTGTTCCTTCGCTGTCGCTTGCGACCAATCCGGTCTATTCACACGGCAACAAGACGGTGACTCTGTCAATGAAAGGTTGGAAGTTCGCTTCGGGCCAGACGGTCAACGCACAATCGGTCATGTTCTTCTTGAACATGTACAAGGCGCTGCCGGCCGACTTCTGGGGCTACAACCCCGGCTACGGCATCCCTGACCAGGTCAGCAACATTCGCCACACGGCAATGTCGGTCATCATCAACTTCAAGGTCGCCGTCAACCCGCTGTGGATCACCAACAACTACCTCGACCAGATCACGCCCTTCCCTGACACGTGGGACCGTACTTCTTCGGGCCAGAAGTCCTCGTGTGCCACGGGTGCCTATGGTGCTGCGTCGACCAAGGTCGCGTGCACCAACGTGTATAACTACCTGAACAACCTCTCGAGCCAGACGACCAGTTACACCGGCAAGCTCTGGCAGAGCGGTGACACGGGTCCTTGGAAGTTGACGTCATTCGACAACTTGGGCAACCTCACGCTCCAGCCGAACACCAAGTACTCGGGCCCGGTAAAGCCGACGATCAAGTACATCAAGGAAGTCGCCTACACGACCGAGCAGGCCGAAGAGAATGATCTTCAGGCCGGCAAGATTGACATCGGAACCGTTGACCCCGGTGTCCTCACCTCACAGGCGCCCGCGCCGGGCAAGGTCGGACCCAACTGGGCGAACCTGTCGGCGCATTACAACTTGTCGACCGGAATCACCTGGGGCTTCAATTACTCGCCGTTCAACTTCACCTCGAAAGACCCGAAGGTCGACGCCGTGAACCAGTTGTACATCCGCCAGGCGATGCAAGAGGCGAACGACCAGCTCGGCGTCATTAAGAACGTCGACAAGGGCTACGGCTTTCCGTCCTACGCGCCATTGCCTTCAACGGTGCCGGCATCGATGGGCAAGTCGGTTTCCAACCCGTATCCGTTCAACCTGACGACCGCCGAGGGTCTCTTGACCTCACACGGCTGGACCATGCAAGGTGGCGTTATGACCTGCACCAGCCCGGGCACCGGGGCCACCCAGTGCGGCGCGAACATCACGTCGGGCTACACGCTGAGCTTCTCGTTGGTCTACGCGAGCGGTTCGCCGTCTCTCACCACCGAGATCACCGCCGAAGTCGCTGACTGGGCTCAAATCGGCATCAAGGTCGCTACCACGACCGAGGGATTCAACGCCGTGATTGGTGACTGCGCCGGAACCTACGAGATTTGCATGTGGGGCGGCGGATGGACCTTCGTTCCGAACTACTTCCCGACTGGCGAGACGCTCTTCGCGGTCGGTGGCGGTTTCAACGTCGGAGGCTATGACAGCGCGACGATGACAGCGGACATCAAGGCCACCGACTTTGGTCACTCCAATCTGACGGCATACGCGACGTACGCCGCACAGAACCTGCCCGTGATCTACCAGCCAGAGCCCGCACCTACGGTTGAGACCATCAAGACGCTCCACAGCAAGATCGGTTTTGGTCTCAGCCCGATCCTGAACTTCATGCCGGAGTACTACTCCTGGTAGACGTTCCAATGCATCATAAAGTCCACTGAAAAAAGGGCCTCCGGAAGGAGGCCCTTTTTCATGCCCCTCGGGCGAGTGACGGCTCGAACTCTTCGTGTCGCTGCGAAGAAACCACGGTATTTGCACTGTTAGACTTCGCGCGTGTTCGCCTACGTCGTTCGAAGAATCATTCAGGCCTTCTTCGTTCTCCTCATAGTGATGCTGCTGACGTTCAGCCTTCCCTACTTTCAGGTCCACGGCATTCGTGCTCCCGCCTACGTCGTGCTCGGCACCAAAGCGTCGCCGTACAATGTTGCGATTTGGGCGAAGCAGCACGGAATGGATCGTTCCTATTTCGATCGTTTCTGGACGTACGCCACGCAGGTGCTGTTCCACTTCAACCTCGGGCGTTCGTTCAAAGAGAACTCCTCGGTCTGGGGCATCATCAGCCTCTACGTTCCACGCACGATCTGGCTGGCCGCCGTCTCATTGGGCCTGACCACAGTCATCGCGATTCCCCTCGGGATCTACCAGGCCGCGCGTCGCAACACCGTGGGTGACTACACCGCTACCGGCGTCGCCTTCGTGCTCTACGCCATGCCGTCATTCCTTCTCTGCATGCTCTTGCTGGACGCATTTAGCTTTCACGGCCCACACCTCCCCAATTCGCCCCCGCAGGGCGTGCAAGCGTGGGCGATGTTCACGAGCCCCGAGGGGTTCATATTGCCCGTTGCCGCACTGACCATGCTGTCGGTGGCCGGACTCAGTCGCTACATGCGCGGCACGGTTCTTGAAGTACTAGTCCAGGACTACGTGCGCACGGCGAAGGCGAAGGGCTGCTCCAGTCGTCGAACACTCTTCAAGCACGCCTTTCGCAACGCGCTAGGCCCGATCATCGTGCTTTTAGGTCTCTCTATCCCGGCCCTCTTGGGCGGTGCACTGATTATCGAAAGCGTCTTCAACTATGCCGGATTGGGTATTCAGACGGTCTTCGCGGCGGAGAACCTCGACGTGCCGACGGTGCTCGGCATCACTCTGCTGGTCGCGATACTGACGCTGCTCGGCAACCTCCTCGCGGACATCGCCCTCGGCCTCGTCAACCCACGAATTCGAATTGAAGGGACGAAAGCGTGACCGATCTGACCGATCGGATCTCCCCGATCGAGCCGCCCGATAGACCAATCACATTGTCCACGGACGACCAGATCGTTCCGATGTGGCGGCAGCGACTACGCATCTTCTTCCACAACAAACTGGCGGTCGCGTCGGTCGTCTTCCTTGTCGCCACCATTGCCGCGTGCTTCCTGGTTCCATTCTTTCACCCGACGAACCAAACCAACCAGGCCCTCACGTTTGGCCTGCCCTGGAACGCGGCGCCCTCGTGGCACCATTGGCTCGGCACCGACAGCTCCGGATTCGACGAACTGGGCCGCATCTTCTACGGCGGCGAGTATTCGCTCACGCTGGGCTTCGTCGCCGGTTTCATCACCATCGTCGTCGGCACGACCTACGGCATGATCTCCGGCTTCGCGGGTGGCATCACCGACACCATCATGATGCGTATCATCGACGCCTTCCTGTCGATTCCTTACATCTTCCTCTTGATCACTTTGATCGCCATCTTCAACCGATCAACAGTCTTTCTTATTTGCATCATCGGCTTCACGCTGTGGTGGGGCAACGCCCGCATCATCCGAGGTGACGCCCTGCTCATACGAAACCTCGAGTATTCACAAGCGGCGACGGCGATGGGCGCGCGCAAGTGGCACATCATCCGTCGCCACGTCTTTCCCAACTCGATCAGCAACATCGTGACCGTGGCGACGTTCTCGGTCGCTGACGCGATTCTGTTCCTTTCGGCCCTCGGCTTCCTCGGACTGGGAATTCAAGCGCCCCAGACCGACTGGGGCACGATGCTCCAGGCCGGCACCTCGCAGATCCAGAACGGTTTCTGGTGGGAGATCTACCCCCTCGCGCTGGTCTTCATCGCGGTCGTGGTGTCGATCAACTACATCGGCGACGCGCTGCGCGACTCCTTCGAGGTCCGACTCCTCGAGCGCTAGAGCGTTCGATTCACGCCGCGCCTTGTGCCATTCAACGCGCTGAAGTAATTAGACCCGAGCGGCGATTGTCACGGGCGTCTGGAGCGGGAAGTGGCACGCGGCCTGTTGGTTCGCGCCAAAGTCGCGGAACATCGGCTCTTCGTTCGCACAAATGTCCTGGGCGTAATCGCAACGCGTTCGAAAGCGACAGCCCGAAGGTGGATTGACCGCCGAGGGCAGTTCCCCGGTGACCTGCTTGCCATGGCGCGCCCTCGCCTCGACCGGGTCGGGCACGGGTACCGCGTTGAGCAGGCCCTGCGTGTAGGGGTGGGCGGCGTGGCGAAAGACCGATTCGGCGTCGCCGATCTCGACGATCTTGCCGAGGTACATGACGCCAATCGTGTCGGCCATGTAATAGACGACCGCGAGGTCGTGGCTGACCATGATGTACGAGAGGTTGTGCTCGCGCTGCAACTCTTTCATCAGGTTCAAGATCTGCGCTTGAATCGAAACGTCGAGGGCCGAGACAGGCTCGTCGGCGACGATCAGACGCGGGTTCAAGGCGAGGGCGCGAGCGAAGCCGATGCGCTGGCGCTGGCCGCCGGAGAACTCGTGCGGGTAGCGGTCCGCGGCGCTGGGCTCGAGGCCCACGGCCAAGAGGAGATCACTCACTCGGGCGCGGCGCTGGGCCTTGGTCCCGTCGCCCTGGACCAGCAGGGGCTCGCCCAAGATCTCGGAGACCTTCATACGAGGGTTGAGCGACGAGTACGGGTCCTGGAACATCATCTGGCGCTCGCGGCGCTGGGCGCGCGTCGGCTTGTGTTTGTGCGACGACACGACCTTTCCGTCGAAGAGCACGGCGCCACTGGTCGGTAACTCGAGTCCCACGACCATTCGGCCGATCGTCGTCTTGCCGCAGCCCGACTCCCCGACCAGTCCGAAGGTCTCGCCTTCGTTGATGGCGAACGTGACGTTCGAGACCGCGTGGATGGCACCGACCTTGTGGCGAATCAGTCCAGCCTTCACGGCGAACTCCTTGGTGAGTCCTTCGACGCGCAGCAGTTCCTTGGAATCGGCCTTCGCCACCACCTCGGCGCGTGTTTCGGTGCGCACGACGATGGCTTGGGGACCATTCACCGGGTGAAAGCACCGGAACTCGTGGTCCTCAGTGCCGGTCAACTCCGGTTCGACCGCGCGGCATTCGTCAGTGGCGAAGTGACAACGCGGCGCGAAGCGACACCCGATGATCTCCTTCGAGAGGTCGGGTGGCAGCCCGGCGATCGAAGCCAGTTCGTGCTTCGTCGCGTTCTCGAGGTTGGGCATCGACGCCAACAACGCTTGCGAATAGGGATGGCGCATTGAATGAAAGAGGTCCAACGTCGAGGCCTCTTCGGCCTTCTTCCCGCCGTACATCACGACGACGCGGTCCGCGCGCCCGGCGATGACGCCCATGTCGTGCGTGATCAGGAGGACACCCATGCGGAGTTCTTTGCGCAGCGAGTCAATGATGTCCAAGATCTGGGCCTGGATGGTGACGTCGAGCGCCGTGGTCGGCTCGTCGGCGATGAGGAGTTTGGGCTCACAGACGAGACCCATGGCGATTATGACGCGCTGGCGAAGTCCCCCGGAAAGTTCAAAGGGGTACTGGTCGAGCCGTTCGGCCGGTCGGGGCATCTCGACCATATCGAGGACTTCAAGGGCCCTCGTGCGCGCCTCTTCGTCGGAGGCGCCGTTGTGGATGCGCAGGCCCTCGCCGATCTGACGACCGATCTTCATGGTCGGGTTGAGCGAGCTCATCGGGTCCTGAGGAATCAGGGCGACCGAGCGGCCTCGCTGGTGCTGCATCTCCTTCTCGCTCAAGGTCGAGAGGTCGACGCCTTCGAGTTCGACCGTGCCCGACGCGATGCGTCCGTTACCGGGCAAGAGCCGCATAATCGCCAGTCCCGAGGTGGTCTTGCCGCAGCCCGACTCACCGACCAAACCGACGCATTCGCCGGGATCGATGTTGATGGAGAAGTCGTCGACTGCGGTTACGAATGACTTTCGAGTGGAGAATTTGACCTGAAGATTCTTTACGGAGAGCAGTGACGCCATGGTCTGTTAATCATACCCTTATGGCAATAATCAAAGGCTCGCCGCGACGTGCTCTGGAGGCACATTTTGACCGGCTACTTGACGGTCATCTCCGGTAGGCGCCACGAATGACGGTGGTGGACCGTCTGGCCCAATCGCCGGATCGCCTCCATGTGTCGCTTCGCTCCGTAACCCTTGTTGCTCGACCATCCGTAGTCAGTGAAGTGGCGATCCAGATCAACCATCAATCGGTCCCGAGCAACCTTCGCGAGCACCGACGCGGCCGCGATCGACGCGCAGCGCCGGTCGCCCTTCACGAACGTGGTGGCGTTCATGGCTCGGTACGCAAGTTCCGGTGGCGCTTGGACTCCGAACGGGATGTCCATCGGCGCGCGCAGCAGATTGAACGACCCGTCAATCAGTGCGACGCTCGGTCGAACACGAAGCGCGTCGAGCGCTCGAGTCGCGGCGACGGCCAACGCGAGGCGCAGTCCCCAGGCGTCGATCTCACTGGCACTCACTGAACCCAAGGACCAATCGGCGGCCCACTCGATGAGCGGTTCTTCCAACGCCTCGCGCTGGAGTGGCGTCAAGAGCTTCGAGTCGTTCAATGATTCCGGCGGCGCGCACGCGTTCGTCAGCACCACCGCGCCCAGGACCATCGGGCCGGCCAGCGCACCACGACCGACCTCGTCGATTCCGACGACGATCTCGCCTTGGTCCAACCACGCGCGCTCGTGGACGAGCAAGTCCGAGTGCACCATGGTCACGTGGCAACAGTATCGAAGGCCGCTTCACATATCATGCACTCGTGACTGACGCGTTCGTGATTCCGCTAAAGCGCTTCGACCGCGCCAAGGGACGATTACGCGTGAACAACGCCGCGTCAGTGACCGAACTCGCACAACAACTCGCGACACGAGTGATCGAAGCCTGTGCGCCGCGACCCACGATCGTGCTCAGTGAAAGCGATGCCGTCTCAGAGTTCGCCTCTGCGCTCGGTTGCGACGTTCTGCGCTCCAACGCAACTGGACTCAACGACGCCGTGCAACGGGCATACGGAGCCCTCCAGAGCCGATTTGACCGACTCATCATCGTTCACGGTGACCTGCGCGACGCCGAAGGACTCGGTTCCTTCGAACCCGATGCCGGGATAACGATCGTCACCGATCACCACGGACTCGGGACCAACGTGATGGCGGTTCCGACCGGACTGGACTTCCAATTCTTCTACGGCGCGAACTCGGCGTTGTTGCACCGACAAGAGGCCGAACGCATCGGTTGTGCGTTCACCATCGTCACCGATAGCCCCTGGCGCTTCGACGTGGACGAACCCGAGGATTTGGTCCGATAACGGCGTTCGAGGGGGGCCAAAGGCCCCCCTCGAACCACAAATCCCTGGTGGGACTTGACTACTTCTTAGCAGCAGCCCTCTTTGCGGGACGCTTCGCGGCCTTCTTTGCGGGACGCTTGGCGGCCTTCTTCGCAGCAGGACGCTTCTTAGCGGCGGCCTTCTTTGCAGGGGCCTTCTTCTTTGCTGCAGGACGCTTCGCGGCCTTCTTCGCAGCGGGACGCTTCTTAGCGGCGGCCTTCTTTGCAGGGGCCTTCTTCTTTGCTGCAGGACGCTTCGCGGCCTTCTTCGCCGGAGCCTTTTTGGCTACGGCCTTCTTCTTCGCGGCTGGTGCCACTTTCCCTCCTTGGGACTCATCGTTGAATCAATTTGGGACCTCGAGCGCACCACCGTGGTGTTCTCGAAATCGGTACCGCATTGACAAACGTGGACTCGCTCATGTGCCACCCAGCTTCACAGCTGTACGGCGACTGATCGCAGTGCACGGTCCAACGCGGAAAAGCGCTTCGTAAAAACGTCACACGGACGTTTCACTCAACGTTCACCTCCTCCGCAGAAGGACATTTAAAAGTTCACTCGCTTTATCGACCAATGTCAAGCCTTTCGAAGTTTTTCTGCGACAGATGTTTTTCGTGCACAACGACGCCGGCATCTATTTGGGTCGCGGTGCACGCGGTGATGCAACGAGTGGTGACGAACGTTCAACACTCGTGCTCGGTCCAAGTCGCAGTGGAAAGACATCATCGATTGTTGTTCCGAATCTCCTGATCACAAATCGTTCTTGCGTGGTGACGTCGACGAAGAATGATGTCGTGTCGTTGATGTCGCGTAGTCGCCGCGATGGCGCAACGTTGCTCTTCGATCCGTCGGGAACGGTGCGCACACCACCCGGAGTGCATCGAATCGGTTACTCACCGATACGACAAAGTTTTTCTTGGGATGGCGCAATTCTTGCTTCGAGAAGCCTTATCGACATCGCGCGACGCGGTCGCGGCGATCGAAGTGACGATCACTGGACCGAACGTGCGGGCGCACTCGTCGCTCCTTTGTTGCACGCGACCGCGCTTCGCAACGAGTCATTGGGACAGCTCGCGTCACGCGTCGACGAACGACGATGTGACGACATTGTGCATGAACTCACTGAACGCCACGGTGAACATCACCCGTCGGTCTCGCTCCTTCGCGGCGTGCTCGCGACCGAAGAGCGCGAACGATCCAGTATTTGGTCGACGACCTCGGGATTGTTCGCCGGTGTTCGCACCGAAGCGGCGAGGGCCTCATCACGCGAGGCCCCGCTCGACCTCGACGCATTCTTAAGTGGCCCGCACCAACTCCATATCGTGGCACCCAGTCGCCACCAGGCGGTCACGATCCCCTTGGTCGTCGGCCTGATCGAAGAGCTCGTTCACGCCACCTACGACCGTCACGAGGAGGGTGCCCGGCTCCTGTTGGCCCTGGACGAACTGGCCAACGTCGCACCGTTGCCGCGCCTGGCGAGCATCGTCTCGGAGGGCGGCGGCCAGGGTGTTCTCACCATGGCGTGCCTCCAGGACCTCAGCCAGGCCCGGAGTCGGTGGGGTACCTCGGCCGAGGGCTTCCTCTCGCTCTTCCCGACGACGGTGGTCCTGCCCGGTATCGCCGATCGAGCGACCCTCGAGATGTTGCGAAGCCTCGCCGGACGCGAGCTCTATCAAACGCCAACACTGCAGTTCGGACCCAAGGGCAAACGCGCCGGTCGCTCGACCAGTTGGGTGGAACGCGATCGCGCCTCGATGAGCGATCTCGCCCACGGACGTCCCGGCTACGCCATGGGACTTGACGCGAGCAAGCAAATGAAGTGGATCGAACTGACGCCAGCCCACTCGCACCCGCGATTTCGGGGTTACCGGGACCGCTCGGACCGCGAACGCGACTCGTCGCGCGAGCGCTGACGCCACCGATCGAGATCGGGCGCCTCGAGCGGTCTCGCACCGCGGTCGCGAACCTGGGCGACCATCCTCGCCTCTCGAACGCTGATCGAAGGTTCTCGCACTCCCCTCGCTCCGGCCAGTTGCGGATAAAGAGAATCGACGGCGCGCGTCAGCGCAGCCGAGCTCTGACCAAATCGAGCGGCGTTACTCCACGCCGTGATCACGTGACGACGAGCGACGTCGTTACGCCCCTCGAGCGCGCCCGCGAATCCGTGTTCGTCGAGCGTCGATCGGTGACGTGTCGGTGGATCGATCACGCCCATTGCGTCGAATCGGTTGCGGTCGTCGTCCCAGCGTTCGATTGCGTCGCGGCGTCGCCAGTGCAACTTCTCACCCCGCTCCGCGTGATGACCGCCCCAGAGCGCCCGATATCCCTCATCGAGTCCGACGACGTGCTCGACGCCTTCGAACGATCGCCACGCCGTCCACGGCGTGCGCTCACTGAGCTCGTGACGAAGTGACGATCGATAGAGCGCGTCGGCCGCGACGAGATGCGCGAAGAGACCACGACTGTCGAGTACGGAGCGAGATCCTTCGGGCAGCGCACCGACCAGTACATGGTCGTGCAAATGGGGCTCGCCGTGTCGATTCACGCCGTGCGTGAAACCAACGACGTCGCTCCAGCGGCCGGCCCGATCACGATCCTCTCCCCCGCGTCGGTCTCGCACCACGAGCGCGTGCGCCTCGAGATAGTCAATGGCCGCTCCCACCGACGCGCGATGCGCCGCCACGACGCCCGAACCGAGTTCCGGGTCGACCGCCAGGAGTATTGAGGTCGGCCGCGGTGCGGCGACCACGATGTCGTAACCGAGGACCGACGAGCGTTGCGAGGTTCGCAGGACTTCACTGACGCTGCGTGGATCTCGCGCGTCGCCCGCGCCACGCAGCCACCAACCCGGTTCACCTTCACGTAGGCCCTCGATCTCGAGGGCGCGGTCATTGGTGAAGTAACGGACGTCGTTCGAACGGCGCGAAAAGACTCGGATCATTGGACACCCCGACGCCCAACGGTCGCTAGAGCGAGGCGGCGATCCTCTTGGCCAGTTCGTGCCCGGCCCTGGCGAACTTCGGCGTGGCGACGAGCGCACCCTCACCGGCGCGTAGCATCAGTTGGTCGAGGAACGGCTCATTGCTGACGCGGAACTTGACGGCGTGTCGCCCGTCATCGAGGGTCAGCCATTGAGCGTTCGGCAATGGCTCGAAGAGCCAGCGGAGCCACGCCTCGATGACCACGACGACCTCGTCGCCCTCTTCACCGACCTGGGTGAGCCAGTTGACGACGGTGTCGGGCGGGCGCTCTTCAGTGGCGTCAGAGGTTGCGACGACCGCATTGATCCGGTCAACCCGGAACGTTCGCCACGATTCGCGCGTCGTGCAGTAGGCCCGCACGTAGGTGTGGCCGTTGAGGACCTTGATTTCTCGCGGTTCAATCGAGCGACTGCGCGCTTCGTCGGCCGTCGCGGCGGTGTAGAGGATCTTTATTTGCCGATGATCCTCGACGGCCGACGAGACGGCGTCGAGCATTGTTTCATTCGTCGCCATCTCGACCTGGACGTAGGAACTGGTGGCGACCTCGATCTTCTCGATCGCCGAGAGAATCGCCGGGTCGTGGTAAACGCGTGAGGCTTCGCGCAGGGCGATGTTCAACTCGAAGAGATCTCGCCACATGAACGGCGACGGCTCATCGGCGCCTTCGGGCAGGTCGCTGAAGTCGGCTCGATACGTCGAATCATCGTGAGCTTCGTCGTCCCAGTCGTCGCATTCCTTGAGGACGTGGGCCGGGAAGGCGCCGGTGCCGTCGGTCGAGCCGGCCATCGGTTCGAGCGCCACGAGACGGTCCATTATCAAGCGCACGTGGTCCGCGTCGAGGGAGAAACGCTTCGCCAATTCGCTGATGCGTAGCCCGTCCTCGGCGACGTAGACGGCGTGGAGGAGCTGCAATGTCTGGCCGAGCACGTCGTTGGTCGCCGGACCGGTGAACTTCATCTCCTCGAGCGACGGGGCTTTGCCGCGGTTGACGTCCTTCAGCCAGTCGCCCAGATCGGCTTTCAACGACTTGGGCGACTGAAGTCGAATCCGGTCGGCGCCCTCGACGACGAATCGCAGCGCGGCACGAGGATTATCGAAACTCAGTCCGACCTCGACCTTGCCATCCTTCTTACTCGCGGCCAGGGAGCCGGCATACTGACGGACCAAAAGATCGGCGTAGTTCTCATTGGTTATGACGACGACGTCCGTGGGCGTCGGCGACCTCGAGAATTCCGGTCGCCAGGCCCGCGCGACGTCAACGGCGGCGTCGTCGTGGATGAACGCATCGGGCAGGACGACGGGCATCGAAGTGATCCGGCTGAAGCGGTAGCCCTTTATCTCCTGCGTGCCCTTCACTCGCGAGATTAGATACGTGACGCCGTTAAAAACGTCGATGAGCAGCGGCTCGACCAGGCGCGGCTTGTTCGCGCCCGACTGGTAATCAAAGGCCAGCGCCCGATGCAGTTTGAGAGCCCGAATCACCGGCGTGTAGTACATCGAGGATTCCAATCCCCCGTCACTGGCCGGCACCTCATTGAAGACGCTGAACGCTCCCGAGGCGCCGAAGCCGCAAAAACGAAGCGCCAATCGCACGACGCGTTCCTCGTCGGGCGTGAAATAGATCAACGGCGCGTAGCCGCTCGAGGGATCGATCCGGTATCCCACCGCGCCGTCGCCCTTGTTGTCGATTTCGATTTCGAAACCCAACTCTCGTATTCGGGCCTTGTCGCGCTCGAATTTCTGTCGTACCGCCCCCTCGTTGCCCTCGTACGCGAGGACCCTTCTCGGACCCTTGGCCGAAACCGGGAATTCGTCGATTTTCAGCTCACGGACAATCTCTTCTTGCGTGAGCGAGCCGTACTGCCACGCGCGCTGCAACAATAGGACGAGGGCGATCAGCCGCTCACGCGACTGCTCTACCCCTCCGCGAATGCTGCTCATCGATCTCCCATCACAATTTCTCTAACGAGGGTACTGGCATTCACGGCGTCAAAGAACTGCCAATCGAGCGATTTCACACCGTCCGAGTTACGCGCGCAATTCGACCCCGTGACATCATGCGGGCCCGTGACGGACGGCCTCGATGAGCGGCGAGGCCAATGGTCACGTCGCACCAGCGAGCAACGAGTTCGGCGTCGTCATATTGAGCGGCGAACCCCGGCCGCGAGCCACAGACACAGTGGTGAAAAGAGCCCCTTATCGAGACGGACGAATGCCGGCGATTCGCTTCCCGGCGAAATAATCGACGTACGACCAAGCGCACCGATAATTCCTCGTGTGGCGAGGACCGTGGCGACGACGCGAAGCGCGACCGTACGCATTCGAGTCGGAAGCGGGCTGATTCCCGCGACCAGTATTGCCGTGACGGCGAGCAACGAAGCGACCGCCATGCACGCCATCGCGGACGGCACTTCATCTCTGCCAACGACCGAATCGGCCAGTTCTCGGCGACTCCGAAATGGGAATGACGAACCAACTCCCCACAAGACATGAAGCCCAGCGATGGCGAACAGCACGATCGAGGTCAACCTACCCGTGGTACCTCGATCCGACGATGGCTTTGACTTCATCAGACCAGACATAGGTTTTCCAAACGACTGACAAGCTCGGGCAACAGCGTCCAATTCATGACCGCAATCTAACCTTCCTTCCAGCGCACTTCGCCAATGACAGTTGCTCGAACCGGTCGAACCTCGTCAGCGCGTACGTACCCGATTCATCTCAAACTTCGAGATCGCCTGGTCCAGTCGGAACGTCGACGGCGTGCTCTCTCAATGCCTCGAGAGGCACGATCTCCAGTGCGCGTTCGTGGGTCGAAGCAAGAACCACATAGGCCGCCGCTCCGTCGTCGTGGGCGCGTAGCCAATTAACCGCCGTCACGCACCACCGGTCCCCGGGGACTAATCCGGGGAATCCGTATTGCGGCATCGGCGTGGTCAAGTCATTGCCAATGGATACTTGATGTTCGAGGAACTCGGCGGTCACCACCGCACAGATGGTGTGACTCCCGAAGTCTTCTGGTCCCGATGAACAACACCCGTCGCGGTAGAAGCCCGTGATGGGATCGTTGCCGCACAATTCCAAAGGAGCGCCAAGAACGTTTCGATCGCTCACGAGACCAGTACCACTGAAGAACTTGAATCAGTTTCGAATCGATGTATGGCGGAATCTCATTTCTCGGAGTCGACGTCCGACGTGTTGCCCACTGCGTCTTCTCGACGCCACGTACCCGAACGACCACCGGATTTCTCCCAAATCGCGATCTCTTCGATGGTCATCGTTCGGTCGGCCGACTTGCACATGTCGTAGACCGTGAGGGCCGCGACGGTCACCGCCATAAGGGCTTCCATCTCGACGCCCGTTCGATCGACGGTGTCGACACTGACTTCAACATCGATATGGGTATCGGCAATCGTGAAGTTGACGTGGACGTTTCCCACGAGCACTGGATGAGACATTGGAAGCAACGTCGCCGCGTGCTTGGCCGCTTGGATGCCCGCCACTCGGGCCGTCGCGAGAACGTCACCTTTGTTGATCGCATTCGCCGCAACTGCGGCCGTTGTTTTCGCATCCATGTTGATACGGCACTTCGCCAGCGCGCGACGAGCCGACACTTCAGAGGCGCCGATATCGCGAGGGAACGTTCCCCCGCTCGACGGCCGACGTAGTTGGTGGAAGTCGTCCACGGCGCAATGATACCGATGCCTCGAATGACCTCAGAACGGCCGCGAGTAAACTGCCATGGTCCACAGGCAGTACGGGAGAGACAATGCCGACCTACGAATACGAGTGCCAGACCTGCCACCAGCGCGTCGAAGCGGTCCAGCGGTTCACCGATCCGGCGCTCACGGTCTGTGAACACTGCGGCGGTGAACTTCGGAAGGTCTTCTCGGCCGTCGGCGTAGTTTTCAAGGGCAGCGGCTTCTATAAGACGGACAGTCGTGGGGCCGACAAATCCTCAACGCCGGCCCCGACTTCGACGAGTCCGGCGGCGGCATCATCGACTGAATCAAGTTCGACACCGGCTGCGACGCCCGCGTCGACCTCGACCTCGACGTCGTCTTCTACGACTCCGACGGACTAAGTCCCGGAGACCGCGATGTTCTCAATCGCGACGCTCTGACCAGCGGCGGCGCCCGGGAGCCATTCCAGGTCACTGCCGACGTGGACGACGTCGAGCAGCATCCGTTGCAGCGTGGACGCCACGGTGATCTCACGCACTGGTTCGGCGAGTTGGCCATCACGAATCATGAGGCCGGTGACGCCAACCGAGAAGTCACCGGAGACCGGATTGACTCCTGAGTGCACGCCGATCAGCGACTCGACAAAGACGCCGTTCCCGACCCGACGAAGGATCTCCGCCTGATCGATGTCACCGGGCGCCAGCTGGAGGGCACGGCATCCCGCTGAGGGTGATCCGGCAATCCCCCCGCGAAGCGCACTCCCCGTCGAAGAGGTGCCCGCCCTTCGCGCCGAGACCGTGTCGTAGACGAAGCCCTTGAGTTGCCCTTTTTCGATGAGAACGTTTCGTCGACAGGCCAGACCTTCGGCGTCGTAGACGCTGGCGGCAAAGTGCCGAGCGTCGGTCGGATCGTCGAGCAACGTAAAGGACGCAGTGGCGACCATCTCTCCCACCCGATTCGCGAATAAGGAGCGACCACGTACGACGGCTTCGCCACTCAAGGCTCCGCCGATGATGGAAAACAGTGTCGCCGCTGTGCGCGGGTCGAAGACCGCAGTGCACTTGAACGATTTCGGTTTCACGGCGCCCAACATCCTCGTGGACCGGCGAATGGCGTCAGCGGCCGCTTGCTCGATATCAAGGTCGTGGGGGGCGCGACCGGCCGAGAGTCCCCAACCGGTCTGGTCGTCGCCGCCGTCATTGGCGATGGCCTCAACGGACACGTAGGCGCCGGTCCTCGCGTACGACGCGCGGATCCCGGTCGTTGACGCAATGGCCGCTTCGGCGATGTAGTCCGAGTAATTCGCCGAGTCCACCTGTCGAATACGAGTGTCCCCGCTGCGCACCAGTCGCTCGAGTTCGATCGCCATCGCGATCTTCGCGTCCAGCGGCGTGCTCGCTACGGTGTCGTCGCTCAACGTGAGTGCCACCGCGCTGACGCCGTCGGGGCGTGCGAAGGCCACGAACTCGTCTTCGGTGGCGAAGGTTGCGTTGTCGCGGGCTTCGCGCAGCGCAGTGACGACCGCTTCGTCGTCGAGCGATCCGGCCCACGCCGTTCCGACTCGAGCGCCCCCCGCGCCGTCATTCAGGATTCGGATGCCGAACCCGTTGGAGGTGGCCGTCGTCAGTTCTTCCACTTCGCCCTGATAGGACTGGACCTCGGTGTCGACACCACTCGCGACGTAGACCTCGATCTCCTCATCACCGCGCGCAGATTCCAGGATGCGCTCCGCGCGCTCCAGCAGTCGACTCATGCGGCCGCGCCGCCAATTGTGACTCCGGTGAGTCGCATCGTGGCCTGACCAGTACCCACCGGAACACTCTGGCCGTTCTTGCCACAGGTGCCCGGCGTCATCGAGAAGTCCGACGCGACGGCGTCCACGCGTTGGAGAACGTCGGGGCCGTTACCAATGAGGTTGCAGTCGCGCAGTGGCGCCGTGATCTTGCCGTCTTCGATCATGAAGGCCGCCGTCATACCAAAGACGAAATCGCCGGTCGCGGTGTTGACTTGTCCGCCGCCCAATTGAGCAACGTAGACGCCGTAGGGAGTCTGGGCCACGATTTCGTCGGCGTCGGAATCACCTTCGAGCAGGTACGTGTTGGTCATGCGCACCATTGGCAGATGTTGGTAGCTCTGGCGACGACCGTTGCCCGATGAGACTCGACCTTCCTTTCGTGCACGCAAGTAGTCCCACATGTAGTCCGTGAGCACGCCGTTCTCGATGAGTACGTTGCGCGCTCCGGGACGACCCTCGTCGTCGATCGCCAGGTATCCCCATTCGCCCTCCACGGTCCCGTCGTCGACGAGCGTCACCAAGGGGCTGGCGACCAATTGACCGACCTTGCCGGCGTACACCGAGGCCTGTTTGAGGATGGCGTCGGCTTCGAGTCCGTGACCGCACGCTTCGTGGAACAAAATGCCCCCCGAGCCGCCAGCCAGTACCACGGGTAGGTCGCCCGACGGAGCCGGTCGCGCGTCCAACTTCGTGATCGCCTGGCGCGCCGCGCCACGTGCCGCTTCGGCGACCGCGTCAGCGCTGAGCAGTTCGAATCCGCGCGTTCCGGCAATCGGCCGATAACCGGTTTGCATTCCGGTGTCACCCGTCGCGATGCACGACACGTTGAATCGCGTGCGAACCTGATGGTCACCGGCGAAAAGCCCGTCGGAGTTCGCCACGACGAAATGCCGAGTGGAGTCACCCAGGGCGACCTGCACCTGCGTGATCGACGAGCCCTCGGAGCGCGCCGCGTCGTCGGCGTGGTTCATCAGTTCGATCTTGCGGGCCTTGTCGACGTCGGCGGGCAATATCGTCGCCCGACTCGGATTATCGCGCAGTGGACCGAGCGCGATTTCGCGCACGCCACCGCCGCCGTCGCGAGCTACGGCGGCCGCGGCACGCGCTGCCGCAACGAGTCCGCTCTCGGTGAGATCGGCGGTGTGCGCGAATCCCGTGGTGTCCCCAACGACGACGCGTATCCCGGCACCGCGCTCGCGTCCGGAACTGAGCTGCTCGACGCGTCGCTGGTCCAGCATCGCTGAGGACGTCGTGCGATCCTCGACGAAGACCTCCGCGAATTCGCCACCGCGGGCCATCGCTTCGCCCAACGTCCGTTGCAAGACCTCGTGTTCGACCAGGGTGCTATTCATTCACGCGAGCGTACCGGAGTCAATCCCAGTCGCTACACCACTTTTCGGGGTCGAAAGTAGGCTGTCACTGTGATTCTCCCCTCGATTGAAACGCCGGCCGACCTCCAAGCGCTGTCCTACGGGGAGCTCGACGAATTAAGCGAGGAGATCCGCCAGTTCATCATCGAGACGGTCACGACCAATCCCACGGGGGGCCACCTGGGATCGAACCTCGGAGTGGTCGAACTCACGTTGGCGCTGCACCGGGTCTTCGATTCGCCCAAGGACATCCTGCTCTGGGACACCGGTCACCAGGCCTACGTGCACAAACTCCTCACCGGCCGTCGCTACGGCTTCAAGAACCTGCGCCAGCGCGGCGGACTCTCGGGCTATCCCAATCGCTCGGAGAGCCAGCATGACTGGATCGAGTCCAGCCACGCCTCGACGGCGCTCTCGTACGCGCACGGCCTTTCGGTCGCCCTGGAACAGCGCAAGGAACTCATTGGCCACGGCGGCAAGCGCCACGTCGTGGCGGTGGTGGGTGACGGCTCGCTGACCGGAGGCATGGCCTACGAGGCCCTGAACAATCTCGGGCATTCGAATCAGCGGGTGGTGATCGTCCTCAACGACAATGGCCGCAGTTACGCACCGACGATCTCCAAACTCTCGGAGTCACTTACCTCGCTACGCCTCAACAAGACGTACCTGACGCTGCGCGGCCGCCTGCGCCGCACCGTGCCGCACCTACCGAAAGCCGGGAAGGCGGCCTATCTCGGCATCGACGGACTCACCTCGGTCGTGCGCGAGATGGTGACGCCACACACGTTCTTCGAGAACCTCGGCGTGCGCTACATCGGTCCTATCGACGGACACGACATCGAATCGATGGAGAGAACGCTGAAGAGCGCTTCGAAGTGGGACGGACCGATTCTGGTCCACGTGCTCACAACCAAGGGTCTTGGTTACGAACCGGCGATCGACGATGACATGAAGATGCACGACTACAAATTGCCGCCGCGACACGACGACGAAAAGGTCGCTCCCCAGTCGTTCTCCCAGGCGTTCTCCGACTCGTTGGTCGCACTCGCCAGCGCCGACGATCGTGTCGTCGCCATCACCGCCGCGATGGCCGGACCGACGGGTCTGCTCAATTTCGAAGCCCAGTTTCCCGATCGTTTCTTTGACGTCGGCATCGCGGAGCAACACGCGGTGACGGCCGCGGCCGGTATGGCCATGGGCGGCTTGAAGCCCGTCGTCGCGATCTACTCAACCTTCTTCTCTCGAGCGTTCGACCAGGCACACCTCGACGTCGGACTGCTGAACCTTCCGGTCGTCTTCGTCTTCGATCGGGCGGGCGTCACGGGCGATGACGGTCCCAGCCACCACGGACTGCTCGACATCGCGCTCTGTTTGGCAATTCCTAACATGACGGTCTTCGCTCCCTCGACCGCCGAAGAAGTGCCCGGAATGCTCGCCACGGCGCTTTCGATGTCAACGCCGACGGCCCTTCGCTTCCCCAAAACACTGCCGAAGCCCTTTGACGGGAAGGTCGGTGATGGACTCGAGGCCCGTGAAGTGCGCCGCGGTGACGGCGCGCTCTGCGTGCTGGCCGTTGGCAAGATGGCACCGTCGGCCCATAAGGCCATCGAACTCATCGGCGACGACGCCAGCAAGATCACCCTCTACGACGTTCGAGTCCTGCCCCCCGACGCCACGATGATCGACGACGCGCTTTCACACGAACGCGTCGTGACCGTCGAAGACGGCACGCGCCACGGCGGCGCCGGCACGCTGATGGTCTCGGCACTACGCAGCCGGGCTCAAGACCACGCTCGACCGTTCCCCACGACTCGAATTCTCGGAACCCCACGCGCCTACCTCGAGCAGCACCGACCGGACAAGCTCTTGGCCGAATTGGGCCTCGACCCGGACGGATTGGCGGCCGCGTTCTCACGTCTCCTCGCCGATCAACCGGAGTTCGCGCCGATCCTCCCGATTTCCCCGCGCCCGAATTATCAGTAGCCCGTCGCATTCAATCGTGCTTCCATTACTTTGAACCGATGACCTACGACATAGAGAAATCAGACGATCAGTGGCACGCGGAACTTTCGGCCGATCGCTACGCGGTCTTGCGACAAGCCTCCACTGAAATACCGTGGACCGGTTCGCTTTTACATGTCGACTCTGAGGGTGTCTTCACCTGTGGCGGATGCGCGCAACACCTCTTCAGAAGTGCGCAGAAATTTGATTCGGGATGCGGATGGCCAAGTTTCGACGCGTGCGAGCCGGGCACGATCATCGAACGGCCCGATAACTCATTAGAGCGCACACGAACCGAAATCCTGTGCTCCAAATGCGGCGGTCACCTGGGCCACGTGTTCAACGACGGACCAACGTCCACGGGTCTGCGTTACTGCGTCAACTCGCTCGCCGTCGACTTCGACGGGGCCAGCGACTAAACGTCGAGGAATCGACGGATGGCGATCGCTGAACCGACCGAACCGATTCCAACCCCCACGATTAAAACGACGATGTTCGTTCCAATGAGGGCACTCGTATCCAGTTGGAATTCATTGTGGAGTGGATACCAAATATGCAGTGCGGTGACGGCACCGATGGCCACGGCCGAACCGAGAAGGCCCTGGATGAACCCCTCGGTGATATAGGGAATCCGGATGAACCAGTTCGTCGCGCCCACTAATTTCATCACCGAGACCTCGCGACGACGGGCGAAGATCGCCATGCGAATCGTGTTGAGGATCAAGACCGTCGCCGAAAGCAGGAGCACGAGCGCGAGCGCGAGGAACACGATTTGCAGGATTCGAATTGCGCGATTCATCTCACGGATCTGTTGTTCCGGTGCGGTCACCTGCAACACACCGGGCTGGTGCGCGAACGTCGACAGCACCGTGAAGGCGTCCGACGGCACCGTGGGGACGCAACTGAACTTCGTCGGGATCTGCGAGACCAGCAGGACGTGCGACTCTGAAGCGGGAAGGATCTTCTTCATCTCGGCGTAGTCTTCGGCCTGAGTGCGGTATTGACACTGTTTCACGATGGGCAGAGTGTGCAATTGCGTCTGGACGTTGGCGATCTCGCCCGCGGAGGCCGTGGGTTGCATCCAGACGGTCACGCGCGTGCCCTGTTGCCACTGTGACGACGCCTGAGCGGCACTTTGTTTCAGAAGCAACGCCGATCCCACCAACGACAGTGACACCGCGACGGTGAGGACGGCGGCAATGGTCATCATGCGGTTGCGCCAGAGGTTGGACAGCGTTTCTTTGACCGCGTAACGGAAGTAAACGCGCATTAGATGGCGACGCTTTCGTCGATGCCGTACACACCGCGGACCTGGTCGCGAATCATCTCGCCCTTGTCGAGTTCGATCACGCGCCGACGCATCCGGTCGACGAGTGCCTTGTCGTGCGTGGCCATGACGACCGTCGTGCCCGTGCGATTGATGCGCTCGAGCAGCGCCATGATCGACTCGGAGTTGGCCGGGTCCAGGTTGCCCGTCGGTTCGTCGGCGAGCAGGATCAACGGTCGGTTGACGAACGCGCGCGCCACGGCGACGCGCTGCTGCTCGCCACCCGAGAGCTCACCCGGCAGACTCTTGGACTTGTCGGTCAGTCCCACCAGGTCGAGAATCAACGGCACCTGGGACTCAACCGTCGAGCGCGGACGTCCGATGACCTCGAGCGCGAAGGCCACGTTCTCAAAGACCGTCTTATTCGGCAGGAGTCGAAAGTCCTGGAACACGCAGCCAATATTGCGCCGCAGGAACGGCACGCGGAACTTGGACAACTCGGTGAGTTCGCGACCGGCTTCGAGAATGCGACCCTTGTCGGGCAACTCTTCACGCAGCAGAAGTCGAAGGAATGTCGTCTTGCCAGAACCGGACGCGCCGACCAAGAAGACGAACTCTCCCTTTTCAATGTCGAGCGTGATGTCCTTCAGGGCCGGTGAGCCGTTCTTGTAGGTCTTCGAGACATTCTCGAAACGAATCACGCGAACACCCCTTCGGGTACGTAGTTATGGCGCTGCGTCAGCACCCGGATGGACACCAACCATTGTAGTTTGACAATTTTGCGTATTCGCGCCACCAAAGCCCGACGTTAAAGGGATGTCAAATTTCTTATGAGCGAAATCGCTGTCGTCGCAGTTCAGCTTCCATAAAATCATCGAGATCGCCGTCGAGCACCGCCTCAACGTTTCCGGTTTCGTGATCGGTTCGGTGATCTTTCACAAGTTGGTATGGCGCTTGCACGTAACTGCGAATCTGTGAGCCCCACGCGTTGTCGCTGCGGTCACCACTGAGCGCGTTCATCTCGGCCTGTCGTTCGGCGCGTGCGCGTTCGGCCAATTTCGCTTCCAGAATCTGCATCGCTCTCGCGCGGTTCTGATGTTGACTGCGTTCATTTTGACAACTGACGACGATATTCGTCGGCAGGTGCGTGATGCGGATCGCCGAATCGGTTTTGTTGACGTGTTGTCCCCCGGCGCCCGATGATCGGTACGTGTCGACGCGAAGATCCTTCTCGTCGATCTCCACTTCAGCCGCGTCGTCATCCAAGAGCGGTGTCACGTCGAGACTCGCGAAGCTGGTTTGTCGTCGCGCCTGTGAGTCGAAGGGACTGATGCGAACGAGTCGGTGCACACCGCGTTCGGCCGAGAGCCACCCGTAGGCGAAGCGTCCCTTGACAATGAACGTCGAGGACAACAGTCCGGCCTCTTGACCTTCGGTCGCTTCGTCGATCTCGACGCCAAATCCCCGACGCTCGGCCCAGCGTGAGTACATACGCAACAACATCTCGGTCCAGTCCTGGGCGTCAGTGCCACCGGCGCCGGCGTGCAGTTCCACGATCGCGTCGTTCGCGTCGTATTGTCCACTAAAGAGACTCTGGGTTTCGAGCGCGGCGATCTTGGTTTCGAGCGACGTCACGGTCGAGGAGAGTTCGTTCAGCGACGACCAATCGGCCTCGCCGGCCGCCAGCGACTCGCGTGAGAACTCGGCCAACACCAACGAGTCGTCGAGCGAGGCGCGCAGTTCATCGAACTGCTCGAGGTCGTTCGTCAGACGGCCGAGTTCGGTCGTCACCTCACGAGCGCGGTCCTGGTCGTCCCAGAGGTTCGGATCGGCCACGAGTTCACCCAGAATGGCGTGGCGCTCGCGGCTGGCGTCGATCTTCAAGTATTCGCGCGCCGCGCCCCACCTCGCTTCGAGGTCCTCCAGGGTTCCCAGGGCCTCGCGAAGGGCGTTCTCAGCCTTAGGGTCGGCCATGGCACTGCTTGTACTTCCGGCCCGAGCCGCACCAGCACGGCTCGTTACGCCCGATCTTGTCGCCCTGTTTGGGCAATGCCTTCTTTGTGGCTCCGTGGATCGGAAGTTCCGTGGCGCCGGGCGCTACGACGTTCGCGTTCGTGATCGCACCCTCGAGTCCATCATCGGCCTCGATCGACTCCTCGATGGCCTCAACGGCGGAGGCCTCGACGTGCGTGATGTAGCGCACGAAGTCCGCGTCCACGTTGCCGAGGAGCGCTTCGAACATCAAGTAGCCCTCTTTCTGCCAGGCCGTCAATGGGTCCTGTTGGGCGATCTGACGCAAATGGATACCGTCGCGCAGGTAGTCCATGTCCGAGAGGTGATCGCGCCAACGCTGGTCGAGGATTTGGAGCATGACGTCGCGCTCGATCTCTTTCGCGGTATCCATGCCACCGGGATACTCTTCGCACTTCTTCTCGTACTGGCCAACGGCTTCGTCGATGACGAGTCCCAAGATGTCGTCGCGGTCTTGATACTCCGCGAGGGATTCAGCGCTCACCGTCGTCGGGTAGTAGTTCATGAGTTCAATGACGAGTTGGCGAAGGTCCCACCCCTCGGCGAACTCGCCCTCGAGGCGTTCATCGACGACGTTGGTGAGGATCTCCTCGATCAACACGACGGTGGTGTCATGGATGTCCTCGCCTTCCATGACCTGTTGGCGTCGTCCGTAGATGACCTTGCGGTGTTCGTTCATCACTTCGTCGTACTTCAGCGTGTCCTTGCGGATCTCCGCGTTCTTGCCTTCGACAGTGTTCTGCGCGCGTTCGATGGCCTTGGAGACCATCTTGGCTTCGATAGGTAAATCGTCGGGCATCGTGCGGTCCATCACCCACGAGACGGCGCCGGTCGCGAAGAGTCGCAACAGGTCGTCCTGCAAGGACAGATAGAAACGGCTCTCGCCGGGGTCGCCCTGTCGACCGGACCTTCCGCGCAACTGGTTGTCGATGCGTCGCGAGTCGTGTCGTTCCGATCCCAATACGTACAGTCCCCCGAGGGCTCGCACCTCGTCGCCCTCGGCTTCACAGACGCTCTTGAAGCTCGCCAACGCGTTCTGATACGCGGCGTCGTACTCTTCGGTGCCGGGCTGAAAACCCCGACTTTGCGCTTCACGGGTCGCGAGTCCTTCGAAGTTGCCGCCGAGCACGACGTCGACACCTCGACCGGCCATGTTCGTCGCGACGGTGACGGCGTGCAATCGACCAGCCTGGGCCACGATCTCGGCTTCGCGAAAGTGCTGCTTCGCGTTCAAGACCTCGTGAGAGATTCCGGCCTTGGAGAGTTCGCGCGAGAGCAACTCGGACTTCTCGACCGACGCCGTGCCGAGGAGGATGGGCTGGCCGTTGTCACTGCGCTCGCGAACGTCGTCGACGATCGCGGCGAACTTCGCATCTTCGGTCTTGTAGATGAGGTCGGGCTGATCGAGGCGAACGAGCGGCTGGTTCGAAGGGATCGGCACGACGGAAAGTTTGTAAGTGTTGCCGAATTCGGCGGCTTCAGTTTCGGCCGTACCGGTCATGCCCGCGAGCTTTTCGTACATGCGGAAGTAGTTCTGCAGGGTCACCGTCGCCCAGGTGTGGTTCTCCTCTTGGATGCGCACGCGTTCTTTGGCCTCGACCGCTTGGTGCAGGCCGTCAGACCAACGTCGACCGTCGAGCGTTCGTCCCGTGAACTCATCGACGATCTTGACTTCGCCGGCGTCCACCAGGTAGTCCTTGTCACGGAAGTAGAGCTCTTTCGCGCGCAGGGCCTGGCCCAACTGGTGCACGTAGTTGGTCGCGACCGCGTCGTAGAGGTTGGTGACGCCGAGCTGGCGCTCGACCTTCTCGATACCGGCTTCGGTCGGCACGACGGTCTTCTTCTCTTCGTCGACCTCGTAGTCGGCGTCGCGCACGAGCGCGCGCGCGATCGAGGCGAACTGGTAGTAGAGCTTGGTGACGTCCGAGGCCGGTCCCGAGATGATGAGCGGCGTACGGGCCTCGTCGATCAGGATCGAGTCGACCTCGTCGACGATGGCGTAGTGGTGACCGCGCTGGACCATATGTTCGGGGCGCCGCGCCATGTTGTCACGCAGGTAGTCGAAGCCGAACTCGGTGTTCGTGCCGTAGGTGATGTCACAGGCGTAGGCCGCGCGCTTGTCCTCGAACTCCGACAAGTCCGGACCGACACGACCGACCGTGAGCCCGAGGAACTCGTGCAGTGAGCCCATCCAGTTCGCGTCGCGCGTGGCCAGATAGTCGTTCACCGTGACGACGTGCACGCCGTTGCCGGCCAGGGCGTTCAGGTAGACGGGCAGCGTCGACACCAGGGTCTTTCCCTCGCCGGTCTTCATCTCGGCGATCCACCCGAAGTGCAGGGCCATGCCGCCCATTAGCTGGACGTCGTAGTGGCGCTGGCCGAGGACTCGGGTCGCGGCCTCTCGCACGACGGCGAAGGCTTCGAGCAGCATGTCGTCGAGGTCTTCACCCTCGCCGAGTCGGGCGCGGAATTCGTCGGTCTTGGCGCGAAGCTCGGCGTCAGAGAGGGCCGCCATCTCCTCCGCGAGTTCGTTGATGGGCGGCACGAGTTCGGCCAATTGGCGAACGCGCTTGCCCTCTCCGGCCTTAAGAACCTTGCTAAAAACACTCATGTCGTGATGTACCCTATACAAGGTCGGCGAGCATACGAACCACTGACCAACCCCGGGCGTCGTTTCCACCGCCCCTTCCACTACCTACACTAACGGTGAAAAATCTCGTGCTAGTTGCGTGGTTCTGCTCTGGTAACGGTCCCCGCGTCCCCGCCTGGGCGGTTGAGTCTCACGGTCCCTCGAGACAGCGTTTAGCGTCTCGGGTTGGTGCCCCGCGACGGTTGATGCATCATTGATCAGAACGCGGTTGCCTTCATCACGGATGTTGCGCGCGGCGTTCACGTCTCGGTCGAGACTGATACCGCAGGTACTGCATTCGAAGACGCGTTCACTGAGAGCGAGCTTGGCTTTCGTCTCGCCACAGTGAGAGCACTTCTTCGAAGAGGGAAAATACCGATTTACGACAATCACGCGGTGTCCGCGGTCGTCGGCCTTATAGGTGACTTGGCCGCGCAATTCATAAAACCCGGCGTCAAGGATCGATCGCCTCAGCGCCTTCGTCGAGTTCTTCTTCGATTTCTTCACCATGCTCACCACGCTCAAGTCTTCGAGCACGACCGTCTCGAAACTTCCGGCCACGGTGTTCGAAAGCCGGTGCAGGTAGAGCTTTCTCGTCCGGGCAATCCTCCCGAGAAGACGTTGGCGGCGCAAGCAAAGTTTCGCGTCGTTCTTCGATCCTTTCACGCAGCGTGAGATTTGGCGATCGAGCTTGGCGAGGCGAAAGAATTCAGCCTCCAAGTGTCGCGGGTTCTCGACGTGGCCGTTTTCGTCACTGACGTCCTTCATCGGCTCAGTCAAGGTGGCCAAGTGCTTCACTCCCAGGTCGACGCCCACGAGTGGGCCGCGTAGTCGAGTGGCGTGCGGCAGTGGAATGACAAACTGCCGCACGGAGAACGATGCCTGCCAACGTCCGCCGGTGAAGGAGATCGTCACGGCTTGGACGGCCCATTCCTCGGACACGACCTTCTTCTTGACGCGGCGAAGAGACTCGGTTGTATGCAGCCATTGGAGTTGTTCACGACGCCGCGTAATCCGACGGTCCGTAGCGAAGCGAGGCAGAATGAGCCGCACGTGCCGTGAGTCCTTGGAGAACCAACCGTCTTGCATGTCGGTTTCGGTGAATGTCACTGACTGCTTCGAATGGCGGTTCTTGAACTTCGGAAATTCAACAGGTTTACCTTTTCACACACCGTGTTTTGACTCATTGAAATTCTTTAGAGCGGTCGCGGCATTGGTCACCCCACATTGAAAGGCGTACTTGGTAACATCGCGGTGCCACGGGGCGACTTCGTCCTTCACAGAGTTCCACAGTGGAGTCATCGACCATGCGGATCAGTCGAGAGGCTTCGTGAGGTCCGCGCCGTCAATCCCTGCTCGGCGTTCCTCGGTTCTCCCATCCCAATTCTCTTTGGCAATGGCCACTGCCCAGTTGTATGCAAAGCGCGACGCACCGCAGTAACTATGCAATAGCTGCTCCTGGGCTGGCGTCGGGTCAAGCGGCACCACCATGCCTCGAGTGCGGTAGGCCTTGTCCATGAATTGGACGGCACTCGCGGGTTGTCACGTGACATTGGTTCGAACGCAGGCACACTCGCACCGTTCGTTGCGTCCACATCGATGGGCTGCGAGTGCTGACCTGGTCTTTTACCCCACACTTGCCTGCGGCGGTGTCCGTGGGTCACGCCGGCAGCACGAGGCTCTCCGGCGATGCAACCACACACTTCACCGGCTCCCCCGGAGACCGCTCTGGCCACCGGAAGGCAGGACTTACTTCTAAACCGCGCCATGCTCAGCGTCGACAAGACGCCTTACGTGGGTCGTTTCGCCCGCGACTGGCATCGACTTTCAACCACAGAACCACTCGCAGCCCAGGGACGATTCTACAGGGTGAATACCTCAGGTCGTGGGGCGGATCACCAGAACCACGCAGAGTCGAAGTCCCAGTACCAGTGTGGCAATGGGCGCCAGAACTCGTCGCCACCCGCTCGACGTTTGCCACTCGAAGCGCATCGCGCTGCGATGATGGGCGATCAACATCTCCCTCGAGGCCCGCGCGCGCGAGACTCCTTCGATATGCGTGACCAGCGCATCCGGTGTCGCGGCGACGTCATGGCCGTGGGCGCGCATTTGCCAGCACAGTGCCATGTCCTCAGCGAACATGAAGTAGCGCTCGTCGAAACCGCCGACCTCTTCGAAGACGTCTCGGCGCGTCAAGAAGAACGCCCCCGAGACCCATTCGACCGAACCGTCCTTACGGGGCGATCGGTAACGACGCGTGAACGGGTTGCCCGGCCACAGCGGCGCCAACAACGCGTGCATGCCGGCGAGCCAGAAATTCGGGAACACGCGTTGGGAGGGATAAACACTTCCGTCGGGCCGAACAATTTGTGGACCGACGATGGCGACGTTCGGGTGTTCATCGAGGAACGCAACCAATGCCGCCACCGCACCCTCGTGAACGACGACGTCGGGATTGGAGACGAGGAGATAGCGGCGCTCGGGCGCGGCAGCCACGCCGCGGTTCACGCCACGTCCGTAGCCGAGGTTCAACTTGGGCACGACGAGCACGACGTGTTGACCGGAGAGCGACGGCAGCGTCGAACCTTCTTCGCCGTTCTCGACGACCACGATGTCCGTGACGCCGTTGGCGTGCAGCGAATCGACGCAGTCGTCCAGCGCCTGGCCGGCGTGGAAGTCGACGATCACCGCCGCGACGTCGGTCGCGACCTGGCTCATCGAGCGCCGCCTCGCGCACCGCGGTCACGAATCAAGCGAGTGAGCCCGTCGCGCCATTCGGGCAACGCCGACCACGTCGACGCGAACTTGTCGGTCGACAGATCACTACGAATTGGTCGGGTGGCGAGTGGCGCCGGGTCCAGATCACTGATCGCGATCGCCGTGGCGAATCCTTCGTCGCGTCCAAGGATCTCTCCGATGTAGTTCGCGACGTCGAACCACGTTGTCGTGCCGGTATTGGCCACGTGCCAGAATCCGCCGGGGCGCTCACGCACGAGGGTCGCTAGTACGCGCGCCAGGTCACTGGCGAGCGTGACGGTGCCGGTTTGGTCGTTCACGAATCGAACGCTCTCCCCCGCGAGGGCCCGTTCAGCGATGACGTGCGCGACGTTCTTACCGCGTACGCCCATGACCCACGAGGTGCGCACGATGGTGTCGTCACTCGAACAGAGCAACTCACCGGCGCGTTTGGACGCGCCGTAGACACTGAGGGGGTTGGTCGAGTCGTCCTCGAAGTAGGCGCCCCCCTTATTGCCGTCAAAGACGTAGTCCGTCGAGATCGCGATCAGGTGTGCGCCGTTCTCTTTGGCCGCGAGTGACATCGACTCCGTGCCGGCAGCGTTCACGGCGAAGCACGTCGACTCTTCGGTCTCGGCGCGGTCCACCGCCGTGTAGGCGGCCAGGTGCACGATGACGTCGGGTCGCGCGGCCCGGACGGCGCGATGCACCGCCTCGGCGTCGGCGACGTCGAGTTCGTGACGAGTGAGCGCAAGCACCTCGAATTCACCCTCCGGCACCGAGCGACCGTCTGGTTGGAACGACTGATCCCCACCGGGTGGCACCACGCCGTCGAGGACGTCAACCATGTCGAGGCCCACCTGGCCGGCCGCGCCCGTCACCAAGACGCGCGTCGCTCGGCTCACGACGGTTCTCCCACGTGGGCTCGCACGTGCACCACGTCGCCCACGGTGACCGCGATCTCTTGGCCATCGACGACGACAATGAGTTGCCCGAACTCGTCGACCGACCTAGCCAGTCCGACCAGAACGTCATTGGTCCGCTCCACCCGGACCAGCTGGCCCAGCGTGACGAGCGCGCGCTGATACTCCTCGCGCAAGCTCGACTGACCACCGCGACTATCGAGCAGCGCGCGCCGTGTTTCTAGTTCGTCCAACACGATGTCCAGCAGCGCCGGTGGGGTGATGGTCACGCCCGATTCAGCCCGCACGCTGGTCGACACGACGTTCGCGGGTCCTTCGTGCGTGAGATTCACGCCGATCCCGACGACGACGGCCAACCGCTCGTCGACGGCCACGATTTCGGCGAGGAGCCCGGCGATCTTCGCGTCCCCGACGATCAGGTCGTTCGGCCACTTGAGCGCCGGGCGCACGCCGCTCAGTCGCACGAGGGCCGCGCGCGCGGCGAGTGCGACGCAGGCGACCACGAGTTGGAGCTGGTCCGGCGCGACGTCGGGACGCAGCAGAATCGAGCACAGTAACGACGCCCCGGGAGGCGACTCCCATCGGCGATCCAATCGTCCTCGCCCGGCGCTCTGAAAGTCCGCGACCGCCACCAGGCCTTCCGGAGCGCCCTCGAGAGCCCGATCGGCCAGCCAGGTGTTCGTGGAGTCGATCACGTCGAAGTGCTCGGTACGCCAGACGATTGAACTCACAAGGAAACTCTAGAGTTTCAAGAGCGAGTGGTAGAAAATTACAGGTCCCTACGGAGGTTTGCGTGTTAAAGAAAGTCCTGATCGCCAATCGCGGCGAGATCGCGGTTCGCGTCATGCGCACCTGTCGAGAGATGGGCATCGCCACCGTCGCCGTGTACTCCGAACTTGATCGCAACGCGCTGCACGTTCGTCTGGCTGACGAGGCGTACGCGCTCGGAGGCCAGAGTGCCGCCGAGAGCTACCTGAATACCGAAGCGATCCTCGACGTCATCGATCGATCGAGCGCGGACGCAGTCCATCCCGGGTACGGCTTCTTCTCAGAGAACACGGAGTTCGCGCGCGCGATCACGTCGCGGGGCGTCACCTTCATCGGACCCCCACCCGAGGCCATCGAGGTCATGGGCGACAAGATCTCGAGTCGCCTCGCCGCGGCCAAAGTCGGCGTCGAGGGGGTGCCCGGTCGAAGCGAGGCACTGAAGAACGTCAAAGAAGTGGTCAAGTTTGGCAGTGAGTTCGGCTGGCCGGTCGCGATCAAGGCCGCCTACGGTGGCGGCGGGCGCGGCATGAAAGTCGTGAACTCCGCCGACGAAGCGGCGGCGGCACTGGAGAGCGCACAGCGTGAGGCCCAGAGTTACTTCGGTCGTCCCGAGTGTTACGTCGAGCGCTATCTGACCCAGCCCCGCCACATCGAGATGCAAGTCCTCGCCGATGCCCACGGCCACACACTGTGGCTCGGCGAGCGTGACTGCTCGGCCCAGCGTCGTCACCAGAAACTCATCGAGGAGTCTCCGGCGCCGAATTTCCCCGATGACGTGCGTCGCGCCATGGGCGAAGCGGCCGTCAAAGTCTCCGAGGCCTGTGGCTACGTGAACGCCGGCACCGTCGAGTTCCTCTATCAAGACGGCGCGTTCTTCTTCTTGGAGATGAACACCCGTCTCCAGGTCGAGCATCCGGTGACCGAATTGGTGACCGGACTGGACCTCGTCGAGTGGCAGCTACGCATCGCCGCCGGTGAAACCCTGGACTTCACGCAAGACCAGGTTCGACGCGAGGGACACGCCATCGAAGTTCGGATCAACGCCGAGGACCCCGCCGGCGGCAAGTTCATCCCGACCCCGGGCACGATCACGCGTTTCGATCAGCCCTCCGGACCGGGGGTGCGTCTCGATGCCGGCTACAGCGCGGGCGACACGATCTCCCAGTACTACGACAACTTGATCGCGAAACTGATCGTGTGGGGACCGGACCGCGAACGCGCGCGCCGTCGGATGCTGCGCGCGATCGAAGAGACGACGATCGAAGGGGTCGCGACGACGTTGGCGGCGGACGTGGTCATACTCAGTGACGAAAAGTTCGTGCAAGGGACGCACTCTACGAACTGGGTCGAGAGCGAGCTCGACTTCACGACGTTGCCCGAGGTCGTCACGGCCGCGGTTTCCGTCGGAGACGGTCAGGTGCGCAAGGACGTCACCGCCGAAGTCAATGGTCGGCGCGTCACGGTCGCGCTCTGGGTGTCGGAGTTCGACGACGGATTCGCGCGGGCCCAAAGCACCGCCGCCAAACCCCGTCGACAGCACCACGCGGGAGTGCTGGGCAGCGGTTCGGCCAATGTCGTCGTCCCGATGCAGGGGACGATCGTGAAAGTGAACGTCAAGGTCGGTCAACAGGTGGAAGCGGGCGATACGGTCGTTATCCTCGAAGCCATGAAGATGGAGAATTCGGTGAACGCCGAGAAGTCCGGCGTCGTCGTGTCGATCAACGTGGCGGCCGGCGATTCGGTCGGCGCGGGCGACACCGTCGTGGTCGTCGAATGAGCGCTCGCGAAGTCGCCGCCACCACGATCCAGCGCCACGGCGACGCCCTGGTGGAATTGAGTCACTTCGTCCACGCGCACCCCGAACTCGGCTACGTCGAGTTCGAAAGTTCCGCGGCGGTCGCAACGTTGGCCGAGGAGGCCGGATTTCGAGTGGAGCGTGGCGTCGCCGAAATGCCCACCGCCTTTCGCGCCACGATGGGTGACGGCGATCTCAACATCGTCTACTGCGCAGAGTTCGATGCGCTGCCCGACGTCGGCCACGCGTGCGGTCATAACATCATCGCCGCGTCGTCGCTCGGCGCCGCCATCGGCCTCGGGTCCGTCGCTGACGAGTTGAACCTCACGGTCACGCTGCTGGGCACACCTTCGGAAGAAGGCGGCGGCGGCAAGATCGACCTGATCAACGCCGGCTACTTCGATGACGTCCACGCCGCGATGATGGTGCACCCCTTCCCCACCGAGCGGCTCGACGCGCTCTGTCTCGCGGTCGATCACTTCGACGTCACCTTTGAAGGGAAAGAGGCGCACGCGGCGGCCGCGCCCTGGGTGGGGGTGAACGCCCTCGACGCCATGACGATTTCCCAAGTCGCCATCGGTCTCTTGCGTCAGCAACTGCGTCCGGGTGACCTCGTCCACGGCATCGTGCTCGAAGGTGGCTCGGCGGCGAACATCATCCCGAGTCGTGCGGTCGGACGTTTCATGGCGCGTTCACTCACGATCGATCGGCTGGCCGAACTGCGCGTTCGTCTCAATGCCTGCTTTGAAGCCGGGGCGCTCGCGAGCGGTGCTTCGCTGCGCATCGAAGAGATCGGAAGTGCGTTCTCGCACATGGAATCCGATCCCGACATCCTCGCGCACTACCGAGTCGCCGCCGAAGCGCTCGGCCGCAGCTTTGCGCTCGACGACGAGGGGGCCGACCGACCGGCGATCTCCACCGACATGGCGAACGTCTCGTTAGTGGTGCCCTCGATTCACCCGATGCTCATGATTCCCACGAACGGCGCCGTCAATCACCAACCCGAGTTCACCGCGGCCTGCATCACTCCCGAAGCCGATCGGGCCGTGCTCGCCGGTGCGATCGCCCTCGCCCATACGGCGATCGCCGTCGCGAACGACGAAAAACTTCGTGCGCGACTGATGGCCCGCGCATGATGCTCGAACACGTGGTGGTGGCGGTGACGCGCGGTCGCGAAGAGGAGTTCGAGGCCTCGGCGCTTTTGGCGCTCCCCCTCCTCGATACGGCCGCCGGGTGTTCCGGAGGTGAGTTCCGACGTGAGGAAGAAGATGGATCCAAGTACCTGCTTCTCATTCGCTGGTCGTCGATTGAGGCGCACATGGCGTGGCGCGAGACCGAGGACTTCCAACGGTGGCGTGAACTCACGCACCAGTTTTACGTCGAACGACCCGTGGTCACGCACTTCCATGAGCCACTCGGCAGCTAACTAGGCGTGTAGACGCCGAACTCGGTGCGCAGCACATCAGCGACCTCGCCAAGGGTCGCCATCTGCGAGAGTGCCTTCTTCATCGGATAGAGCACGTTCTGCGTTCCTCGCGCGGCGTTCCCGAGGTCCTCGAGGGCGACTCGCACGGCGTCGTTGTCGCGGGTCAGCTTGAGCGCCTTCACCCTCGCTATTTGAGCTCGCTGTTGTGCTTCGTCGATCGGGAAGACTTCGGCCTTGGTCGCGTCACTCTCTTCGAACCGATTCACACCGACGACGACTTTCTCGCCACGATCGACCTGGCGAGCGAACTCATACGCCGCCGACTCGATCTCGTCTTGCATGTAGTGCGACTCGATCGCGGCCACGGCCCCGCCCCGAGCGTCAATCGCCTCTATATAGTCACGCGCCAAGCGCTCCACTTCGTTCGTCAGGGACTCGACGAAGTACGAGCCCGCCAAGGGGTCGACGGTGTCGGCGATGCCCGATTCGTAGCCGAGGACTTGTTGGGTTCGCAGCGCGAGCTTCGCCGCCCGTTCGGTCGGCAGTCCTAGCGCCTCATCAAAGCCGTTGGTGTGCAGGGACTGCGTGCCACCGAGCGCCGCCGCGAGGGCCTGAATGGTCGTTCGCACGATGTTGTTCTCGGGCTGTTGGGCCGTCAAGGTCGAACCGCCGGTTTGGGTGTGAAAGCGAAGCGTCATGGACTTCGCGTCGACCGCCCCGAATCGCTCGCGCATGATCGAGGCCCACAGTCGTCGCGCGGCGCGGTACTTCGCGACCTCTTCAAAGAGATTGTTGTGGGCGTTGAAAAAGAAACTCAGCCGCGGGGCGAAATCATCCAACGCCAATCCAGCCGCCAGTGCGGCCTCGACGTACGCGACGCCATTGGCGAGGGTGAAGGCGATCTCTTGGACCGCCGTCGATCCCGCTTCACGGATGTGATAGCCCGAGATCGAGATCGTGTTCCACTGCGTCATTTCCTTGGCGCAGTAAGAAAATGTATCCACGACCAGGCGCATCGACTGACGCGGCGGGTAAATGTACGTGCCGCGCGCGACGTACTCCTTCAAGATGTCGTTCTGGATCGTGCCGCGCAACTGATCGCCGCGTACGCCCTGTTCTTCGCCGACTAACTGATACAGCAACAACAATGTGGAGGCCGTCGCGTTAATGGTCATCGATGTCGTCACCTGGTCGAGTGGCAGATCAGTCAACAGGTCGCGCATGTCCTCCAAGGACGAGATGGCGACCCCGACCTTGCCGACTTCGCCCTCGGCGCGCACGTGGTCGGCGTCGTAGCCCATTTGGGTGGGCAGATCGAAGGCGCATGAGAGTCCGGTCTGCCCGGCTTCGAGGAGGAACTTGAAACGCAGGTTCGTCACGGCGGCGGTCCCGAAGCCGGCGTATTGTCGCATCGTCCACAGTCGACCGCGGTACATCGTGGGCTGCACCCCTCGCGTGTAAGGAAACTGTCCGGGGTTCCCCAGTTCGGTCGTCGCGTCGAAGCCTTCGAGGTCTGACTCGTCGTAGACCGGTTGGACGACAATCCCCGAATCCGTACGGCGCTCGTCTGACGTCACATCGACAACGATAGGCGCTGTACTTCGTGCGACACGGGGCTAGACGCGGTTTAGACCTTCACGGGGTGCGGCATGCAGAGGTCGTCGTACTCGGCAATCACAATCGGACCGGCGTCGTCGCCACAGGCCGGACAGGCCGGATCGCGACGCACCTTGAAGGTCCGGAAGCTCTCGTCCATCGAGTCGTAGGTGAGGAGACGACCAACCAGCGGGTCGCCGAGTTCGAGCAGCATCTTGATGGTCTCGATCGCCTGGATCGATCCGACGATGCCCGGCAACACGCCCAGTACGCCGGCTTCGGCGCAACTCGGTGAAAGTTCCGGCGGCGGCGGTTCAGGGATCATGCAGCGATAGCAAGGCCCGACGTACGGATTGAAGACGGTGACCTGTCCCTCGAAGCGGAAAATTGAACCGTGCACCACCGGAATGTTCTTGACGAGCGCGGCGTCATTCACGAGGTACCGCGTCGGGAAGTTGTCGGTACCGTCGACGATGACGTCGTAGCCGTCGATGATGTCCAAGACGTTGTCGGCGCCGAGTCGCGTGTCGTAGGTGAGCACGTTCACGTCCGGGTTCATCGCAGTGAGCGTCATCTTCGCGCTGTCGACCTTGCGCATGCCGATCCGCTCAACGTTGTGCAGGATCTGGCGCTGGAGATTCGAGGTGTCGACGATGTCCATGTCGATGATGCCGATCGTGCCGACACCGGCCGCGGCCAGGTACAGCGCCGCCGGCGAGCCGAGTCCCCCCGCGCCGAGCAGGAGGACCTTCGAGTCCAAGAGACGCTGCTGTCCCTTCTCCCCGACTTCGGGAAGCAAGAGGTGACGCTGGTAGCGGATGCGCTGTTCGGCCGACAGAACACGAGGTGTCGTCCAGGTGAGACCCTCGTCCTTCCACTTGTTGAATCCGCCAATGACCGACACGACATCGGTGTAACCAATGTCCTGGAGCGTCTTCGCGGCGAAGGCCGAGCGCACGCCGCCCGCGCAGTAGACGGCGATAGGCGCGCTTTTGTCGGGAATTCGACCCTCGACCGAGAACTCCAGGTTGCCTCGGGGCACGTGAACGGCGCCCGGCACCGCACCTTGTTCATACTCTTCGGGCTCGCGCACGTCGAGGAGCGTGAAGTGATCGAGCCGCGCGGCGACGTCGTTCGGGTCAATCTCTGTAATCTCGGCCTTGGCGGCGTTCAGTAGATCTCGAGGGGTCGACAACCTTCGCTCCTTCTCAGTTCCTAAATCTTACCTGTTGAGTCATCAATCGTGTTCGGCCTTCCTGCTAGACCCGACGAGTGGAACTTCGTGAACTGCTGGCCAAACGCAGAATGGTCCGTTCGTTCGACGGGACGCCCGTCGATTCGCAGTGGTTGGGCGATTTATGTGCTCAAGCTCTTTGGGCTCCCACCGCCGGCAACAGCGCCGGGGTTCGTTTCCACACCGTCGGGCCCGAATTGACCAGCGAGTACTTCGCGGTGGCAACTGATGAAGAGTGGCGCACTCACGCGCGTCGAGCCGACGGACTCCAACGCGCCGGCGCGGTCGTCTTGGTGACCTCTCGTCGCGGCGAGTACGTCGCTCGCTACGCCGAAGCCGACAAACGCAAGTCGGGACTTGACGACGAGACGAATTGGCCGATCCCCTACTGGCACACCGACGCCGCGATGGCGACCATGGCGCTGCTGTTGCTCATCGAAGAGAGCGGCTGGCAGGCCGCGCTCTGGGGCAACTTTCGACGCGAAGCAGAGATTCTGCGTTGGGCACGCATCGATGACGAAGACCTCTTCGCCACGGTGTTGATCGGCAAGGGCGACGGCAACGATGTCGCCTCTACCTCGCTCGCGCGCGACGTTCCGAGTCGCGAATCGCGAGTGCGCGCGATTGAGCCCTAGTCGCGCGCCTCTTCGGCGACAGCTTCAAGAAACTCGATGATCGTTCGCGCACTGAAGGCGGTTGCGCCCTTGGTGGTGTAGCCGCGGTTCGCGTCCGATGTTCCGGGACCGGCGATGTCGAGGTGCGCCCATGGACGTCCGTCAGTGAAGCGCTGGAGGATCAGTGCGGCGGTGATCATCACGCCATTACCCGGCTTTCCGATGTTTTTCATGTCGGCGACGTCGGACTCGACGGAGGCCCCGTAGTTGTCGAAGAGTGGCATGCGCCAGAGCAACTCGCCGCTCCTCGCACCCGCAACGGCGAAATAGTCGGCCAGCTCGTCGGTCGAAGTGAAGATCGCTCCCACTTCGTCCCCGAGCGCGACACGCTGGGCGCCGGTCAGCGTGGCGACGTCGATGATGGCGTCGGGATTCGCTTCGACCGCGAGACTGAGGCCGTCAGCGAGAATGAGTCGCCCTTCGGCGTCAGTGTTGAGTACCTCGATGGTCATGCCGTTGCGGATGGTGAGGACGTCACCAGGTTTGGTCGCCCGGTCGCTGGGCAGATTCTCGGTCATCGGAGCGATCGCCGTGATCTTGACCTCGAGCGCGAGGCGGCTGGCAATGGAGATCGCGGCCATCACGATTGCGGCGCCGCTCATGTCGGTCTTCATCGCCATCATGCCGATGCCGGTCTTGAGCGACAGACCGCCAGAGTCGAAGGTGACGCCCTTACCGACCAGCGCGATATGGGGCAGTTCCACATCTGGACTCGGGTCGTACGTGGCATAGACCAGTCGACAGGGCTGCGCCGAACCTTCGCCGACGCCCAACAGGCCCCCGAGTCGCTCCTCACGAATCCGCGGTTCAGCCCAGACGTCGACGGTGATGTGCTCGTCGTCCTCCAGGCGCGTCTGGACCTGACGAGCCAACTCCTTGGGTGGCATCGAGCCGGCCGGGGAGTCGACGAGGAACTTCGCCCAGTTGATGCCGTTCGCTATGGCCTCGCCGCGGCGCGCGCCTTCGGTTACGTCGTCGTGGGTCTCGACCGACGGCAGTGGTGAACCGAGCGGGACCACGTCGAAGGTCGTGATCGTGTCTCCCGGTTGGTACTTATACGACGCGAGCAGTGCCCCAGTGACGAGCGCCTGTGCGGCGTCGCGAGGATCATCGAGGCCATCGGTCGGCAAGAAGAACGCCACCGAGGCGTCATTCGCGCAACGAGTTGCTGCGGCGCCGGCGAGTCGGTAACACTCGAGTGAGTTGTAAGTGGAGCCGAGGCTCACGAAGGCAACGTTCGTGTCCTTGAGCGTTCGAAGTACGGTGACGCTCCCGGCCTCAGGTTTGAGACCCTGTTTCGTGCACCACTCCTTCGAGAGAGTCCGCGGAATGTCTTGGCCGCCCAGGTTCGCCGGCACCGATTCGGCGATGAAGGCCGCCCCTTCGTCAAAGACGACGGGCACTACGACCGTCGGTTGCGTCGCGGCCTCGGGCGGCGTCGAGATTCGAGCAGTGCGGGCCATGCGTTCTCTCCTAGTGGTGGATTCGTGCGGTGCGGTGCTGCGAGCCCTCGGCGAATCGGGCCATTGTCCACGCGAGGTCACTGAGTCTATTGAGATACGCCACGACGAAAGAGTCCTCGAGCGGATAGCCCACGGCCACGCGCTCCGCGCGTCGGATCACCGTACGCGCGACGTCAAGCGCCGCGGACAGTTGGTTCTCACCGGGGACGACGAACTCCTTGGGCATCTCGATCTCTTCAGAGAGCGCGTCGATTTCCATTTCGAGCCGAGCGATCATCTCGGTCGTCACGAGTGACTTCTCGGCCGTGAGCTTGTGGCGATTGTCCGGTGAAGTGGCGACTTCGGCCATGAGCACCCAGAGGTCACGTTCGACGGTGATGAGAAGCTCGTTCAGGCGCGAACCTGCTTCGCTCAGCGAGCGCGCCCACCCGAGCGTTGACTGCGCTTCGTCGACCTCACCGTTGACGTCGATCTGGTCCGAACTCTTGCTCGCTCGGCCCCCGAAGTAGAGACCGGTCGTGCCGTCGTCACCGTCGCGGGTGTAGATCTTCACGTCGCCAGCGTAGTGATTGATGGGTGTACGGGTAGCCTGACTACTCAATGGAGTCCCCCGCACGTCCGCCGTTCGCCCGACCGAGCGCGAACGACCCCTACCTCAGCGCACTGCGCGATCATGTCTTGATTTATGACGGCGCGACCGGTACGAATCTTCAACTCCAGGACCTTCACGCCGACGACTTCGGTGGCGCGGCACTCGAAGGCTGCAACGAGATCCTCGTGGTCACCAAGCCCGACGCGGTCGAACAGCTGCACCGTTCATTCTTGGACGTCGGCGCCGACGTGATCGAGACCAACTCCTTCGGCGCCTTCTCGGTCGTGTTGGCCGAATACGGAATCGCGGACCGGTCACACGAACTCGCGATGATGTCGGCCCAGATCGCGCGTCGCGTCGCCGATTCCTACGCCAGTCCCGGATCGCCGCGCTTCGTCGCCGGCTCCATGGGCCCGGGAACCAAGTTCCCTTCGCTCGGCCAGATCACCTACGACGACCTCTCCGCCAGTTACGAGGAGATGGCGCTCGGACTTCTCGAAGGCGGCGTCGACCTGCTGATCGTCGAGACCGTCTACGACCTGCTGTCGGGCAAGGCCGCCATCGCGGCCTGTCACCGCGCGATGGTTCGACACGGGCGCGTCGTACCAATCCAGGCCCAAGTGACGATTGAACTCACGGGACGGATGCTCCCGGGCACCGAGATCGGAGCCGCACTGACGTCACTGAGTCCGCTCGGCGTCGACGTGTTCGGTCTCAACTGCGCGACCGGGCCGGTCGAGATGTACGAACCGCTGCGACATCTCAGCGAGTCCTCACCGATGCCACTGTCGTGTCTGCCCAACGCCGGACTGCCGAGTGTCGTCGACGGCAAGATGCATTACGACCTCACGCCCGACGCCCTGGCCGAGCACCTCTCGAAGTTCGTCACCGAGTACGGCGTGCAGGTGGTCGGGGGCTGTTGTGGCACGACGCCAGAACACGTCGCGCGCGTCATCGAGGCGGTGCGACCGCTTAGCCCCGCCGTGCGAACGGCCGTGCTCGAACCGGCCGTGGCGTCCATTTACTCCGCGACGAACTACCAACAGGACCGTTCGGTGCTACTCGTCGGCGAACGAACGAACGCGAACGGCTCGAAGAAGTTCCGCGACGCCATGCTCGAGGGCGACTGGGACACCTGCGTCGTCATTGGCCGCGATCAGATCAAAGAAGGCGCGCACATCCTCGACGTCTGCGTCGACTACACCGGGGCCGACGGCGTCGCGGACATGAACGAACTCATGAGTCGCCTTGCGACGCAGTCGTCGGTGCCCATCATGGTGGACACGACCGAGACCAAGGTCGCTCGCCAAGCGCTCACGTGGCTCGGCGGTAAGGCGCTCCTCAATTCGGTCAATCTCGAAGAGGGCGACGGTCCCGGCACGCGCCTCGACGGATTCTTGACACTCGCCGCGGAGTTCGGTGCGGCCATCGTCGCGACGTGCATCGACGAGGTGGGCCAGGCACGGACCGCCGAATGGAAAGTGCGCGCCGCTCGCGCGATCACTGAGCTCGCCGTATCTCGCTACGGACTCGACCCTCACGACATTTTCATCGACACCCTGGCGCTGCCACTCTCGACGGGGATGGTGGAGTCGCGGCGCGACGGTATCGAGACAATTGAGGCGATCCGACGAATCAAGGCGGAGCTCCCGGGCGTGCGCACGATCCTCGGGCTGTCCAATATTTCTTTCGGCCTCAACCCGGGCGCCCGACAAGTGTTGAACAGCGTCTTCTTGCACGAGTGTTCGGATGCCGGTCTGGACGCCGCCATCGTGCACGCGTCCAAGTTGTTGCCGCTGAACCGAATCGACGAAGAGGCCCGGCGTGTGTGCCTGGATCTCATCTACGACCGGCGCAGCGACGATTACGACCCCCTCACGGTGTTACTCGGTCTCTACGAAGGCGTCTCGACGTCGAACGCCGCCACCAGTTCACTCGACGATCTCGAACTCAATGACCGGCTGCGCCGGCGCATCATCGACGGCGCCCGCGTCGGCCTGGAGAGCGACCTCGACGCCGCGATGGCCGAGGGCATGGCACCGCTCGACATCGTGAACCAACTCCTGCTCGACGGCATGCGCGAAGTCGGCGACCTGTTCGCGTCGGGCGAGATGCAATTGCCCTTCGTCTTGCAGAGCGCCGAGACCATGAAGTCGGCCGTCGCGCACCTCGAACCCCACATGGAGAAGAGCGATCAGGGGGGTCGCGGTCGCGTCGTGCTCGCCACCGTGAAGGGCGACGTCCACGACATCGGCAAGAACCTCGTCGACATCATCTTGACCAACAACGGGTACGAGGTCTTTAACCTCGGCATCAAGGTCGGCGTGAACGAGATGTTGAGCGCCCTCGAAGAACATCACGCCGACGCCCTCGGGATGAGCGGACTGTTGGTGAAGAGCACGTTGATCATGCGCGAGAACCTGGAGTTGATGAACGAACGAGGTATGAGCCACGTGCCCGTTCTCCTCGGCGGAGCCGCTCTCACGCGCACCTTCGTCGAGCGCGACCTTCGACAGGTGTACGGCGGACGAGTGTTCTACGGCAAGGACGCTTTCGAGGGACTTCGCGTTCTTGACCGATTGGGCGAACTACGCCGCGGTGACGAAGAAGACCTCACCTTCGGTCGTGAGATTTCAGAACGAAAGGTCTTTCGACGCATTCGTGGCGACGCGGGTGAGATGCCGGAGGGTCTGCCCAGTCGCAGTCCCGACGTCGCTGACGACAATCCTCTCTTCACGCCGCCGTTCCTCGGTAGTCGAGTGGCCAAGGGAATGTCGGTCGATGAGATCAGCGAATACCTCAACCTGACGGGACTTTTTCGCAATCAATGGGGATTCCGGCCCGAGAACGGTGAGGACGACCCGGCCTTCAAAGTACGTGTCAGCGCGACGCTGCGTGAACAGTTGGCGATCGCGAAAGAGGGATCGCTCCTGGTCCCCCAGGTGGTCTGGGGACACTACGCCTGCGCTTCAGAGGGCAACGACCTCGTTCTCTACGGTGACGACACTCGCACCGAAGAGATCACCCGATTCACGTTCCCACGCCAGCGCGTGTCGCCCTTTCTCTGCATCGCCGACTTCTTTCGTTCGATCGAGAGCAGTGACCTGGATTATGCGAGTTTCATGCTCGTCACGATGGGGTCGCGCGTCTCGGAGCGTTGTCAGGAACTCTTCGCGGACAACCACTACACCGACTACCTCATGTTGCACGGCCTCGGGGTCGAGATGGCCGAAGCACTCGCGGAGATGTGGCACAAACGTATTCGCGCCGAACTCGGCTACGTTGAAGAAGATGGCCCGACGCTGACCGGACTCTTTCGCCAGCAGTATCGTGGCGGACGATATTCGTGGGGTTATCCCGCCTGTCCCGACCTCACCGACAACGCCAAGGTCGCCCAACTCCTGCAGAGCGAACGCATTGGCGTCACGGTCTCCGAGGGCTTCCAACTCCACCCCGAACAGACGACCGACGCGATCATTTGCCATCACCCCACGTCGAAGTACTTCGTCGCGTAGGAAAACTCGGCGGTTGATCGAGGGAGTGATGCTCTCGGTCGACATCGAGGCGTCCATGGATCTCATCGAGGACTTCGAAGAGACGCTCGAGGCGACGAGCCTGAAAGGTTGAATCATTGCGGCGCCCCTCGCACACCGAGAAGTGCCAGTTTCTAGTACTTGCACCGTGACCACGCCGGCGTTTGCGGGGCCGCCGTGTCCTGCGGTTACGCCTTTCAAATCGCTTCCAGCGCCGATACCATTGGCCCACATGGACGCCTTCAGACGCAGTCGTCGCAGAGTGCATGGTTCGGACCGCGAGCAGGGGATCGCGTTGCTCGCAACGCTGCTCACCGTCATTGTCTTAGGCGTGATGGCCGTGATCATGCTCAACACTCTGAGCGGCTCGCCATCGGGTACGGTCGCGACCACCACGATTCCTGGCGCGACTGCGACGACAGCGCCTGCGACGCCCGAGAACGGCGCGCAGGAGGCCGCCATCTCGGCCTGCCAGGCGAACTACCAGGCAATTGAGACCGCACTTACCGACTACCGCACGCTCAATGGGTCGTTGCCCGCAGCCGGAGTCGCGTGGGCGACGGCGGCGGCCAACGGCGGGCCCTACCTGCAGGTCTGGCCCGAGAGTGCGTCCTACTACTCGATCACCTGGAACGGGACGAAGTTGAGCGTTATCCCCGTGAGAGGTACGTCCTCGCTCGGATCGGACGGAACGAGTTCTCCCAACTCCGGCTGCTTCGCCGCTTGAACAGTTCGACAGCGTGTCCACCAAGTATCAAATTCTCGCGTTGCGCGGAGGCTTCTCACCATGGGCGCAGTCAGCCGCAATTACTCTTGGCTGCCCGCACCCATGATCGTGACGGCCGTATTCATGACGGGCTCGACGAAGACGCAGATCGCACTTCCGGGAACCGGCATCTCTTCCAAGACGATCGTGCCGCCAAGCTCGCGAATCTTGTTGCGTGCCGCCTCAAGCGTCTCGACGACATAGATCGAGTTCCACTGCGCGCCCGGTCGTTCCGGTACCTGGTTGTGCGAGACACTCGCAAACCACTGTTCGCCGACGTTGAGGACCTGCATTCCCGGCGACGGTTCGATGACGGTGTGCCCGGTCAATGCCGTGTAGTAGGCCGCGGCCGCGGCCGGGTCATCAGACGCGTGGTCGTACCATCCCACGGAGTTGGGCTCGTAGGCAATGCCGAAGCCCTTGAATTCGCCCGCTTGCCAGAGTCCGTGCACGGCACCCGTCGGGTCCGTGGCCAACGCCATGATGCCGGCGCCGGGAACCTCCATCGGTCCCATGAACACAGTGCCGCCTAACTCTGCCGCGCTCGCCACCGAGACGTTGATGTCATCGCTCAAGAAGTACGGCACCGTCGCACCCGCTCCACCGGGTCCTTGGCCGAGTCCCATCACGGGCGCTCCGTCGGAATTGGCGATCGAGTAGTAGCCCATCTCCTCGCCGCCTATCTCCCACGTCCATCCGTAGAGCGAGGAGTAGAAGTTCATGAGTGCTTCTCGTTGTTCGGTCGTTTCGACCATGACGTCGGCCCAGGTCGGAATTCCGATTATGTGAGAGTCAAGTTTTGGCATGGCGGCAGTATTCCACAGCACCGAGACATCGTGCAGGGCCGCCGACGAACTCTTGGTGACTCGAGAGTTTCGATTCCGTTAACGAAGTGAATCAGCGACGACTGGGCGCGCCGACCGGCGTCGCGTCACTCAATGCCTCGCGGGCGTGGTAGCTCGAGCGAGTCAGCGGCGAGGACTGCACGTGCTTGAGACCGAGGCGCCGTCCCCGTTCAGCCAGGTCGACGAATTCCGAAGGCTCCCACCATCGCGCCACCGGCAAGTGATCCGCCGTCGGTCGAAGGTACTGACCGATCGTGGCAATCGACACGCCGACGGCCGCCATGTCGGCCAGAACCTCCTCCACCTCGTCGGCGCTCTCACCGAGACCGACCATCAGTCCGGACTTGGTCGTGAGTCCCGCCTGCACACTTCGCGCGAGCACCGTGAGCGAGCGCAAGTAGCCGGCACTTGGTCGAACCGCGCGTTGCAGTCGGGCCACCGTCTCGACGTTGTGGTTCAAGACGTCAGGGCCTGCATCGAAGATCAACTGCAATGACGCGGCGTCGCCCTTGAGATCACTCGTGAGAACCTCGACGTTCGTCTCGGGTGAGCGTTCGCGAATGGCGCGGATCGTCGCGGCGATCGCCCCGGCTCCGCCGTCGGCGAGGTCGTCGCGCGCCACGCACGTGATGACCGCGTGCGCCAGTTTCAAACGAATGACCGCTTCCGCGACCCGCTCCGGTTCCGTCGGGTCAAGAGCGAACGGTTTGCGGGTATCGATCAAACAGAAGCCGCACGCCCTGGTACACCGTTCACCGTTCACCATGAACGTCGCCGTGCCGGCCGACCAGCATTCAAAGATATTGGGACAGCCCGCCTCTTCACAGACCGTGACGAGGCGAAGGTCCTCGGTGAGCGTGCGCAGCGATTGGTACTCCTCGCCCATGTGCGCTTCAATTCGCAACCACTCGGGTTTGCGGCTGTGTATCGGTACTCCCGCGTCGGGGTCGACGCCGGCTTTTCGCAGCCGTCGCAAGAGCGGTCGCTCGGCACTCACCGACGCGGCACTTCGTTCAACGCGCGCCACTGCGGCCGCTCCCCCAAGGCGTTCTTCGAGCTCAATGCCGAGTTGCTCATCGACGTCCAACGCGCTCACCTCAAGACCGAGCGACGTCATCGAGGCGACGGGCTTGTCCGCGATGCCGCACGGGACGATGGCCTTGAACCCTTCCATGTCGATGTCGACGTTCAACGCGACGCCGTGCAGCGTACGACGGTGGCCCAATGCATTGCGCTCGGTTCGAACACCGACCGCCGCGATTTTGGAGGGAACCCCGTCGACGTCGGCCCAGACACCCGGATAGCCGTCCAACCGGTCGACCCGTCCCAGTCGGCCGTTCGGATCGAAGTGTCGCACGGTCGCGATGACGGCGTCCTCGAGTCGAGTGACGTGCACCTTGCCGGCCGAGGGGTCGTCGGCAACGGTGACGATTGCCCAAGCCACGACTTGACCGGGCGCGTGATACGTCACGTCCCCGCCGCGGTCGGCGTCGATCACCACGGCGTTCAGCGAGTCCGGTGGAACCAAGAAGTGTTCCTCCATCGTTCGAATCCCTCTCGTGTACGTCGGCGGGTGTTCGAATACCAATATGTAGTCGTCACTGGACTGCAGCAACGCGCGTTGGAAATCGTTGGCTTCCGCGAAGGAGATCCGACCGAGGTGGCGACGACGCAACACTTAGCGTTCGCCCTCGACGTCAAGTCCCGCGAGCAACTGTCCGACCCGCTCGAGGTAGTTCGCCGCGGCCACCGGCTCAGCGATTCGGTGGTCAAACGAAAGACCCAATACGACCCGGCGTCCCACCACAACCGTGGCAACTCCTTCGATGGTGGCAATGACGGGCACCTGGCGCACGGCGCCGACGGAGAGCACGGCGACCTGCGGTTGAATGATGATCGGTTCGGACCACAGGGTGTTGGCGCTCGGCGAACCAAGGACCGTGAAGGTCCCGCCCATGAGATCATCGGTCGTGAGATGACGAGAGCCGACCCGTTCGTCGAGTTCACTGACGCGACGTGCGAGCGCTCGAAGAGTCAACCCCGCGGCCGCGTGTACAACCGGCACCAACATGCCGTCATCCGCGACTGATCGCACGAGACCGAGATTGACCGTGCGGTGAACGACGAGGTCCTCACCGGTGAACGTGGCGTTCAAGTATTCGAACTCGGCTAACGCACGAACGGCGGCGAGGCTCACCAGCATCTCATCGCTAATTGCGACACCGTCGCGGGTGGAACGACCAAGCGCGTCGAGCTTGGCGAAGACGGCTCCGTCGGCTTCTATGGCGACGAAACCGTGTGGAGTGACCTGGGCCGAGACGGCCATGTGCTGTCCCATACGACGACGACCGTTGGAGAGGGTGACGACCAACTCTTCGGTCGGCCCATCCAACACCGCACGCTCGGCGTCACGACGAGTAATTGATCCCCCTGGTCCACTGCCCTGAAGCGTCGAGGGTTCCACGCCACCATCGGCCAAAATTCGACGAACGACCGGCGACACCACGACACCATTGACCGCGTCATTGCTCTTCGAAGCAATCGGCGATGCAGTGGGCGACGGCTCGGCGGTGACGGATTCCTCGCGCGGCACATTGGCACTCGATGAACCAGGGGTTACCGTGTCGGACTCATCGATGACCGCAACTCGCGAACCCGTCTGAACGGTGTCGCCCTCTTCGGCCAAGATCTGGACCAAGACGCCCGCCGCAGGCGACGGCATCTCGGAGTCAACTTTGTCAGTGGACACCTCAAAAAGCGGCTCGTCCCGCGCGACGGTGTCGCCCACTTTCTTGAACCACTGAGTGATGATTCCTTCAGTCACCGACTCCCCGAGCGATGGAAGCGTGACGTCGGTCATGGCACAACTCTACCGGTGCGAATTTTGATGAATTACGTCGAAGATAACCCCACAAGCCGCGAATGACACCGAAGACCAAGTTCAATCAGATGGTCAGGTCCATATTCATTCGGAGAAGCGTCAACCTTGCAACCGACCGTGTGCGTTCATGACCCCTGTACGGTCACGGTGACGAAGAAGAGCCGGCTCGGCATTAGGCACTGGGGATAGCACGATGGGTTGCCAACGGATGAGACACGAGCGGAACCAGATGCAAGGGCCCGGAAAACGAAATCACCGGCGACGGGGTTCGTCTCGGATAATTGAATCAAGACCCGCGGATCAGATGAGGCGGCCGTGGTCCAGACCAGCGGCGAGGTGGGCAGCCGCAAGGTCAAGAGGTCGCCAACGGCGAGGACGTAGTGGTGACCGGAGTCGGCCAGCGTGACTGTCACGTTATGGGGCCGAGTAAGGACGAAGGAGGTGGCGGCGCGAAGATTCGGGCCAGGGAGTCCCGCCTTGAAGGTGTAGCGACCGGCGGGCACGACCAGATCGGGATGACCTGTCCGCTGATCCCAGGTGAGCCGGTCGCGGTATGTGGCACCGGGGCCTAGGTTGCGGTGAACGAGGTAGTCAGGGCAAGGGGCGGGGCCGCCGCCAAACCAGCACGCAGCCCAAACGGTGACACCGGCGGAGTTGGCGAGAATGAAGTTGGGTGAGGAGGGACCGGTTGCGAAAGAGCAGGCGGTGGCCGAGTGATTGTGCAGCACAACTGTGACGTGTACCAAGGTGCCTGATGTGTAGAGCAAATGGTCGCGAGTGGCAGAGAGCGCGACCTGGTTCGAAGTGCAGGTCGACGGGTTTGTCGCGGCCGCGACGGTGGCGGCCGCACTGATGAGGACGGGATACGCGACGAGTACGAGAGTCGCGACGAGGAGACGGCCACATAATCGCAAAGAAACCTCCTACCTACACTTCTATTGTCCGATCGGAGCGAAGTGTTACGCACGAAGCCAGAAAATACGCAACCAGAAAGTGATATTCGGGTCTGTGAAAATCGGACCAATCGTCGAATTCGCCATTCGGAGACTGTGTAGGTCAGTCCCCGACGAACCCTCTAGGTACATTTAATCCGCGTGACATCGGTCGTGACGTCAACTCTAACGGCGCGAATATTGGCTCATTTGCGTCGACAACGTCGGTGCAGCCCTCGCAGTCATGACACCTACGTTGGCTAGTCGATCACTACGTACTGGGTCCCGTCGAGGTTCTCTCGAACGATGTCCAGATGGCCGGCGTGACAGGCGGTCTCAGTGACGACGTGCAGCATGATCTCATAGAGATTCGAGAGTCGCGACGTCGAAAATCGCTCAGGCCAGGCGACTGGCTCGTCGCTGGACGCGTGCGCCGCGATCACCTCGTCGGCCAGGGTGCACTCGTGTCGGTACCTTTCGATCACCGCCGCACCACCGCCGGACGCCACGTCCCACGCTCTCGCCGGACCGCTCTCGTTCGCCACGTTCTGGCCCGCGAAAACCGCTCGGAACCAATTTCGCTCGACGTCGAAGGCGAGGTGTTGCACGAGCCCGGCCGGCGTCCAATGACTCGGTGCCACCGGCGTCGTGAGTTCTTGTTCGCTCAATCCGTCGACCGCGACGAGGACATGGTTGCGTTGGTTGACGAGGGCGCCATTGAGGAGTTCGAAATCGTTCATCCGACATCGTGACACGCCAGTGCCGAGGCGGAACTAGTCATTGCCAGATCGTCACCAGTGCGCCGACCTTGCGTCGGTGACGGCTCAGCTGACGTGGAGCCCGCGACCCGCGAGGGCGATCAATGTCTCGCCGAAGGTCTCCGACAGCGACGGGTGCGGCTGGATGAGGGCGGCCGCCTCTTCCGCGGTCGCCTCCCAGTTGACCGCGAAGTAACCGGCACCGAGTTGTTCGGTGACCCACGGGCCGGCCATATGCACTCCCAAGATCTGACCGGCCGTTCCGTCGGCGCGCTTCTCCGCGATGATCTTGACGACGCCTTCGGTGTCCCCGATGATCTGCGCGCGGCTGTTGCCACCGAACGGGTCCTTCTTCACGACGACGTCGTAGCCCTTCTCCTTGGCGCCGGCCTCAGTGAGGCCGCAGAAGGCGACTTCGGGATTGGAGTAGATGGCCCACGGCACGCGGTCGTAGTCGACCGGGACGCTCGGTTCGCCGAGAATGCTCTTGATCGCCACGATCGCTTCGGCGAAACCGACGTGCGCCAGTTGGGGCGTGTTGGCGACGACGTCGCCCACGGCGTAGACGTTCGGATTGGCGGTGCGTTGGTGACCGTCGGCGACGACGAAGCCGCGGTCGTTGACTTCGACGCCGGTACCGTCGGCGAGAAGACCCTCGGTACGCGGGCGGCGACCAACCGACATGACGACCATATCGACCGTGACGTCGTCACCACCTTCGATCGAAATCGTCGTCGAGCCTTTCTTTGGTGCGTGACCCGTGATGTTGACACCGGTACGAATCTCGATACCGCGTTTCTTGAAAGAACGCCCGACGACGCTCGCGACTTCAGTGTCACAGCCCGCGAGGATCGCCGGCAGCGCTTCCAAAATCGTGACGGTCGTTCCCATGTCAGAGAGGAGCGAGGCGAACTCACACCCAATGGCACCGCCGCCGATCACCGCCGCACTCTTGGGCAGCGCCGAGAGATCGAGGAACTCATCGGACGTGACGATGACGGCTCCGTCGACGTCGAATCCGGAGAGGGTGCGCGGTACCGAGCCGGCGGCCAGGATGACGTTGGCCCCCTTGGCGATGACGCCCGCGTCGGCGCCGTCGACCACGGTGACGGTACCGTCGGCTTCGAGGCGACCGGTGCCCGCAAATATCGTGACCTTGCGACCCTTCAAGAGGCCGGACAGACCTTTGAAGAGACGATCGACGATTTCGTTCTTCCGGTTCTGACTGACCGCGAAGTCGACGGTCGTTCCCTTGCTCGTGATGCCGAACTCCGCGGAGTGTTCGACCGTGCGACGAACGTGCGCGGTCTCCAAGAACTCCTTGGCGGGAACGCAGCCGCGGTGCAGGCAGGTCCCACCGACCTTGTCACGCTCGACGATGGCCACGTTGAGCCCCGCGGAAGCTCCGTAGAGGGCGGCGGCGTAACCTCCCGGGCCACCTCCGATGACGACAACATCGAACTGCTGGGCCTCGTTAGTCACGTGTGTTCCTTCAATCTCGTAGTGGATGACCCCCAGGGGAAATCCTAATGTTGTGGGACCTTCGCTAATTCGTGTCGGGTACTACAGACTACGAGTGACGACCTCGCTGGGTGTCGGCCGCCTCGGTCGCGAGCACGTCAACGAACTCGTTCATCACATCACCCGAATGACCCTTGACCCACGAAAAATGCACATCGCGATTCGCAGTGAGGACCAAGGAAAAGAGCTCCTCCCACAGATCGCGATTGGCGACCGGCTGGCCCTGGGAGTTCTTCCAGCCCCGGCGAAGCCACCCGACGTGCCACTTGTCATTGAAGCACTTCACGACGTACGAGGAGTCACTCACAATCTCAAGCGGGCTCTCCTCGTTCTCACGCAGGGCCGCAATGACGGCCATGACCTCCATGCGCTGATTCGTCGTGTGCGCGGCGGCGCCGCTGGCGTAACTGTCGCGTCCGCTCGCCCACGCCCAGCCCCCCGGACCGGGATTGCCGCGGCAGGCGCCGTCGGTATGAACCTGCTTCATGAGTTCCGGGTGACCCACGAATCTGATTCGGTCGTGAAACGCGTCACGGCGTCGGGCAGTTCGCCTCGAAGGACTTGGCCGAGCGTCACGTGTTCGAGCACCTCGCGAAGCGCCCCGCGCACCGCGATCCACACTTCTTTCAAGTGCTTGGCCTCGCCCTCGTATTCGAGTGTTTCGGGACGCATACCGCGCACGCCGGCCATCGGTCCGCTCACCACGCGTACGACGTCGGCGATCGATATTTGATCGGCGTCGCGGGCCAGTTTGAAGCCACCCTCCGGTCCGCGCTGGCTCGTCACGAGACCTCCACGACGGAGGTCCGAGAGGATCGCGCCAAGGAACTTCGCCGGGAGGTCTTGTTCTTGGGCCAGATGCTCCGCACTCACCGACACGTCATTCGCGGCCAAGGTGAGCAGCGCTCGGATCGCGTAGTCGGTCTTGGCGGGAATCTGCATCCTTCCAGTCTGCCCCACCGCAGCCAATGTCGAGCGACTCCTAGGGTGGACCCCATGTTCGCCCTCATTGATCGTCATCTCTATCTCTGCGTTCCGCACCGCGAGGACCTCGCGACCTTTTTGCCCGCGGTCCTGCGCGGCGGCGTCGACGTCGTCCAACTCCGAGAAAAGGACCTCGACAACGAGACCCGGATCGCGGACGCGAATCTCATGGTGCCGATCTGTCGCGCGTTCGGCGTGCCCTTCATCATGAACGATTCGCCCGAGTTGGCCCTCGCCGTGGACGCCGACGGCGTGCACGTGGGTCAAGAGGACGCCAGCGTGTCGCGCTGTCGCGAACTGTTGGGCTACGACGCGATCGTCGGACTTTCGACGCATTCCTCTGATGAGTTCGACCAAGCGCTCAATCAAATGGCCACCTATTTCAGCGCGGGACCGATCGTCGCCACACCGACGAAACCGGGTCGTGAGGGCACGGGGATCACGTACGCCGTCGCCAGTCAAGGCCGAAGCGACCGACCGGTCTTCGTGACCGGAGGCGTGAACGCTGAGAACGTCGGCGAACTCGTCGTCGCCGGTCTGCGTCATTTCGTCGTCGTTCGTGCCCTGACCGAAGCGAAGGACCCCGAGGTGGCGGCCCGGCGAATCCGCGTCGCGCTTGACGAAGCCCTGTCAGCGGTGCCGGTCGAGCCAACCTAACAACGTCGCCACCATCCGAGGGTCGGCACGAAGTTGATGACCGGCGCCCTGGATCAATCGAAGCTCGGCGCGACCGTCAGCGGCCGCCACGAGGTCGCGAGCATCGGAGTGGGGAATCTCGATGTCCTCGGTACCGTGACCGACCATGAGCCGACGGGGGGGAATCTTCGCGATGGAGACCAGAGGGTCGATCGCGAAGACGTCGTCACGGAGTTCTTCGGCCGCCAAGAGGTCGCGTTCGTCGCCGACGACGCCCGCAATCTGTACCGCTCGTCGGAAATCCTCGGCACTCCCGCACCACGGCTCCAAGTGCGCCGGCGTCGCGAACGTTGCCACACCGCGAATTCGTTCGTCCTCGGCCGCCGTCGCCAGGGCGAGTGCGCCACCGAAACCGAAACCGGCCATCGAGATTCGTCGCTCCCCCTCGTCGACGCGCTCGAGGATTGTCTTCAAGTCGGCGCGCCACTGCGTCGCTGAAAAGGTACCGGTGCTCCCGCCAACGCCCGAGAGCGTGCCGGTCGCGACGATCCACCCGGACTCCGTGGCCATGTGTTCGGCCAATTCCGGCAAAAGACCGGCCGCCTGACGGCCCATCCCCATGGCCTTCGGTAGTCCGTGCACGATGATCAGCGCGTGGCTCGCGAGCGGCCTCGCGCTCGAGGTCGCGATTCGAAGGTCCAGCAACGACGAACCGCTCTGGAGTTGCTCGTGGGCGAGCACCGGGCTAGATACCTAGGCGCTGAGCCAGAAGTTCGCGGTGATAGGCGGGGTCACCCAGAAATAGTTCCGAACTCTTCGCGCGCTTGAAGTAGAGATGCGCGTGGTGCTCCCACGTGAAACCGATACCGCCGTGAATCTGAATGTTCTCCGCCGCGCAGTGGAAATACGCCTCGGAACAGAACGACTTCGCGAGGCTCGCCGCAATCGGCAGTTCATCGTTGCGCTCCTGGGAGGCCCAGGCCGCGTAGTAGGCCGCAGACTTCGCCGACTCAACGTCGAGGAGCATGTCCGCGCACTTGTGCTTGATCGCCTGGAACGATCCGATCGGCCGACCGAACTGCACGCGGTTCTTCGCGTATTCCACGGAGTTGTTGAGCACCCGCTGTGCGCCGCCGACCTGTTCAGCGGCCAACGCCGCGGCGGCCGCCTGCAACGTCGTCTCGAGGCCGGCGAGCGCTTCGCCCTCGACACCGACGAGCGTGGCCGGTGCGTCCTTCAACACGACCCGACTCTGCTTGCGCGTCTGGTCCATCGTCGCGAGCACTTCGCGCTCCACACCCTTCGCGTCGCCCTGAACAGCGAAGAGCGAGAGACCCTTGACGGTCATAGCCGGCACGAAGATGACCGACGCCGTGTTGCCGTCGGTGACGTAACTGCGCACGCCGTTGACGACGAAGCCGTCGCCGGACGCACTCGCGGTGGTCGAGGTCTTCGTGAGGTCCCAGAGACCGGCGTCGTCGGTCAACGCCACGGTGGCGATCGTCTCGCCCGACGCGATGCCCGGCAGGTACGTTGCCTTGTCAGGGTCGGTGCCGACGAAGAGCACGGCGTTCGCGGCGAGGGCGACGGTCGAGAAGTACGGCGAGCAAAAGAGCGCGGCACCCATCTCTTCGAATACCACGTAGAGCTCGACCGGACCGTAGCCCTGACCACCGAACTCCTCGGGAATGCCAAGTCCCTGGAGCGCCAACTCTTTGGCCATCTGATCCCAGACGGCGGTGTCGTAGCCCTCGGCGGTGGCCATCAAACGGCGTACTTCGGATTCGGGCGATTTCTCTTCTAGGAAACGCTTGACCATCTTTCGGAGCTCTTCTTGCTCCTCGCTGAATCCAAAGTTCATCGCAGTCCTTCCGTGCGTACTGGACGGTAATCCCAGCCTCTTCGACATTAGTCAACCTCAACACGGAGTCGCTGAGTGACAGAGTGGACCATGGACAACGTGGAACTGGTCTGGTCCGACGGCCGCGCCGAAGTGCACCGCTTCGTCGTGGGGCCGATCGAGAACAACGTGTACGTGGTGCGCTGCAAGCGAACCGGCGAGGCGACACTCCTGGACGCGGCGAATGAACACGACCGGCTACTGCGCGTCGCGAGTCGACTGGGCGTCACCTCAGTGCTCGAGACGCACGGCCACTGGGACCACATCGGCGCCGTCGAGCAGGTCCGCGAGGCCGGGATCGACGTGTGGGTGCGTCGCGAAGACGCGGGCATGCTCCCGAGCTACGACCACCTGCTCGATGACGATACGGTCCACCAGGTGGGCGACCTGCGCCTGCGCACGCTGCACACGCCCGGTCACACGCCGGGCAGTATCTGCTTCGCGCTCGAAGAGACGCCACTGCTCTTCACGGGCGACACGCTCTTTCCCGGCGGTCCCGGCAACACCAACCACAACGCCCACGACTTCGCGACGATCATCACCTCGATCGACGAACGGATCTTCGGCGTCTTTGGCGACGACGTGACAATCTGGCCCGGTCACGGAGGAGAGTCCACCATCGGCCAAGAGCGGCCCCACCTCGACGAGTGGGTCGAACGGGGCTGGTAAGAACTGGTCTTTTGAACAAAATGGGCCGTTAGGCTCGTCACCGTGTCGACTCCCCTCCTAGAACTTCGCAACCTCCACGCCGAGGCCGAAGGCAACGTAATTCTCCGAGGCGTGGACCTTACGGTTCGCGAGGGTGAGGTCCACGCCCTCATGGGTCCGAACGGCGCCGGCAAATCGACCCTGGCCAACATCGTCATGGGCCATCCGGGTTACACGGTCACCGATGGCGAGATCTTGTTGAACGGCGCCAACATCGCCAAGTGGACGCCCGACGAACGCGCCCGCGCCGGGATTTTCCTCGCCTTTCAGTATCCCGAGGCCATTGCCGGCGTCTCGGTTGTGCAGTTCTTGCGCCAGGCCATCGCCGCTCGAAAGGGCCTCGACGAGCTCAGCATCCTCGAAGTACGACTCGACCTCGCCGAGTGGATGGACCGACTCGGGATGGATCCGGCCTTCGCCGAGCGTCACCTGAATGACGGCTTCTCCGGCGGCGAGCGCAAACGCAACGAAGTACTGCAGATGGCGCTGTTGGAACCGGTCATCGCGTTCCTCGACGAGACCGACTCCGGCTTAGACATCGACGCCCTTCGCGTGGTCGCCAAGGGCGTGCGCACCGTGCGAGGCGAACACCCATCCATGGGCGTGATCGTCGTCACCCACTACGTGAAACTCCTCGAAGAGATCGAGCCCGACCAGGTGCACATCTTGGTAGACGGTCAAATCGTGCACTCCGGCGACGCGCAACTCGCCCAACGCATCGAACTCGACGGCTACGACGCCTGGCGACCGGTGACGACGTGACGAGCTTCAGCGCCAAGCGAGTGCGCGCCGACATTCCGCAAATGAATCGCGTGATCTTCGGGCGCCCCATCACCTACCTCGACACCGCGGCAACGTCGTTGCAACCCAATGCCGTCATCGACGCCATGAGTCGCTACTACCAACTGCGCCACGCCAACGTGCACCGCGCCGTCTATCAAACGGCCAGCGAGTCGACGGCCGCGTACGAAGGGTCCCGAGAAGCGGTGGCCCGATTCATCAACGCCCCCGGCGGCGCTGGCGAGGTCGTGTTCACGAAGAACGCGACCGAGTCCTTCAACCTGCTCGCCAAGTCCTGGGGGGCCAAGAATCTGAAAACCGGCGACGTCGTCCTGGTCAGCGAGATGGAGCATCACGCCAATATCGTGCCGTGGTTCCAGTTGCGCGAACAGACCGGCATCGAGGTTCGCTTCATACCGACGACCGACGACTACCGACTCGATCTGTCACAAATTGACGAATTGATGCGCGGTGTGAAACTGCTCTCGATCACCGGCATGTCGAACGTGTTGGGCACGATTAACCCCATCAACGAACTGGCCGCCGTCGCGCACCGACACGGTGCGTCGATCGCGGTCGACGGCGCTCAGTCCGTCGCGCACGCACCGACCGACGTCGTCGCGCTCGACATCGACTTCCTGATCTGCACCGGTCACAAGATGCTCGGACCCACGGGCATTGGCGTCTTTTGGACCCGCGAGGACATTCTCGATGCCATGCCACCGTTCCTCGGTGGCGGCGGAATGATCGCCGACGTACGCACCGACGGCTACACACCGGCGAACGGTCCAACCAGGTTCGAGGCCGGCACACCACCGATCGCCGAAGCGGTCGGACTCCACGCGGCCGTGCTCTATCTCGAGGGCCTCGGCCTGCCCAACGTCGTGCGACACGAACGCGCGCTGGCCGGCGACGCCTTGACGCGCCTCGCCTTGGATTTCCAAGGTCGCGTTCGCGTGATCGGACCGAGCGATATGACCGATCGCGGTGCGGTCATCAGTCTCGACGTCGAGGGCGTCCATCCCCACGACGTCGCCCAGGTGCTCGACCAGTTCGGCGTCTGCGTGCGACCGGGTCACCACTGCGCGAAGCCCCTCATGCGCCGCTTCGGTCTCGCGGCCACGGTGCGCGCTTCGTACGGGCCGTACTCTCTCACCAAGGACACTGACGTGCTGATCGAAGCGCTCAGCCACGCGGTGAAGATGTTTGGGTAGCGACGTGTCGAACCTGGGCTCGAACCTCGACGACCTCTACCGCGAGATCATCCTCGATCACTACCGCTCACCACGCAACCGTGGCGAACTCGAGTCACCGCCGGCGATTCGCGTCGAAGGATTCAACCCGTTGTGCGGTGACGAGATCGTCGTGTACCTCGACGTGGAGGACGGTGTCTTGAAGAACATCAAGATGACGGGCAGCGGGTGCTCTATTTCGCAGTCGTCGGCGTCGCTCATGAGCGCCGCGGTGAAGGGCAAACCGCTCGATCAGGTTCGCGAGACCATCGAGACCTTCAAGCAACTCATGACGGTCCGAGAGGCCACCCTCGCCCACGACGGCGAGGCCCCCAAGGTCGACATCCGTGCGCTCGGTGAACTCGCCGCGCTCCAGGGCGTCATCAAATTCCCCGTCCGCATTAAATGTGCCACGCTCTCGTGGAACACCCTGATTCAAGGCCTCGGCGAACTGAACTAACTCGTCAAGGTACGCAGGGCACCGGGTCGAAGGACGGCACGGCCAACGTCGGATTGATCGTCGGTGTCGTCGTCGGAGCGTGGTGATGCTTCGTAGTAGTCGTGACCCTCACCGTCGTGGTGGTCGTCGGCGTGATGACGGGGGGCATTAGGGCTTGGCCCGCAGCGTTCGGCGGTGGGTTCGTGGGACGCAGCAAGGTGTTGCCAAAGAGGTTGACGAGCAACTGCTGGGTCGCAGGCTGATTGACGACTTCGACGTCGGCTCCATTGACCACGGCGGGAATCTCCGGCAACGTGTACGTCCGCATCGCGTTCGAGTTGTAGCTATGGAACTTGAGCGCTAGACCAATGAGCTCATTCAGCGAAAAGGTGTTGTCAATCGTGATGCCCTTGGGCAGGTTGGCGACGAAGCCGTTCATCGCCACCGGGTTGTCAAGCTTGCTCTTCACGCGCTCGAACATCGCGCGCAGGAATGACGTCTGGCGATCAATGCGACCGAAGTCGCTCGTGCCGTCGTAGGTAAAACCGTCGTTCAAGATCTCGTCGTTGATCGCGGCGTCGGTCATGTTCTTGAATGTCGTCCGATCCGGCCACACCGGATGGCCGTTGAGCGCGTAGTAGTAGTGGCGGCTACGCGCGACCTCGAGCGCCGCGACTCCATTGACTAACTGACAGCCCGGGTGCTTGATCTCGAGACCGGAATTCGGATCGATCACCGGATAGCGGAAGTCCAGATAGACGCCACCGATCGCCACCGCGGAGTTGATCAGACCGTTGAAGTTCACTTGGACGACGTGATTAATGGTGATACCGAAGTTTGCCTTAATTGTTTTGACCAAGAGTGACGGTCCGTTGGCGTAGTTGACGTTAATGCGGTTGAACTGGCCGTAGAGGGCCTGATTGGCGAGCAACGTGACCTCCGTGTCGCGCGGTATCGACAAGATCGTGATCGTGCCCGCGCCTGGATTGACGCGGATGATCTTGATCACGTCGCTGCGTTGCCCACCGACCGAACCGCTGCTCGCTCCAGTCTGTGCCGCGACCGCGCCGCTGAGTCCGGCGCGCGAGTCCGAACCCACCGCGAGGATATTGAACGGCTGACCGGGTACGGGATACTTGATCGGCAGACTTGTGAACGTGGGGATCTGTGAGAATCGCCAATTGGCGTAGAGGTAGCCGCCGCCAAGGACCCCGACGATGAGCACGATGACTGACACGCTGGCGACGAGCCACGTTCGTCCACGGCGGCGCCGACGACGTCGCTTCGGCGTCCCTCCCGATTGGCGATCGACCGCGTCACCCAACGCCATGAGCCGACCTTCGTTGGCGAGGGCTCGTCGTTTGGCCGCAGTAGATCGATCTGAGGGGCCCCGAGGAGCGTCGTTGCTTCCGTCAGCCATCCGTCGAGTTTAACCTTCGGTCGCTCAGTGCCGTGGTCAAGCGGACGCGGCACGAAACGGCTCGTAGCCGTCGCGCTCGAGGATCTCCGAGAGTTCGGGGCCGCCGGTCGCGACGACGCGACCTTCGCTCAGCACATGAATCATCGTCGGCGTGAGTTCTTGTAACAGTCGCTTGAAGTGCGTGATCGCCAAGATGCCGCACTCCCACTCGTTGCTCGCGGATGACAGTCGTCGAGCCACCGCACCCAATGCGTCGACGTCGAGGCCGGAGTCAATTTCGTCGAGCACCGCGAACTTCGGACGCAGCATCCCGAACTGCACCATCTCCGCACGCTTTCGCTCGCCGCCCGAAAGGTCGACGTTGACGAATCGGTCGAGGATCTCGGGTCGAAGTTCGACGCGATCGGCTTCGTCGCGCATCCGTTCGCGCAGATTCGTCGGATCGACACCGGCCGCGACCAGCAGGTCGATGGGGCGCACGCCGGCAACCTCTAACGGCTGTTGCATCGCCAGGAGTAGCCCGTGCCGTGCTCGATCGGTCGGCGACATGCTCAAGAGCTCGACGTCGTCGATGCGCACCGAACCTCCCAACACCTTGTATCCGGGATGTCCCGTGAGTGCGTGCGCCAGCGTCGACTTGCCAGAACCGTTTGGTCCCATGATCACGTGAACCTCGCCGGTCTTCATGGAGAGGTCAAAACCCTTCAGGACTTCTTTGCTGGCGACTTCAACGCGCAGTCCTTCAATCGTCAAAGTTGAGGTCACGGGAGTACCACTTCGAGATGGCCATCAAAGTTGCGCACGTCGTAGTGCGCCACCGGTCGTGTCGCGGGGAGCGAGACTGGCTCACCGTCTTTCAGCCGAAACATCGCACCGTGACGAGCGCACTCGATCTCGGCCGTTTCGCAGTCCACTTCGCCTTCGGCCAGGCTGAAATCCTCGTGGCTGCAACGGTCGTCGAGGACGTAGACGTCATCTTCGATCCGCACGAGAACCAAAACTCGGCCCTCCACGCGGATCTGATGCGGCACTCCACTTTCAAAGTCGCTCAATTGTCCGATGTCGACGGTGGTCACGGCGTCACCACGTTCACCGTCGCGAGGACCGAGGTCACGTCACGCTCGACCAGTTCGGCCAACTGCGGCGGCAGGTTGGCGAGCATCTCGTAAAAGAAGCCCTGGATCATCAGGCGTTCGGCGTCTTCACGGCTGACCCCACGAGATTCGAGGTACCAACGTTGCAGTTCATCAAGCGGGCCAACGCTCGACGCGTGCGCGCACATGACGTCATTCTCGCGAATGTCCAGGTTGGGCACGCTGTCGGCGTGAGCCGCAGGTGAGAGCAGCAGGTTGTGGTTGGTCTGACGAGCGTCGGTGCGCTTGGCACCTTTCTCGATCTCGATGAGTCCGGTGTAGACCGACCGGGACTGATCGGCGACCGCTCCTTTGGAAAGGAGCGTCGAACGTGAACGCACACCCGTATGCATCTGGTGCGTTCGGAAATCGTGCACCTGATCACCCGAACCGAGGAACGTCGTTCGCAGCTCATTCTCCGAACCGGCCCCGCGCATCTCGGCGTCATTGCGCGAGCGGTTGTAGTGAGCGCCGATGCCGACGACGGCTTGGCGCAGACGCGCGTCGCGGTTCACGAAGCCCGTGGTTCGAGCGACATGCCAGGCGCTCTGGTCGAGGCGCTGGTAGGTGATCAGTTGCAGGGACGCATTGTCGTCGAGGAGGTACTCACTGAGCGGCACCACGAGGGCGTCGGCGCCGCCTTCGAAGTATTCGACGATTGTCGCACTCGCGCCGCGTCCGAGCTCGATCTGAGTGCGCGAGAATGACGCCGTCGAGTTCGAGACGTTCAGCACGACGATTGGTTCTTGGACGTTCACTCCGGCGCCCACTCGAATCACGGTCGTCGCCGGAGCAAGCGCCGCGTTCAAGATGGCGAACGTGTCGTTGCGGTACCGGTCGGCGAACGATGTCCCGGCGAGGGACTCCGTGGATTCGACGACCTCGACGCTCACGCCCTCGAGACCGTTGCCGGTATTCACGCAAAAACCGTCGACCACGCGTACCACCAGTCCCGCGCGCTCACAAAGCTGGGCGGCGAAGGCTGAGTCGGTGCGCGTTGTGGGCTCTGAAACGACCCTGAATCGGTCGAGGTCGAAGTCCTTTAGGGGGGCGTAGCGCCAGACTTCGTCGCTGGTGGTTGGCAGGCCCGCCTCTTCGAAGGCCGCCCAGGCCAGTTGGCGAGGGGCCGCGTCGGGTCGCTCGGCAATGAACGCGGAGGCTGAATCAGCGAAGATTTTCATAGATATCGGGACGAAGGCAGTGTACTGGGCTCACCTCGTTCTCCTTCGTATCCAGTCCTAGGCTGAGATCGATTCGTTCAAGGAGCACGCGTGGAGTTTTCGTCCGATGTATTGACCCTCGAAGTCGACGGTCACGTCGCCACGTTGTGGCTGGACCGCGAAGAGGCCCGCAACGCCATGGGCAGTGCTTTGTGGCGCGACCTTCCCCTCGCCGCGGCGGCGCTCGCGAATGAGCGCGACGTGCGAGTACTGATCATCGCGGCGAAGGGACCGCACTTCAGTGTCGGGCTTGATTTGAAGGAGTTTGGCGGCGGTTTGGTGTCCGGTGCGTCATCGTCGTCCAGGGCCGCGTCGAACGCGCAGGCCTATCAGGCCGTGCGCTCGATGCAGGCGTCGGTGACCTCAATCGCCAATCTCGCGGTGCCGGTGATCGCCGCGATTCACGGTTACTGCATCGGCGGCGGCGTGGATCTGGTCAGCGCCTGCGACGTGCGACTATGCGCGAATGACACCACATTCTCGGTACGCGAGACAAAAGTCGCCATCGTCGCGGACTTGGGTTCGTTGCAACGACTTCCCAAGATCATCAACGCCGGACATTTGGCTGAGTTGGCATTCACCGGCAAGAACATCGACGCGGCGCGCGCGCTCGCCATCGGCCTCGTGAGCGCCGTGTACGCAAATAGTGATGAGCTGTTGGCCGGTGCGCGGGCCCTCGCGCTCGAGATTGCTCAGAACTCACCGCTCGCCGTGCAGGGCACGAAGGCGGTGCTCGCGGCGAACGAAGGACGCAGCGTCGACGAGGGTCTCGAATTCGTCGCTCGTTGGTCCACGATGTACTTACAGAGCAACGACCTGCGCGAGGCAATGATGGCCTACATGGAGAAACGGCCACCGGTCTTCAACGGTGATTAACGCTTCCAGAACTTCCAGCCGCGCTGCTTGCGCTCCATTTCGTCGAGGTCCTTACGCCGCTCTTCGTACATTTCGGGCGCGACGTTGTTGACAATCTCACTGGCCATGTTGAGGATCTCTCGACGCTCATCCACGCTGGCACTCGTTTCCGGCGCCTTCTCGACCGGGCGGTCGACGAGCGAGCCGTGGGACCAGCCGACGTCAGCCAGTCGACGTTCGTAGGTGACACAGTTCTCCGGACAGGACCAGGGCTGATCGGGGGCGTTGCCGAGCACGCAGAAGCGCGCGACCTCCCCGGACTTGTAGGTCCGGCTCTGAAAGTGCTTGCACTCTTCGCGCATTCCCATTCCCCTATTGTTCCACGTCGAGACGGCAAATTTGGTAAGAATTGCGAATGCCACAACGCCGCATCGATGAAAGACCGCTGGTCGGGACGGATTTTTCCGCCGTCGTCGAGTTGTCCAGTCGCGCCTTCTTCGACGATCCGTTCATCTCGTATCTACTCCCCGACGACGCGATGCGACGATCACGACTCCCGTTCTTTTTCCGCGCCGTCTACACCAACATGGGCGAACACGGTCGGATCGTCACCGTGCGCAACGACGCCGGCGACGCGCTGGGCGTCGCGGCGTGGTTGACGACCGGCGGCTACCCATTGCCCCTCAAAGTGCAGCTGGGTCAAGTGCCGTCATTGCTGCGGGCCTTCTATCGACGGCCCCGGTCAATCATTACGGGCAATCGGTACATGGCGGCGCAGGTGCGTGCGCATCGCAAGGACCCGCAGTGGTACCTGATGGTGCTGTGCACCGATCCGCCGGCGCAGAGGAGCGGTGTCGGCACGATGCTGCTCGAACACGCCCTCGCCCAGGTCGACGTCGAAGGGGTCGGCAGCCACCTCGAGACGCCACGTCGGGATAACGTCGCCTACTACCAACGCTTCGGCTATGAACTCATCGAGACCTTGGCCCCGGTCGAAGGCGCACCTCCGTATTACACGATGTGGCGAGCGCCCCGTTAGCCGATCGAGCCTTCCATTTGCAGCTCGATCAACCGCGACCACTCGACGGCGTACTCCATCGGCAGCGTGCGCGTCACTGGTTCGATGAAACCGTTCACGATCATGCCCATGGCCTGGCTCTCCGTGAGGCCGCGACTCATGAGATAGAACAACTGGTCGTCGCCGATCTTCGACACCGTGGCCTCGTGACCGATCGACGCGTCTTGCTCGCCGACTTCCATGTAGGGCTTGGTCTCCGAGACTGACTGCTCGTCCAAGATCAACGCGTCGCAGCGAACGAAACTCTTGGCTCCGGTCGCACCCTCTTCGACCTTCACGAGTCCGCGGTAGGTCGTCTGTCCCCCGTCTTTCGAAATCGACTTCGAGATGATCGTCGAGGTGGTCTCCGGTGCGCAGTGGATCATCTTGGCGCCGGCGTCTTGGACCTGACCCGGTCCCGCGTACGCGACGGAGAGGACTTCGCCCGAGGCCTTGGGGCCCATCAGGTAGACCGACGGGTACTTCATCGTGAGTCGCGAACCGATGTTCCCGTCGATCCACTCGACGTGCGCCTCGGCTTCGGCGCGAGCGCGCTTGGTCACGAGGTTGTAGACGTTGTTCGACCAGTTCTGGATCGTCGTGTAGGTGATGCGCGCACCGGGCAACGCGACGAGCTCGACGACGGCGGAGTGCAATGAGTCGGTCGAGTAGACCGGCGCCGAACAGCCCTCCACGTAGTGGACTTGTGAACCCTCGTCGGCGATGATGAGCGTGCGCTCGAACTGACCCATGTTCTCGGTGTTGATGCGAAAGTACGCCTGCAGCGGCTGGTCGACGGTGACGCCGGGCGGCACGTAGACGAACGAGCCGCCGCTCCACACCGCGGAATTCAGCGCGGCGAATTTGTTGTCGTTCGGAGGAATCAACGTGCCGAAATACTTGCGAACCAGTTCGGGATATTCGCGCACGGCGGTGTCCATGTCACAAAACAGGACGCCGAGTCGCTCGAGGTCCTCGCGGTTGCGGTGGAAGACCACTTCGGACTCGTACTGCGCGGTGACGCCCGCTAGGTACTTGCGCTCGGCCTCGGGGATGCCCAAGCGTTCGTAGGTGTTCTTGATGTCGTCGGGAAGGTCCTCCCACCGATCGACCTGATTCTCGGTGGGCTTGATGTAGTAGTAAATGTCGTTGAAATCGAGGTCCGGCATGCGCTCGGCGAACCACGGCACCATCGGCTTTTTCTCGAATTTCTTGAGTGCGTTGAGTCGGAAGTCGAGCATCCACTTTTCTTCGTTCTTGATGCCCGACATCTCACGAACTATCGCTTCGTTGATGCCTTTCTTCGGCTTGAAGACCGGAATCTGATCGTCGGACCAGCCCAGTTGGTACCTGCTGAAATCCAGATTGTCGACTGACATGGCGCTCCCTTGGGATAATCCCTACGTCCATAGTACTAACTCAGAATCGGGACATGTCAACAAATTAAGGCAAAGTAGAGCGGTGCCTACTCCCCCCACCGTCCCGCAGCGCCCCTTTTCGATTACGCGCCACGGCGACGTCCGAGACGACCCTTACTACTGGTTGATGGACCGCGATGACGAGACCGTGCTCGCGCACCTGCGCGCCGAGAACGAATTCCTCAGCCAGAACTTCGCCGAACTCAAGCCGCTCGAGGACGAACTGTTCGAAGAGATCAAGAGTCGCATCGAAGAGACCGACATCTCCGTGCCGGTTCGCAAAGGGGCGTGGTGGTATTTCGAGCGAACGCGTGAGGGACTCAACTATCCGCTCAGCTGTCGCGTGGCGGCCGTCGGCGATGATCTCACGCCGCCCGAGATCGACGCGCTGACGACCCTCGCCGGCGAGCAGGTGATTCTCGACGAAAACGCAGAAGCCGGTGACAGCGACTACTTCTCGGTCGGCGTTCTCTCCGTAAGCCCCGACGACGACTGGGTCTGCGTGGGGACGGACTTCGACGGCGACGAACTCCACCACGTCACGGTGCGTCCGCTCGCCGGACAGTCTTCGGTCGACGATGAACTCGACGACGTCCACTACGGCTTCGCGTGGGCGATGGACAGTCGACACTTCTTTTACACGCGCGTCGATGACGCCATGCGACCATTCCAGCTCTGGCGCCACGAACTCGGGACCGACACCGCTACGGACGTTCTGATCTTTCAAGAGGACGACGCGCAGTTCAATCTGGCCGTCGGGCGCAGTCGCGACGACGCCGTCATCTACGTGCACCTCGGTTCCTCGATGACAACCGAGGTGCACTATCTCGACGCCCACGATCCAACCGGCGACTTGACACTGCTCGAGGTCCGTCGCCACGGCATCGAGTACGGCGTCGAACACTTCGTCGACGATCAAGGCGTCGCGTGGTGGCTGAAGGTCACCAACGAAGGGGCCAGGGACTTCCGGCTGTTGGTGCGCGAAGTCGACGGCGGCGAATGGCGCGAGGTGATCCCCGAGCGACCGGGATCTCGACTCGACGGCGTCGACGCGTTTAAATCATTCCTCGCCATCAGCGAACGCCACGACGGCGGCGCGGCCGTTCGACTCGTGTCAATCTTGAGCGGCGCGAATCCCTTCGGCGATGACCTCCTCGAACGCTCACACCTGGTTGAGGGCCCGGCCAGTCCGAGCACCGTGTCGCTCTCGGCGAATCCCAACTTCGAGACGGCGCAGTTGCGCGTGTCGGTCACCTCACTCGTCACGCCCCGCTTGGTCGGCGACATCGTCATCGCGACCGGGGAGATGATTGTTCGCAAGCAGCAGATCGTCCTCGGCGGTTACGACGCCGAGCAGTTCACGACGGGACGACTGTGGGTGACGGCGAGTGACGGAATACGCGTACCAGTCTCGGTCGTGGCGCGCGCCGACCTCGTGGAAGTGGGCACCGACGGCGACCTCCGCGCAGTGGCGCCCTCCCCCTTCGTGCTCTACGGCTACGGCAGTTACGAGATCTCGATCGATCCGGCGTTCTCATCGCTGCGCCTTTCGTTGCTCGAACGCGGTGTCTTCTTCGCGATCGCCCACGTCAGAGGTGGGGGCGAGATGGGCCGCTCTTGGTACGAATCGGGGAAACTCGCCCAGAAACCCACGACCTTCAGCGACTTCGTCGCGGTGGCGCGAGAACTCGTTCAGCGTGGTTGGACGACGAGCGCGCAACTAGCGATTCGCGGTGGTTCGGCCGGCGGCCTTCTCATGGGGGCCGTTATGAACCTGGCTCCCGAGCTCTTTCGCTGTGTGGTGGCCGACGTGCCCTTCGTCGATGCCCTCACCACGATGCTCGACGCGTCGCTCCCGCTCACCGTTGGTGAGTGGGAAGAGTGGGGCAATCCCGACGCGAGCCCGACGGCCTATCGCACGATGAAGAGTTACTCCCCCTACGACAACGTCGTCGCGACGAATGCTGACGGGGCGCCGCGCGTGTACCCGCACCTCTTCGCCTCCGGGGGACTCAATGACCCGCGCGTCGGCTTTTGGGAGCCGACCAAGTGGGTTCTGAAGATCCGGGATGCGAATCCTGAGAACGTTGCTTACTTGAAGACCGAGATGGGCGCGGGCCACGGTGGTCCGTCGGGCCGCTACGACGCGTGGCGCGACGAGGCGCAGGTCCTCGCGTGGACGTTGAAGGAAATTGCCGCGCTATGACGAGACGAAGGACAGCACCAATGTCGTCGGCAACGGTGACGGGAAGACCACTGTTTTTCCTTCGACCGTGAGGCTCGCGCTCTTGGGTGCGCCAATCGTGATCTGGGAATCGCCGATCATTTGCAGCGACTCGTCGAGGCCCTGCTTGACCGTGCCCTGCCATTCCAAGGTGCTCTGCGGACCCATTTTGTAGACGGCCCAGGTCGCTCCGAGCGCGCCGTGCACGACGACTTCGTATCGCTTGAGCGGCACTCGATAGGTCGAGGTCTCACCACTTGTGGACGTCGCGACGAACGACGACGGCAGCGCCAGCGCGCTCGTCGTCGTCGAATGTGACCTCGTGGTCGTGGTCGTGGTCGCAGTGGGGACATTCTTCGACGGACGATGCTGGAGGTAGAGACCGATGCCACCGAAGATCACCACGACGATCAACGCAATGACGCCGACGCGCATTCCCGTGTACGACGCCGGGCGTCGCGCGGACTTCGACAGGGCCCACTGCTCGTTGTGACGAAGATGCGCCGGGATTATTTCTCCGTCACCCGTCATTTGCGTTTCGCTGAACACGTACTCGCGATCGGTTTCGAGCCGGGGCCTCAGGGGCTCGGGGCGGCGGGTCGCGTCCAGCGTCCCGTCGAGCAGTCGAAATCCCTTCGACGGCGCGTACGGTGACGGCGGCGGTGACATGAGGCGGCGCTCGACCGGACGTGAGAGTTCTCGAATCTCGTCTCGCCGGAGTTTGCGAATCCGCAGGGCGGCGACCCCGACGACCCCAATGACGACCACGATGACGACGATTTTGAGGGCCAGGGCCATCAGCGCCTCGTTCGAACACCGACGGGACTGACGAATGCCATCACGCAACGAAGCGTACTGAACTCTCGGCTCAGTGAAATTCTCCAAAGCCGCCGCGGTAGAAGGCGAGCGGTGCACCGTGGTGACTGACGACGTACTCCGCCACCACTACGACGATGTCGTGGTCACCCTGTGTCGTGACGAACTCGATTCGGCCCTCCAGATGAGCCAGCGCCCCCTCGATCAAGGGCGCTCCATTCGGACCGGGCGACCAGCCGACGCCGGCGAACTTGTCGTTGCCCGGCTTGCCGAAGACCCGGGCGATTGCCTCTTGCTCGGAGGAGAGAATGTTGACACCCACCACACCAACGTCACGAGCCCGCGGCCACGAATTGCTGGCCGACACCGCCGAGAACGAAATGAGTGACGGTTCGAGCGAGAGAGCGCCGAAGGTCTGACAGGTAAATCCAACCGGACCCTCGGGCGTGGCGGCGCTCACGACGGCGACTCCCGTGATGAAATGTCCGAGGACCTCTTTGAATCGTGCGACGTCGATAGAACTCACGAAGTCGAGATTATCGAGGGTGGAGTGAGCCCGAGCACGTTGTGCACCTTGCTAGTCGCCGCAGAGGCGCACGTGTTGACCGTGTATTTCGATGAGACCGTCGGCAATCAATCCGGCGACCAGCGTCGCGCCACGTTGTGGGTCACTGTCGTCGACACACGACACGAGGTGTTGCATCGAGCACGGCCGCTCCCGAAGTGCCGCTAATACGCGCCCCCGAGCTTGCCGATCCGATCCCTGGAATCTCGTCTGTGGCCGCGACACGCCCGCGCTTCGCGGCGCCGGGTCCGGGCCGCCCTCTACGTTCCATAGACAGACGCGAGCGACGGGACACGACTGACAGCGCGGCGCCGACGTGCAGTACTGCGCCCCGAGGTCCAACATGGCCTGGTTGAACGACGCCGCATTGATCCGTGGCAGGAGCTCGTCCGCAGTGCTTCGCGCGTCGCCGACGCTCAGGGTCCGATTCGCCACGGCGCGCGCGAGAACGCGACCGACGTTGGTGTCGACGACGGCGACGCTTTGACCGAAGGCGAACGAAGCGACGGCGTTGGCCGTGTACTCACCGACCCCGGGAAGTCGTCGCAGGTCCACCACGGCACGGGGCACCGCACCGTCGAACTCGTCGCGAATCATTATCGCCGCGTCGTGCAGGGCCTTGGCCCGACGGTGGTAGCCAAGCCCACTCCAGAGACGCAGTACCTCGGACAGTGGCGCGCGGGCGCACGAGGTCGGCGTCGGGAAGGCGTCGACGAACTTCGTCCACGGAACAATGACCCGCGACGTTTGCGTCTGTTGGAGCATGACCTCGCTCACCAGCACCGCCCAAGGATCGGCGTGCGCTATCCAGGGCAGTTCGCGAGCGAGCAGCGTCGCGTTTCGACGCAGCACTCGTCGAAACGCCGCGTGGTCGTTACGACCAGACGTCGCCACTGTACGGACGTTGCCGCTCCGGAGCGAACTCTCGCTTCCAGACCATCACCTTGCGTCGGAAGTAGCAGACCTCGAGGCCGTCTTGATTGAAGCCCTTCGTCTCGACGATGACGATGCCACGGTCGTTCTTCGACGTCGAAGGGATCTTCTCGAGCACGCGCGTCTCGGCGTAGATCGTGTCGCCGTGAAACGTCGGGTTTCGATGGACCAATGTCTCGACTTCGAGATTCGCGATCGCCGAGCCCGAGACGTCGGGGACGCTCATTCCCAGGACCAGGGAATAGACGAGGTTGCCGACGACGACGTTGCGGTGGTGCACGGTCTCGTGTTCGGCGAACCAGGCGTTGGTGTGCAACGGATGATGGTTCATCGTGATCATGCAAAAGAGATGGTCGTCGGCCTCGGTGATCGTCTTGCCGGGCCAGTGTTTGTAGACGTCACCGACCTCGAACTCTTCGAAGTAGCGCCCGAAGGGACGTTCAAATGAACTCACGGGTCCGTTCTCTCGCACGCCACGATCACTTCGACTTACTCTTCGACGACGATTGGTAGTGACGGTCGGGTCGTGAAGGCCACGGTGGCGCCGGGCAACGAGTCACCGTCGATCACCATGCGCCAGGTAAATCGAGAGCCCTCCTGGAGGGGAATCGGCCCGAAGTTGACCGCGATCGGCACGTCAACCGGCGTGCCGACCGGCACGCCCTCGGGCGCGACGGCCGAGAAATCACCGCGCACTTCAATTGGCTGGGGGCCCTCGGGCGTATCGAAGCGCACCGGCTGGCCGTCGGCGTCTTCGAGAAACAGTTCCCAGTGATGGCTGGAATTGAATTCGTGCCAATCGACCATGACCTTGATGGCGACGGCCGAGGGCGTCGGATCCGGTCCAGTGACCGACCAACCGCCTCCTAGGATGTAGAGCTTTCCGTCGGCCACCTGGGCCGAGTCGGCGAGGAGCATGGTCACATTCACGCTTACGAGCCTAGGTCGCAGGGACCGCTTGCTCGCACCCGGTAAATTTTTGGAGTGACCGCTCCCCCGCTCGATCTCATCAACGCCGCAGAACTCGTGGAGCGCGCGCAGTCAGTGATTGACGGCGCACTGATCTCGCTGAAGCACGGCGGTGGCGTCGACGCCCACCAGAGCCTCGCCTACGACGTCGCGCACGCCGCGAGTGCTCTCGCCACGGCGCGCGCGTCGCTCGCCTACGCCGCCCAGGGCGAGGTCGAGTCGAATCTGGTCGCCGCGTTCCTCGCGATCGCCCTGAGTGACTTCGCGACGCGGATTCTCGGGCGAGAAGATCTCTGGGCGGTCGAGGACGATTGGTACCGGCCCTTCGCCGCGTACGTGCGCACCTACCGCGATCCGCAGTTCGTCGCGGGCCTCGCCGAAAGCCCCGGAGCGCGTCACCTGGGCGAGGACTTCGAGATGGTGGCCGACACCTTTCACCGATTCGCCCTCGAGCAGGTGCGCCCACACGCCGAACACGTGCACCGAGCCAACGCCGACATTCCCGATTCCGTGATCTCGGGTCTGGCCGAACTGGGCGGATTCGGCCTCTCGGTGCCCGAAGAGTTCGGCGGGTTCGCATCCGGCGGCGAGTCGGAGTACCTCGGGATGGTCGTGGCGACCGAAGAACTCTCGTGGGGCGCGCTCGGCGTCGGGGGATCGTTGATCACGCGTCCGGAGATCCTGACGCGCGCCCTGGTCAACGGCGGCACGCAAGAGCAAAAAGGACGTTGGCTGCCCCGACTCGCGTCGGGTGAAATCCTCGCCGCGGTGGCGGTGACCGAACCGGACTTCGGCAGCGACGTCGCCGGCGTCACGACGAACGCGACGAAAACCGACGGCGGGTGGCTCATCAATGGCACGAAGACGTGGTGCACGTTCGCGGCGCGCGCCGACGTCCTGATGCTGCTCGCGCGAACCGACGTCGACCGCAGCGCCACGCACCGCGGACTGTCCCTCTTCCTGGTCGAAAAGCCCCAGGCCGAGAGCGAAGGCTTCGTGCTGACCCAAGGTGCGCACGTGGGTCCGAGTCACGGCCAAGGCCGTCTCGAAGGACGTCCGATCGACACGATCGGCTATCGCGGCATGCACTCCTACGAACTCAGCTTCGACCACTGGTTCGTGCCCGAGCGCGACCTCGTCGGTGGCGAGGAAGGGCTCGGACGTGGCTTCTACTTCCAGATGTCCGGTTTCGAGAACGGCCGAATCCAGACCGCCGCACGGGCCATTGGCGTGATGCAGGCCGCCTACGAGGCGGCACTCGACTACGCGCGCAATCGTGTCGTGTTCGGTGAGCCAATTCTGGACTACGAACTGACCCGAGTGAAGTTGGGCACGATGGCCGCGATCATCCAGTGTTCACGCCAGTTCGCCCTCGAGGTCGCGCGACAGATGGGACGCGGCGACGGCGCGCTGGAGGCGTCAATGGCCAAGGCCTACGTCTGTCGGGCCGCGGAGTGGGTGACCCGTGAGGCCATGCAAATTCATGGTGGGATGGGCTACGCCGAGGAGTTTCCGGTCAGTCGCTACTTCGTTGACGCGCGAGTATTGTCGATCTTCGAGGGCGCCGACGAGACGCTCTGCCTGAAAGTGATCGCCCGTCGACTGCTCGAAGGCGTGCAGTAGCGCTACTCGCCGTCGATGGTGAAGGGCTTATGGACCTGACCGAGCGTGATGCCGGCCGAGTGCAGGTCGAGCTTCTCGCCGCGAGCCTGTTGGGCCCTGAGTGCAGCGAGCTCCCAGCGCTCTTCGACACGGCCGTACTTCCAATAGAGCAGCGCGAACGTCCACGTCGCGACGAAGATGCCGACGATGACGAAGCCGGCCCCGTTGATGGAGAATCCGGCCGCGTAATTCCAAATGCCACCGTGTAGTTTCAGCTGGCTCTGCAGGACCTGCAAAAGTTCGAGCGTTCCGATGTAGAACGCGACGAACACGCTCAGCCCGGTGATCGCAATGTTGTAATAGACCTTGCGCACCGGCTTGGAGAAGGCCCAGCCGTAGGCGAAGTTCATGAACGAGCCGTCGATCGTGTCGAGCAGACTCATGCCCGCCGCGAAGAGAATCGGCAGACTCAGCACCGCCCAGAACGGCAGTCCGCCCGCGACGACCGTGCCCGTGAGCACGAGGAACGCGACCTCGGTGGCGGTGTCGAAACCGAGACCGAAGAGCACGCCCAGCGGGTACATCTTCCATGGTTCATCAATCGAGCGAGCGAGTGGTCCAAAGAATCGCATCATGAACCCGCGTGAGTTGAGGTGCTTCTCCAGTTCCGAGTCATCAAAGCGGCCCTGGCGCATCTGAATGAACAGTTTGACGATGCCCCAGAGAATGATGAGGTTCAAGGTCGCGATCAGGTAGAGAAAGCTGCCCGACACCACGGTGCCGACGAGCGTGCCGTAGTGGTGCAGTGGTGAATGGTTGTTGCGCACCTGAGAACCCAGCGCCCGGGCCCCGAGTCCCAATAAAACCGTCAGGCAGACAACGATCGTCGAGTGGCCGAGTGAGAAGAAGAAACCGACGGACATCGGACGCTTCCCCTCGGCCATGAACTTTCTCGTGGTGTTGTCGATCGCGGCGATGTGATCGGCGTCGAAGGCGTGGCGCATACCGAGTGAGTACGCGAGGACCCCGGTGCCGACGCCGAGCACGCCTTTGGTACCCACGCCGTAGTGGTGCGTCGACGCGAGGATGAGCAACGTCCAGCCGACGACATGAAGGAACGCGATGAAGCCAAACATGCCGTAGAGGCGACGCCATTCACTGGGCGAGAACGAGGCGCGAACTCGACTGCGTCGGGTCGAGCCGGGCGCGAAGGCGGTGGCCATGACCTCACTTTAATAGGAACGTATCCTATTAACAATCTTTTATTGCGCGGTGCGCTTCATCCCTGATCGCGCTCCGCGAGCGACGAACGAGTTCGCGATTTTGGCCGAGGCCTCGTCGATCATTTCGTCGCCGAACATCACGGCGCCGGTGTGGTCCTTCTCCGTGGCGACGCGGTAGGCGTCGAGTATGTCGAAGGACTTGTCGAACAGTTCTTGGCTCGGTGAGTAGACCTCGTTGAGCACGATCGCCTGATCGGGCGTGAGCGCCCACTTGCCGTCGAATCCGTAGGAGGCCGAGATCTGTGCCGCATAGCGCAACGCCTCGAGGTCACGAACCTTGAGGAACGGTCCGTCGATCACGTGGAGGTCGTTGGCCCGTCCGGCCATCAAGATCTTGGCGAAGACGTAGCTGAATGGATTCGACGGGGCGTGATGAATCGTCTCGTCGATCGTCGTCACGGGCATGCCGATCGAGGCGGCGAAGTCCGCCGGACCGAACACGATTGACTCCAACCGGAGTGACGACGCGCAGATCTCTTCCACGTTGATCAAACCCTGAGCCGTTTCGATCTGGGCCTCGATGCCGATGTGGCCCGGCTCCAGTCCCGCGTTTCGCTCCACCTGGGTGAGAAGCAGATCGAGCGCGACAACATCCGAGGCCCGTTGGACCTTGGGGAGCATGACTTCGTCCAGACGCGGCCCCGCGTTCGAGACGACGTCAATCACGTCGCCGTAGGTCCAGGGCGTATCCCACGCGTTCACCCGCACGCACAGCACTCGATCGTCCCAGTCGAGGGTGCGGATCGCCTGGGCGACCTTGGCGCGTGCGGCGACCTTCTCGTTCGGGGCGACCGAGTCCTCGAGGTCGAGGAATGAGAAGTCGGTCGTCGCCGTCGGCGCCTTGGCGAGGAAGCGCTCGGACGAGCCCGGCGTCGAGAGACATGAGCGACGCGGTAACGCGCGTGAACGATTCGACATGCGCCGAGCCTATTCTCGGGGCGCAAACTGTCCGATCAAACGTCAGAATTACCGCGAATGTCGCGGCGATTCACCGGCGTTGATCAGGTCGTAGAGAACTTCTTACAAAATCGCGCCTGCACGGGAATGGCCGCAACCGGTAGCCTTATCGCGTGACTGACGTCGTGCGCATGGCGCCTCCGACGCTACGGCCAGCAAGGGAACTCAGGCGCTTCCGATGGATTTTTTCCATTTTGGCTGTGGTCACAGTGTGTCTAGGCACTGTGACCTCCTCTTCGCATCTCGCCTCAGCCTCGACCTTGAGCACGGACCGCGCGAGGGCGAACCAACTCCTCAAGCAGATCAATCGGATCAGCGCGCACGTGGACTTCCTCGGACAGAAGTACGACCTGGCCAAGATCAAGCTGGACAAGATCGCGAACGAGATCACGAACACCAAGGCTGACGTCAAGGTGATCAAGAAGAACGTCGCCAAGGGCGATGCGCAACTGCGCGCCGAAGCCGTCTTCGCCTACGTGACCAACGGGGCGGCGGCGAGCAACAATCCACTCTTCTCCAACAGCGCCTCGAAGATCGGCGCGACCAACGTGTACAACGAGTTAGCCCAGGGCAACGTCGCCGCGACCCTCTCGAATCTGAAGAACTACAAGATTGAATTGACCCAGGAGCGCAGCATTCTGGCCGGTGAAGTGGGCCGGGCGGCCAGCCTCACTCGAGCCGCGGCGAAGTCGTTCCATTCAGCGAACGAGTACCAGGCGTCGCTCAATCACGCGCTGGCCCAGGTGAAGGGCAACATCGCCACCTTCATCGCCCAGGCTCAGGCCGCCGCGTCGGCCAAGGTCGTGTCGTCGTTCAACTCACAGTCCCTCGCCGACGGCGTCACCAATCCCCCACCGGACTCGCGCGCGAACATCGCGATCAACGCGGCGATGGGCTACATCGGCACCTGGTACGCCTGGGGTGGCGCGAGTCATTCCGGCGTTGACTGCTCGGGACTCATCATGCTCGCCTACGAAGCCGCGGGAATCGACTTCCCGCATTACTCCGGGGCGCAGTACGAAGACACCCAGCGCGTACCGCTCGTCGACATCGAGCCCGGCGACCTCCTCTTCTACGGGTACGACGGCGACGAGCACGTGGCAATGTACGTCGGTGGCGACAAGATGATTGAAGCCGAGATGACCGGCACGCAGGTGCACATCGTCCCGGTTCGTCTCGGCTACGGATTCTTTGGTCTTGGTCGCCCGCGGGCCTAGCGGTGTCGGGCGTTCCCACTTCGTTCCACCTCGGCCCCCTCGTCTTTCATACCTACGGCTTTGGTCTCGCGATTGCGGCCTACGGCTGCTATCTCTACGCGCGCCGGCGACTCTCCCAGGCTGCATTCGACGTCGCGCCCTTCGGCAAATTCGCGTTGTCCCTCATCGTGGCTGGTTTACTCGGGGCGCGTCTCGCCAACATCGCGACCAATTGGGGCTACTACTCGCATCACCCCGCTCGCTGGATCGCCGTGTGGCAAGGCGGACTCGCGAGCTTTGGGGGCATCGCGCTCGCCCTGCCCGTCGGCCTCTACCTGCAGCGCCGATGGTGGCCCGCAAGTTCGCTCGCCAGATTCACTGACGCGCTCGTGCCGGCGCTGATCGCGGGGTGGGCTCTTGGTCGCGTCCTCGGTCCACAGTTCATGGTGAACGGAGGCGGCCACCTCACGCACCAGTGGTTTGGCATCCACTACGCGAGTCAAGTCGGCAAACGTGTTCCCGTGCCACTCATCCAAGGGGCCGAGGACATGATCCTGTGGTTGGCGCTGCTCGCGATCGACCATCTGCACCCGCGTCGGCGCGTCGGTGTCATCACGGGAATCGCGATGATCGTCTGGGGCGTCGTGCGTTCGACCGACGAGCGCCTACTCCTCGGCCAAAATTCCCACAGCGGTTCCCTCGGCGTTCAGATTGCGGGCATTGTCCTGGCGCTCTCGGGCGCCGTGCTCCTCGTGCACCAGATCAGAGTTGGGCGTTCCACTCGAGATCCGTTAGGCGACCCACGCGCTCCAGTGTCTCGCTAGGAGCGATGCTTAGAGCGACGCGGGCGTCATCGACGTAACTGACGTGATCGAGACCGAGCCGACGCCACGATTGCAAGAGAGTGCGCGTGGGCGCACCACTGGAATAGATGGGTCGCACGAGCAGACCTTCAGCGCTCGCGGCCACCACGAGGGCGGGCCGTTCCTTGGACTTCTGTTCGGGAGCGATGGGATCAGTCGCGTCGAACGGCACTTCGACGATGACGACCGTGCCCACCACCGCATGCTCCGGATCGAAACGATCGAGTTCCTCCGGCGTAAACATCATTGGACGGCGACGTTCGCCGGGCTCGTCCGAGACGCTCCGAGGCGCATTCGACGTCGAGCGCACTTTCGGAGTCGGTTTGGTCTTGGTCGGACGAGGGGGTCGCTGGGACGTCGGTCCCCGTTTGCGATTCTTCTCTTCTTCACGACGGCGACGTCGCTGCTCCTTGACTTCGGGGTCGGTTTCTTTCGGCGCAACCAGTGATGACGCGACCACCACGTCGGGTAGTTCCGGCAACGTGAGGTCGGCGCGTCCTTCGAGGAGTCGCCGACAGTGCGGCGCCGCGGGGAACTCTTCGGCGATGGCGAAGGTGAGTACCGCGACGACGTCGTCAATCGATGCCCCGTCACGACTGACGGTGTCGATTGCGTCGCTGAGCTGTTCGAAGTTTGGAGTGTCCGCGTGCTCGCCGAGTACAGCGATCACCTTCTCCAAGGGCGCCATCGCCAGTACCTCGAGCAAAGCGGCCACGGCGGCGATCGGGGCGGTCACCGCAAAGGCTGTGACGTCGCGGCGTTGCTGGAGATTTCGAAGCGGTATGCCCACGACCGCACTGATCTTGGCGTGGCCCCGAAGGTCCAGCCCGTCGACGACTCCAAGGATCGTTGACTCGCTGATCCTCAACAGACCTCGTCGCGACATCTCGGCAGCGTTGCCCGTCGTCGGAGCCATAATTAACGGTCTCCCTGGACGCGCCGGGGACGGATTGGCGCACTCGCAACTGATGAGACCCGGGCCGAAGTGGTGACGTTGAACGTCCTAGATTGAAAGAGCGGCGGACGGACAATTTGGGTCCGATGACGAGAAGGCATAGTCCACGCTATCGCGGTCAAACTCGTTTCGAATGTAATGAATGCGTTGTCGACTGTCGCCACTTTGAAAATTGCGGAAAACTCACTTCGATTCCTGCGAGACCTGGGGAAGGTCGAGAATGGTGGTGTTCGTCGCTGAACGCGCATTGAATGCATCGACTCGAAGCAACGAGAGAGTTGACTCATTGGTGACTGATCTCAATAGGGCTTCTTCAGTCCCGCAAACATCGGAAAATGCTTGACGTTGCAAGTGAGAAGTTCGCATCCGGTGACCATCGCGGTCGCCGCGATTGTTAGGTCGGCGCTGTCAATTACGCCGTGGCTCGCCAACCATCTTCGGCCCAATTCACCTGCGCGTTCGGCAATCAATGTGTCGACTGGATGCCAGATGAAGATTGACAAAAGAGATCGCGTTCCGCCTTCTTCATGCGGCCTCATTCCCGCGAGCACTTCCAGACGGGTAATCTCGCTCGCGTGCAATGGCGCCAGTGCACGCTGGTCCTCGAGAACTTCCCCGGCTTTCCGATCACGTCGCAGGTAGTCAATAATTACCGACGTGTCGACCAGAACTGTCATTACCCGCGATGAGTGAGACGTGAGCCCGAACGCAGTCGTTCAACCATGGTCGTCCCGTCATCTTCCCGACTCGTCCACGAGCCGAACGATTGACGCATGAGATCGAGATCGTCGACGCTTGAACGCGACGAACCGTAGGACCTCTCTACGGCATCACGAATGAGAGCGGAAATGGACCTGCCAGTTCGCGCGGCTTCGGCGCCGAGGAATCGGCGTTCCTCAGCCGTAAGTGAAATCTGCGTTCTCAACATGATGTAAGTATACATCATGAAGACTTGCCAGTGAGACTGGACTGAAATGGCGATGATGCCCTGAGGGCCGTCGCCGCTGAGTTCGGCTGAACGGTGAATGAACCACCACTTTCGGAAATTGCGCGGCCACCGTGCTCGGCAACCAAATCTGGATTTGTGACCGGATCATCGGACCATCCCGCTCCTGACCAGTGATTCACAGGCTCCCAATTCTCTCCCTCACGACGAAAGACGCCCCGAGTGACCGCAGGCACCATGGTCCCATTTTCGTTTTTCGAATGACGAAGAAAGAGAACCGCCCCCGAGTGCGAACTCTTCCAGTAAGCGAGAAGTACAACTGAACTTGAAGTGAGCGGTGTCGACAATTCGGGAAGACCTTCGTCCAACACCTTCAGTCCGTTCACAGCCATGTTTGCAACATCGAAGACCGACTCAGCAGCAAAACTCATTTCTTAACGCTGACGCCAGGTGATCGGAGTCCGGGACGAAGTTCGACCGTATCGGAGGCCCGACGTGACAAGTCTGCAACCTTCCACTGGCGCATAATGAAGCCACTATCTGACGCGTGACGATCGAGTTGGATTCACGAATTCGATTGACTTCAATATGTGGTAAGTGACCGTCCTAAAATGCCCGTCATGAGCGATGCACTCGTTGGAAGGACAGTGGCGCGAGCAATAAAACGATACATGCTCTGGTTCTCCATTGTCACGGCGGTGGTCGCGGCCACGCTGTTCGCGTTCGGCCGAGCGTCATTGGGTGCGGGCGTTCTCATGAATCCTTTCCTGGTTGGCGCACTCGCGCTGTACATAAGACGAATTCTGGGCAATCGGGCACCGAAAAGTCCTCGGCCAGGCGGCAATTCGATACAGGCCATCATCAGCGCCATGCCCGGAGTGGTCCTCATCTTCGTGGGAGTTCTTATCGGCGGCTACATCGGATTCTTTTGTGTCGCGGTTGGCACTTTCTATGTTGGTATCGCTGGTCTCTTCATTGCGATGGTAAGAACACTTCCGGCGTCATAGCGCATAGGAATCTGATTCTGCGAAGTATTCGACATCGGTGAAGCAAGACTTCTCCAAGTTTGTTAGGCCGCTGGCCCGACGCGACTGGAGTGCAACCCTGAATTAAGGACTGCTTAAATCGCAGTTACTGAACGAAGCGCGCTCCGAGTAATTTGACCTATGGCCACTAAATTGGGTTCTGCGGCCAGGATGACAGTGATCGGATGCGCTGGATCAAAGTACGACGAAGTCCTGCAACTTCCTTGCTCGAGCTATCTAATTGAGTCTGACTCAGCAGCGCTCTTGCTCGACTGCGGTTTTGGATCCTTCGATTCATATTTGAAGCTCTCCCCCGACACTCAACTCGACGCCATTTTTGTGAGCCACGCGCACGGTGACCACGCAGCGGATGTCGAGCTATTTATGGATTCGGCAGCGGTATGGCGTGATCGGCCCAGAATTATCACCTCCGAAGAGACAGTGGCATCCATCGGGCAGGTTGAGAATCTGCATCACGAGCGCGCCTTGATATTCGCCAGTGAAAATAATCGACTAGAACTGCCCAACATAGAAGCAGAATTCTCATTGACGACTCACCAGATGCCAACATTCGCCGTGTGCGTTTCAATCAGTGGTTGCCGTATTACATACTGCGCCGACACCGGACCAACGTGGTCAATTCCATCAAACTTCATCCGCCCAGATCTGGCCATAGTGGAGTGCACCCTAGAGCGGCGCGATCACGGTGGATCAGAGTTTCACCTTGATGCGCGCGAAGCGGGTTACATGGCTGGAGAGTTGTTAGGCACTCAAACATTAATCACTCACGTACCGCCCAGCGAAAGCGGGGAGACGCGTCTTGAAATTGCTCGCAATTACTCCCCGAATCAGAAGTTGCTTTTGGCGCACACGGGCGCACAAGTTTCGCTCTAGTAATTGTGAGCAATTAAATGGAGAACATTGGTACGCGAGATTTCGACCGAGGGCCCGACGGCACGTTAATGCCACCTTGCATTGGAGGCTCATCTAACAAGGAGTCTCCGCCGGACGACCCCGTCCCAAGAATCAAACTCACCGTTGGGTCATACTGGGGCAGGAGGGACAATGAGCTGTCAGAAGAAGCGTGTTCGCTGAAGCAGGGCCACGCTTGCGGTTGTCGTTCTGTCGCCTCTGGCAATCGCAGTGGGCACGGTGTCACCAATTGTCGTTGCCCAAGCTGCTACACCCTCACACCCGGCCTGTCTCGCCTCCAACATCGCGGTGACGGCCGGTGCCACCGCGACCAACGCGACCTACACCGTCAAGACCTCGACGGGCCTTCATCAAGCATCCGCGTACGAGGAGGTCCCGGTGTACTTCTACAACCGGGGCGCCACCTGTCACCTCCTTATGGGTGCACCCGAGGTCCGAGCGGTGGGCGATGCGGCTAACGCCGCCGCCATTACCTTGCACGATTTATCAATACCGACCGGTGCCGATAACACCGGACGTCCGGTCGTTGCCCATCATCAGAAGCTCGAAGCCCTCTTCGTGGTCGTCAAGCCCGTCGGGTCGCCGTTCACGGGCTGTGACCCGATGACATCCACCGGTTTCCTTGTGGGTGGCTACGCCAAGCCCATCGCCACGACCCACTTCGTCGTTCGCCGACTCCGCGACGTGTGCTTCGACTCGGGCGTGGGGCGAAGCGTTCTGGACTACGGCATTGGTTTTCCTCCGGCGTAGCGCTGACAAACACCGTGTTGTTGGGGTGAGGGCCCGTCCCATTCGCAAAGATATACAAATGACGCGTGTCGGAGGCCCGACGTGAACCCTCACGCAAGCACGTACCGAGCGTCAGAGTGATGGAATACCTGCCGTCCTCAATCGGTACGAATGCTACGCAAACACCGAGCAGACCTTGTGACGACTAGCCAGGAAGTTCCGATCATGACAACCATCGCAACGAGAAACACGGGCAGGAACGAAGTGCCGAAGACACCTCCGTCCCTTGACGTCAAAAAGTCAGGAGCCTGCTCGCTCAATACCGTCACCCACGAAAGTGTGGAAATCAATACCACGCAAAGAATTCCGGCAGATACGACGGCGAGGGAACCTTGCAGACGAAACATTCGGGGTGGGAAGTCAACTCGACGCAGTAGTATCACACCTCCGACGGCGGCCAACACGACCGACGCCATAACGCACGATGGGAAAATAACTACCGGCCAAAAGCGGAAGTTCCCAGCAAGCATCCACTTCACCGTCATCCACTCGCTACCTGGCTGACCGAGTGGAATGTTCTGAAACGCTTGGTACGCGATAATGCCGATGACGAAGACAGTTGCGGATACGCTCAAGAGACTAAGCGGAACCAGAAGTTGCTTTCGGTCGACTCGCCACCGAAGTCGGGTTGCGGACGCGACTACGAAGGTGAGTGCGCCCACCAACAGAGTGATTGCAACGATCGTGGCACCATGGCCGACATCGTTGAGAACTACGGGTGCACCCGAAACAAAATGCAGATTGTGCTCCGCATGTTGGAACGCCTGTCCCGCGGGTGAATTGTGAAGTGTATTGAACGCTCGCGTTTGATGTTTCTCGAACACCCTCCACGCCGCTGAGTTTCCGTTGTGGGAACGATCAGCTGCCAGCTCCAATCTTCGGTAGGTGACGGACGTTACCAACCGGTCAAAAACATGAACTGCCTTGGAATGCCCAAAGATTTGACCGGCCTTATTCATTGATTCGAGAGCCGGAGCCCTCTGCCAACCCTTGTCGTAGAACGCAAGTACGGCGGCGCTGGTTAAAAAACCGAGCATTGAAAGGTAGATCGTCATGACTGAGGCGCGAGCACGTTCCAGCGGCGGAGCGGAGTTTCCAACCAAGCCCATGCTTTCCAACCTGGCCACTGTTCCCTCGCGGGCCACGTTGAATGACAGTCGGAAACCTCCCTTGCCGTCACTCAAGGAACTGGAGAGCACGGCTTCGAACTCTTCGCCGTAGCGCTCGCGCCATTCTCGTGGATACCAGTGAAGCAACCGAGCCACGCGAGCCATAATTCGCGGATTTAGAACAGTCCCGTCTTCGTCGATTCCGAAGTGTTTCCCAATGTTCGACCCCTCATCGGTGGAATTCACGCGACCGTCCAGCCAATTGATAGTCGGTGCAGGCCGACTTCCGAGACTTGCGTTTGAGCCTTGAGGTGATCCTGCAGGACAACAGCTCCGTGAGCGGTCATTCGGTAGGGCCTTCGACGACCTTCTACGGCCAAAGACTCTATGAGGCCCTGTTGTTCGAGTCGTTGGATAGCCCCGTAGAGCGTGCCCGGTTGAAGCTGCACACCCGAAAAGGCATCGATGTCCTGCATCAGCGCGTAACCGTGCTTGGGCCCGTCGGCGAGGCTTGACAGAATCAGCGTCGCCGGACCGGCGTAATGTCCGAGTCCGCCTAGATTTGCTTTCATTTCTAGTATGTTACTACGTGAACCGTTATACCGTCAAGTGTATTAAGGCCGTCCCTTCAAATCGAAACGTCACGCTTGAGCCGAATTGTGACAGCGCTCATTACTATCACAATCAGATAGCATAAAGGTATGGTATCTGTAAGGACAACATTCACCATGGACGAGGATCTCGCCGAGCGCGCTCGCAAGCTCGGTGTGAACATCTCAGCCGCGGCACGCCAAGGGGTCACCGACGCTGTCCGTTCCGCGTTAGAACGATCAGACCGGGAGGCATACGTGAAAAACCCCGAGAATGTTGATTCCTTCTGGACCGAAGCTGAAGTGTGGGTTCAATCGTGAGGCGTGGCGAAATATGGTTAGCCGAGGTAGGTAAGAATCACCGTCCAGTTTTATTGCTGACGCGTTCAGAGGTGATTGACGTGCGAACTCTCGCAACCGTCGCCGAGATCTCCTCGTCGGTAAGAGGCCTCGCGGCCGAAGTCGATTTCGAGTGCGACGATGCAGGGATCGACCATCCATCGGTCATCAATTGCGACAGCCTTCACACAGTTCTTCAAAGCTCCCTCACTGGCCCACTTGGCCGCGTTGACGATGACGTCATGCGCAAAGTCTGCTCAGCCATCAACTACGCCGTTGGCTGTTAAAAGCGCCGATACCTGACTTGAAGAAGGAATTCAAAATTAAAGGGACTCCCCTGCGCTGATATCTCGTCGGAAAATTGTCTGGCCCGGCTCGATTCACAAATCGCCCAACGCTCGCGATATACGGACAAAGTGGGGACGATATGTAAATCCTCGGCAGTTGCCGATCGGAATACTCCCAGGAGGTACTACTTCAGTAGGTGCTTGGCGATGACGACGCGCTGGATCTGGTTCGTGCCTTCATAGATTTGCGTGATCTTCGCATCGCGCATAAAACGCTCGACCGGGAACTCCTTCGTGAAGCCGTAGCCACCGAGGAGTTGCACGGCGTCAGTGGTGACGCTCATCGCGGTATCGGAAGCGAAGGACTTCGCGGCCGCTCCCAGGTACGAGAGGTTGCCGTCGGGATCGCCGGCGTCGATGGTGGCGCAGGCCTGGTAGACCAACGCGCGCGCTGCTTCGGTCCGAATCGCCATATCGGCCAACATGAATCGCAGTCCCTGCAGGTCAGCAATCGGTCGACCAAAGGCCTTGCGGCCCTTCATGTAGTGGGCGGCGAAGTCAATCGCCGCTTGGGCGATGCCGACTGCTTGGGCGCCAATCGTCGGACGAGAGCGGTCCAACGTATGCATCGCCATGAGGAACCCTTCACCCTCGTTGCCGATCCGATGTGACGCCGGGACCCGGACGTCGTTGAAGACGACCTCGCCCGTCGGCGAGGCTCGAAGTCCCATCTTGTCTTCGTGCTTGGGAAACTCGACGCCGGGACCCTTTTCGACGAGGAAACACGTAATGCCGTGGGTGCGCGCAGACGGATCGGTCGTCGCGAACACGGTGTAGGTATCTGAGACTCCCGCGTTGGTGATCCAATACTTCGAGCCGTTCAAGACGTAGTCGTCGCCATCGCGCACGGCGCGACAGCGCATGGAGGCCACGTCGGATCCGGCGTCGGCTTCCGAGAGGCAATAGCTCCCCTGGATCTCACCCGACGCAATGCGCGGTAAGTAGCCCTGCTTGATCTCTTCGGAGGCGAAGTTCATGATCGGCAGCATCGCCAGTTTGGAGATCAAGATCGTGACCGACGTCGAGGCACAGCCCCGGGCCAACTGCTCGACCATGATCGCCTGGGTCACCATGTCCGCCCCGACACCGCCGTAGGCGGCGGGGATCTGCATCGCGGGCAGGTCCATCTTCACGCAGGCGTCGAAACTCTCTTGGGGATAGGTCTGATCGCGGTCGTGCTCGGCGGCGTAGGGCGCGACCTGTTCGTCGACGAAACTTCGCATCACGTCACGAAAAGCCCTTTGTTCTTCGGTGAGGACGAAACTCATGTCACTCCTTTGTGAGCTGAGAACTAAAGAGAAGTTGGGGTACTCATCGCGACAAGCTCGTCACCATCGACGGCGTCGACCAGGCGACGTTGAAGGACGTAACTGCGCGCCAGACCACGAAAGGGTTCGCTCAACTGGGAGTCGATCGACGGCGCGTCGCGCAGTCCGAAGAGGTTCATGGCGACCTTGACGTCACCCAGCTGCGGGCCGCGACCGATGAGACTGGCCCGCTTGGCGGCAACGAGACCCACACCGAGGATCACGTCGCGGCGGTCGTGCTCGTGATCAAACTTCAGCTTCGCGCACTCACGTTCCGCGATCGTCAACGCGAATCCCTCACCCGGCGCCTGAGTGCCAGAACCGACCTGACCGGCGGCGGGCACCTTGCGCAAGAGCCCGGCCTTCGGGGTTCGAGAGAACTCTGACGTGCCCGTCTCCATCGTGGGGCGAACCTGTCCGGTCGCAGAAACTGGGGAAAACGTTGGTTGGGTCACGTCACGACACTACCGCGAGGTGCTTTAGACCTTGGTCAGCCAACTCTCGTAGGCCGGTCGCGCCCCGCGCACCGCCTGGAAGTACGTCGACTGGATCTCCATCGTGATCGGCCCGGGTTTTCCGGCGCCCACGACGCGGTCATCGACCGAGTCGATCGGCACGACTTCGGCGGCGGTACCGGTGAGAAAGGCCTCGTCGGCGAGGTAGAGATCGTCGCGTCGCATCGCCTCGAAGCTCACGGGGTGACCGAGGTCGTTCGCGATCTTCACGATGCTCGACTGGGTGATCCCGCGCAGTGCTCCGGCTTCGGACGGTGGCGGGCTGATGATCAGTCCGTCGCGCACGATGAACAGGTTCTCGCCAGTGCATTCACTGACGAGGCCGTCGGTGCCGAGCATGATCGCCTCGTCGTAGCCGGCCTTCACCGCTTCGAGTTTGGCCAGGCACGAATTCACGTAGCTGCCGACGGTCTTCGACGCCGTCGGCATTGAGTTCGGGTGATGGCGGGCCCAGGACGAGATCTTCATCCGAACGCCCTTTTCGAGGCTGTCGGCACCGAGGTACGCGCCCCAGGGCCAGACACCGATGACGACGTTGGTCGGGGCACCCATCGGGTTCACGCCCATCTCTCCGTAGCCGAGGTAGACGAGCGGTCGAATGTAGCAACCGTCGTTCATCTCGTTCACGCGCACGGTTTCGACCGTGGCGTCGCACAGTTGATCGAGCGTATAGGGGACATCGATCATCAAGATCTTGCAGCTGCGAAGCAGTCGTTCCATGTGCTCGCGAAGTCGAAAGATCGCGACGCCCTGGGGCGTCTTGTAGGCGCGAATTCCTTCGAAGGCGCCCATGCCGTAGTGGAGCGTGTGACTGAGTACGTGCGTGGTCGCGTTCTCCCAGTCGACCAGCGTTCCGTCCATCCAGATCTTCTTCGTGGGGGTTAAAGCCATTTACAACCTTCCGATTAGATTTTTTGTGACACCGTCGGTACCCAGCACGGCAACGTCACCATCAAAGTCTGCCACCGCTTGAGCGATGCGTTGTGCGGCCGCCGTTTCATCGAGGTGCTCGAGCATGAGAACGGCCGAGGACACCGCGGCCAAGGGATTGGCCTTCCCGGTGCCCACGATGTCGTGCGCCGCGCCGTGGACGGGCTCGAACAGCGAGGCGCCGGTGCGCGCGGGGTTCAAATTCGCGCTCGCGGCGAATCCGATACCGCCGGTGACCGCACCGGCTAAGTCCGAGAGGATGTCGCCGAACAGATTGTCGGTCACGATGACGCCGTAGCGCTGCGGGCTCTCGACGAGATAGATGCACGCGGCATCGACGTGGTTGTAGTTGACCGCGACGCCGGGGAACTCTACGCCGACCTCGCTCACGACGCGCGACCAGAGATCGCCCGCGAAGGTGAGCACGTTGGTCTTGTGCACGAGCGTCAATCGCGGTGAGTCGAGTATCGCAGCCCGCTCGAAGGCGTAGCGCACGCAACGCTCGACACCAAAACGCGTGTTGACCGATCCCTGGGTCGCGACTTCGTGCGGTGTTCCGCGTCGAAGGATCCCGCCCTCACCGGCGTAGGGCCCCTCAGTGTTCTCGCGCACGATGGCGAACTCACAACCTGACGCGAGCGAACCGGCCACCCCGCGAAACGGTCGGTAGTTGATGTAGAGGTCGAGCCCGAAGCGCATTCGAAGCAGCAACCCGCGCTCGAGTACTCCCCCGGGAATCCGGGTGTCGCCAATTGCCGGTCCGACCGCGCCCAGCATGATGGCGTCGTAGCCCCGGAGTTCTTCCAACGTGGCGTCATCGAGGACGAAGCCGTCGTTCAGGTACCGAGTGGCGCCCAGTTCATAGGACGTCGTGGTGAGGGTGACGCCAGCGGCGCGTACGACGTCGAGCGCGGCGGCCGTGACCTCGGGCCCGATGCCGTCGCCACCGATCACCGCCACGCGGTGGGTGCGTTCGTTGCTCACGGGCCGTCTCCTTTTCTTTGGTCCATTTTGCTCGCCCGCCCGTATCCGTAGCAAACCGGCGCGAGGGTCGCCGCAGGTCCGGACAGTACAATTGGCATCGCTCCACTAGAAGAGAAGGCCATGGCCGGCGAAATCCACCGCATCACCCAAGAGACACTCGACAAGCTTCAGGCCGAGTACGACGAACTCACGACCGTGGGTCGCACCGAGATCGCCCGGGTCATCGAGTCCGCTCGACTCCTCGGGGACCTGTCGGAGAACGGGGACTACCACGCCGCCAAGGACGCCCAGGGCAAGATGGAATCACGCATCCGCCAGATCGACAACGTGATCCGCAATCACGAAATCGTCGAGCGCGACAAGCACTCCCACACGGTCGAACACGCGACCATCGTCCAGATCGTCTACGAGGGTGACGACGACAGTGACCGCCAGGAGTTCTTCATCGGATCGATCGAAGAAAAGCCCGACGGAGTGCTCGTGGCATCTCCCACGTCCCCGCTGGGCAGCTCCCTACTCGGTCACGCGGTGGGCGATGAGGTCGAATACGAGGCGCCGTCAGGCGTCCTGCGCCTCAAGATCGTGGGAATTCGTTAAGTGCCTACCGGCCGGACTCTCTTCGAGAAGATCTGGGACGACCACGTCATCGAGTCGCCCGGTGAGCAGACGTTGCTCTATATCGACTTGCACCTCGTCCACGAAGTAACGAGTCCCCAGGCCTTTGAGAGCCTTCGACTGAACGGTCGAGGCGTGCGTCGACCCGAACGCACCTTGGCCACGGCCGACCACAACGTGCCGACCGATCCGATCTCGACGCCGGTGAGCGATCCGGTGTCGCGACGCCAGCTCGAGGCGCTCGAGGAGAACTGTGAGGAGTTCGGCATCACCGTCTTCCCACGGGGACACGAGAATCAGGGGATCGTCCACGTGATCGGCCCGGAACTCGGCGTGACCCAGCCGGGCATGACGATCGTCTGCGGTGATTCGCACACGTCGACCCACGGCGCCTTCGGCGCGCTGGCCTTCGGCATCGGCACCAGCGAAGTCGAGCACGTGCTCGCGACCCAAACGCTCCCCCAACAAAAGGCCAAGTCGATGGCCGTCACGCTCGAGGGTAGCGTGCGACCGGGCGTCTCGGCCAAGGACATCGCGCTCGCCATCGTTTCGACGCTCGGCACCGGTGGCGGCGCGGGCCACGTCATCGAGTATCGGGGTGACGCGATTCGCGACCTCTCGATGGAAGGTCGGATGACGGTCTGCAACATGAGCATCGAAGCGGGCGCCCGTGCCGGACTCGTGGCCGTGGACGAGACGACGATTGAGTATTTGCGCTCGCGACCGAGCGTCCCGAAGGGCGACGAATTCGACACCGCGGCCGAACGCTGGCGGACGTTCGTCAGTGACGAGGACGCCGCGTTCGAGAGCGAAATCGTGCTGCGCGCCGAGGACATTGTTCCTTCGATCACGTGGGGCACGAACCCGGCGCAGGTCGTCTCCCTCGATGGCGTCATTCCGTCACCCGACGAAATGGACGATCCCGACGAGAAAGCGACGACGGAACGTTCACTCGCGTACATGGGGCTCACCCCGGGCACGCCCGTTCGCTCGATACCGATCGACGTCGTGTTCATCGGTTCGTGCACGAATTCACGGATCGAGGACCTGCGCGCGGCCTCCTCGCTCGCCCGCGGCCGCCAGGTCGCTGACGGCGTTCGCGCACTGGTCGTACCGGGCTCGCACCGCGTCAAACGACAGGCCGAGGCCGAGGGGCTCGACCAGATCTTTCTCGACGCCGGCTTCGAGTGGCGCGAACCGGGCTGTTCGATGTGTCTGGGAATGAATCCGGACCAACTCGGCGCCGGAATGCGTTGTGCGTCGACGTCGAATCGAAACTTCGAAGGTCGCCAGGGCCGCGGGGGTCGCACGCACCTCGTCTCTCCGGCGGTCGCGGCGGCGAGCGCGGTCATGGGTCGGTTCGCGTCACCGGACGAGTTGTCGTGAAACCCGTTCGCGTCGTCGAAGGACGTGCCGTCCCGCTCGAGCGATCCGACGTCGACACGGACCAGATCATTCCCTCGGACTGGTTGAAGCGAGTTGAGCGCACCGGATTCGGCCGGGGACTTTTCAGTGAGTGGCGTGACGACCCCGGTTTTATTCTCAATCGTCCAGACTTCGTCGGCGCGAGCGTCTTGATTGCCGGCCCGCGCTTCGGCATCGGTTCGTCACGCGAGCACGCGGTCTGGGCGCTGATGGACTACGGATTCGAGGCAATTATCGCGCCGTCCTTCGGCGACATCTTCGTCAACAACTCCTCGAAACAAGGTCTCGTCATCGTGGTGCTCACGGTCGCCGACGTCGAGGAGTTGATGGCGCTCATCAATGCTGATCCGACGCGACTCGTCGTGGTCGACGTCGATCAACAACGCGTAGAGGTTCCCGAGGCCGGATTCCAACGCCCCTTCGAGATCGATCCGATGACCCGCGAGCGCCTGCTCAACGGCTGGGACGACATCAGTCTCACCCTGCTGCGCGAAGGGGCCATCGCCGCCTTCGAATCGACCGAAGAGGCGCCGAGCCTCAAAGGGATCTTCGACGACGCGGGCCACGTGCGCTAGGTGCGCATATCCTCCATCACCGCGTTTCGGTCTACCCTTTTTTGAACCTACCGACAGGAGACGCCGTGAGTCGATTCCCTTACCTCGACGAGTACGAAGTTCATCGCACGATGCCCGATGAGGGAACTCCGCGCGAGGAAATCCTCGCCATGATGAACGACATGGCCCTACGCGAGAACGTCGTGTGGGAAGACGGACAGTGCTCGGGCACGATGTACTGCGGCGATCACGACCATTACGACTTCTTGAATGCGGCGTTCTCGAACTTCTCGTACGTGAACACGCTCCAGCGCGACATGTGTCCGAGCGCCACCAAATTCGAGGCCGAGATCATCGCCATGACGCTCGACATGCTCGGCGCGCGATCATTAGAGGGAATGAATCCGGGCGGTCTCGTGACCTCGGGCGGCTCAGGGTCAATCGCCCACGCCGTACTCGCCTACCGCGAAGCGAATCCGAGCGTGGCGCGCGCGAACATGATCAAACCCGAGACCGCGCACCCGGCCTTCGCCAAGGCCGGTCATCTCTTGGGCGTGGACATGAAGATCGCGCCGGTCGACCCGGTGACGCTCCAGGTCGACCTCCAGTGGGTGCGCGCGAACATCGACGCCAGTACCGTGGCGCTCGTTGGTTCGGCGCCGAACTACGGCTACGGCACGGTCGATCCCATCACCGAACTCGGTGCGCTGGCACTCGAGCACGGGATCGGACTCCACGTCGACGGGTGCCTTGGCGGGTTCCTCCTGCCGTTTGGTCGCGAGCTGGGCTTCGACATTCCGGCGTTCGATTTCACCGTGCCCGGCGTCACGACTATTTCGGCGGACACCCATAAGTACGGGTATGCGTTGAAGGGCACGAGTGTGCTCGCCTTCGCCGACCAGTCGCTTCGTAACTCGCAGTACTTCTACTTGACCGACTGGTCCGGCGGGAAGTACTGCTCGCCGGGGATGGACGGCTCACGTTCCGGCGGACTCTTGGCCGCCACGTGGGCCGCGATGATCAGCCTCGGTCGAGCGGGCTACCTGCGCTACGCGAAGGCGATCTTCGAGACGTCAGCGGCGATGCAGGACGCGATTCGTAGTCACCCGTCGCTACGAATCATGGGTACGCCAAGCTTTCTATTCTCGTTCACGTCGGGCGAATTCGACATCTATCTCGTCAACGATTTCTTGCGCACGCGGGGATGGCGAATGAACGGCCAGCAGTACCCCAACGCCATTCATATGGCGGTCACTCGTCCCCAGACCCAGCCGGGCGTGGTGGAGCGATGGACCAGTGACCTCGCCGACGCCGTCGCCTACGCCCAAGCCCACCGCGACGAACCGGCCAAGTCCGGCGCCATCTACGGCGGCGTCGCCGGCGGCAAGAGCGCCGAGGCCGACGAATTCATCCGGGCCGTCATGGCCGACATGATGGACCAACAGGCCTCAATTCCTCCTGCATGAGCGACGAACTGTGTCTCAGTATCGACCTGGGAACGGGCGGACCGAAAATCGGACTCGTCAGCCTCGACGGCGAAGTTCTTGACCACGAACTCTACGCGGTTCAGACGACGTACACGAGTGACGGCGGCGCGACGCAGGATCCCCAACTGTGGTGGACACTCATTTGCGACACGACACGACGTCTTATGGGCAGAGCGGACGTCACGAAGAATCGCGTGAAGGCCGTCGCCGTCACCGGTCAATACGCGTCGACGGTGCCGGTCGACGCGAACGGCGTTCCGACTGGTCCTTGTTCGATGTGGCTCGACACGCGCGGACGCGAATTCTCGCGCCGGGCCATCGGTGGACTCGTCGAGGGCTACAGCCCGCGAAAGATCCTGCCCTTCGTGCGAAAGTCAGGTGGCGGGCCGTCGCCCTCGGGCGCCGACCCGATCGGGCAGATCCTGTATCTGATCAACCGCGAACCCGACATCATGAGCACGACGCGCTGGATGATGGAGCCGGTTGACTATCTCACGATGCGATTCACCGGCGTGGCGTCAGCGACACACGCGTCGCGACTGGCGAGCTGGCTAACGGACAATCGCGCGCTCACGCGATACGACTACGACGAGCAGCTCCTCAAAATTGTCGGCCTCGACCGACGACTTCTCCCGCCATTACAACCAATTGGCAGCGTCGTGGGTACGGTCACGCGTGACGTCGCCGAAAGTCTCGGACTCGCGACTGACACCATCGTGATTACGGGCATACCGGACCTTCACGCCGCGGCGATCGGATCAGGCGGCACCGGCCTTTACGACACCCACGTCGCACTTTCCACTACTTCGTGGATTAGTTGCCCGGTGCCCAAGAAGAAGACTGACGCCATCCACTCGATCGCGGCGATTCCGGGACTCACGAACGATTCGTATCTGATCATCGACAATCAAGAGACGGGTGCCAAGTCCCTCGAGTGGCTACGCTCTCTCCTCGCGGGCACGGGGACACCGATGCGCTATGACGAGATGACGGCGCTCGCGTCGAAGTCGTCACCGGGCGCGAACGGCGTGCTCTTCACGCCGTGGCTCGCCGGAGAGCGATCGCCCATTGGCAACATGCACCTGCGCGGCGGCTTCACGAACCTCGCGCTCACCACGTCGACGGCCGATCTCATTCGCGCGGTGCTCGAGGGCGTGGCCGCGAACAGCGCGTGGTTGCTGGGCTACGTCGAAAAGTTCGCCGGGCGAGAACTGACGCCACTGCGACTTCTCGGCGGTGGTGCGCAGTCCAGCGAATGGTGCCAGATTTACGCGGATTCCGTCAACCGCGCCGTCGAACAGGTTCCCGATCCGATGGTCGCGCAACTTCGCGGTGCCGCACTGTTGGCGGCGATCAACCTCGGACGACATCGCCTCGATGACGTCGCGGGACTTCGTCCTCGTGGCCGCACGTTCACGCCCAATGGGGACGTCGCCGAGCTCTACCGCGTCCGACGACAGCAGTTTCCGACTCTCTATACCCGTGACAAGAAATGGTCGCGTCGCGTCAGTTAACGCGTGGACGATGTTCGCGAGCGAGGTCCAATACCTCTTGCCACTTGGTACGGTTCTCCCATGCGATGTTCGTGGGCCGAAGGTGAAGAGATGCGTACCTACCACGACGAAGAGTGGGGCGTGCCACTGCACGACGACGCGAAACTCTTCGAACTGCTCACCCTCGAAGGAGCGCAGGCCGGGCTCAGTTGGCTGACGATACTGAAGCGCCGTCGCGGCTACGTGAGGGCCTTCAAGAAGTTCAACCCGAAGTCCGTCGTGGCCTTTACCGACGCCGACGTCGAGCGGCTGCTGGAGAGCGTCGACATCATTCGCCACCGCGGCAAGATCGAATCAACCATTAACAACGCTGGCGCGGTTCTCAGTCTTCAAAAGAGCGGCTCGAGTCTCAATGAACTCTTGTGGTCCTTCGTCGACAACACACCGCTCCAGCGCAATTGGACTCGTGACCCTAATGTTCCGGCCTCGACTCCTGAGGCGACGCTCATGAGCAAGGAGCTGAAGAAGCGAGGTTTTCGCTTCGTCGGCCCCACCACCTGCTATTCGCTCATGCAGGCGGCCGGCCTCGTCAACGATCACAGTCCCACGTGTTTCCGCTACGCCGAAGTTCGCCCCCTGCGCTAGCTCGGGGACTTTCGAATTCGTCCTGAACGTTTCATCGTCGAAGGCGTCGTGGGCCGTTTCGACACGGCGCCGTGACCATCGAGAAAATATCTCGATGGTCGATCGACCTCTCGAGTGAGCCCGACGCGTGTTGACTGTCGCGTCGGAAAATCGTTCGCGTCTCGGCGAGTCCGATGGAACGTGAGATGTCGTCCTTCGCCGCCGCAGCAATCGAGCCCGTTGTCAGTTCCGTTAACACCGAGGCCTCTGGTCAGGTTGCCGGGACCGCGAAGTGCCACCGATTCTTCGTCGCCGTCGAGCGTGGGCACGATGAGCTCAGCGGCGCGTAGCAGTACCGCGGTCGCCGTTCCTTCGGGCTCGGTCACGACGTTCATGCACCAATGCATGCCGTAGATCAAATACACGTAGAGGAACCCCGCCGGTCCGAACATGATGGCACTGCGCTTGGTTGGTCCACGAAAGGCGTGCGACGCCGGGTCGTCGCTCCCGCCATAGGCCTCGGTCTCGACGATGAGAGCGCGACGCTCTTGTTCTGCGTCGTGGAGGACGAGCCACGATCCGACCAAGTCGTGGGCGACGGCATCGGGAGGTCGCTCGAAGAATCGTCGAGTCACGGGCGCGAGAAGTTTCACGTTGCTCATTCTTCTTCGTCACTCGGCTCGATGACGCCCTTTGCCCATCCAGCGCACAGACGGCGCTGAAATGCATGGCGACGCACTCGCTTAGTTCGTGACGCCAGCGGGAGCGGGCAAGCTTTCTTGTTGAAAGGACAGTTTGTTCGCGGGCATAGGTCGACTAATGAAGTAGCCCTGGGCGACGTCACAGCCGAGTTCGCTCAAGAGATCCAAAGTGGCGACGTCCTCAATCCCCTCGGCCACCACGCGTAGTTCCATATCGTGGCCCAATTGGATCGTGGCACGCACCAACTCGAGATCGCGCTCCTTGCCGTCGCCGCTGAGTCCGGTGATGAACTCGCGGTCGAGCTTCAACTCGCCTACCGCCAGAGAGCTGAGGTACGCCAACGACGTGAAGCCCGCACCAAAGTCGTCGATCGACACGACGACGCCGATTTGCTTCAACGACTCGATCACCGCCTTGGAGCGAGCGAAGTCGGTGATGATGCTGGTCTCCGTGATCTCGATGATGAGTGCGCTGCCGGGCAAGTTGTGTTGACCGAGGAGCTGCGCGACAAGTTCAGTGAACCCCTCTTCTAAGAGGTTCGTCGTCGTGATGTTGACCGACATCATCAATTTGCGACCGGAATCGCGCCACGCCGCGCATTGGGTCAACGCCTCGGAGAGCACCCAGTGCGTCAGTTCTTGCATCAGACCGGCGTCTTCAGCCAATGGCAAGAATTTCAATGGTGGAACCAGTCCGAGGGTGACGTGGGGCCAGCGAATGAGCGCCTCGACGGCGAAGATTTCGCCCGTGTGCAGATTCAACTGCGGTTGATAGTGGAGAACGAAGTTTCCTTGGTCGACCGCAATGCGTAACTCTTCGGCCAGATTGAGCTTCTCCTCCCCACCGTCGATCTCCTGGTCGTAGAAGACGTAAGGGATTTTGCCCAATTTGGCGCGGTACATCGCGGTATCGGCACACCACGTCAATCCGATCGCTTCGGCGGCGTCGGACGGCGCGAGGGCAATGCCGATACTGGCGCCCACGCTAGCCTTCATCTTTTGCAGGATGAACGGCTCGCAAATCGCTTTCAGGATCTCCTCGGCGGCGGCTTCGGCGGCGGCTTCGTCGGCGTCAACCAACACCACCGCGAGTTCGTCACCCCCGAGGCGAAACACCGAACCGCTCGCGGGCACCACGCGGTTCAACCGCGGACCGAGTTGTCGCAGTAATTCGTCGCCCGCCGGGTGTCCGAAGGAGTCATTGATCTCCTTGAATCGATTGAGGTCGATGAAGAGGAAGGCCAAATTGCGCGACGTCGTCCATGGATTGGCGTAGTCCGCGAAGAAGGTCTCCAGGACGTGGAAGAGATAGCGACGGTTGCCGAGGCCAGTCAGTTCATCGGTTTGGGCCTGTCGGTGGCGCTCTTCGGTCAAGATGCGTAGATCCCGCGCCGAGAGGGTCAATCGAAGTCCCGCGGCCAAGAGCGTCGCGGTCGCCAGCCACAACGCCACCCACGTCACCGTGTGCACATAGCCGATCAAAAGAATCCCCAGACCACCAATCGCGGCCGCGCTCGGGAGCGCGACACCGGCAACGCGTTGAGCTCGTAGCGGATCGAGTGTTCGCGGTTTCAGCCACACGGACATTGACATGAGCAGAATCGAGGCCGGCCAGGCAACGGCGTTGAAATCGCTGCCGAGTTTCGACGCGAAGATCGTCGACGACGAAAAGAGATTCGCGGTGTCGCCAATGACATTGAGTGAGATTCCCGCCGCGAGCAAGAACCACGGCAATGTTGAACGGCCGGCGAGCAGGACCGTGCCGCCAATGACCAACGAAAGCAACAAGAGGTCCCCGATTGGGTACGCCAGGTTGGTGGCCGCCGTTGCCACACTGCCACCAGCGGCGTGCACGATGCCGTGGAACGCGAAGGCCGCGCAAATGGCGGCCGCACCAAGTCCCGCCACGACGCCGTCGAGCCAGTTGGGCCGCGAAAGCCGGCCCAACGCGGTGCGCAGTAACTGCACTGTGGCAACGTAGGCCAAGGGATAGAACCCGATATAGAAGACGTCCGCGAGCGACGGCACCGAGGGCGTCTTGGCGCCGAGCGACTCGATAGTCAAGAAGACGTCGCCCAGCGACCACGACAAGAGTCCCACTCCCAGAGCCAAAGGGGCGGCTCGCCCCGTATTCTTATCGAGGCCGCGAACGATGCAGATAAGTGACGCGACCACTTCGATGGCGCACACGACCCATCCGTCGAGCCACGTCCAGTGCGAATTGGGACTGCGCACGAGCAGTGAGATCAGATACATGACGACCACGACGCCGAGGACGGCGAACGTCGTCCACGCGTAGGGAGAGAAATCCTGGACTCGCGACGAGAACTCCGGTGCCTCGCCGACGCGAGGTTGCACGGGTGCGACTGTCGCGGTCGAGGACACAGTGTCGTTGCGGCGCACGTAGCGAAAATGGCTCGGGCGGATATCTTCTTCGGTATCGTCAACCATTTCCCGACCTCCTGACAGTCTTCGTTCGGAAGAACCGTGGCAAAGCTCTGCGCTGGGTGCGACGCAGTCCAACGTTTTTTCAACGGTAGTGCGTGAAGTGTGAAAATGTGGACATCCTCAGGCACAGATATCGCAGAGGTTTCTCAGCGAGATGAGTCGACGTATGTCCGTCAGAGTCGGTAGGCGAAACCGTCCCAATACGTGACCAGATCGGGCCGGCGTCGTCCACGCACTTCCACGTTCACTTTCGTCGGTAGGACCGAACCGAAGTGAAGGAGACGAACTTCGGGATTCTCCTCGTTCAACTTTTCGTACTGTTCGAAGTCATGGTGCGCCCTCGTGGCGACGTCGAGATAGGTCAACCCACCGGAGCAGCATCGATTGTGTCGCACGCGCAAGAACAGGGTTCCACCATTCGCCGCCACGTATTCGCGCGCTTGGTCGCTGTATTCGATATCCGTAACTTCGACACTACGGAGCTCGCTGCGAGCACGTACACGAACCCGACTGCGACCGAGGAGTGAGGAGCGGCGTTGCGGTAACTTCAAAAGTGCGAATCAACCAAGGAGGTGCCATGTCGTTGGAATCGTTTCCCCGTTACCCGCTCATGTTCGGCCCGTCGCCGATTCACCGGCTCGATCGACTGACCGAGTACCTCGAAGGCGCGACCGTGTGGGCCAAGCGTGATGACGTCAACTCGGCACTCGCCTTCGGGGGCAACAAGACCCGAAAGCTCGAATATCTCGTCGCCGACGCTCTGGCGAGCGGCTGTGACACGCTCGTATCCACCGGCGGCGTGCAATCGAACCACACCCGTCAGGTGGCCGCGGCGGCGGCCAAGACCGGGATGAAATGCGTCCTCATCCAAGAGAGTTGGGTGGAGTGGCCCGACGTGACCTACGACCGCGTGGGCAATATCCTGCTCAGCCGCTTGATGGGGGCTGACGTTCGTCTCGTGCGCGCGGGCTTTGGCATCGGATTCAAAGAGAGCTGGGAAAATGCGATCCTCGAGATCGAAGACCGCGGCGGGAAGCCCTACGCCATCCCGGCGGGTGCGTCGGACCACCCCCTCGGCGGCCTCGGCTTCGCCGGCTGGGCGCAAGAGCTCGAGCAACAAGAGGGCGAACTCGGCGTGACCTTCGACTACGTCGTCGCCTGCTCGGTGACTGGTGGCACGCAGGCCGGAATGGTCGCCGGTTTCGCGCAGCGCAACGATGCGCCTACCGTGATCGGCATCGACGGGTCGGCTAAACCAAAAGAGACGTGGGAGCAGATCGCGCGCATCGCGCGCGCGACCGCGAAACTCATCGGCGTCGAACGAGAGATCCCCGACGAGGAGATCATCCTCGACGACCGTTTTCACGCGGGTACCTACGGCATCCCCGACGAGCGCACGCTCGAGGCGATGCGACTCGGCGCCTCGCTGGAAGCAATGATCACCGACCCGGTTTACGAGGGCAAGTCCCTCGCCGGTTTGATACATATGGTCCAGGACCGCGAGATTCCGCCCGATGCCAACGTGCTGTTCGCCCATTTGGGTGGTCAACCGGCCCTCAACGCCTACGCCGGCCTCTTCCAGTGAACCCCGTGAGTACTCCGCTCATCATCAGCGTTCCCGACGCCTTGGCACGCGGCTTCCTGGGCGATATTCCCAGTGACGTTGAACTCGTGGACTGGGACATGTCCGGGCCGGCACCACGACAGCACATCGACATCGTGATTCCGCCGTACCTGCAGTCGTGGGAGTGTCTCGCGAATCTCGAGGGTCTCGACGTCGGATTCGTGCAATGCCTCTCCCTCGGTTACGACGGCGTCGCCGAATTCCTTCCGAAGAACATCGTGTTCGCCAATGCCGCCTCGGTGCACGAGACGTCGACGGCCGAAATGGCGATGGCATTGATTCTGGCGTCGCAGCGTTTCATTCCGGACTTCGTGCGCGCGGCCGAGGCCGGCACGTGGGCGCCCTCGTGGCACCCGAGCCTCGCCGATCGCACGGTGCTCCTCGTCGGTTACGGCGGGGTCGGTCGCGCCATCGAGTCGCGGCTCCTGCCCTTCGAAACGACGGTCCTACGTCTCGCTCGTCACGAGCGCACTGACGAGCGCGGCCGCGTGTATGGCCGGGACTCATTGCACGAGCTCTTGCCGATGTCCGACATAGTGATCGTCGCGGTGCTGCTCGATGAGAGCACGCATCACCTCGTTGACGCCGAGTTTCTCTCACTGATGCCCGACTCCAGCCTGTTCGTGAACATCTCGCGTGGTGGCGTCGCCGACGCCGACGCGTTGCTCGCTGAAGCGCGCAGCGGACGAATCCGTCTCGCCCTCGACGTGACCGACCCGGAGCCGCTGCCCGATGGACACCCGCTCTTTGCTCTGACGAACGTACTTATCTCACCGCACGTTGCGGGAATGAGTTCCGCCGCCCTGCCGCGAATCACGCGACTCGTTCACCAACAGATCGATCGAATGCGTCGAGGCGAAGAACCCATGAACGTGGTGCTGCGAACCTAATTCACGCTTCGCCCACGACGGCGAGATACACATCGCACAGGTTCCAACCGGTCCGACCACCGGTAATGAGTTGACCCAACTCCTTCAGCGCGGAATAACTGTCACTCTCTTTCACCACACTCGACCAATCGATGCCGCGATCACTTGCGTGACGCACCGTCTCGTTCTCAGACCAACCACCAGCAATGCCCCTGACGAAGTCTCGCCCATCCGTAGCGCGAGCGACGGCAACGACGTCACGTTCGTAACCGCCGAACGCGCCGGCCATGCGCCACGCGAACTCCTGGCATCGACCACCGACGCCCGATCCACGAACTTGCACGGTCGCTTCCCCCACACCGACAACACAGAAAGGACCGTCAACCAGGGATTCTGCGGTCACACGAGCCATCATCAGATCGACAATCTCTTGCACGTCGCCGTGCAGCGAGGCGCCCAGTTCGACTACCCGGTACGCACGTCGCACGGCTTCGTCGCCGACCGCCGCGAGCACCCGAGACGGCTCGGCGATCACGCGATTCTCATGGGTCGTCATCACCGGCTCGATCATGAGATCGCCACGATGATCGCTCGCCTCGAGAATGCGGGCCGCGAGTCGCGTGTCGCCTCTCCCAATCACTCGGAGCAGGCGTCGCACTTCAGCGCTCGCGGGCGCGTAGTCGAACGTGAGTCCCGATGCCACCCAGCGCTCGCCGGAAACAACGTTGTCGACCATTATCAACGACAGAGAGCGCGGCGTTCGAATGCTGCGAAGGATCGCGCCACCCGCAATGCTCGAACTCGCCGCGCGCAGTTGATTCAAGGTCGTGATGTCGGCGCCGGACTCGACGACCGCCGCGAAGAGTTCGTGGAGGTCATCTAAGTCCACGGGCGATTGGGGCGAAGCGCAGAGGCTGGACGCGCCGCCGGAAATCAGGAAGATCGTGGACTCGGCGTTCGTTGGATTCTCCAAGAAATCGACCAGTCGTTCACCGGCCATCAGACTGCCCAGACCGGGCAGCGGATGTTCCCCAATGACGAACTCGACGTCAGAGTCCATCGAAAAGACCGGGCCCTCGTCCACGATGACGAGACGACGTCGCACGCGTTCGCCGAGGATTTCGTGCGCGGCCAATGTCATCTCGCGCGCTGCCTTGCCGATGGCGATGAGGTCAAGGTCGATGTCGAGCGCGTTCGAGGCACGTAACTGCCTCTCGATGAGCTCGCGCAGATCAAGTCTCTGCGACCACCCACCCGCAATCGCGAGTGCGTCGTCTAATAGTTTCGTGGACATGTGCACCGGTGACCTCGGATCGGAGCCCTTCTCCGACATGAGCGAATCCTACGGAGAATCGTGAATGACGACGCTCGGCGACGAAACTACGTCGACGGAGCGAAAACCTCGCGCGCGATCATGGTCTGATGCGACTGCGTGTGTCGCCAGGTGGCGAGGAGCGCAATGGCGAGGTTGGCGAGTCCCGCGAAGGCCGTCGCCGTGAGGGCGGCCCAGAGGTGCACGCCGGTGTAATAAAGAATCCAGAGCGAGCAACCGAGGGCGCCGACGAACCACGAGGTCGCCGACACACCAGTGGCGTCCTCGTGACGCACCAACTCAATCAGTTGCGGCGCGCGGTTGATCGTCATCGCCACGCCCGTGCCGAAGACACCGCCGGCCCAGCCCCACAGCAGAGTCGGCATCACACAACACACCACGAAGTAGCCCAGTGCCCTCGCGGGTACGGCCCACCGGCGCCAAGGCGCCAGTCGAAAAAGGATTGAAAGTTGGATAGGTAAGAGCAACGCACTGCCGAGCACGACCTGCGCCGAGTGGGCCGCAAAGCCGTAGGTAATCCAGAAACAGCCCATATACACAAAGAGAACCCAGGTCGCGAGCGAGACCCCCTCGATGCCCAACGCGCGCACTCGACGCAGTTGATACGAAGTCCCGACGACGCCGCACACCACGGCCAGCCACCCCATCGAAATCGTGATGGAATGCCAATTCATCACTCGAGTTTAGAGGTCACGTTTTCTATCGACGGCGATTTGCTGCAGAAATGACGGCTTCGAGTGATGCGTCAAGGATCGACGAACTCATTCCGACACCCCACCACGTGGTGCCGTCGTCGCCTTCGGCTTCGACGTACGCGACGGCCGACGCGGCCGAACCCGACGTCAGGGCGTGCTCGGAGTAGTCGCGCACGCTGAACTTCACGTCCATCTCGGTGCGCAGACCGTCCATCAGCGCGTCGATCGGACCGTTGCCCTCGCCCTTCACGGTGACGTGATGACCGTTCACGACCAACTGGGCGAAGATACGGGTACTGGCCTGGTCGGCCGAGACTTCGCTCGAGAGCAGTTGGATCGTGGGGTTTTCGGGCTGGTACGTCGTCGTGAAGACGTCCCAAATCTCGGCCGACGAGATCTCGGTGCCGGTCGCCTCGGTCAACTCCTGGACCTGCTTGGAGAATTCCACCTGCATCGCGCGCGGCAGCTCCAGGCCGTGCTCGGCGCTCAACAAGTAGGCGACGCCGCCCTTGCCGGACTGGGAATTCACGCGGATGATTGCCTCGTAGGTACGTCCCGTGTGCTTGGGGTCGATGGGCAGGTACGGCACCGCCCAAACGTCGTAGGTGTCGCCGATCGCGAGCATTCCCTTCTTGATGGCGTCCTGGTGTGAACCGGAGAAGGCGGTATAGACGAGCTCGCCGACGTACGGGTGACGCATGTGGACCGGTAGACGATTCGCGTACTCAGCGACGTGACGGGCCTTGTCGATGTCACGGATGTCGAGTTCAGGGTCGACGCCCTGGGAGAAGAGATTGAGCGCCAGGTTCACGACGTCCACATTGCCCGTGCGCTCGCCGTTGCCAAAGAGCGTGCCCTCGACTCGGTCAGCGCCGGCGAGGACACCGAGTTCGGCCGCCGCGACGCCGGTGCCGCGGTCGTTATGGGGATGCAGCGAGAGCACCACACTTTTGCGGCGATCGACGTGACGAAGGAACCACTCGATGGCGTCGGCGTAGAGATTGGGCGTGTACATTTCGACGGTCGCCGGGAGGTTCAGGATCAACGGGCGCTGCGGCGTGGGATCGATGACCTCGATCACCGCGTTGCAGACCTCGAGCGCGTAGTCGAGCTCGGTACCGGTGAAACTCTCAGGCGAGTACTCGTAGAAGAACTCGGTGGTCGGTGACATCGACTCGAGCGTCCGACAGAATGCCGCCGCGTCCGTGGCGATCTTTTGGATACCGGCCTTATCCAGACCGAAGACGACACGCCGCTGCAACGTCGAAATCGAGTTGTAGAAGTGGATGATGGCGCGATGCGCCCCGATCACCGATTCGTAGGTACGTCGGATGAGGTCCTCGCGGCACTGCGTGAGGACCTGGATCGTGACGTCCTCGGGTATCAGATCGTGGTCGATGATGTGTCGCACGAAGTCGAAATCGGGCTGGGAGGCGGAAGGAAATCCGACCTCGATCTCCTTGAATCCCATTTCGAGGAGTTGGATGAACATCGCGTTCTTGCGTTCCAGGTCCATCGGATCGATGAGAGCCTGATTGCCGTCGCGAAGATCGACGCTGCACCACCGAGGCGCCTTGGTCAGTCGACGATCGGGCCAGGTGCGGTCCGGCAGGTCAACCGGCACCGTCGCGACGTACTTGGCGTAGGCCATAGGGCTGGGTTGCTGGTTGTGCTTCACCTGGTTTCCTCTCCATCGCGGTCGAACGAGAAACAAAAAACCCCCGCCAAAGCGGGGGTCGGGGCGAGCGGATGCTCACCCCTAACGAAGCAGCAGGTCGTTCTGGCCGGTACTCACTTCCCCATTCTACCTCAGTGGACGGAAATGTCCAGAGAAACTCACCGCTAACCTCAATGGTCATGGGCGCACTCAAAACAGTTCTCAAACTCATGTTCGTTCTGATCGTCGCGGCGAGCATCGCCGGCGTCGTCATGCTGGTGAAGCGGCCCAGGGACCCGGGTCCCGTCTCCTTTGACGAATGGCCCGACGTACCGCAAAATCCCGATTCGTAGTAGTCCCCTGCATTACCTCATGCCAAGGAGAAACCATGACTGACATGCAATACCGCCGTCTCGGCCGTTCCGGTCTCAAAGTAAGCCTGCTGTCCTTCGGCAGTTGGGTCACGTTCGCCAACGCCGACCAGATCGAAACCGGCAAGCAGGCCGCCGAGTGTCTGCACGCGGCCAAAGAAGCCGGCGTCAACTTCTTCGACAACGCCGAGGCATACGCCGCGGGGGAATCCGAGCGCGTCATGGGCGAGGCGTTTCGCGAACTGGGCTGGAAGCGTCACGAGTACGTCGTCTCGACCAAGCTCTTTTGGGGACTGCACCAAGATCCCAACATGCGCAACACCCTGAACCGCAAATACCTGTCCCAGGCCATCGACGGATCACTGGAACGCTTCGGCCTGGACTTCGTCGACCTCGTCTTTTGTCACCGTGCCGACGCCGCGACGCCGATCGAAGAGACGGTCTGGGCGATGAGCGACATGATCAACCAGGGCAAGGCCCTCTACTGGGGTACGTCGGAGTGGAATGCCGATGAGATCCGCGCGGCCTACGACATCGCCGATCGCCACCACCTGCACAAGCCGGTGATGGAACAGCCCGAGTACAACATCCTTCACCGCGACAAGGTGGATAAGGAATTCCTACGTCTCTACGACGACATCGGACTCGGCACCACGACGTGGTCACCACTCGCCTCGGGCCTCTTGACCGGCAAATACTTGAACGGCGTGCCCGAAGGCTCGCGCGCGTCGCTACCCGGCTATGAGTGGCTGAAGGGCATGCTCACCGACGAAGGGCGCAACAAGAAGGTCACCGACCTCAAGGTCATCGCCGATGAACTGGGCGTCTCACTCACCCAGTTCTCTCTCGCGTGGTGCGCGATGAACCCCCACGTGTCGACGGTCATCACGGGCGCCTCGAACGCCGCGCAGGTTCGAGAGAACATGACGGCCCTCGACGTGATGCCACTGCTCACGCCCGAGATAATGGAACGCGTCGATCTCATCAGCTACTTCTAGACGTCGTCGATGAGTGAAACGCGTATTGGGATCATCGGCGGTCTCTCCTGGGAGTCCACGGCCTCGTACTATCGCCTTTTCAACGAACTGTTCGTCGGTGCCACCGCGTGGTCGCAGCCGCAGCTCCTGATCGACTCGGTCGATTTCGGAGCGATCGTGCCACTGCAGCGAGAGGGTAACTGGGAAGCCACCGGAGAGATCCTGGCCACCTCGGCACAACGTCTCGAGCGCGCGGGCGCAACGGTGCTCGGCATCGGCGCCAACACGATGCACGTCAACTTCGCTCGAGTGCAAGACGCCGTCGCCATACCAGTGGTTGACGTGCGCGACGCCGTTGCCAAGGAGTCGCTCGGTCGCGGTCACCACACCATGGGGTTGCTCGGAACAAAGTACCTCGTCGAGGGCGGGTTCTATTCGGATCGTTTGCGCGAATTGGGCGTCTCGTCGATCAAACCGACCGAAGAACAGACCGAACGGCTGCAGTTCATCATCTTCTCGGAGTTAACTCGTGGCGTCGTCACAAAAGGCTCACGCGCCTACCTGCGCGAAGTCGCGTCGTCGTGTCTCGAGCGCGGCGCGAACATCGTCGGACTCTGTTGCACCGAATTCGGGATGCTCATGAGCGAAGAGGAGTCCTTCCCGGTGATCGATTCGACGAAGGCCCACGTGCGCGCGTTACTCGCGGCCTGATCGACAGGCTCGCCCCACTCTCAGCCTTCAGGTCGCGACGAGCTCTCAAAGAGTTCGACCGTGTGATCGTCAATCTCGTCGATGAGCGCATTCAACTGCGCGAGGTACGCGGCGCCCGACTCGTGGAACAGATGCGGTTCGATACCGGCGAGCTTGATCGCGCTGCGCGCCCCGGTGACGGCACGCAGGGCGTTTCGACGGAGCGAATGCCGCGTGACGGGATCACTCGTCGACGTCGTGCGCTGATAGTCCGCCACGGCCTCGCCGACCTGATCCAGCTGCTGGCGGGGCCGTAGCGACGGAGCGTGCAGCCACATCACGTAGTCGATCGCGAGCACGATCGCGGCACCGATCGCGGTGTCAACGATCCGAGGTCCGAACAGGTTTTGGTCCGGACCGAGGACGCCCACGAAGACGAAGATGATCGGCGTGAAGACCATGACGGTGAGCGCGTGGCTTCGTTGCGCGGCCCACGGAACGGCCGCGGCCATCGCGCAGCACAGGATGATGAGCGAGATCTGCTGATTTCCCGCGATCGCCACGAGAGCGGCGACGCCGACGCCCGCGAGGGTTCCTACGACGCGCGCGATCGCCCGTCGCATGACCGGTCCCAAGTCCGGACGAAAGACGAACGCCACGGTCATCGGCAGCCAGTAACCCCTTGGGCCGTCCAACACGTGCGCGATGATCGTAGCGACGACGACCGCACCGGCGAATAACACAGCGAATCGCAGTCGATCGATCATTGGCAACCGGTGGATGGTTGAACGAAAGGGAATTTCGCTCACGAGTGTCGAGCGCTCGGGGCAGCGAAACGATTCCGCGATGAGCCGACGCGACGGAGAGGCGAGCGTCGTGGCGAAGGTCGTTGCAAAACTGTCGAGTTGTGCGACCGCGTCGACACACGTGCGCTCTCGAACCGTCACGGCGACTTCGCGCAGGGCTCCAGACACCACGGCGTCGACGGATTCAACGTTGCTCGTCAAGTAGGAGATGAGTCCTCCAATCTGGAGCACCACGAGAAATACTTGGTGAATCGCCATGCCCTCATCATCATTGGGCAACCTCTTGGCGCCCACCACGTCTTGGGCCGCGTCCAGGATCACGACGGCGCGACTGCGCGCGTGATTGAGCTCTTCGCTGCCGATGGCTTCGAGCACTTGGGCGAGGGCCTGGAGTGCGTTCTCGAGGCACTGGCGCTGATCGACGCGTCGACTTCGTCGGTCGGTGAGACTGGCGACGGCGTACACGAAGAGTCCGCCCACCATGAGACACAGCGCCGACTGCCAGATCCGCCCGGCGAAACTGAGGCCCCCACCGAGGACGGCGCCCAACAACAGGTACATGCCTTGCGTGGCCCACAGCGACGCCTCGATAACTCCGGCGATGAACGCGACGACCCCGTAGAGCACCACGAGGGACCACGCGGCGTGCACGTGATCGACGAACAGCGCGCCGAGGACCAGCCCGGGGCCGCCGGCGAACGCCACCCCGAGCATTCGAGGGGCGCGGTTGCGCCAGCGATCCAAGCCGTCTTGACTCACCGCCCACAGGGCCCCAATTGCCACCAACGTGCCGTACGCGCGCTGGCCGCTCATCAGCCCCACGATCAGGGGTGTGGCCAGGCACCCGGCCGCGCGAGCGGAGAGTCGCGCTTGCGAGGTGGGTGGCCAGTGTCTCGTCCGCGTAGCGACGTCGTTCACGCTGAGAGGTTAATGTCCAACCTACGACACGCCCTCGAATCTGGTTACCGTGCGCCTCGCCACCGCGACGATGAAGAGACTTACGAGGGTACTTTCACCGGAAGTTCTACCGCGACCGTAAGTCCGCCTCCCGGAGTGTCCTCAAAGAGAATACGCCCGCCCAAGAGCTGCGTGAAGCCGGAGGCGACGGTGAGACTGAGTCCCGCGTTGAGTTGATTGCCGCTCAGTCGATGAATGGGTGCGACGACCGCATCTCGCAGCGCCACGGGCATGCCCGGGCCACGGTCGACGACGAGCACTTCGACGAAGTCCCCGACGACACTCGCCTTGATGGTGACGGGCTTGTCGAGAGGTCCGAATCGACAAGCGTTGCTGACGATGTTGGCGATGACGCGTTGCACCAAGACCGGATCGCTGATCAATTCCGGCAAATCATTCGGTACGTCGGACTCGACCGTGTGACCCCGAGTATCCACATTGGTGATCGCGTTCCTCATCACGACATCGAGTTGCACGGGCTCGGCATGGACCGCTACCTCGCCTGCTTCGAGGCGGCCGGCGTCGATGAGGTTGACGACCAGGCGAGTGAGTTGACGTACCTGGACCTCGACGCCGCCCAGAACTGCGTTGCGTTCGTCGAGTGAACGTCGCTCGTGACTACCGGTGAGTAGTGAGATGTTGGCCTGCACCTTTTCGAGAGGACCGAGTAACTCCTTCGAAGCGGTCCGGAACAACGCCAGTCGAAGTGATTCCGCCTCGGCGATCTCTTCGAGCTGATTCGCGTCACGCACGAGCATCTGGCTGCGCAGACCGGCAGCGACTCGGCGGGCAAATGCACCGATTAGTTGATTGTCTTGATCATTCAGCGTCGCGCCACTCACGTAGAGACGATGATCGTCGTCAATATCGAAGTGCGGGTCACTGTCGAAATCGCTCGTCGCCTCGCCGCTCACGAGATCGCTCACCCATTCACCATCTCGTTGCGCCACGACCGCAACGCTCGTGGCCGCGAAGACGGCTCGCAGCGATTCGAGCAGCGGCTGGAGATCTTCGTGGGATGCGGCGACGCTCGCGGCGGCGCCGGCGAGGATCTGAGCTTCCGCGCGTGCGCGGTCCGCCTCGTGAGAATGTTGGGTAAATCGATTGACGATCACGCTCGCCGACACCGCGAAGAGCAAAAACGCGACGAGCGCCACCACGTCGTCGGGACGAGCAACCTCCAACGTATGGAGCGGTTTTACGAAGTAGTAGTTCTCGAGTGCCGAAGCGATAATGGCGCCTAACACTCCCACGAGCGCGCCGGCCCACGTGGTGAGGACGAGAATCGCAATGAGGTATACGAGGAAAACGGTGGAGAGCGAGAGGTTCGAGCGAGTCTGGCTCATCACGATCGTGAGCAAGGGCATCAGGGCGATCGTGATTGCCAATGCCGGGATCTTGCGCGTCCAGGCCACGCGCTCGGTCTGGCGTCGACGATGGACGTGGGGTGGACGTTCTCCACCCACCGCGATGATGTGGACGTCAAGATCTCGTGCGTGGCGCAACACCTTCTCCACGACGCCGGTCGCCGGTCGCCAGAAGGGACGTGGCCGACTTGCGCCCAAGACGATCTGAGTGCCGCGCTCGCTGCGAGCGAAAGCCACGAGGGCCGTCGCGGTGTCGTCGTCGACGACCTCTTGGAATTTACCTTCGAACTCCTCGACGAGCTCGCGCGCTTCGGACGTGTCCGTGGGCACGTGACGGATCTCGTCGGACTTCACAACGTGCACGGCGAAGAGCTCGGCGCCGGTCCTTGACGCGATGCGTGCGGCCCGACGCAGCAAATCCGCGTCCGTGGCCGTACCAGTGATGCCGACAATGAGTCGTTCGCGGGTCTCCCAGGTCTTGTCAATCGTGTGGTCGTCGAGATAGCGCTGCAGTGAGTCTTCAACCCGGTCGGCCAGCCACAACAGCGCCAACTCGCGAAGGGCGCTCAGGTTGCCGACACGAAAGTAGTTCGAGAGCGAAGCGTCAATCTTGTCGGCGGCGTAGATGTTGCCGTGGGCCATTCGGCGGCGCAAAGCTTCAGGCGTCAAGTCGACTATCTCGATCTGTTCGGCGCGGCGAACGATCGCGTCCGGAATGGTCTCTTGCTGGTGAATGCCCGTAATCTTCTCCACCACGTCGTTCACCGACTCCAAGTGTTGGATGTTCACGGTGGTGATCACGTCGATGCCCGCGTCGAGCAGCGTGTCGACGTCTTGCCATCGCTTCTCATGGGTGCTGCCGACAACGTTGGTGTGCGCCAGTTCATCGACCAGAGCCACGGCCGGGCGGCGCGCCAATACGGCTTCTAGGTCCATCTCTTCCAATAACGCGCCACGATATTCGTGCGTCGCGCGCGGTATGACTTCGAGATCTCGGAGTTGGGCCTCGGTGAGCGTGCGACTGTGCGTCTCCACGTAGGCGATCACCACGTCAGTGCCGCGTTCTCTACGACGCCAACCTTCGTCCAGCATTCGATAGGTTTTGCCGACACCGGGCGCCGATCCCAGATAGACCCGTAGGACGCCTCGCTGCATTGAACCAGTATCTCTTATTGACATTCGAATTCAGCGATTCGTCGCGAGCGCCAGGTGTTCCGAGACACTCCATGGCGATTCTTCGTAGTAGAAAGTTCGTTCGGGCAATTGATCGACTTGGCCTTACATTGCATGCGCTTCGCCAGCGAGATACGCCGCGGCAACGTCCACGACGGCAACGGCCACGATTCGTTGTTCCAACGTGACGGTCGCGCCAGGTGTGGGCGTCACGACGAAGCATCCGACGACTCGACCGCGCCACGCCGCCACTATTTCGGCCTCGGGACCAGGTATACCGAACTCTCGGGCCGGCCATCGCATTCCCACGAGCGCGATGTCGCCATTGGATTGAATCTGCGCCAATGGCGGGTCCGAGAGCGCTCGGTCGAATCGACACGCGCGCAACGTGAGCAGTTGAATCAGCGAGTCAGTGGCGTGGCCAATGATCTCGGTGACTGGCGCCGAGTCGGCACCGAGCGCCGCCACTTCGTGGATCATTGCGATGTACGCCGTGGAACTGTTGGCCGCCTGCCAGTGCTGGCGGCTGCGGGCCGCGAGTTCGGTCACCAGTACTCCGACCACGACTAGCGCGATCGTTGTTTCGAGGTCCGGTCGATGACTGATGGTGAGCCGGTCGTAGGGCGGAGCGAGAAAAAAGTCGAACCAGATGGCCGATGACGCGCTGGCCACGATGCCCGCGATCCGATTACCGACGACGGCGACCAGGACAATGATGCTCACCATCACGAGCGCCGCCGCGGAATTGGTGAAGGTACCGCGAAAGGGCACCAGCACAGCGCCGACGACGAGTGGGGCCAGGGCTCCTGCGCTCACGGCTACCCGGTTGCGATACTTAAGGAACCGACTCCCCATCGCTATCCCCTCGTCTCATTCACTTCGTCTTCGTCGGCCGCGCGACACTCGGTTCGGGCACGGACCACGAGAGCGAGACGCCTGCACCGCACGCCGATCACTTCTCCAGTTTCGCGAGGCCTTCGTTCAACTGCAGGACGTCGATATAACTCGAGCCCAAGAATCCCCACTCCGCGGAGTGCGTTTGCTGCTTGATGAGCGTGCGCAGTTGTTCCGGTGAGATTCCCGTCGCCTTGGTCAACATCGGGATCTGCACCGCGGCATCTAGAGCTGAGATATCCGGGTCGTAGCCGCTACCCGACGTGGTCACCAGGTCGATGGTGGGCTTCACTCCGAGTTTGTGCCAGTACTTCACCAACGCAATCGTGTTTTCCTTGAGCGTGTGAGAGTGCGGTCCGAGGTTGGTGGCGGCCGATTCGCCATCGTGACCGTTCGCGACCAGAGGGTTGTCACCGCCCGCCTGTGTCGCACTGGCGGCGTAGGGACCGGTGTCGTCCGGACGACCGTGGAACCACGTGGGGCCTGACCAGTTCTGACCGATCAAGAGCGATCCGTTCTTCGTTATCGAGCCATTGGCGTGGAATGGGAAGAGCACCTGGGCCACTCCCGTGCCGACGAAGGCGTAGACGAAGCCGAAAAATGCGAGGCAGATCACTGCCATAACCAGTGAACGGCGAAGGTGTACGAGCATCAGTGATCTCCTTATTAGTACGCGTGGAGGGCGACCAGAATCAGGTCGATGAGTTTGATGAAGATGAATGGCACGATCACTCCGCCGACGCCAAAGATCCATACGTTGCGACGCAGGATCGACGCCGAACCAGTGGCGCGGAATTTGACGCCGCGGAGGGCCAGTGGGATCAGCGCGATGATGACCAACGCGTTGAAGATGACCGCCGACAGCACGGCGCTTTGGGCGCTGTGCAGGTGCATGATATTGAGTGCTTCAAGCGGTCGGTTGTGCCGGAAGACGTAGGTGCCGGCGAAGAGGGCCGGAATGATGGCGAAGTACTTGGCCACGTCATTGGCGATCGAGAACGTCGTCAGGGACCCTCGCGTAATGAGTAACTGCTTGCCGATTTCGACGATGTCGATCAATTTGGTCGGGTTGGAGTCGAGGTCAACCATATTGCCCGCCTCCTTGGCCGCCGTGGTCCCGGTATTCATGGCGACACCGACGTCAGCTTGCGCGAGCGCCGGCGCGTCGTTCGTGCCGTCGCCCGTCATAGCGACGAGCCTTCCGCCCTCCTGCTCTTTCTTGATCAACGCCATCTTCGCTTCGGGCGTCGCCTCCGCGAGGAAGTCGTCGACGCCGGCCTCTTGCGCGATGGCGGCCGCGGTCAAGGGGTTGTCGCCGGTGATCATCACGGTGCGAATTCCCATTTGGCGCATCTCCGCGAACTTCTCGCGAATCCCTTGCTTCACGACGTCCTTCAACTCGATGACGCCCAGGATGTCCGTGCCGTCAGCGACGACCAGCGGCGTCGAGCCCGCACGCGAAGTACGTTCGACAATCGCGTCGAGATCGGCTGGCGGCGTGCCGCCCGATTCGACGACCCAGCGCTTAACCGAATCCGCCGCGCCCTTTCGAATCTGGCGAATCCCCATATCGAGTCCGGACATCCGAGTCGTGGCGGTGAAAGGAACGAAGGCGTGGTCGGTGCCCAGTTGACGCTCTCGAATGCCGAACTGCTCTTTGGCGAGCACGACGACGGAGCGTCCTTCGGGTGTTTCGTCCGCGAGCGACGCCAACTGGGCCACGTCGGCGAGGTCTTGATCGCTGTGACCGCCCGCCGGGAAGAAGTTCGCGGCCATGCGGTTACCCAAGGTGATGGTCCCGGTCTTGTCAAGCAAGAGGACCTGCACGTCGCCGGCGGCCTCGACGGCCCGGCCGCTCATCGCCAAGACGTTGCGTTGGACGAGACGGTCCATGCCGGCGATACCAATCGCCGAGAGCAACGCGCCAATGGTCGTAGGAATCAAACAGACCAGCAACGACACGAGGATGACCACCGAGACCGAGGCCCCCGCGAAGTTGCCGAATGGCACCAGCGTGACGACGACCGGAATAAAGACGATCGTGAGGACCGCCAACAAGATTGTCAGCGCGATCTCGTTCGGTGTCTTCTGTCGGTTAGCTCCTTCGACTAGGGTGATCATCCGGTCAATGAAAGTGTGGCCTCGCTCGGCCGTGATGCGAACGACGATGCGATCCGAGAGCACCTTCGTACCACCCGTGACCGCGGAACGGTCACCGCCCGATTCTCGAATGACCGGGGCCGACTCGCCGGTGATCGCGGACTCGTCGACCGAGGCGATCCCTTCGACGATCTCTCCGTCTGACGGGATCACGTCATTGGCTTCGCACACCACCAGATCGCTCTTGGCGAGCAACGCGGCCGCGACGAGCTCTTCGGTCCCGTCAGGACGGAGCCTGCGGGCCTCAGTCTCCGAGCGCATCTTGCGCAACGTGTCGGCTTGAGCCTTCCCCCGTCCCTCGGCCATGGCTTCAGCAAAATTGGCGAACAGAACAGTCAAGACGAGCCAAATCGTGATCGACCACGTGAAGGTTCCGGGGTGAGCGATCGCTTCGATGAAGGTGATGATTGAGCCGACGAGCACGATGAACATCACCGGGTTCTTAATCTGGACGCGAGGGTCCATCTTGCGGAACGAATCGCGAAACGCCTGTCCCAGAATCTCACGGTCGAAGAGACCTCGAGACTTGGCGACGCCGCCACGTGGAGACTCGTGAGTCGGTTCAGTTATAACAGTGCTCATTAGAAGAACCTCATGTGACTTAGCTGCTCGACGATTGGTCCAAGCGAGATGGCGGGGAAGAATGTCAGTCCACCGATGATCAGGATGACTCCGATGACGAGGCCCACGAACATTCCGTTATCGGTTCGGAAGGTCCCGAGCGACTCCGGTACGGTATTCTTCGCCGCGAGCGAACCGCCAATGGCGAGAACCGGAATCATGATCGCGAATCGGCCGAGCAACATGTCGATCGCACCGATGATGTTGTAGAACGGAGTGTTGCCAGTGAGTCCGCCGAAGGCCGAACCGTTGTTGTTGCCTTGGGAGGTCAGTGCGTAGAGGATCTCGCTGAATCCGTGAGGACCGAGGTTCTCAGGTCCGGCACGGCCAACGGCGAGCGAGACGGCGATGGCAGTGACGACCAATACGGTTATTGGCATTACAAGGGCCGCCAACCCCGCGAGTTTGATCTCTCTGGCTTGGATCTTCTTGCCGAGGTACTCCGGTGTTCGTCCGATCATTAGTCCGCCGATGAACACCGCGATGATGGCGAAGACGAGCAGGGTGTAAAGGCCGGTGCCGTCGCCGCCAGGCGTCACTTCGCCCAGCATCATGCCGCTCAAGAGTCCGAGTCCTCCGACCGGCGTGAAGGAGTCGTAGGAAGCGTCGGCCGATCCGGTCGAGGTCAATGTGGACGCCACACCGAAGAGCGCGGTGGAGGTGTCGCCGAAGCGCACCTCCTTGCCTTCCATATTGCCGACCGGTGAGTACACGTGAGCCGCCGCAACCGCCGGGTTGTTCTGGTGCTCGGCATTGGAGGTGAAGCCCACCCAGACGCCGAAGAAAATCACCATCACCGCCAAAAGCGCGGCACCGTGACGCACGCTGCCGACCATCTTGCCGAACGTGTAGGTGAGCGCGAAGGGAATCGACAAGACCAAGAAGATCGAGAGAAAGTTCGTGAGGCCCGTCGGATTCTCGAACGTGGTCGCCGCGTTCTGGTCGAGGAAACCGCCGCCATTCGTACCGAGCTGCTTAATGGCCTCCATGAAGCCGATCGGACCCCGCGGGATCGTTTGGACGACTCCGTTCAGTGCGTCGTGGAAGGTGATAGTCCCCGCGAGCGTCTGTACCGCGCCGTCGCCGACGTAGATGATGCCCGCGATGAAGGCGATGGGCAAGAGGATGTAGAACAAGCAGCGGGTGATGTCGACCCAGAAGTTGCCAATCGTCGCCGAATTGCGCCGAGCAAAACCGCGCACCAAGGCAGTGGCGGCGGCCATCCCGACCGCCGGGGAGACGAATTGCTGGACGGTCAGGGCGCCGATCTGGGAGAAGTACGACATCGTCGTTTCGCCGCCGTAATTCTGCCAGTTGGTATTGGTCGCGAACGACACCGACGTGTTGAAGCTCAGTGCCGAACCGACGTTTCTCTGGTGCTGCGGATTCAAGGGTAAGGATCCCTGGATGCGAAGGATTACGTACGTGAAGACCAGGGAGACCGCGGAGAATACGACCAGCGCGCCGGCGTATCGCTTCCAGCTCTGTTCTTGTTCCGGCCTCGTGCCGAGCATTCGGTAGATCGGACGTTCGATGAAGCCGAGAAAGTGCACACGACCGTCGAAGACGCCCGCCATGTACGAGCCGAGGTAACGCCAGGTGATCCCCAGCGTGACCGTGAGCAACAAAAGAGTGAGAAAGAAGCCCATTTAGAATTTTTCCGGCTTGAACATGGCGTAACCGACGTAAACGAACATCACGACGGCGACGCAAAAGAGGATTATTTGGGAGAAACTCATACTCGGTCCAATGCCCAAATGAGTCCGAGCATCGCCGCGGTGAATGCGATGAAGCCAAGTGCTGTGTATAGATCTGCCATGACTCCAGTGTGATGCCGGGGTCCTTAACAGAGTCTTCAAAACTTCGTACGTGTCTTAATAATCTCTTCAAATCGTCGACAACGACGCGAATCGGTCTGGACAATACTGAGACGGTGAGAAAAGATCTCGTCGGGTCGATCGTCGGAGTGGCGAGCGTCCTCGTGCTCGGCCTCGCAATGCTGCCCCTTCGTTCGCACATCAGCGTGTCGACCGCGGCGTTGGTATTAGTCATCCCAGTTGTCGTTGGATCGGCCATCGGGGGCATCAAGGCCGGCGTTTCCAGCGTGATCGCCGGATTCCTGGTCTACGACTACGGCTACATTCCGCCGTACAAGACGCTTGACGTCGGTACGCCGCAGAACTGGGCGGCGCTCGGGGTTTACGTAATCGTGATGTTGCTTGTTGCAAGCGTCGTGGCGAGCTTGGACTCCTCAAGGATCGAAGCGCGGCGCGGCGGCGAAGCCGCGCACCACCTCTCAGAACTCTCCGAGCACCTGGTCGGTGACCGCCCGGTCGACGACCTGCTCAAAACCATCGTCTCCGCGGTCCACACGGTCTTCGCAATACCGGGCGTGTCGCTGCTGGTCCTCGACGACGGCGTCTTGAAAGTCGTGGCGTCGGCAGGCGATCCCCTGACCGACGAGGAACTCGCCCAACTCGGTCCTCACTCGGGCCAACCGATCAGTATCGGTACGGACACCGAATCGTCCGGCGGGCTGCGCACGATTGCCCTGTCCGCCTCCGGACGGGCCGTGGGCATCCTCGCGCTGCGCGGACTTCCAACATCGAAAAGCGATCGCGCGGTGCTGACTACCTTTGCGAACGACGCGTCGTTGGCGTTGGAGCGCGCCCAACTGCGCGAACAGGCCCTTCGCTCGCAACTCCTGGAAGAGGTCGACCGATTCCGTCAAGGCCTAATGGGCGCCGTGTCCCATGACCTGCGAACGCCACTCGCGACGATCAAGGTCGCGTCTTCAACACTTTCCAATCGTTCCGCCTCACTCTCCAGGGACCAGTTGGCCGAGCTTTATAACCTCATCGAGGTCGAGTCAGATCGTCTCACTCGATTGGTGTCAAATCTGTTGGACATTACGCGAATCGAAGCGGGCGTTTTCACGGTGCACCCGACGCCCACGTCGGTCCAGGAGTTGGTGCGCGAAGCAGTCAACGCGATGGATCCGACGTTGGGTACGCACCGGGTCGACTCGATCGTGCCGACGGCTCTGCCCGCGGTCAACGTGGATCCACTCTTGATTGGTCAGGTCTTGATCAATCTGCTCGACAACGCCAATCGACACTCACCCACCGACGGCGTTATTACCGTCGAGGCGCGACGAGAAGAGAAACAACTGGTCCTCTCCGTCACCGATCAAGGCCCGGGTATCGCGCCAGAGAATCGAAAGACCGTCTTCGAGCGATTCACTCAGCTTGACAAGGGCGGCCGGGCCGGTCTCGGACTCACGATCGCCAAGACCTTCGTGGAGGCCCACGACGAAGAGATCTGGTACGAGGACGCGCCAAATCACGGCGCGCGATTCGTCTTCTCGCTCCCGTTGGCCGACGAGTCAGCGCCGCTACGGTAACGACCATGGCAAAGATCCTGGTGATCGACGACGACCCGTCACTGAATCGAGCGTTGCGCCTCGGTCTTCAGGCCGTCGGTCACGACGTCACCACCGCCGCGACCGGCGAGCACGGAATCTCCCAAACTGCTCTGACGTCGCCTGATGTCATCGTGCTGGACATGGGCCTGCCGGACATGGACGGCATCGCGGTCTGTCGGACAATTCGAGGATGGAGCGACGTACCGATCATCATCCTCTCGGCGACCGGCGCCGAGAATCGAAAGGTCGCCGCACTCGATGCCGGGGCGAATGACTACGTCACGAAACCCTTCAGCATGCCCGAACTCGAAGCGAGGATCCGAGTCGTCACTCGTGGCCGCGATGTCGACCGCGCCGATTCGACAGAGATGTCCTTGACGTGCGGTGACCTCACGATTGACTTGGTCCACCACGACGTCGCACTCGACGGCGCCAACGTCGCCCTCACGACCAAGGAGTTCGAGGTCCTGGCGTTTCTCGCGCGCCACGCTGGCAAGACCTGCACGCACCAGATGATTCTCGGCGCCGTGTGGGGTACCGGCTACGGCGCCGAGGCCCAGTACGTGCACGCCTACGTCCACCGGTTGCGCCAGAAGTTGAACGACGAGTCGGCCGAACTCATTAGCACGGTCCCGGGCGTCGGTTACTGCCTCAACTGCAGCGATTGAGTGAGACGCTTCAGCGAAGCGTGATCAAGTGAATGTCTTGGATGCCGTCGGTGTCGCGAAGTCGATCGATGACGTCGCTCGGTGTCGGAATCTGGGTCGAGAGCACCATCAAGGCGGTCTGGGTGCGCTGATCGGGACCCACGGCCATCGAACTGATCGAGACGCCCGCCTCACCAAGCGCCACGCCGACCATGCCAATCATGCCCGGGCGGTCGTCGTTGTGCACCACGAGCATCGACGCCGCCGGGGGTATCTCGACGCTGTGACCGTCGACACCGACGATCCGCGTTTCGAGTCGCGTGCCAATCGTGACCAATGTTCCCGAGACCGCGTGGTCCCCGGAACGTACCGAGATCTGATTCACGTACTCCGGCGATTCGACGGACGAAATCTCGCTGTAGGTGAGGTTGTGATCCACGGCCAGTTGCGGCGCGTTGACAAAGGAGACGCCGTCGTGGCCGGTCGCCGTCAAGAGACCCTTGAGCGCACAGAGCGTGAGGATCTTGGTCCCCGAGCCGGCGAGATCACCTAAGTAACTGACTTCGAGGTCAGCGGGCTTGCCGTCCAGCAGACCGCCGATGAAGCGACCGAGGACTTCGGCTAACCCCATGAAGGGACGAACGGCGTTGGACACTTCGCCGGCGGCAACGTTGACGGCGTAGGGAACGAAGTCTCCGGCGAGCGCCAACTGCACCTGCTCGGCGATCGTGATCCCGGCCTTGTCTTGTGCTTCGAAGGTCGAAGCCCCGAGGTGGGGCACGACGACGACCGAGGGCAGTTCGAACAGCGGCGACTCCGTCGTGGGTTCCTTTTCGAATACGTCCAGCGCCGCACCCTGCACGTGTCCGTTACGGATGGCGTCGGCCAGATCGGCCTCGTTGACGATGCCCCCGCGAGCGACGTTGATGATGCGAACGCCCGGCTTGGTCTTCGCCAACGCCGCGGCGTCCAGGAGGTTCGTCGTCTCTTTCGTCTTCGGCAGGTGAATCGTAATGAAATCGCTCTCTTCGAGCAGGGTGTCGAGATCGACCAACTCGACGCCCATGTGCCGCGCTCGTTCTTCGGTGATGAACGGGTCGTATGCAATGAGTCGCATACCGAAGGCCGACGCGCGTTGGGCGACGAGCGCGCCGATCTTGCCGAGACCCACGACTCCGAGGGTCTTGCCGTACAGTTCAACGCCTTCCCACTTACTGCGCTCCCACTTGCCCGCCTTCAACGCCGAATGAGCTTGAGGAATGTTGCGGGCCTGCGCCAGCAGCAGCGCCATCGTCTGTTCGGCCGCGGAGAGAATATTCGAGACCGGCGCGTTGACGACCATTACTCCCAACTCCGTGGCCTTGGCGACGTCGACGTTGTCCAGGCCGATTCCGGCGCGTCCGACGACGATGAGGTCCTTCGCCGCTTCGAGCGTCGGGGCGTCAACCTTGGTCGCCGAGCGAATGATGAGTGCGTGGGCACCGGCCAGGGCCCCAATCAATTCAGCCGGCGAAAGTCCCAATCGGATGTCCACGTCGTGGCCAGCGTCGCGCAGTTCTTGAAGGCCAGAGTCGGCAATCTCTTCAGTTACCAATACACGAGCCACAAGGTCACCTTTCGTTGAGTCCTCTCAGACTAAGGGAAATCCCGTGGACGTCAGCCCTTGGCGACGAAATTCGCGAAGCGCTCGAGACCCTCAACGAGGTCGGCGTCACCCAACGCAGAACTGAGTCGGAAGTAGCCGGGCGTGCCAAAGGCCTCACCCGGAACGACCGCGATCTTGATCGTCTCGAGGAGAGTCTCCGCCAGTTCCGCCGACGAGTGCGCCACTCGCCCACCGAGCGAGCGACCCAATAGTCCCGACACGTTCGGGTAGCAGTAGAAGGCGCCCTCGGGCTCCGCGCAACTGACGCCGTCGATCGCGTTCAGCATCGACGTCATGACCCGGCGGCGCCGATCAAAGGCCGTGCGCATCTCGTAGACCGCGCTCAGGTCGCCGTTCAAGGCGGCGATTGCCGCGCGTTGGGAGATATTTGAGATGTTCGACGTGGTCTGACTCTGATAGTTGACGGCGGCGTCCATCACGTCGGGCGCACTGATCATCCAACCAACCCGCCAACCCGTCATCGCGTAGGTCTTCGCGACGCCGTTCACGACGATCCAGCGGTCACCCAACTCGGGCGCCACGACCGGCATCGAGACCGATTCGGCGTCGCCGTAAACCAGGTGTTCGTAAATCTCGTCACAGAGAACCCAGACGTCGTGCTCAGCGGCCCAACGACCGATCGCCGCGACGTCATCGGGACGAACGACGGCGCCTGAGGGGTTCGACGGCGACGTGAAGACCAACATCGTCGTTTTGGGCTTTCGCGCACGTTCGAGTTCGTCAACCGTCACGCGAAAACCGTTCGCCTCCGAGGTCATGACCGGTACCGGTTTGCCACCGGCGAGGTAGACCGCTTCGGGGTACGTCGTCCAGTAGGGCGCGGGAATCAGCACCTCATCACCGGGGTTCAGTTTGGTCATCATGGCGGTGATGATCGCGTGCTTGCCCCCGTTGGTGACGAGCACCTGGCTGGGCGTCGTGCGAAGACCCGAATCGCGCATGGATTTGGCGACGATCGCCTCGCGCAGCTCCGGCAGTCCGGCCGTCGGCGTGTACTTATAGTTGACCGGGTCATAGCAAGCCTTCGCGGCCGCTTCAACGATGTGGACAGGAGTCGCGAAGTCCGGTTCACCCGCGCCGTAGCCAATGACGGGCTCCCCAGCGGCTTTTAGGGCCTTGGCTTTGGCGTCTACGGCCAGCGTCGCGCTGGGGGCCAAGCCGCCCAGAAGGTGACTCACTCTCGAACTCATCGGGGGCTCCATTCAATATCCGTAAGAATAAGTCTATGAGTTCCCCCGACACATTAAAGATCCCCACCGAGTTACTCCCCCGTGACGGACGATTTGGTTCCGGTCCGTCGAAAGTTCGTGCCGAACAGTTGAGCGCTCTGATCGCCGACGGCACGTCCTACATGGGCACGTCCCACCGACAATCGACGGTGCGAAACAAGGTCGCCGAAGTTCGCGACGGTCTGCGTGATCTCTTCTCGTTGCCCGACGGTTATGAAGTTCTTCTTGGTAACGGCGGCACCACAGGATTCTGGGACGCCGCCACGTTCCATCTGATCAAGGATCAGTCACAGCACCTCAGCTTCGGCGAGTTCTCGTCAAAATTTGCGACATGCGTGACCGAAGCACCTCATCTCAAGGACCCTCAAGTCATCAAAAGTGACGTGGGTTCTCATCCGGTTGCCGTCACCGACGACAGCGTCGACACGTACGCCTTGACACACAATGAGACGTCAACGGGCGTGATGATGAACATCGAACGCCCCAGAGACGCGAAGGGTCTCGTTATTGTCGACGCGACGTCGGGAGCGGGCGGACTAATGGTCGACGCCTCACAGTTCGACTGTTACTACTTCGCGCCCCAGAAGTCTTTTTCCTCCGACGGTGGTCTTTGGCTCGCCGTGTGTTCACCGGCCGCCATCGAACGCATCGAGTCGCTCGCCGCGTCGGGACGCTGGACCCCGGCATCGCTCGACCTCAAGATCGCGCTCGACAATTCACGACTGAATCAGACCTACAACACGCCCGCCCTTGCCACCATCCACATGCTCGCCTCACAAATCAGATGGATGAATGACAACGGCGGACTGAACTTCTCCGCGGGTCGTTCGAAGACGTCAGCGGAGATCCTCTACACCTGGGCCGAAGCGTCACCCTTCGCTCGGCCCTTCGTCGAGAATCCGGCATTTCGTAGCAACGTCGTGGGAACGATTGACTTCAATGATGACATCGACGCCTCGAACATCGCGAAGATCTTTCGAGCCAACGGAATCGTCGATACGGATCCGTATCGCAAACTCGGCCGCAACCAACTACGAATTGCAATGTTCCCAAGCATTGACTCGGAGGATGTCGCGTCACTGTGCGCTTGCATCAACTACGTCGTCGGGAATTTGTAACTGAACTGGCAGAGTGTTGAGTGCGGGTTCACGTCGGGCCAACGCCACTAACAGTTCAATTTGAAATGAACCCTCTGCAAATTGCCCCAGAACAGCAATTGAGTGAAAGCATTAGGTGACTGCGTTTGACCTCTCGGCGGAAGTGACGCGCCTAGTCACTCTTCATAATCAGACAGAACGGGTGACCGACAGGGTCGAGGAGCACTCTGAAAGTCTCCCCGGGTTGGTAACCGGCTTTTCGAGCACCGATGCTAAGGACGTGCCGTTCTCCCTCGTCGAGATCATCAACTTCAAAGTCGAGATGCATCTGTTTCGGCATGGTCCCATCGGGTCAGGTGGGCGCCACATAGTTCTCGACTCTCTGAAAACTCAAAGCCGGAAGGGGATCATGCACCCAGTCGATGTCTGGTATATCTTCCGGGGCGTAACCCGGCCAAGTCTCTACCGCAATGCCAGTTAGGGCCGAGTAAAACCTTGCGAGCTCGACGGGGTTGGGACAGTCAAGCAAGACAAGGCGCAGTCGTGGAAATTTCGTATCGCCACGTTACGTCGCAGTTCGATTTTGCCTACCAACTGCGGATTCTCCACTCGGAGAAAGTGCAAGTCGGCCCACTGATGCCACGCCAGCTAGATGCGATTTCCATATGGTCGCTTACCAGATGAGTGCCTAGAGTTGCAATTGTGACGACAAAAAGTCGGTATGGCTCTGCAGCTATTGTCTTGATTGTGGTCGCAGGGGCTTTTGCGATTGTTACCTGGTCGGTCACTACGGCCAATAGAGCGTCCGCGTCCAGTTCGACCGTCAAAGAGTGCATGCAAGCTCAATTA
>Ga0208849_1000024_pt1 | contig 161729 bp, 152 predicted proteins | sample NGESurdeep072012_10_FD_184470 | JGI IMG/M metagenome (GOLD analysis project Ga0208849, IMG submission 184470) | Arctic peat soil microbial communities from Barrow, Alaska - NGEE Surface sample 53-3 deep-072012 (SPAdes) | ecosystem: Environmental > Terrestrial > Soil > Wetlands > Peat ... | reverse complement strand
GATCCCATTCCGAACTCGGTCGTTAAGCCCTCCAGGGCCGATGGTACTTCGTCTCAAGGCGCGGGAGAGTAGGTCGTCGCCAGGTCTACCAAGAGGATGCCGCTCATCCCCGTCCGACCCTTCATCACGCAATATTCGACCGGCGCCCACACGCCCGGTTCGCTACCTTTGACGCGGGGTGGAGCAGCCCGGTAGCTCGTCAGGCTCATAACCTGAAGGTCACAGGTTCAAATCCTGTCCCCGCACCCAGCATCCAGGACCCGCCAGGTCGACGATCTGGCGGGCCTTAGGAACTGCCGAGCTCGCCGCCGGAGCGCCGCGATTTGAGCCTCAGCCAACGCGCAGCCGCCGTGAAGGCCAGTCTCGAGGCCAAGCCCGGCGCCGTCGGCGCGCCGCTCCCCTCCGCTTCCGGGGTGGTGATCTACAAGGTCATGGGCAAGATGTTCGCCATCCTCACCAGCCGGCGGACCGAGGACGTGATCCTGAAATGCGATCCGCATCTGGCCGAGATCATGCGCGAACAATACGCCGGCGTCGGCCATCGCTCCCACCTGGACCGGCGCTTCTGGATCAGCGTCAACCTCGACGCGGATGTGCCGGCCGAAGAGATCGAGCGCCTCGTCGCCCATTCCTACGACCTGGTGGCGGCCAAGCTCACCCGCAAACAGAGGGCCGAGCTCGCTGCGCTGTCGTCTTGAGCGCCCGCTCGTCCCTTCGTGCTCACGCTTGCGCCGCGAGGGGCCGCCTTTGCCCGCGTCCAAACCCGAAGATCAAAGGCTCAAATCCAGAGCCCGCGCTCAACGCTCACTGACCGTGGCCGCCCCCGAACATCCCCATGGTCCCGTTGGGGCTCAAATGGTCGGAGTTGCGCGTGAAATCGTTGGTGTAGTCCTGACCGGCCCGCGAAACCTTGTCCCACTGGGCTCTGGTGAGGCAGGTCTTCGTTCCGCCCAGCCTGCTGCCCGTGACATCGGTGGTCTTGCAAATCAGCTTGTCGGGTTGCCCCGCGTCCTTGCCGGGATTGCTCACAGCCGCGGTTGCTGGCTCGGAGGCGGGGGAGGCGGCCAAGGCGGCGGTCGCGCCGGCGCACAGAAGGACGGACGCGACCGCGGCGCAGAGGCTCAACCTGTTCATGGCGTTTCCTGGTGGGAGGAGATCGCCTACCCTGGGCCGCCCGGCGGCGACTGGCAATGGATTTCGGCCCGGTTCGAGCCAAGGGCGTCCAGCGCCGGGTAGTGTCTCACTTTGCCAATATGGATTGGCAGGGCTTGTAGGAACCGCGCGGGCCACGAGCGCCAGCCTTTGGCGTCGGCCACCGCGCGGTCTGTAGGCGGCCCCGTGCGGCGGCTGGATCGGTGCGATAGATCTTCTCTAGCGTGCCTCACTCGATTCGGTTTCCAAACCCGAAATATGCGCGTGGATATGCGCCGCGCCACCTTTTGATGCCGCCTTCTTGGCGATCGCAGACCGCTCCGCTGGCGTCAGCGATGCCGCCCGCGCTACGCCGCCCTTCTTCCCGCCCGGCTATGGTGAGCCTTTTCTGGCGCCGTAGCGTTATCCTCGATCTCCCCCGTCGCGATCCTGGCGATCATGATGGCCGCGCCGATCACGTCGCCGGGCCGCTTCTCGCCTCTAGGACCCTTGGGCACGATCCGTGTCCTTGTGCATGCGAGCGACCAGCTTTTTCCCGCAGTCTGGGCAGGCGAAGACGCGTTCAATGTTGTCGTTGGGAACTGGCCTCGTTTCTGTCCAGGCCATCCGACCGCCGCACGCTGGGCAGTCGATGCTATTCGCGCGAGCAAGGAGCGCCCGTTGCAGCTCGCGGCCCCAGCGCTCGTCCTCACCGTCCATGCCCCGAAGATAGGCCGCGGTGTTGGTCCGCGCCACGCTTGTCAACAGGGCCCATTTGGGAAACTGGGACACCACCCAGCGCTGGTGGTCGTTGACCGACCTCTCCCCTTGAACAGCGGCGTCGCCACAGCGATCTAGGGCGTCGGGCCTCGCGCCAAAATACTCAGGAATCCACCTCCCATGGCCGGCGATCCGAACGACTGGATGTGGGGCGACGCCCTCGAGGTCCTCGCCCGGGCCGATCGGCTGCACCGGCAGTTCTTCCAGCCGGCCTCGGCCCGGGCGCGCCAGGCGCGCTGGGAGCCGCCGGTGGACGTGCTCGAGACCCCCGGCGAGGTGCTGATCATCGCCGCCCTGCCCGGGGTCAGCGAGGCGGCGGTCGAGCTCGCCATCGAGGGCCCCTTCCTGCTGATCTCCGGAGAGCGCGCGCTCCCCGCCCAGCTCGCCAGCGCGGTGATCCACCGCCTCGAGCTGCCCCAGGGGCGTTTCGAGCGCCGCGTGCCGCTGCCGGCGGGCCGCTATGACCAGATCCAGCGGCGAACCCTCGACGGTTGCCTGGTGGTCAGCCTGCGCAAGAGGATCTGAGGCGAATGGCCGACGATATCGCCCGCGGCGAAGTGCTGCCCGACGCTTCGACCAAGGCGCCGCCCGAAACCGGCAAATCTCCGCCCTCGGACGCGATGATCGTCGTTCCGGTGCGGCGGATGGTGATGTTTCCCGAGATCGTCGCGCCGGTGACCCTGGATCGGCCGATCGCGATCGGCGCCGCCCAGCAGGCGGTGCGTGAACAGCGGCAGATCCTGATCGTCCTGCAGCGCGATCCGGAGAAGGCCGAGCCAGGCCCCGCGGATCTGCACCAGGTCGGTGTCGTCGCCAACGTCCTGCGCTATGTCACCGCGCCCACCGGCGAGCACCATATGATCTGCCAGGGTGTCCAGCGTTTCCGGATCTCCGAATTCGTCGAGGGCTGGCCGTTCCTTCTCGCCCGTGGTTTGCACCTGACCGAGCCGGCGGCCTCGGGCGATGAGATCGAAGCGCGGTTCCTCACCCTTCGCAACCAGGCGCTGGAGATCCTCGACCTGATCCCCCAGGCGCCGCAGGAGCTGCGCCAGACGATCGCCCAGATCGCCTCCCCGGGCGCGCTGGCCGACATCGCGGCGGCCTATACCGATGTCGGGACCGAGGAAAAACAGGAGGTTCTGGAGGCCGTGGATCTGCAGCCCCGGCTCGACAGGATCATCGCGATCCTCGCCAAGAGACTGAACGTCCTTCGCCTGTCGGCCGAGATCGGACGGCGGACCAACGCCGCGCTCACCGAGCGCCAGCGCCAGGGAATCCTGCGCGAACAGCTTGCGGCCATCCAGAAGGAGCTCGGCGAAGACGAAGGAAACGCGCAGGAGCTCGGCGAGCTTGCCGCCGCGGTCGAAAAGGCCGGCATGACCGAGGAGGCCAAGGCCCAGGCGATCAAGGAACTGGGCCGGCTCAAGCGGATGCCCGACGCGGCGGCCGAATATGGGATGATCCGCACCTGGCTCGACTGGATGGTCGAGCTGCCCTGGGCGGCGCCGGCGCCCGCTCCGATCGATATGGCCGCGGCCCGCAGGATTCTCGATGAGGATCACTACGGCCTGGAGAAGATCAAGACGCGGATCATCGAGTATCTGGCGGTGCGCAAGCTGGCGCCCGAAGGCAAGGCGCCGATCCTCTGCTTCGTCGGGCCCCCAGGGGTGGGCAAGACCTCGCTGGGCCAGTCCATCGCCCGGGCCATGGGCCGCAAGTTCGTCAGGATCAGCCTGGGCGGCGTCCACGACGAGGCGGAGATCCGCGGACACCGGCGCACCTATGTCGGCGCCTTGCCGGGCAACATCATCCAGTCCATCCGTCGCGCCGGCTCGCGCGATTGCGTGATGATGCTCGACGAAATCGACAAGCTCGGGGCCGGCTTCCAGGGCGATCCGGCCTCGGCCCTGCTCGAGGTGCTCGATCCCGAACAGAACTCGACCTTCCGCGACAACTATCTCGGCGTGACCTTCGACCTCAGCCGGGTGGTGTTCCTCACCACCGCCAATGTCCTCGACACCATCCCCGGCCCGGTGCGCGACCGCATGGAGGTCATCTCCCTGGCCGGCTACACGCCGGCCGAGAAGCTGCAGATCGCCCAGCGCTTCCTGGTTCGCCGCCAGATCCTGGCGAACGGCCTCCAGCTCGACCAGGCCGAGATCGACGCACCGGCCCTCGAGGTCATCATCGCCGGCTATACGCGCGAAGCCGGCGTGCGCAATCTGGAGCGCGAGATCGGCCGCGCCCTGCGCCACCTCGCCGTCGAGTTCGCCGAAGGCCACACCGGCCACGTGAAGATCACCCCCGACGACCTCCATGAAATCCTCGGACCGCGGAAATTCGAGAGCGAGGTCGCAAGCCGGGTGAGCACGCCGGGTGTCGCCACCGGCCTCGCCTGGACGCCGGTGGGCGGCGATATCCTGTTCATCGAGGCGGCGCGCCTGCCGGGGGGCGGCAAGCTGATCCTCACCGGCCAGTTGGGCGAGGTGATGCGCGAGAGCGCCCAGGCGGCCCTTTCCCTGATCAAGAGCCGCGCCGCCAGCCTGGGCCTCGATGAGGCGATGTTCGAGAAGATCGATATCCACGTCCATGTCCCGGCCGGCGCCACCCCGAAGGACGGCCCGAGCGCCGGGGTGGCGATGTTCATCGCCCTGGCCTCGCTGCTCACCGGGCGCACGGTGCGCGGCGACACCGCCATGACCGGCGAGATCAGCCTGCGCGGCCTGGTGCTGCCGGTCGGCGGCATCAAGGAGAAGGTCATCGCCGCCGCCGCCGCGGGCATCACCCGGGTGATGCTGCCGGCGCGCAACAAGGTCGACTTCGAGGAGATCCCGCAGGAAGCCCGCAGCCGGCTCGAATTCGTCTGGCTCGAACGCGTCGATGACGCGCTCGCCGCTGCCCTGGACGCGGGCTCGGCCGGCGCGGCGCCGGCCGGCCCCGAGAGCATGATCCCAACGCGCTGATCAGCCCGTTCCTTATCTCGTCGTCCCCGCGAACGCGGGATGGAGTTTGCACATCTCCACGGATCGCCCCAGGAAACCCTTTCCCCTCCGGGCTATGGCTCTTGTGGCTTGGCCGCTCTCGCGAGGAAAACGGAACGTTGGGCCAACCTGGCCGCATGTCGCTCCAGCCGCGGCGCCCGTGATCTCCTCCAATGCCGTCGGCGAAGCAGTCCTGTTCCGCATCGCCCGAAAGGTTGGAACCCAGCCCACCCAGAGCCTCGGCGACCACTTGCGCCTGTTTCGCCGCCGAACGGGCGTAGGCGATGAAGACGTCGCTCATCGGCGTGGGTCAGGCTTCCCACGGGTTCAGTGTGGGCACGCCCGTCGGTTGAAAGTCCTCCACGTTGCGCGTGACGACGGTCATGCCGTGGACAAGGGCCATGGCCGCGATCAAGGCGTCGCGGACGGGCCTCGGGTCGGGCACATGCAGGGCGGCGGCGCGCAAGGCGACGGCCGTGTCGACGGCCAGGACGCGGCCAAGAAAGGCCGGCAGGACATGGTCGTTCAACCAGCCGCGCAGCATCGCACCCTGGGTCGGATCTCGTCGCTCGGCGAGTCGGACGCCGATTTCCAGCTCCTGGATCGAAATCACCGATAGATACAATTCGGCCACGTCCACGTCGTCGGCCCACCGGGTCACACCCGCATCGGCCTTCCTCGATCGGCTCTTTCGCAGTTCCGACACAACATTGGTGTCGAGCAGGTACATCAGGAAAAGTCGACGGGCGCGGTGAGCTCGCGCGGCGCGGAAAGCTCGAGCGTAATGTCCTCGACCCCGGGCATGGCCAGCAGATCAGCGATCTTCTGGCGGCTACCCGCAATCCGCCGGTAGTCCTCGATGCTCAGCAGTACGTGGGCCGGCCGGCCCCGATCTGTGATGATCACCGGCCCCGCCGCAGCGGCCTTCTTGGCACGACTGGCAGCCTGGTTGAACTCTCGGCTCGACAAGGTCGTGATCGTCACGGCGCACCTCTCTATCCCATGGTATGTAGTCACGTTACTACTTATAGACTTCCGCGCGCAATGGGGCAGTGACCTCCTTCGCGAGCGCGATGCGGGCCAGGAACAGCTTGAGGTGATCGGGATGGCGGGTAATGAGGTCGGCCAACCCGTTGATCGCGGGCGAGAACGTCTACGTGCGAAACGTCGTTACGATCGATGACCCCGACGATCCCCGGATCGCCGCCTTCCGCGAGGTGCGCGAGCGCGACGTGTCCGGCCGGCGGGGCGGATTCATCGCCGAGGGCGAGGTCGTGGTGCGCGTGCTCGCGCGAACCAGCCGCCACCGGCCGCGCTCGCTGCTGATCTCCGCCGACCGCATCGCCCGGCTCGCTCCCCTGATCGCCCAGTTCGGCCCAGAGGTCGCGGTCTTTCGCGCCGGCCAGGCGGTGATGGACGCGATCGTCGGATTTCCCATTCACCGCGGCGTGCTGGCCTTCGGCCTGCGCGCGCCTGAACCGGCGGCGGATCGCCTTCTTGCCGAGTTGAAGGGCCGCGCGCTGGTTGTGGCGCTGTTCGGAGTCTCCAACCACGACAATATCGGCGGCATCTTCCGCAACGCCGCCGCGTTCGGCGTCGGGGCGGTGCTCATCGATGGCGAGTGTTGCGATCCGCTCTATCGCAAGGCGATCCGGGTCTCGGTGGGGGCGAGCCTCACCGTTCCCTTCGCCCGGATGCCGCCCCGGGAGGATCCGATCGCGCTGTTGGCGCGCCATGGCTTCGACATCTTCGCCTTGAGTCCGTCCGGGGAGCTCCGGCTCTCGGATCTGGCCGTCCCGGAGCGCGCCGCGGTGCTGCTGGGCGCCGAGGGATCGGGCCTGCCAGCCGCGGTGCTGGCGCGGAGCCGAGCCATCGCCATCCCCATGGCGGATGGCTTCGATTCCCTCAATGTGGCCACCACCAGTGGCATCGTCCTGCATCATCTGGCGCGAGGCGGGCGCGAATCGTCGGCCTTCGGAGGGTCTTGACAAGACTGGCGAATATTGCAATATGCGATCACACGTCCCTGGTCACACCGGAATTGACACACCCGCCATGGCCATTCTGCAAATCGTCCATCCCGATCGGCTTTCCCAGGCGGGACAAGGGATCGCCTTCGCCGCCACCGGACGAGGACCTGCCATCGACCTGCCAAAACCTGCCGGAAACCTGCCCGAAACCTGCCCTGCGCCTGCCAGAGCCCGTGAGGGCCGGGGCGGCCGATGAACGCCCGCTGCATCGCCGCCATCGATCAGGGGACCACCTCCTCGCGGTGCATGGTGTTCGACGCCGCCGGCGCGGTGGTCGCGGTGGCCCAGAAGGAGCACCGGCAGATCTTCCCTCGCCCAGGCTGGGTCGAGCACGACGCCGGGGAGATCTGGGCCAATGTCGAGGAGGTGACGGCGGCGGCGCTCGCCAAGCTCGGCATCGGGCCGGCCGATCTCGCCGGCGTCGGGATAACCAACCAGAGGGAGACCACCGTCCTGTGGGACAAGGCGAGCGGCCGGCCGATCGCCAACGCGATCGTCTGGCAGGATGTGCGCACCGACGCCCTGATCGCGCGGCTGGCGAAGGACGGCGGCCACGACCGCTTCCGGTCCATCGCCGGCCTGCCGCTCGCCACCTATTTCTCCGGTCCGAAGATCCGCTGGCTACTGGACGAGGTCGAGGGCGCACGCTCGGCGGCCGAGCGCGGAGAGGTGCTGTTCGGCACCATGGACAGCTGGCTGATCTGGAATCTCACCGGACGCCACCTCACCGACGTCACCAACGCCAGCCGCACCCTCCTGATGAATCTCGAGACCCTCGACTGGGACGAGAGCCTGCTGGACGCCATGGGCGTGCCGCGCGCGATGCTGCCCCAGATACGCGGCTCCTCCGAGGTCTATGGGTCTGCGCGCGGGGGCCTCGACGGCGTCGCCGTCGCCGCGGCCCTGGGCGACCAGCAGGCTGCCCTCTTCGGTCAGACCTGCTTCGCCGCCGGCGAGGGCAAATGCACCTACGGCACCGGCGCCTTCCTGCTGATGAACACCGGCGAGCGGCCGGTCCAGTCCGCCCACGGCCTGCTGACCACGCTCGGCTACAAGGTCGGCGACGCGCCGGCGGTCTATGCCCTCGAAGGCTCGATCGCGGTCGCCGGGGCCCTGGTCCAGTGGCTGCGGGACAACCTCGGGCTCATCGCGCATGCGGCCGACGTCGAGCCGCTCGCGGCCTCCGTCGAGGACAATGGCGGCTGCGCCTTCGTCCCGGCGTTCAGCGGCCTCTTCGCCCCGCACTGGCGTCCTGACGCCCGAGGGGTGATCGCCGGCCTCACCGCCTACGTCGGCAAGGGTCATATCGCCCGCGCGGCGCTGGAGGCGGTGGCCTGGCAGACCCGGGAGGTCGTGGACGCCATGGCCGCCGACCGCGGCGAACCGCTCACCGTGCTGAAGGCCGATGGCGGCATGACCGCCAACGACCTGCTCATGGGGATCATCGCCGACGCGCTGGGAACTCCGGTCGTCCGCCCCCAGGTGCTGGAGACCACCTGCCTGGGCGCCGCCTACGCCGCCGGCCTGGCTGTCGGATTCTGGCCCGATCTGGCGAGCCTGAGCGCGCAGTGGCGGGAGGACCGGCGCTGGACGCCGAGCCTCTCGGACGATGCGCGGGCCGTAGGCTACGCCCAGTGGAGAAAGGCGGTCGCCCTGACCCTCGGCTGGGCGTCCTGACCTCGCCGCGCCTTGCCGCTTCGCCGTGCAGAGTCTAAGCGCAGCCCGCGCGGGAGAGGCGGCGATGCATGGATGATCCTGAAGACCTGATCGGCGCCCTCAGCCTCGAGAGGATCGAGGTCAACCTGTTCCGCGGCACGGCGCCGGCGAGCCAGGGTCCGCGGATCTTCGGCGGCCATGTGATTGCCCAGGCCCTGCTCGCCGCCTATGAGACCGTGGACGCACGCATCTGCCATTCCCTGCACTGCTATTTCATCCGCCCCGGCGATCCTTCGATTCCGATCCTCTATGAGGTCGATCGCGCCCGCGACGGACGAACCTTCACCACGAGGCGGGTGACGGCGATCCAGCACGGCCAGCAGATCTTCAATCTCGCCGCCTCGTTCCAGGTCGAGGAGGGCGGTCTCGAGCATCAGGACCCGATGCCGACGGCGCCGGGCCCAGACACCCTTCCGCAGAGCGATCGAACCAGAGACTGGGCGCGACCGATCGAGATGCGACCGGTGGACATGCAGGACTTCGCCAGTCTCCGGCCGGGGCCGCCATTCCAGAACATCTGGATGCGCGCCGTCGCGCCGCTCGGCGAGGATCTGGCGCTCAATCAGGCGGTGATCGCCTATGCTTCGGACATGTCGTTCCTCTCCACCTCGATGCGCCCGCACGGCATGGGCTGGCAGACGGCGGGCCTGCAGACGGCGAGCCTGGACCACGCCATCTGGTTTCATCGCCGCTCGAGTTTCAACGACTGGCACCTCTATGCCCAGAAGAGCCCCTCGGCCTCGGGCGCCCGCGGCTTCAACCTTGGCGAGATCTACAACCTCGACGGGCGCCTGGTCGCCTCGACGGCCCAGGAGGGCCTGATGCGCTATCGCCCGCCCGCGCAGGCCTGAGCGGTCCAGGACAGGTTCGGCGGACCTCCGGTTCCAGATCCCGCCGCCCGAACAGAGAACCATTGTCATCGACGCCGTCGGCGCGAAGGGCGATGGCATGGCGGAAGGTCCGGTGTTCGCGCCCTACACCCTGCCGGGCGAACGGGTTGTCGTGTCGGTGATCGGCCAGCGCGCCGAACTGCAGAGGATCCTCGAACCGAGCCCAGAGCGGGTGGATCCGCCGTGCCCCCACTTCGGGATCTGTGGCGGTTGCGCCCTCCAGCATTGGGCTCCGGCGCCCTATCTGGCGTGGAAGGCCGAGCAGCTCCGCCTCGTCCTGGCGCGGGAGCGCATCGAGACCGACATCCTGCCGGTCGTGGCGATCGCGCCGGGCGCGCGGCGGCGCCTCGCCCTGCATGTCCGCAGGCGCGCCGACGGAACAGTCCTGCTTGGGTTCAAGAGCCGCCGATCGTGGCGCCTGGCGCCGATCGAGACCTGCCTGTTGGCGGCGCCGGCCCTGGTCGGCGTCCTGCCCGCCTTGCGGCTGTTGGCGGCGCCCTTCCTGGAGCACCCGCTGTCCGCGCCGACCTTGCATGTGACCTCGACCTTGACCGGCCTGGAGGTCGACGTCACCGGCGTCGAGCGGCGCAGCGGCGGACTTTCCGCCGACGCCCGGGTGCGCGCCGCGGCGGCGGCGACGCAGGCTGACCTCGCCCGCCTGACCCTGGCCGGCGAGATTCTCTACCAGGACCGCGAACCCCTGGTGCGGTTCGGGTCAGCGACCGTCGGCCTGCCGCCAGGCGCCTTCCTCCAGGCCTCCGAGCAGGCCGAGGAGGCCATTGCGAGGTTCATCCTCCAGGAATCGGCGGGCGCGCGGCGGTTCGCCGATCTTTTCTGCGGGGTCGGGACCTTCACCTTCCGCCTCGCCGCTCAGGCGCCGGTGATCGCCGTGGACCTCTCCTCGCCGGCGCTGGAAGCGTTGCGCGGCGCGATCGGCGGCGCGCCGGGACTGAAGTCGATCACGACCGAGATCCGCGATCTGGACCGGCGGCCGGTCCTCGCGCGCGAGCTCGCCGGCGTCGATGTCGCCGTGTTCGACCCGCCGCGGGCCGGCGCCGCGGCCCAGGCGTCGCAACTGGCCGCCTCGAACGTCTCGCGGGTGCTCGGCGTGTCGTGCAACCCGGCGAGCTTCGCCCGTGACGCGCAGATTCTCGTGCGTGGCGGTTTCACCCTGGAAAGGCTCCTGCCGGTGGACCAGTTCCTCTGGTCGCCCCATATTGAATTGGTGGGTGTGTTTCATCGGAACGGCGCTTGACCAAGGGGCGCGCACGAAGATCGGCATTCGTCGCCGAGGGCCGGGCGCACGCCGCCCGGGCAGCCTTGAAAGCTGCGTGGTGGAGCGCGGCCGGGGCCGCAGTCCGGGCGGTGGCGGGCGCCAGGAGCGCCAGGGCCGCACCCGCGGCCACGCGGCCAGCCGCCGCCCCGCCGGGCTTCGTGCGCCGGGCGTGGCTCGGCGCTTTCGAGAAGGACGCCCGCGACATCGCCAGCGGGCTCTACCCGCCCATGGAGCGGGCGACCAGCCCGCTGCGGGCGTTGCAGAGGGCCGCCGATCTGCTCGCCGACGCCAGGACCGTGGAGCGGCGCCGGGGCCGCAACGGCGCGGCGGAAGCCCGCGACGAGAGCGCTCTTGGCGCGGGCTATCCCGCCTACTATCGGCAGAACTTCCACTTCCAGTCGGGAGGCTGGTTCACCTCGGCCAGCGCGCGCCGCTACGAGGCCCAGGTCGAGACCCTGTTCGCGGGGGCCGCGGGGGCGATGCGCCGTCGCGCCCTTGCCTTGCTGGCCAGCGCCTGGCGCGGCCGTGACCACCGGGGCCTGTCGATCGCCGACGTTGCGTGTGGTTCGGGCGCCTTCCTTCAGGATCTTGCGCGCGCGTTCCCCCGCTCACCCCTGGTCGGCATCGACCTTTCAGGCGCCTATCTCGGCGAAGCCTCCAGGCGATCGGGCGTGGCCGCGCTCGTCCAGGCCAACGCCGAGCGGCTGCCCTTCGGCACCGCCTCGCTGGACGCGGTGACCTGCGTCTACCTGTTTCATGAACTGCCGCCAAAGGTCAGGGAGACTGTCGCCGCGGAGATCTCGCGCGTCCTCAGGCCAGGCGGACTCCTCGCCTTCGGCGACGCCATCCAGGTGGTCGACGAACCGCGGCTCTCCCGGCTGCTCCAGGCCTTCCCAGCCTATTTCCATGAGCCCTATTTCGCGAGCTACGGCGAGACGGATCTCGCCGCCCTGTTCGCGGCCCCCGGTTTGCGGCTTCGCGATCAGGACCACGCCTTCCTCACCAAGGCGATGCTGTTCGAGCGGGTCGCGGCGTAGTTTTGGCGCGCGCTGCTTCAGCCCGCGAAGAGGTCCATCTGGTCGATGGCCCCTGGCGGCCGGGTGAACCGGCTCACGTCGAGGGACGGGAGGGGGCGGTCGAGGCCAAATCTGCGCTTGGCGATGGCGAAGCGGCGGCCGATCATCTCGGCGATCGGACCTTCGCCCTTCATCCGCTTGCCCCATTGGGGATCATAGTCGCGCCCACCGCGCATCTGGCGCACCAGCGACATCACCCGCTGCGCGCGATCGGGTCGATGGTCTTCGAGCCATTGGCGGAAGAGATCCTTGATCTCCAGTGGCAGTCGCAACGCCACATAGCCCGCGCCCACCGCTCCGGCCTCGGCGGCGCTCTCGAGCACCGCCTCGAGTTCATGGTCGTTGAGGCCCGGAATCACCGGCGCGAACATCACGATCGCCGGAACGCCGGCCGCGCTCAGCTCGCGAACCGCGGCGAACCGGCGCTGCGGAGTGGCCGCCCGCGGCTCCATGGCGCGCGCGAGCTTGCGATCGACGGTGGTGATCGACACCGCCGCGCGGGCGAGGCGCTCGGCGCCCATCGGCCCGATGATGTCGAGGTCGCGGGCGATGAGGGCGGACTTGGTGATGATCGAGAAGGGATGGTTCCACCGGCGCAGGACTTCCAGCACCTGCCGGGTCACGCGAAGGCGCCTCTCGATCGGCTGATAGGGATCGGTGTTGCCCCCGATATGGATCACGCCCGCTGCGTACGAGCGCTTGGCGATCTCGCGTTCGAGCAGCCTCGCCGCCTCCGGCTTGAAGAACAGCTTGCTCTCGAAATCCAGGCCCGGGGAGAGGCCCATGTAGGCGTGCGCGGGCCTGGCATAGCAGTAGATGCAGCCGTGTTCGCAACCGCGGTACGGGTTGATCGAGCGGTCGAAGCCTATGTCCGGACTGTCGTTGCGCGTTATGATCACCCGGGCGCGCTCGGCGGTGATGGTGGTGCGCAGCGGCGCCGGCGCCTCGTCGCCCGCGGTCCAGCCGTCGTCGAAAGCCTCATGGGTGACGGACTCGTACCGTCCGTCCGCATTGGCGCCGGCGCCGCGGCCCCGGGGCGATGACGGGGGGAGGGACATCGGCGCAAGACTAGTCTCGTCTCTCGAACAAAACCAGAACATTCGCCGGCGCCGGAAAGCTGCCTGAAAGGGCGTTTAGGCCGGACGAGCCGGACGATCGAGGCGCTCGACCAAGGTGAGCAGGTCGCTCCAGGCCATTTTCTTCGCGCCCGGCTGGCGAAGGAGGAACGCCGGATGCAAGGTCGGCATGGCGGGAATCTCCAGTCCGCCATCCCGACTGCGCCATTCGAACCAGCGGCCGCGCAGCGCGAGAATTCCCTCGGATTGCCGCAACATCGCCTTGGTGGACGCCGCGCCGACCAGGAGCAGCAGTCGCGGCTGCACCAGGGAGATGGCGCGCTCGACGAAGGGCGAGCAGACCTCCTGCTCCGCGGCCGTCGGCGTGCGGTTGCCGGGAGGTCGCCAGAAGACCGAGTTGGTGATGAAGACTCGCCCGGTTAGTCCGGCGGCCGCGAGCATGGCGTCCAGGAGCCGCCCCGCGCGTCCCACGAACGGAGCGCCGCGGAGATCCTCCTCGGCGCCGGGACCCTCGCCGATCACCATCACCTCCGCGTCCGGCGCGCCCCGGGCGAAGACCGCTTGCCTGGCGCCGGCCGTCTTCAGGGCGCAGCCATCGAAGGCGGCGATGGCTGATTCAAGTTCGGTCAGATTCGTCGCCTCGGCCGCGAGACGAATTGGGACCTCGAGGTCGATCACCGCGGAGACCGGGCCGGCGAGGGGGGCCGCGGTCCCTGGCGAGCGACCGGCGCTGCTCGCGGGTCGGCCAACGCCGCGCGATGGCCGTTCGGCGGGACGGATGGTGCGGTCCACCGGCGTCGCGGCCAAGGCGGCGTCGACGCCGGCTTCCGCCCAGAACGAAAGCAGGCTCTCCAGGGCGCGCCGATCGCTCATCGTGGTCTGCATACACCCTCCGCCCTCGGTGGCGACGAGGAGCTTTTGCTTGACCGCCATGACGTGCGCTTTGATTAGAATGGGCGAGACGCTGAACGCCAGGGGGCTTCGAAGACCATGAGCGAAGACGTCGAACGCGAGGCGATGGACTACGATGTGGTGATCGTCGGCGCCGGACCGGCGGGGCTCAGCGCCGCCATCCGTTTGAAGCAACTCGCCCAGATGGAGGGCCGCGAGGTCAGCGTCGCGGTCATCGAAAAAGGTTCGGAGGTGGGCGCCCACATCCTCTCCGGCGCCGTGATCGATCCCAAGGCCCTCGCCGAACTCTTCCCGGACTGGCGGCAAAGAGGCGCGCCGCTCGAAACCGCGGTGACGAAAGACCGGTACCTGGCCCTAGGCCCTCAGGGCGACATCGACATTCCGATGTTCCCGATGCCGAGGTACATGCACAACCGCGGAAACTATATTGCTTCGCTGGCTAATCTTTGTCGCTGGCTCGCCGGTCAGGCCGAGAGCCTGGGAGTCGAAATCTACCCGGGCATGGCCGCTTCGGATGTGGTCTTCGCCCCGGACGGGGCCCTCGCCGGGGTCGTCGCCGGCGTCTTCGGCGTCGGGCGCGACGGCGAACGCAAGGCGGACTACCAGAGCGGCGTCGAGCTGCGAGGCAAGTATGTGTTCATCGCCGAGGGCGCCCGGGGATCGCTGGCCAAGAAGCTCCAGGCCCGATTTGGTCTATGCGAGGGCAAGGAGCCCCAGAAATACGGCATCGGGCTCAAGGAGATCTGGCAGGTGCCGGAGGATGTCTTCGTCCCTGGCTTCGTGCAGCACACCGTGGGTTGGCCGCTCGCCGGCCGGACCGGCGGCGGCAGTTTCATGTATCACTTCGGCGAGCGCTACGTGGCCATCGGCTTCGTGGTCCATCTCAACTACGCGAACCCCTGGATATCGCCCTTCGACGAGTTCCAGCGTCTCAAGCATCATCCCTCGATCGCGCGTTTCCTCGAAGGGGGCCAGCGGATCGCGTACGGAGCGCGGGCGATCACCGAGGGGGGCTTCCAATCGGTTCCGAAACTGGCTTTTCCCGGCGGCGTCCTCATCGGCTGTTCGGCCGGCTTCGTGAACGTGCCCCGGCTCAAGGGCAGCCACAACGCCATGAAGACCGGAATGATGGCGGCGGACGCGGCTTTCGCCGCTCTTGGCGCGGGCAGGGCCGGCGACGAACTTTCCGAATACCAGAAGGCCTACGACGCTTCCTGGGTCCGTCGCGAACTCTTCCTGGTCCGCAACGCCAAGCCGTTGCTCTCGAAGTTCGGCCCTTACCTCGGCGGCTTCCTCGGCGTCTTCGACATGATGACCACCAATCTCACTGGGGGCTTCTCCCTGTTCGGGACGATGCGGCACGGCAAGACCGACGCAGCCGCCACCGGACTGGCGAAGGATTTCAAACCGATCGTCTATCCCAAGGCCGACGGAGTGCTCAGTTTCGACAAGCTCTCCAGCGTCTTCCTCTCCTCCACCAACCACCAGGAAGACCAGCCGGCGCATCTCAGATTGAAGGATCCTTCCCTGCCCATCGCGGTGAATCTCCCGCGCTACGGGGAGCCGGCCCGGCTCTATTGTCCAGCCGGAGTCTACGAAGTCCTCTACGACGAGGAGGGCCGAAATCCTCGGTTCCAGATCAACGCCCAGAACTGCGTCCACTGCAAGACCTGCGACATCAAGGATCCGTTGCAGAACATCGAATGGACGACGCCGGAGGGCGGCGGCGGTCCCAACTATCCCAATATGTGAGTCGCCCCGCGGGAATCCGCCTATGTTCGTCGCAGGGACGAGGCGGGCGCACCAGAACCCGCGTCCTTGCGGACGCCACATTTGCGGATCAAGGATTGGCGCAATGTCCAGGATTAACGGCCTCGCCGCAACGTTCCTGCCTCTTGCGCTCCTGGCTTGCGCGACCCCGGCCGCCAGAACGGCCGGCCCGTCCGCCACCGCCGATGACGATCAGAGCGGACAGTCTCCCTATGGACTGTTCCTCGCAGGCGAGGCGGCCATCAACGGTGGCCACAGCGATACGGCCGCGCATTATTTCAGCCGCGCCGCCGCGGCCGATGGCGACGCCCCGGTAGTGCGGGCACAGGCGTTCACCGCCGCGCTTCTCGCCGGAGACGTCGAGAAGGCGGCGAATCTCGCGCCCCAGGGCGGCGACGTGGATGCTTCGGTGCGCCGATTGGGCGGCCTCACCCGCGGCGTTGAAGCCCTTGCCGAGGGCCACGCCAAAGACGCGCGGGCAATTCTGACTGGCCCGACGGTCGGGGCCCCGCACAACGGAGCGGCGGCCCTGCTCGCGCCTTTCGCGGCCGCGGCGGCCGGCGACTCCGAAGCTTCGATCGCCCACCCGGTGATTCCCGGTGAGCCCCTGGCGCAATTCTTCGCGAACCTCGATCAGGGACGCCTCTACGAGCGCGCCGGCCGTTTCGACGAGGCGGAGACGGCGTTTCGCTCCCTGATCGGCGCCGGAGACGCGGGAGGCATTCCCAGCCTCGACCTCGGCGAAATGTTCGAGCGCCGCGGCCGCGAGGCCGACGCCCTGGCCACCTACAACCAGGCGCTTGCCCGGACGCCCGATGACGGCGCCCTGAAGCTCGCCCGGGACCGGGCGGGCGCCCACGGCAAGGCGCCGCCGGCGCCGACGCTGCGGCAGGACGCCGCCGAGGCCCTCATCGCCGAGGCGACGGTGCTCATCATGCAGAAACAGGAGGAAGGAGCGCTCGGCTATCTGCGCCTCGCGCTGCGGCTGGATCCGGACAGGGGCGAAGCCTGGACGATGGTCGGAGATATCCTTTCCTCGGTGGGCGACACCCAGGGCGCCCGCGCCGCCTACCGCGCCCCGAGGTTCGGCTCGGACCAATTCGTGGAGGCCAGGGATAAGCTCGCATGGAGCTATCAGGCCGCACAGGATCGGCAGACCGCGCTGAAGCTGGCCCGCGACACGGTCGCCCAAGTCCCGGCGAGCCGTGAAGCCGCTGTCAATCTCGCCGATCTGCTTCGCGCCGACCAGCAATACGCCGACTCCATCGCGGTCCTGGATCGCCTCATCGACGCCAAGGGGGAGGGCCAGGATTGGCGGCTGCTGTATATGCGAGCGGTTTCGCTGCAAGAGAGCGGTCGCTGGTCCGACGCGGAGCGGGATCTGGCGGCTGCGCTGAAGCTGAGGCCAGAGGAACCCGAGCTCCTGAATTTCCTGGGATATTCGTGGATCGATCGCGGGGTGAGGCTGCGCGAGGCCCTGGCCATGGTGCAGCGGGCGGTGGACCAGAACCCGCAGTCTGGGGCCATGCTGGATTCCCTTGGCTGGGGTTATTACCGCCTGGGCGATTACAAGAAGGCGGTGGAAAAGCTCGAGACCGCGGTGGTGCTCGACGCCGCCGACCCCGATGTCAACAACCACCTGGGTGACGCCTACTGGCGCGTGGGACGCAGGAACGAAGCGCAGTTCCAATGGAATCGGGTTCTGACCCTGGACCCCCCCGCGAAGCTCCGGACCGAGGTCGAGGCCAAGCTCAAGTCTGGCCCGGACGCCGCCGTGGCGCCCGCGGTCGTCGCCGGCGCCTAGAAGAGCCTCGCTCCCGCGCGGATGAAGCTCGAAGCCTTCGCACCGGCCAAGGTGAATTTGTTTCTCCACGTCGGACCGGCGGGAGAGGACGGCTACCACCCCATCTGCAGCCTGATGACCTTCGCCGACCTCGGCGACCGCCTCGCGCTCAGTCCCACTCGAATGTTCGATTTCCGCGTCGAGGGTGAATTCGCCCAAGGACTCTCCTCGGAAGGCGACAACCTTGTGGTGCGCGCACGGGCCGCGGTCCTCGCCGCCGCCGGCGGAAGCCATGGCCCATTCCGCCTTACGCTCACCAAGGCCCTTCCCCTGGCCGCCGGGCTGGGCGGCGGGTCGAGCGATGCGGCGGCCACGCTTTCGTTGATCAATCGGGGCCTGAACCTTGGGCTGACCGACATCGCTCTTGCCCGGATCGCCGAGGGCCTCGGGTCCGATGTCCCCGCCTGCCTTTGGCGCCGACCGGTGATCGCCGAGGGGCGCGGCGGCCGGCTGCGCCGGGCGCCGCACATGCCGGTCCTGGATGCGGTGCTCGTCAGCCCGCGCATCGGCTCGTGCACGGCCGAGGTCTATCGCGCCTTCGACGGTCTTGGTCCCACGGCGCCGCTGGATCCGCCGCGGCTTCCACAGCGATTCACGACCGCCCTGGAGCTGGCGAGGTTTCTCCTCTCCTGTCGCAACGATCTGGAAAGGCCCGCGATCGCGAGGACACCCGGGATCGCCGATGTTCTGGACTGTGTCCGCCACCAAGCCGAAAGCCTGATCACCAGGCTCTCGGGCTCGGGCGACACTTGTTTTGCCCTGTGTCTGGACGCCGCGGCCGCGATACGCCTTGCGGCCCGGCTCGCCCACCTGCAGCCGGGCTGGTGGGTCAGGTCCTGCCGCCTGGGCGCCGGCAGCCCCTGAAGAATGCCGAGGGCTCCGTTCGGACCGGGGCGGGCCCCGATCGCCTTCTTCAGGCCTGGACGACCTCGCCGTGGAGATTGATGTCCAGACCCTCGACCTCCACCTCTTCGCTGACGCGCAGGCCAATCGTGTACTTGATCGCCACCAGGATGAGGAAGGTCACGACTCCGCAGTAGACGAAGGTCGCGGCGATGTCCTCCAACTGCAGGATCATCTGGTGGGCGTTGCCGTCCAGGAACCAGCCCCCCTTGGGCGCGCCGCTGGGATTGATCAGCTTACTGGCGAACATGCCGGTCATGAGCGCCCCAAGAGCTCCGCCCACGCCGTGCACCCCCCAGCAATCGAGCGCGTCGTCGTAGCCGAAAAGCTTCTTCACATGCACCGCGGCGATGTAGCAGACGGCTCCCGCCGCGAGACCGATGATGAGGGCGCCGGTCGGGTTCACGAAACCCGATGCCGGGGTGATGGCCACCAGTCCGGCCACTGCACCGGAGACCATGCCGAGCACCGAGGGCTTCTTGGCGATGAGCCACTCGGCCGCCATCCAGCTGAGCGCCGCGGCGGCGGTGGCGATCTGTGTCGCCGCCATCGCCATGCCGGCGTTGACATTCGAAGTGACGGCCGAGCCGGCGTTGAAGCCGAACCAGCCTACCCACAGAAGGGAGGCGCCGATCACGCTATAGGCGAGATTGTGCGGCGCCATGTTCTCGCTGCCCAGGCCCTTGCGCCTGCCGAGCATCAGCGCGGTGACCAGACCGGCGGTGCCGGCGTTCAGATGCACCACCGTCCCTCCCGCGTAGTCGAGCGCGCCGGCCGCGCCGAGCCACCCGCCGCCCCACACCCAGTGGGCGATCGGGCAGTAGACGAGCAGAAGCCAGGCGGCCATGAACATCAGGAAGGCCGAATATTTCATGCGGTCAGCGAGTGCGCCGGCGATGAGGGCCGGCGTGATGATGGCGAAGGTCATCTGGAACATCATGTAGACCGACTCCGGGATCGTCGGAGCCAGGGTGCTGGTCGTGTTCAGTCCCATCGGCGCGAGCATGATGTACTTGAAATCGCCGATAAATTTACCAGAACCAGTGAAGGCCTCGGAATAGCCGATGACCATCCAAAGCACGGTGATGACACAAGTGGCCCCGAAGCTCTGCGCCAGAGTGGCCAGGATATTCTTCTTGCGGACCATCCCGGCGTAGAAGAGCGCCAGGCCAGGTATCGTCATCATCAGGACCAGCACCGAGGAGGTCAGCATCCAAGCGGTGTCCCCGGTATCGATCTTGGGCGTCGCGGAAGTCGCGGCCGGCGGCGTCGTTGCCGGGGGAGTCGCAGCCGCCGGCGCCGCTGCCGCCGGGGCTGGCGCCTGAGACGTGGGCGCGGCGATGTTCTGGGCGCTGGTCGCTGCTGGCGCACCCGCAAAGACCACGGCCAGGAAGAAGGCGAGCAAGCCCTGCAATCTGGATGATTTCACCTCACCAACCCCCGTTTCGTGTCCTGATGATTGCGTTCAAAGGGCCGCGGAGCCCGTCTCCCCGGTGCGGATGCGGATCGCGGTCTCGACATCGAGCACGAAGATTTTTCCGTCTCCGATCTTGCCCGTCGCGGCGGCCTTCTGAATCGCCTCGACCGCCGCCGGGACCAATGAGTCGTCGACGACCGACTCCAGCCGGACCTTGGGCACGAAGTTCACTTCGTATTCGGCGCCCCGGTAGATCTCGGTCTGACCCTTCTGTCGGCCGTAGCCCTTGGCCTCGGTCACCGTGAGCCCCTCCACTCCGGCGCTGGTCAGGGCTTCGCGGACGTCGTCGAGCTTGAAGGGCTTGACGATCGCGATGATCAGTTTCATTCGCCACGCTCCGCCCGGGGCCGTGACGCCCCTTGTCATGAGTGAGGTCTGCATCGCGGCGCTCGCGGCGACGCGCCGACGGCGCCGGCAGGCGACCATCGGTCCAAGCGCCGGCGGCCCCTACCGCCCAGAGCAGAGTTGTTCGAAAAACGCTGAAGGCGCCCGAGCGATGCGCAGGCGAGGTTCACGGCGCCCAATCTTCAGGCGCCCAAGGATGCCAAACGGCGCCACGGTCGCCGATCACGAACCCGTGAACAGAAGCAACCACACCTGGGTCCGCGCGTAATCCTGAGCGGTCGCACATCGACCAAAAATGGGAATTACATCATGGCTTCCTTCCGTATTCTGGGCGCAGTCGCCGCCGCGGCGCTGTTGGCCGCGCCCGTCATGGCGATCGCCGGTCCCGACGATTCCATGAGTCTCCAAAACATGCCGGCCGCCGGCCAACCGACCGGCGCGATGAACGATCCATCCATGGCCCCATCAGCGGGCCGAGACGCCACCGACACCAGCGGCACCGTCGTCTCCGGGTCGCAAATCTCGCCCTACCAAGCCGGGGCGCTCCAGAACGGAGACAACCGGACCGTGACGAACGGCCCGGTGCCGGACACCGCGGCCAACCGGGCCATGTATGGCGCCCCGATGTCCAACGCCGGCAAGAGGACAGCGCCCGCAGGCAATTGAACCTGAGCCGCGCCTGTGTTTTAGGCGTGGCGGGAGGGGGCGAAACGCGCTGGTCAGCCGGGTCGTTTCTTCGGCCAGCGTTCCGACCGGCCCTTTTTGTGGGTCGGCGGCGCGCCGCGGTGAATCTCGGGCTCGTCATTTGTGAGGGAACCATGCGTCTGGTGAATTTGCTGCCCGCCGCGACCGCGGCGATTCTGCTTGCCGCGCCCGCGTGCAGCTTGGCGCAGGCCACTGCAGCGGCGCCGCCGGCGCCCCAGGCGCCGGCTGTTCCCGCGTCACCCAACCTCACCGCGAATGGCGACATCGTCTCCACCCTTCGAGGATCGGGCCATTTTGCGATCCTGTTGAAGGGATTGGACGGCGCCAATCTCAGCGCGACCTTGCAATCGACGCCCAACCTGACCCTGTTCGCGCCCACCGACGAGGCTTTCCGCGCGCTGCCGGCGGCCCAGCTGGCGGCGTTGCTGACGCCCGCGAATGCGCCGATTCTTCAGAAGATTCTCACCTATCACCTGGTCCATCTCAGTCTTGAATCCAGCAAGATCAAAGGCGCCAAGGGACAGGTCCAGTCCGTGGAGCAGGGCCAACTTCAGCTGGACGGAAGCGGCGCCGTGCTCAAGATCAACAACGCCGACATCATCCAGGCGGACGTGCGCGCCACCAACGGAATCATCCAGGTCATCGATCGGGTCCTTATTCCCTCGGACGTTCAACTACCGGTGGTGTCGGCGGCGACGCAGGGTGCGACCGCCGGCGGCTAGGCCGTTTGAGTTGATGCGCCCTGCGGCGAGCCCTATAGGTTCGCACGGGGCTCTTCGAGGCGCCGCGGTTTTTGAGCGCTGGCGGGTTGAACCGCAAACGGAATGACCCCAACCGCTCCCTTGTCCTTCCAGGACCTCATCCTTCGGTTGCACGAGTTCTGGCGAGGTCAGGGCTGTGTGATCCTGCAGCCATATGACGTGGAAGTCGGCGCCGGCACGCTTCACCCGTTCACGGTCTTTCGGGCCCTGGGTCCCAAGCCGTGGCGAGTCGCCTATGTCGAGCCCTGCAGGCGGCCCTCCGACGGACGGTTTGGCGACAATCCCAATCGGCTGAGGCAGTTCCACCAGTATCAGGTGCTCCTGAAACCCGATCCGGCGGACATGCAGGATCTCTATCTGGCTTCGCTCGCAGCCGTCGGCATCGACTTCCGGCTCCACGATATCCGCTTCGTGGAGGACGATTGGGAGAATCCAACGGTGGGCGCGTCGGGCCTCGGATGGGAAGTTTGGTGCGATGGCATGGAGATCACGCAGTACACCTATTTCCAGCAGGTCGGCGGCCTCGCCGTGTTCCCGGTCTCGGGTGAACTGACCTACGGGCTCGAGCGGTTGGCGCTCTATGTCCAGGGTGTCGACAACATCTTCGATCTCGCCTTCAACGCGCCCCAGAGTCCGGACTTCAAGACCTATGGCGAAGTGTTTCTGGAAAACGAGCGGCAGTTCTCGTCGTTCGAGCAGGAAGTCGCCGATGTCGCAATTCTCGAGCGCCAGTTCGAGGACATGGAGAGCGAAGCACGCCGACTGCTGGCGCAGCGGGGCCGACAGGGGCAACCGCTCGTCCTGCCGGCCTATGACCATGTCCTCAAGGCGTCGCACCTGTTCAACCTGATGGACGCGCGGGGCGCAATCGCGGTGGCTGAACGGCAAAGCTACATCGCCCGGGTCCGCGAGCTGTGCAAATCGTGCGCGCAGGCGTGGTTGGCCGCCGAACTCGGCGGTTGATGCGCCATGCCTCAGTTTCTACTCGAACTCTTCTCCGAGGAGATTCCGGCGCGGATGCAGACCGGCGCCGCGCGCGATCTGGAGCGGATGGCCCGCGAGAATCTCAACGAGGCTGAACTCGCGTTCGATTCACTTCTCGCCTTCGCTGGTCCGCGCCGTCTCGTCCTTGTGGTGGATGGCCTGCCAGAAATCCAACCTTCGAGGACGGTCGAGCGGAAGGGTCCTCGGCTAGGCGCGCCCGCGGCGGCGCTCGGGGGCTTCCTACGCTCGGCCGGAGCGACTCGGGAGGCGTTGATCGAACGGGACGGCGCCTATTTCCTCCGCATCCAGAAGGGTGGGCGTCCCACCGCAGAAGTCCTCGCCTCGACGGTGGCGGCGATCGTCGCGGCATTCCCCTGGCCGAAATCCATGACCTGGGCCGATGGCGCAACGCGCTGGATCCGGCCTCTGCGCCGCATTCTCTGTGTCTTCGACCACGAGGTTGTGCCCCTGTCGGTGGGGGAACTCGTCAGCGCCGACCTTGCTGAGGGTCACCGTTCGATGAGCGAGCGCCGGCTGTTCCGCGCCCGGGGTTTCGATGAATACGGCGAGGCTCTGGCGGGCCATTTCGTCGTTCTCGCAGTCGAAGAACGCAAGCGCCGCATCCTGGAGGGGGCGCTTGCCCTCTGCGCCCAACGCGGCCTGGACCTCGTCGAGGATGCCGGTCTTCTCGAGGAAGTGGCCGGCATGGCCGAGTGGCCGGTCCCCCTGCTTGGCGATATGGACAGCGGGTTCCTCGACCTTCCCGCCGAAGTGATCCGCACCAGCATGCGCGTCCACCAGCGCTACTTCGCAGTCACCCGGCAGGGCGTCCTTGCGCCCCACTTCGTCACCGTGGCCAATATCGAGGCAAGCGATGGCGGCGCGCTCATCGCCGCGGGGTCGGCCCGGGTCCTGGCGGCGCGCCTCCAGGATGCGCGCTTTTTTTGGGACGAAGATCGCAAGATGTCGCTCGAGAGCCGTCTCGAGAAGCTCCAGGGCGTGATCTTCCATGCGAAACTGGGGACGATGTACGAACGCGCCCTGCGCTTGGAAGCCGCCGCGCGCGCGATAGCGCCCGTGGTCGGAGCGGATCCCGACCTCGCCGCCCTTGCCGGCCGACTCTCAAAGTCCGACCTCGTCTCGGCGATGGTCGCGGAATTTCCCGAACTTCAGGGCGTCATGGGGGGGCACTATGCCCGAGCCGAAGCTCTGCCTGCCGAAGTCGCCCTGGCCATCGCCGAACACTACAGGCCCCAAGGACCTGGGGACGCGGCCCCCACAGCGCCGGTCTCCATCGCGGTCGCCCTGGCGGACAAGATCGGCAACATCGTCGGCTTCTTCTCCGTTGGCGAAAAGCCCACCGGATCGAAGGATCCCTTCGCTTTGCGGCGTGCTGCCCTGGGCGTGATCCGCATCCTGATGGAGAACGAGATCCGAGCGCCGATGCGAGAAATCCTCGCCATTTGCGGCGCCGATCTCGCGGCGCAGGACGTGCTCCTCGGCTTCTTCGCTGATCGGCTGAGTGTCGTGCTTCGCGAACGCGGCCTTAGGCATGATCTGGTCGATGCCGTGTTCGCGCTGCGGGACGACGACCTGGTCCGGGTGGTTCGCCGGGTCGTTGCGCTGGAGGAATTCCTCCGCACCGATGCCGGGGCCAACCTCCTGGCCGGCTACCGACGCGCCGGCAACATCCTTTCCGCCGAGGCGAAGAACGGGCCCTTGCCGGAAGGTCCACATCGCGGGGCGGCCAGCGCGGCGGAAGAGGAGGCCCTGAGGTCCGCCCTGGCCAAGACCAGTCGGAAAGTCGCATCTCTCACAGCGGCGGAGGACTTCACAGGGGCCATGGACGAACTCGCCGCGCTACGTTCGCCGGTCGACGCCTTTTTCGACAAGGTGCTTGTGAATTCCGAGGATCCGCGGGAGCGGGACGACCGCCTCAGATTGCTGGCGCAGGTCCGCTCGGCGATGGGAACCGTGGCTGATTTCTCGCGCGTTTCGGGGTAGGAGGTAGGGATGTCCGCCGATTCACCCGCAACAACGCGGTGGGTCTATGCCTTCGGCGAGGGCAGGGCCGATGGCGACGCCGGAATGAAGACTCTGCTCGGCGGCAAGGGGGCGAACCTCGCCGAGATGTCCAACCTGGGTTTGCCGGTTCCGCCCGGCTTCACCATCACCACAGAGGCGTGCAACGCATACTTCGCCAGCGCGAGATCCTACCCGTCTGGACTGGCGAGCGAAGTCGACGCCGGACTTGCGCGCGTGGAAAGCCTTACCGGCCGGCGCCTCGGCGATCCCGCCGATCCGCTGCTGGTTTCGGTTCGCTCGGGCGCGCGAGCCTCCATGCCGGGGATGATGGATACGGTCTTGAACCTCGGTCTCAACGACGCCACCGTCGAGGGTTTGGCGCGCCAGGCGGGCGACCGCCGTTTCGCCTTCGACTGCTACCGTCGCTTCATCCAGATGTATTCCAACGTGGTGCTGGGTCTCGATCACCACATGTTCGAAGAGATCCTGGACGACCGTAGGGACGCCCTTGGAGTCACTGTCGACACGGCGTTTGGCGCGGAGGATTGGCAAGAGGTCGTCGAAGACTACAAGGCGGCCGTCCGCCGGGAATTGGCCGAAGCCTTCCCCCAGGATCCGCCCGCCCAGTTGCGGGGCGCCATAAGCGCGGTCTTCGCCAGCTGGATGAACGACCGCGCGAAATTCTACCGTCGGCTGCACGACATCCCTGAAGCATGGGGCACCGCGGTCAACGTCCAGGCGATGGTGTTCGGCAATATGGGTCCCACGAGCGCGACCGGCGTCGCCTTCACTCGTAATCCCTCCACGGGCGAGCACCGTCTCTATGGAGAGTTCCTGATCAACGCCCAGGGCGAGGACGTGGTCGCGGGAATCCGCACGCCTCAGACCCTGACGCTCGCCGCGCGCGAGGAAGTGGGTGAAAAATCGCCGTCGATGGAGGAGGCGATGCCCGAGGTGTTCGCGAGGTTCACCGAGGCCGTCGCGACGCTCGAGCGGCGCTTCCTCGACATGCAGGACATAGAATTCACGATCGAGCGAGGCCGACTCTATCTGTTGCAGACCCGCAACGGCAAGCGCACCGCCAAGGCGGCCCTGAAGATCGCCGTGGACCTCGCCGGCGAGGGGCTCATCTCCAGGGAGGAGGCCATTCGTCGGGTCGACCCCGCCTCCCTCGATCAACTCCTGCATCCAACGATCGACCCCGCGGCCGAGCGGCGAGTCATCGCGACCGGCTTGCCCGCCTCGCCCGGAGCGGCCACGGGCAAGATAGTGTTCACCGCCGAGGCAGCTGAGCGCGAGGCCGCTCTTGGACCGGTCATCCTCGTTCGCGAGGAGACATCGCCTGAGGACATTCGTGGCATGGATGCGGCGCGCGGAGTGGTCACCGCCCGCGGAGGGATGACCAGCCACGCCGCGGTCGTCGCCCGCGGCATGGGCCGGCCTTGCGTCTGCGGCGCCGGCGAGCTCCACGTCGACGCGAAGGCTCAGGAGATGTCCGCTCGCGGAGTCATCCTTCGGGCCGGGGACGTGATCACCATCGACGGGTCGGCCGGTGAAATACTGGCCGGGGCGGTGAAAATGGTCGAGCCGGAACTCTCCGGCGACTTCGCCGCCCTCATGAGCTGGGCCGATGGAGTGCGGCGGTTGCAGGTCAGGGCGAATGCGGAGACCGTCCTCGACGCGACCACGGCGCGACAGTTCGGCGCCGAAGGAATCGGCCTTGTCCGCACAGAACACATGTTCTTCGAGGAAGGGCGCATCGCCAGCGTCCGCGAGATGATCCTTGCGGACGACGAAGCGGGACGCCGTGCGGCCCTGGCCAAACTCCTGCCCATGCAGAGAGGTGACTTCGTCCGCCTGCTGAATATCTTCGATGGGATGCCGGTGACCTTCCGTTTGCTGGACCCGCCCCTCCACGAGTTCCTGCCCGTCTCCGAGAAAGAGATCGCCGAGGTCGCGGCGGCCACGGGCCTGGATCCCGCGAAGCTGGTCCGGCGAGCGGCCGAGCTTCGCGAGACAAATCCCATGCTCGGCCATCGTGGCTGCCGGCTCGGCGTCGCCTATCCGGAGATCTACGAGATGCAGGTGCGGGCGATCATCGAGGCGGCCTGCGAGGTTGCCGCGTCGGGGTCGGCGCCTCCCTGTCCCGAGATCATGCACCCCCTGGTGGCGAACGGCCAGGAAATGGATTTCCTGCGGGCCCTGACCGACAGGGTGGCGCGCGAGGTCATGAACGAACAAGGCAGGCGGGTGGACTACCGCGTTGGCACCATGATCGAGCTTCCCCGCGCGGCGCTGCGCGCCGCCGATCTCGCGCGAGGCGCGGAATTTTTTTCATTCGGCACCAACGATCTCACCCAGACGACATTCGGCATCAGCCGGGACGACGCGGGCCGGTTCCTTTCCGCCTATCTCGACAAGGGCATCTTCGAGAAAGACCCTTTCGTGACGATCGACGTCGAGGGCGTCGGGGCTCTCATCGCCATGGCCGCCAGCCAGGGTCGCGCCCAACGGCCCGATATGAAACTTGGAATCTGCGGCGAACACGGTGGCGACCCCGCCTCGATCGCGTTTTGCGAGGAAGTGGGTCTCGACTACGTGAGCTGTTCGGCCTACCGGGTCCCGATCGCCAAGCTCGCGGCCGCCCAGGCCGCTCTGGCCAAAAAGGGTTAGCGGAAAGTGTCGGATTCACCTCTGGAAGAGCTCGAGGCTCACGAACACGCCGAGCACGCGGAGCACGCAGCCCACGCCCACGATCCGCTGATTTCCCAAGTCACCTTCACCATAGCCGTGCTCGCTGTCGTGGCGGCGGTGGCCGCAAGCCTAGAAACGACGGAGGGCGACAAGGCCATCGTCACCAAGAACGACGCCGTGCTTGCGCAGAACAAGGCAACCGACACCTGGAATCTCTATGAGGCCAAGAGCCTCAAGAAAAACCTCTATGAGATCGCCGCCGATCAACCGGGGCCGAGAGCCGCGGCCTACGCCAAGGTCGCCGCGAAGAATTCCTCGGAACAATCGAAGGTCATGGCCGACGCAAAGGCGTTCGAGGCGACCCGGGACCGCCTGGGCAAGGAGGCCGAGGTGCACGAACTGCGCCACGGATGGCTGACCATCGCTTCGACACTTCTCCATATGGCTATCGCCATCGCCACCTTGGCGATCATCCTGCATCGGCGCTGGCCGTGGTTTACCTCGCTGGCGCTCACCGCCGCCGGCTGCGTGATCGCCGCCTTCGCCTATCTCTCCTCTTCATTGGCCATGTAGCTCCGCCGCCCGCTCGGCGAGCTAGTCCCGGGCGACGGGCAGGGAGAGGCCGGACGCCGGGCTGGCGGTCAACAGTTCGCGCCGGAAGCGGAACAGTTCCGCCGGCCTTCCCCCGGTCTCGGCGTCCATCCGACCAACGCCCGCCACCAATCCCGTGCGCTCGACCACTCTGCGGAAATTCTGTTTGTGCAGGGCGACACCCGCGATGGCTTCCACAGTGCGCTGGAGAGCAGAGAGCGTGAAGCTTTCACCCATCAGCTCGAAGACGACCGGCCTGTATTTCAGCTTGCCACGAAGCCGACCCAGTCCCGTCGCGAGAATCCGCCGATGGTCCGAAATCATCGGCTCCCCCAGAGCCGGGACCACGGCGCGGGGTTCCGCGGCGGCGAGGCCGCGTGCACGGTCACGGTCACGAGCCGCCTCGGGCGCCAGGCCCGCCTCGTAAAGCAGCTCGTAGCGGTCCAGCACGCGTTCCTCGTTCCAAGGCGCGCCATCGAGGGCGAAGAGCAGACGAACGCGACTGAGCAGCGCCGGCGAGCCCGCCGCCCACCCCTCCAATGCCGGTTTGATCGCCTGGTCGATGATCTCGGGCCGCCCTTCCCGCCAGTCTTCCCAGGGAAAGAACCGCGACCACGAGGACCAGGCGGTGTCCGGCGCGTGGGTGTCCACCGCCGAGGGGGCGAGGGCGAGGTAACCCACCGAAATCACCCGCGCGGCCCCCGCGCCGACATCGGCCAGCGGCGCATCCCTCCCCTTGTCGCCGAACGTGTAGAGCTGTTCCACGAAGCCGAGCTCGAATCGCGTCTGAAGCGTGACGAACTCGCGCAGCGCCAGTTCGAAGGTGCGGTGGCCCGCCGGGTCAAACGGGCCGAAGGGCAGGCCCTCGAGGGTGGAGGTCCGTTCGGTCATGGTGTCGTGGGGCCTGACCGTGAGCACGGAGCCCTTGCCCTCTCGCATCGCCATCACGACCGCCGACAGCCCAATGACGACCGCCGTGGTCATCGGTGCGGCTGCGCCGCGAAGCGCCGCTTCCTCGCGGTCATTCGCTGACAAACGCCGTGTCGCCTCGGGTGTACCCTGCCGCCTCCAGGAGCAGCTGACAGCGAAGAAGATAGCGCTCCTGTGCTTGCGCCGCGGGCGCCGGCTCGATGGTTATCGCCACGCCCCGCGGCGGGCGGCCGAAGAACTCCAGGGCTTCCTTGACGGTAAATCCGGCGAGTTGAACCGCCTCGAAGTAGGCGCTGGCCCGGTCCGCGCTCTTGATCAAGCCCGCCACCTCCGAGGGGATCCTCGCTGGCAGGCCAAAACGCAAATGGATCGCTGCCTCGAGCCGCGCTTCGAAGGCGCGGTAGTCGAGGCCGAGCGCGGCCTTGAAGGGAGAGATCATATCCCCGATGACGTACTCGGGCGCATCGTGCAGAAGCGCTGCCAGCCGCCATCGGGCGTCGAGTCCCGGCCGGACAAGGGCCGCGATCTGTTCGACGACCACCGAGTGTTGCGCGACCGAGAACGGATGATCGCCAACCGTCTGGCCGTTCCAACGGGCGACCCGGGCAAGGCCGTGGGCGATGTCCGCGATTTCGATATCCATCGGCGAGGGATCGAGCAGGTCGAGTCGGCGGCCGGACAGCATCCTCTGCCAGGCCCGCGGCTCGGCGAGTTCCTTGTGTCCCGCACGCGGCTCTTTGGGCATCGAACCGTCCTTCGCCGAGGTCTGGCAAATGACCCATCGCTTGACAAAGATCAATCGGCGGGACCCCTGTTCGCCCCTTGGGGGAAACCCTTGCGGGAGATCGTCGCGGTCGTGGACTGGGCGCGCATCATGGCTCCGGTGTCGGGCGGGGAGGGCGATCGTCGGATTGTCGCCGCCGCGATGGCGGTCGCCGAGCCGTTTGGGGCCGAACTCTTCTGCGTGCATGCTCCGGCGGACATCGCGGACCTCATTCCATGGATGGGCGATGGCTTCATGGGCGGAATTCAAGCTACCGCCGTGGAGAGCATTCGCCAGGCCTCGAGCGAGGGAGAGAGGGCCGCGCGGGCGGTCCTCGAGGCATGTCCTTATGACCGCAAGAGCTTCGTTTCCCTCAAATCGCCGGTGTGGGCGGCGCTGGCGATGCACGGCCGCGTTTCTGATGTTCTGCTGTTCGACGACGCGTCCGCCCGGGGCAAGGGTCCCTTGGCCGAGGCCTTTCAGCAGATCGTCGCCGACGAACAGCGGCCAACGGTGGTCGCCAGAGAAGGCCTGAGGGTCGGCGGCGTTGTGGCCGTCGCCTGGGACGGTGGGAAGGAGGCGAGCCGTGCGGCGAGGACCGCCCTGCCGCTTCTTCAGAAAGCCTCAAAGGTGGTCATACTGACCGCGCCGGGCGCATCGCCGCGAAAGTGCGATCCTGCCCTCCTCCAGACGTTTCTCGCCGTGCGCGGGGTCGAGAGCGAGGTCCAAGCCCTTCAGGTGTCCGGCGATGCAGCCCCTGCGTTGGTCAAAGCCGCCAAGGCGGCCTCGGCGGAGGTCCTGGTGGTGGGTGCATTTGGCCACCCGCGTCTGCAGGAGTTCATATTCGGGGGGGCGACGCGGACTTTTTTGAACGCTGACGGCCCTTCGTTGTTTCTATCTCACTGACCCTTTGTCGCCGTTGGAGCTTACATGTCCCTCTCGCGCATTGTCATGCGGCTCGCCCGCAACCCTGGAACAGAATTCGCCAACGGCGACGATCACCGGGGCTACGCCCTCACCGCGCCCCTCACCGGCGACGGGCATCTGGACGAGGCGGCGTACGCCCGCCAGAAGGACGCCTGCGCCGTGCGCCGTTTCGCGCCTGACGAGGATGCCGCGGACGGGCGCCTGGCCCGCCGAGGCGCGCGATGGTTCTTCGACTACGAAGAGGAAGACACACCCTTGGATGAGCCGGTCTACCGGCTCGGTGAACATCGGTTTCTGATCGGCGAATATGTCACCATCACCGATGAAAACGGTCGACCGCTCACCTATAAGGTGGTTGAAGTCGCGCCGGCTTGACGGCGGCGCGGCGCCTCGAAATTCCGCACGCGGTCAGCCGCCGACGTTACGCCGCAGCAGTTCCCCCATCTCCCGTCGCAGGCCCTCGTGTTCGTTGTTCGGTGACCTGATCGAAACCACGGCGAGCGGACCGGCCAATGGGCCCCGGGCCTCGTAACCCACCAGCCTATAGCCGTGCGGTCCGGGAGTATCCGACGCCAGAATGAAGGTCATCCGGTTGCCGCCCGCGCCGTTGGTGACGTGAATTTCCGCGCCGTTCTCATTCGCGTCGATAACCACGCCCTTGGCCGCCTGGCCCGTGGTCGCGTTCCCGATCCGCACGCTGCCGCCTTCGTCGATCTCGACGCTCTTGCCGACGGCAACGGGCGGACTTGCGGCGCCCTGGCCGACAGGGACGGCCGAGCCAGCTGTCGTGTCCGCGTCCCGGGAAGTCCCGCCGTCATTTGCGTGGATGTGGACGCCAGGCAGGTCAATGTCGACCCGGTCCTTGTCCGCGCCGGCGCCGTGCGAAGACGCAGAGGGCAGTTCCGAGCGCAGATCGGCGGTGAGCGGCGCCAGGGCGCCCGAGGCGTCGCCCCCGGTCAATTCGATCAGTTGCAGAGAAACCGACGCTCCGGCCGGTCCGGCATAGGAACACGAACGGCCATCCCCCGCGGCGCTCTGCAGTCGCAGATCCCCCTGCGCAGCTGGGCAATCCAATCGTGCGATGGTCCTCAGCGCCGCGCGCGCACGGCTGTGCGGATGAGGAGGTGTACAGGCGACCAAAGCGACTGCGATCACCGCCGAACAGCGAGCTATCGGTGATGCCAAGACACCAGCTTTCATCGGATTTCGTTCCTCGACCAGAGCCCGGGGCCCATAGATGTGGTCCGGGGAAGAAGGCAGTCCAGTGAATTAGCTGTAAGCCGCGCCGCCCGCCACCGGACTTACTGCTGGCCGGGCCGGGCGCCCGCCTCCCGCCGCGCGAGGAAGGCGAGACGCTCGAAGAGGCTCACATCCTGCTCGTTCTTCAGCAGGGCGCCGTGCAGGGGCGGAATGAGCTTCGTCGGATCGCGCTCGCGCAGCGCCTCGTCGTCGATGTCCTCGACCATCAGCAGCTTCAACCAGTCCAGCAGCTCCGAAGTGGAGGGTTTCTTCTTCAATCCCGGAACCTTGCGCATGTCATAGAAGATGCGCAGCGCTTCGGCGACGAGCTTCTGTTTTATGCCGGGATAGTGCACGTCGATGATGGCGCGCATCGTCTCTTCGTCTGGGAAGCGAATGTAGTGGAAAAAGCAGCGGCGCAAGAATGCGTCAGGCAGTTCCTTCTCATTGTTCGAGGTGATTATGACAACCGGGCGGATCTTTGCGCGAATTGTCTCGTTGGTCTCGTAGACGTAGAACTCCATCCGATCAAGTTCCTGAAGAAGGTCATTCGGGAACTCGATGTCGGCCTTGTCGATTTCATCGATGAGCAGCACGGGGCGCTCGTCGGCGTCGAAGGCCTCCCACAGTTTTCCCCGCTTGATGTAGTTGCGGACATCCTTCACCCGTTCGTCGCCGAGCTGGCTGTCGCGCAGGCGGGTCACCGCTTCGTATTCGTAGAGGCCCTGGAGCGCCTTGGTCGTGGACTTGATATGCCAGGTGATCAGCGGCGCCTCGAGGGCCTTGGCGATTTCGTAGGCGAGCACTGTCTTGCCGGTGCCGGGTTCACCCTTGATGAGCAGCGGGCGCTCGAGGGCGATGGCGGCGTTGACCGCGATCTTCAGATCGTCGGTCGCGACATAGTCGCGCGTGCCTTCGAAACGCTTGCTCATCGGCTGAGGCTCCAAGCGAGGCGACTCGCCCCTTTAAACAGATGTTCAAATCGCAGGGCACCCTAGAGACGCCAGCGCGACATTCAAGCCGCGAGCGTCGGTCTCGCGCTGGTGGCGGCGTGATCGCTGTTCAATCGGCGCCCGGATTGATGGCTATCGGGTCGCTGGCCGGGAAGCTTTCCTCGAGTCCCTCGTCGAGTCGGCGTTCCCGCAACCTGACGCTGGGAGAGGCGGTTGCCGTTTCCCCATAGCCGAGTTCATCGAGATCCCTTCGGGAGAGGACGTCGGGTTCATAGTCGGCTGGATTGGCGTCTTCGCCCGCCACCAGGTCACCGTCGCCGCGGCGAAATGACCGGGGTTCATCGACGCCATCGTCGCTCTGGAGGATGAACTCCAGTTCGGCTTCGTCGGCCTCGTCCGGGTCGAAGTCATCGGTGTCGTCGATTGCGTCGTCGCCCGCTCCCAGGCCGTCATCCTGGGCGCTCGTGACATCGTACACGTCCCTGGCGAGGTCGGGGTGGGCGATGTCTTCGCCATCGCGGGTGGTGTTGGTCTCGTCGAACGTCTCCGCGCGATCCTGACCATCAGCCTCGAGAGCGGTTTCGCCGAGCATCGTGTTTCTCCTTGCACCGATAGTCGAAACCCGCCCGGAACCGCAGTGGTTCCAGGTAACGATGCTTCCGGTGCGGCGAGCAGAACAGACAAGGCGAGCGAGGACGGCTATGGGGGCGGATATGAATGCCGATCGCTTTCCCACCCAACGGCTGGTGCTCGCGAGCGGCAGCCCGCGGCGGGTCGGCTTGCTAGCTCAGGCGGGCCTGCGGCCGGACATTACCGACCCGGCCGGCATCGATGAGACCCCGCTCAAGGCGGAGGCCCCGCGCCGCGTCGCCTTGCGTCTCGCGAGGGATAAGGCGCGCTCGGTGGCCATGCGCCATCCAGGCGCGTTCGTCCTCGCTGCCGACACGGTCGTTGCCGTTGGCGGCCGGATGCTGGGCAAGCCAGCTGGCGAGGCGCAGGCGCGAGCGATGCTGGCTTTGCTTTCGGGCCGCTCCCATCGGGTCTGGACGGCGGTCAGCGTGACAACGCCCGATGGCCGCCATGCTGAACGGCTCGCGGAGACCCGCGTCCGCTTCAAGCGTCTCACCGCCCACGACATCCAGGGCCTCATCGCCTGCGGAGAATGGCGGGGCGTCGCGGGCGCCTACCGCATCCAGGGGCTCGCGGGGGCCCACGTCATCACCCTCACCGGGTCCTACACCGGCGTCGTCGGCCTGCCCCTCTACGAAGTCTGCGGGTTGCTGGCGGGCCTGGGATATTTTCAGCCATGAGCGCGAGACGGCTCTATCTCGACTCTGCCCACGGCGAACGCCGGGGGGTCGTCACCCTGGATGGCCGACCCGAGCGGCTGTTGATCCAGCGCGACGGGGACCTACCCAGCCAAGTCCTCGGCGCGAGACTCGTGGCGCGCGTGCGCAGCGTCAACACCGCACAGAATCTCGCCTTCCTTGATCTGGGCGAAGGTCCGCCGGGGGTGCTCAACCTCGATCCCGCGCGCGAGCGTCTCGCCGAGGGCCAATCGGTGGAAGTCGAGATCCGCGCCGAAGCCCGCCATGGTAAGGGAGCCTCGGTGCGCGTGGCCGGCGTCGCGGAAGGCGCGCCGCGGCTGCTCGCGAATGCGCCGACGCTTGCGCAGCGGCTTCAAGTCTACGCCGGCGAGGGGGAGATCGTCACCGGCGGCGTTGCGCGAGCCGTCGCCGACGCCGCTCAGGAGGAGGCGTTGCAAACGGTTCACGCCATCGCGGGTGGGGGCTCTATCGCGATCGAGGCCACCCGAGCTTTGACAGCGGTGGATGTCGATCTAGGCCCCGGCTTGGGCGCGCAGGCCAAGCGGGCGACCCGCGCCGCCAACTTCGCCGCATTGGCGACAGCCGCCAGAGTGCTCCGTCTCAAGGGACTTGGCGGCCTGGTGGCCATCGATCTTGTCGGCCGCGGGCACGACGCTCCGGCGCTCCTCGCGGCGGCGCGCATCGCCTTTGCTCCGGACAATCCCGGGACAGTCCTCGCGCCGATCAGCCGCTTCGGGGTTCTGGAACTCACCATTCCAAGACGCGCACGACCGGCGCTCGACATCCTCACTGACGAAACCGGTCGCCTAAGCGCCATGAGCTTTGGGCTCGCGTTGGTCCGCGCCATCGAGCGCGAGTCGACAGCCGACAGAGGGGGCCGGTTCGAAGTCCGCGCTGCTGAGGAAGTCCTCGACGCAGCGCGGCCCGCCCTCGCCCAGTTGCGCGAAGTGATCGGCGATCGGATCGTGGTCACGGCGGACGCGAGCTTGGCGCGGGAGGCTTTCGAAGTGGCGCGTCTGTGACGGCCTCGCGCTGCCCGGTGTGCGGCAAGCCGCGAGAGGCGGCCTACCGGCCCTTCTGCTCACGCCGTTGCGCCGATGTCGATCTCCAGCGTTGGCTTGCAGGCATCCATCGTATTTCCGGCGACGAACAGGGGGGAGTCGACGCCGCGGACCGGGATCGCAGCTCCTCTGGACCTTTCGAAGAGGACTGATGGGACGGCTTCTGGACAAGGCGTGGGGCCTTGCCTATTGACCCCTCACTCCTGGAGGCTTGGGCCGCTACAGCCCCTCGGGCCTGGGTAGCTCAGTTGGTAGAGCAGCGGACTGAAAATCCGCGTGTCGGTGGTTCGAATCCGCCCCCAGGCACCACATTCCCGACTGTGGTCGCAATGAGAAGTCGCGGGCCGATTGGCGTCCGCGTGGCCGCGAGTGGCGTGGTCGCGGTCAAAGCGGCAATGGCCGGGAACGGAGATCCGCCGACGCGCGCTCCCGCGCGGTTCGGATTGTCGCACCATGAATTTGCCGCTCCGAGGGCCGCCGACAGCGAGCCGCACGCTTTGACGCCTCGGCCTGCGGTTGTTGGACGGGCGATGCTGCGCTGCGGGGGAAGTGTGGGGGAGCTACGGGCGTGGGCGAACGGATTACACTGACTTCAGCGAGTGCGTTGCAATATGAACATCGTTCCCCCATCGCTTCGACCGTTTATGGAGCGGGCGAGGCGCTGCGCCGATGCAAAAAAGGGGTTGCCAAACGACCCTCGCCGCAAGTTTAACAAAGTCGCAACATCTCTGGAACCCGCGCCAACGCGGGGTCTTTGAGTCAAGAGCGCTCGATCAACCAGGAACAGGCGACAGATGCTCGACATCAAACGAACCTCCCCTCTCCTCGCCATGGTCGGCGCCTTGGCGCTGCTGGCGACCTCTCCCGCCTTGGCTCAGCCCGCGACCGCTGCAGCGCCTGCGACCGCCAGCGCACCCGCGGCGGCGACACCGGCGGCGACACCGGCGGTCGCCGCGCCCGACGCCGCCGCGCCAGTGAACGCGGAAGGGATGAAGGTTGGCGGCGCCGCGGCCGGCAGGCTCACGCCGTTTCTGATGTTCGAGCAGGCGGACCTGGTGGTGAAGGTGGTGATGATCGGCCTTCTCGCCTGTTCGATCCTGTCGTGGATGCTCCTGGTAATTAAGCTCATCGAGTTCAATAGCCTGAGGCGCACATCCGACCGCTTTCTGGAGACCTTCCGCGGCGCCAAGTCGATCAACGACATGGGCAAAATCGCCGAAAGCGAGGATTTCGCGGGTAATCCGCTGGCCGACATGGCCGCCGCCGCGGCGGCGGAGGTCGAACTGTCTCGCCAGGCTGGCCTGCACGTGGCCGGCGAACATCGCGACTCGACCATAATGCGCGCCCAGACCGCGATCGGGGCGGTCCAGTCCTCCCTCGCCCGCCGTCTCTCGGGCGGGATGCAGTTCCTGGCGTCGGTGGGCGCGAACGCCCCCTTCATCGGCCTGTTCGGAACAGTCTACGGGATCATGAACTCCTTCATCGGGATCGCGAACACGAGCACCACCAACCTCGCGGTTGTCGCCCCCGGAATCGCCCAGGCTCTACTGTCCACTGGTATCGGCCTGTTCGCGGCCATTCCGGCGGTGGTCTTCTACAACTACTTCCAGACCCAGATCACCGGCTACGGCGCGCGCTCCGAGGGCTTCGTCGCCGAATTGATCAACGCCATTTCCCGGCAGTTGGACAAGGGAGCGTAAACGCGTATGGCCGCCAAACTCTCCGGGCCTAGCGGCGGCCGCTACGACGTCGCTCAGAACCATACGATCAACGTCACGCCCTTCGTCGACGTGATGCTGGTTCTCCTGATCATCTTCATGGTGGCCGCGCCGCTGGCCAGCGTGACGATCAAGGTGACCCTTCCACCGGCGGCAGCCAAGCCGGCGCGCAATCCGCCCAAGCCGGTCTACATCTCCCTGAAAAGGGATGGCCGGGTCTTCGTCGGCGACAACGCTTCCGACCTCGATACGCTCGGCCAGGATCTCAAGGACGCCGTGGGCGCGCGTGATCCAGCGAAGGAGAGGATTTTCATCCGCGGCGACCAGGACGTCCTCTACCAGGATTTCATGGCGGTGATGAACAAACTCCAGGACAATGGATTCTATAGCGTAGCCCTCGTGGGCGAGGATAAATCCGGGTTGAAGAAATGACGGATACGCCTCCTGTCGCAGCCGGTACGGCCAGTCCCGGGATAGCCGCCGCCGCAATGGATATCGCCCACCCCTCGCACAATCCCTTCGACCTGCCGCGCCCGCGCAGGAACAGCGGAGTCATCGTCGCCGTCATCTTGTCGGTGATCGTCCATGGGATCATCGGCTACTATCTGTACAAGGCGAAGTTCCATCCCAAGTACCAGAATTACTCGGACGAGAAGACCGATGCGACGCTGATCCATCCGCCGCCTCCGCCGCCTCCGCCGCCGCCGCCTCCGCCTCCACCCAAGAACCTGCCGCCGCCGCCGCCGGTCCAGCCGCGACCGCCGGCGATCATTGCGCCCAACATCCCGGCGCCGCCGCCGCTCTACATCGCGCCAGTGGTGCAACCAAAGCCGCAGCCTCCGGCCCCGCCTGTGGTCGCCGCTCCGGCGCCGCCGCCGCCGCGTCCGTCGGTGATCACCAATCCGGACTGGCTGCAGAGGCCGTCGGGAGACCAAGTGGCCAACGTCTACCCGGAACGCGCGCAAAGATTGGAGGTGAGCGGACACGTATCGCTCAACTGCGTCGTCACCGCCAAGGGGACCGTGAGCGATTGTTCGGTGGTCTCCGAGGATCCCTCGGACCAGCAGTTTGGCCAAGCAGCCTTGAAGCTCACCCGATTTTTCAAGATGCGTCCGGCCCAGCGCGACGGCTCTCCGGTCGGCGGAGCGAGGGTCAACATCCCGATTCGGTTCCAGATAGCCAAGGGATAGGCTACCGGTCGCAACCGGATACTGCAGATCCAGGAGATCGATCTCCGGAGTATTTTCTCCGAGCCGGCACATGGCGCGCGCATCGTCTGGGCGCGCTTGATCGACCCTTCCTTCGCTACTAAACGAGACGACTCGTCGGCAAGGCCGCCTTAGCTCAGCTGGTTAGAGCGCTAGATTGTGGATCTAGAGGTCCCCCGTTCGAGCCGGGGAGGCGGTACCACCCGCGCGCTGTCGCCGAGACGATCCTGGGCGCCCCGGCTAGACCATGTCCCAACCGCGAAGGGCGCGCCGCTTCAGGTAGCTCAGCAGTTCGTCGGCGCCGTTCGGATCGAGGTCCGTCTGCGGGATCAGGCCGATGATCACCGGCTCCCCTGTCCAGACGTCCAGCACCGCGCGCTTGTCCTCGACTTCGCGGATCGCATACCGGCCGCTTGCAGGGAGTGCGTAGCGAGCCGTTATTGTGTTGAGCATGACAATGCGCCCTTGGCGGGGGCCCAGGGCCCCTTCTCGTTCCCTCTTCATCTCCCGCGTCACCACGATCGGGCCGACTTCGAGACATGGCCGACCTTGGCCGGCCCCGCGTTAACTGGGCGTTAATGGGGGCTGGTCGGCCGTGCATCGGTCGCTCTGCGCACGACCCGCCGCAGAGCCTGCGCGCTTGCGGCGGGCCGGGGATTCGCCGCCACGCCCTTGGCCGTGAGCAGTTCGACCGGCCCCCCGCCTATCGCCGGATCGAAGACGCCGATGGTCAGGATGCCCGTTGCGAACGCGCCGGTGTCGAGGTTGGTTCGATGGGAGAGCAGTTCGGGCCGTGAAGGATCCGGCTTGCCGCTCCAGTATGGAGTGTGCCCATGAACCACATGAGCCTCGAACTGTGACGCCCTGGCCCTCAGGAACGACTCGCGGATCCACAGGCATACCTCCTCGCTCTGATCCCGGAAGGCGACCCCCGGCGCGAGACCGGCGTGGACATAGATTCGGTGCTCGTCGGCGGTGGTGAGCGGCAGCCCGGCCATCCATGCGACATGGCGGCGCGGCACGATCGATGCGGGCTCTTCACCGGCCGATACGCCATAGGAAGCCAGGGTTTCATCGCCGCCATTCACGCGCCAGTGGTTGAGTGGCGACCTCCCGGGCTCGGTCAGGGCCCTCACCATGAGATCCTCATGGTTGCCCTTGAGGCAGATCGCGTCCTCAACCGCCTGCAGAGCGATGAGTCGCTCGATCACGGCGCGGCTTTGCGGACCGCGGTCGACATAATCACCCAGGAAAACGATCCGTCGGCGGCGTCCTCGGCCGTGGACCAGCATCGCCTCGATCGCCAACTGAAGCAGATCGAAGCGGCCGTGGATGTCGCCAACAGCGTATGTGACCTGAGGAGTCGATCGAACTTCCATGGTCTGGTCTCGAAGACGGGGCGGCAGTCTAGATTAAGCCCGGCCCCGATGGAATCGGGAGCATGCGTCCATGCTCCTTGGTTATGCGAGGGGTTCCAGCCGCATCGCCGTGAACCACCGCACGAACGTCGTCCGCCGTTCGCCCGGAATTGGCGTCAGCTGAAGCCACTGCGCCTCGCAGCTGGATACCGGCGCCGCGAAGTCGAGTTGCGCTCTTCGCCACATTCCCAGCATTGGATGAGCCGGCGGGGCGGTAGCGAGAATCCGCCCATCGTCGGCGCACTTGACGGCCCAGGTCAGGGCGTCTGGGTCGGTTCCCTCGACGTTGAGTTCCAACCAGCTCAGGCGGTAACGACCGGGGGAGAGGATCAGCAACTGGCGCGGCAGGCTGGGCGTCGAATAGCCGTCGTATTCGACGCGCAGGCCGTGGCGCCCTCCATCACCGGGCGCGGACTCGACATCCGTTGTTGCGCCAGGGCCGTCCTCTGCGCTCCACGTGAACGCTGTTCCATCGGCCGCCGCGGCAAAGTCGCCGTCGCGCATGAGCGCCCCGGGCGAAGCTCCAGGCCGGGAAACCTCGTTCCACTCCGCAAGCGCTTCGCCATAGCGCCTGTCGCCGGTCAATCGGCTGACTATCGGAGTGATCTCATCGGCCGTTGGCGGCTTTGGGCCGAGGCGAAGGCCAGCGAGCACCGATCGCGTCGGATCAGGATCGGCGGCGCGCGCCGCGACCGCCAGGAAGGCGCCCCGCCAGGGCGGATCCTCACCGAGGCGCTCGACAAGCACCGCGCGGTCCGCGGGATAGGCAGCCATGGCGGTCAGGACCGCGAACAGCTTTTCGCGCAGCGGCGGATCGTACTCGCGCCGCAACAGGGAGTCCGCATCATCCATGGCCTCGGCGATGCGCCCCTGGCGGAGGTGGTTCTGAAACAGCCAGGCGTGGACCAGGCCGTCGCGCCAGCTTCTGCGGCCCGCCATGGACATAATCCGCTCGGCGTCGCCCACTCGCCCTTGCCGCTCGCGCACGAAGGCAAAGGTGCGAAGGGCGGCCACGTCCAGCGGGTCACGGCCGACCGCCTGCCTCGCCAGAGCCTCGGCTTGCGAGGTGCGGTTCATCGCCAGCCGCCGCCCGGCTTTTGCCACCAAAGCGCGCTCGAAGCCCGGCGCGATGGACAGCGCGAGATCTGGATGACGTTGCGCGAGGCTCTCGGCGGCGCCTCGCTCGATCATCAACGCCGCCAGAAAGACCGCAGCTGCGATCGCCAGGACATCGAGAATCTGCGATGGAGGCCCTCGCCGGCCTGCTGGCGTCGTCACTTCGCCCTGGCTATCGAAGTGCTGGCGCCGCCGCACAGGATCGAACTGTGGACCTCAGCCTTACCAAGGATGCGCTCTACCACTGAGCTACGGCGGCGTTTTACCACGGAGAGGCCGGGGTGTTAGCGAAGGGGCGGACCGGTGTGAAGCGAAATCGGCTTGACGCGATTGGCTCTGGAGCTATTCGCGAGGGCGTGACCGAGGATCCGAAATCCAACGACGAGGCAAGGCCGGCGCGCCGCCGCGCGGCCGCGGACGAGCGCGAACAGCGTCTTGCCGCCGCATTGCGCGCCAACCTTCGCAGGCGAAAGGCCGGCGACGCCCCACGAGAATGAGCCGCGAGCGGGCTCTTAGCCCTTGCGCCGGGCCCAAAGGGCGCCTTTCAGTGCTGCTCGGCCGCCGTCGCGGCCGGTCTTGGAAAAAGGAGCGGGATGGACCGCATCGCAATCAGGGGCGGTCGACCGCTCAGCGGCGAGATCGCCGTCAGCGGGGCCAAGAACTCCGCCATCAAGCTGATGGTCGCCAGCCTCCTGACCGACGAACCCCTCCGTTTGACCAATATGCCGCGCCTGGCGGACACCCGATTCCTGGGCGACCTGCTCAAGCGGCTGGGCGCCCATCTGGTCGAAGAGGACGGACCAGAAGGACCCCAGACAACCATCGTCACCCCAGAGATCGTGAGCACCATCGCTCCCTACGGCCTGGTGCGCCAGATGCGGGCCTCCTTCAACGTCCTGGGCCCTCTGCTCGCCCGCACCGGCCAAGCCAAGGTGAGCCTTCCCGGCGGCTGCGCCATCGGGGCGCGACCGGTCGACCTTCATTTGGCGGCCATGGAGTCGCTGGGCGCGCGTATCGATCTCCACGAGGGCTACGTCTACGCCCAGGCGCCGCGCGGGCTCATCGGGGCGAGGATCGAGTTCCCCTTCGTCTCGGTGGGGGCGACCGAGCACGCGCTGTTGGCGGCCGTCCTGGCGCGAGGCGAAACCACCCTCATCGGCGCGGCCCGCGAGCCGGAGATCATCGACCTGGCTCACTGCTTGCGGGCCATGGGCGCGATCATCGACGGCGAAGGCGCTTCGGTGATTCGCGTGACCGGCGTGCAACGACTCTCCGGAGCGACCCACGCCGTGACGCCCGATCGCATAGAGACCGGAACCTACGCCCTGGCCGCGGCGATGGCGGGCGGAGAAGTGCGGCTGACCCGCACCCGCTCTGACCTTGTCGAGGCTCTTCTTGTCAAGATGGAGGAGGCGGGCGTGGAGGTCTCGCGTCGCAACGATGGCCTGACGATCCGCCGTAACGGCGCGCGCCTGTCACCGGTGGAGGTGGCCACCGATCCCTATCCGGGCTTTCCCACCGATCTTCAGGCTCAATTCATGGCCCTGATGACGCTCGCCGATGGTGAAAGCCTCATACGCGAGACGATCTTCGAGAACCGTTTCATGCACGCTCCGGAACTGAGCCGGCTGGGCGCCGAAATCGTGGTCTCCGGCGGGGAGGCCAGGGTGCGCGGCGTCGACCGGCTGGAAGGCGCCGAGGTCATGGCGACAGATCTGCGCGCCTCGGTCTGCCTCGTGATCGCCGCACTCGCCGCGAATGGAGAGACCACCGTCAACCGGGTCTATCATCTCGACCGCGGCTTCGAACGGCTGGAAGAAAAACTCTCCGCATGCGGGGCGGATATCCGGCGCATCAAGGGCGACAGCGAGGAAGAGCCTTGAACTCCCGGAGCGCCCCACCCCTGCGCCTGCTCGCGCAGGATGCCGACGACCTGGCGGTGATCTCCGCGGCGCTACAGGACTCGGTCACTCGTATTGGCGATATTCAATGGGACCCGACATCGCGTCAGCTGACCATCGCCTTCAATCGGTTTCGCTGGGAGGCCGAAGGCGGCCAGGGCGAGCGGGTGCGCGCCGGCTTGCAGCTCGGCTGCGTCCTGGCCGTGAAGGGCCGCAAGCTTCGCCGCGACGCCAAGGACGCGGTGCTCGAGCTTCTGGCTCTCTCGTTCGAACCGCATGAGCCCCCGGCGGGTCTCGTCACCTTCGCCTTCGCCGCCGGCGGCGATCTCGCGGCCACGGTGGAGTGCATCGACGCTGCTCTCGCCGACGTCTCGCCGCCCTGGCGGACGGTCCGCAAGCCCGAACACGGCTGAGCCGCCGCGCGGTCTTTGCGCTTCACCTTTGTCCCGCGACCGGCCATCAAGATCGCCCATGCGCTGGTTCAAGAGCTTCGAGCCGAACTTCGCGGCGGATTTCGCCGCATTCCTGGCCCACTCCCGAGGCTCACCGGCGAATGTCGACGCCGTTGTGGCCAGCGTGATCGATGCGGTTCGCCGCGATGGAAGTGCAGCGGTCGCCCGCCTGAGCGCGGAGTTCGATGGTTTTGCTCTCACCGAAGCGACGATGCGGGTTTCGACCGGCGAGATCGAGGCCGGCGCGGCCCTTTGTCCAGCCGAGGTGCGCGAGGCTCTGCGGTTCGCCGCCGCGCGAATCTCCGACTATCATCGCCGGCAACTTCCCGCGGACACCCGTTATACCGATCCGACCGGGATCGAACTGGGCTGGCGGTGGCGACCCATCGCGGCGGTGGGAATCTACGTTCCGGGCGGTCGCGCCGCCTATCCTTCCACGGTGCTCATGAACTCCGTGCCGGCGCGGATCGCCGGTGTGGAGCGCATCGCCATGGCCACTCCTCCAGGGAGGCTCGAACCGGCCGTCCTCGCCGCCGCCCTGGAGGCGGGAGTCACCGAAATCTGGCGGATCGGCGGCGCCCAGGCGATCGCCGCCCTCGCATTTGGCGCCGGGCCGCTCGAAAAGGTCGACAAGATCGTCGGGCCGGGAAACGCTTACGTCACCGCCGCCAAGCGGAGGCTGTACGGCGTGGTCGGCTTGGATTCCCTGGCCGGACCTTCCGAGATCGTCGTCGTCGCCGACGCTGCCAATGATCCGGCCTGGATCGCCGCCGACCTGCTCTCCCAGGCCGAGCACGATCCCGACGCCCAGTCGATCCTGATCACAAATGACGAGGCGTTCGCCGGCCTGGTCTGCGAATCGCTGCACGCCCAGCTTCTGACTCTTGCGACCCGAGAAGTCGCGGCTGCGGCGTGGCGCGCCCATGGAGCGGTCATCATCGCTCCACTCGATCGCGCGCCGGAACTGGTGAACATGATCGCTCCAGAGCATGTCGAGTTCGCGGTCGACGATCCCGAGGCCCTCGCCGACAAGGTCGATCACGCCGGGGCTATTTTCCTGGGACGCCATGCGCCGGAAGCCATCGGCGACTATACCGCCGGCGCCAACCACATCTTGCCGACAAGCGGAGCGGCGAGGTTCTCCTCCGGGCTCTCGGTTCTGGATTTCCTGAAGCGAACCTCTGTTGTCAAGGCCGACGCTGAAGGATTCGCCGCCCTTGCCGGTCCCACGATGGTTCTCGCCGAGGCGGAGGGACTGCCAGCTCACGCCCGTTCGGTGAGTGTGCGTATCGATCGGCGTGGATAGAGCCGGTCAAAGTCCGCTTCCGGTCGGGCGGAGGTAGCCATTAGAACGCTCCCATGGCCGCGGATGACGCCCTTCACCGCCTCGAGACCGTCGAACTCGACGAACAGTCGTTGGCGGCCGCATCGCGCGATCAGGAGCAGGAGCGGCAGATCGCCATCTTCGATCTACTGGAAGACAACGTTTTCGAGCCGGAAGGCGCGAGTAACGGGCCCTATCACCTGAGGATTGCGCTCCACGACGGCCGCCTGGTTCTGGACGTGAGCGGCCCCACCTATCAGCGCCGGCATCTTCTTTCGCTCTCCCCGTTGCGCGGGGTGGTGCGCGATTATCGGATCGTCTGTGAGAGCTACTTCGACGCGATCCGCAATGCGACGCCACAGCGGATCGAGGCTCTCGACATGGGGCGGCGAGCCCTCCACAACGAAGGCTCGGTGGTGCTGCAGTCGCGGCTCGCGGGCAAGGCGAGAACCGATCTGGACACCGCGCGGCGGCTCTTTACGCTGATCTGCGCCCTGCATTGGCGGGGGTGACGGTGGCCACCGCGCCGGCCGCGGTCCTCTTCGCCTGCAACCTGAACCGTGTCCGTTCTCCGATGGCCGAAGGTTTGATGCGGCGGCTGCACGGCGACCGGGTTTTCGTCGACAGCTGTGGCCTCAGACGTAGCGATGGCGAACTTCCCGACCCCTTCCTGTTGGCGGTGATGGACGAAGCAGGCGTCGATCTCGCCGACCATCGGCCCAAGAGTTTCGACGATCTCGACGATGGTTCTTTCGACATCGTGATCTCTTTGACCCCACAGGCCCACCATCGCGCCGTGGAGTTGGCGCGCGGCCGCGCCGTCGACATCGAATATTGGCCGACCCAGGACCCAACCCTCGCCTTGGGCGCCCGCGACGACGTGATCGGCGCATACCGTGCGGTGCGTGACGCCCTCGAGGAGCGAATTCGCGACCGCTTTCCGCTTCCCAGGACGTTCGGCGGCTAGACCCTGATCTGCGGTCGTCGGCCGCATGCCGCCATCCGCCGGCGTCTTTACGGCTCGGCGGCCGCATAGCCCTCGATGCGCGCGAAGCCGAACCCCTTGGCGTTCGCGGCGGCGTCGCCCTCGGGAGACGAGGTCATGAGGCTGGACCTGCTCTGCGGGTTCCAGAACCTTTTCAGGACCCTCGCCCCCGGCCGAGGCTCGGTCCAGATGAAGCCTTGGAGGCCATCGAATTCGTAGCCCGCCGCGAGATCCGCGCGTTCATCCTCCGCGGAAGCTACGGTGTCATGATCGCCGGTCGCCGGATTCCAATAGGTCTTCAGGGGCGTCAAGCCTGCGGCCGTCTCGTTGAAGACATAGCCGAGTGTGGAAACCGGACGGTAGCCCTCGGCCCGCGCCTGCGCCGCCCCCGCGGCTGTCGCGAGCGCGAACGCGCCTCCGGCGGCGTTCTCGAACAAATCGAGCCTGGTCTTGCCTCCGGCGGCCGCCGGAGCGGCGGCGATTTCGTTCGCTCGGCGAGCGTTGCAGGAATCGGTCGCTCTCACCTGGACGATCTCGCCGCCCTCGAAGGACTGCCGCCGCCCATCGGGCGTGTTCTCGATCCCGGACGTGGGAAAGCCGAGCCATCCCCCGGAACCGCCGAATTGAAAGTAGAGACGAAAGACGCATCCAGCCACCGCGAAGGTCTGTCCGGCATGCGGCCCTGTGCGATGGCGGATAATGGCGCCTCCGCCCCCGGCGCCGAACAACACCTGCTCGCCCGTGGAGCCGTGCGGCGATGGAGCGGCCGCGCCCTCTGCGCTGGCGGGACACCCCAGGGACCCTGCGGCCCCGCCCAACGCGGTCCATGTGTCCCAGATGGCGCCGCCCAGTGCGAAGCCGCAGGCGTCGCGGCCCGAATGTATCGCGCCATCGCCAGCCGCCGCCGCCGCGAGCGGGATCCACGGCCACGCCAGCACCAAGGCCAAACGCGTGAGGAGCAGGCGCTTTCGGAGGCACAGTGGCATCGCGGACCGAAGCCTCGTTCAAAAAAGGCGCATCGACCTTGTGAGCGCCAATGCGTTATAATCGAGGCGTCCACACAGCATGTTGCGGACTCTCGCAGGGCGGCAGCGAGGCCGAATCGATGTCGCAACGCAAAGGAGCCTTATGGCGAAAGAAGAGCTCTTGGAGCTGCCGGGCACGGTGAGCGAACTGCTCCCGAACGCCACCTTTCGGGTCAAGTTGGAAAACGAACACGAGATCATCGCCCATACCGCCGGCAAGATGCGAAAGAATCGCATCCGGGTGCTGGCTGGCGACAAGGTCCTCGTCGAGATGACGCCCTACGATCTCAGCAAGGGCCGGATCACCTACAGATTCAAATGAGACCTGCCGCTCCCGAGCATGGGCCGCGGCGCCGCTTGTCCCTGGGCAACGGCAGGCCTTACCGCGTGAGCCGATGGAATGGTCCGTGGATCGGCGGCTGATTCTCGCCGGAGGAGGCGTCCTGGCTCTCGCCGCGGGCCTTATCGCGGCGGCGATGCTCAGCGCGCGGCGCCATGCTGCATCGGAGGTTCCGCCTGCCTCCCAAGCTGGCTTGATGGTCCAGACCGGCCGCGATGACGACATCAAGCTCGATCCTCGGCGTCCGTTGCGCTGCTTCGTGGCCGGTCGTCTGATCGGAGAGCTTCCCCTTGGCGAGTGCGCCAAACGCAACGGCGTCGCGAGCGGGGCCCTGGACGTGGGACTCGATCCGAGCGGAGCCTTGGCCGCCTCCAACGGAGACACCAGCCAGATCACGCCCCTGCCTCCGATCGCCGAGGAGATTCCCCAAGCCGCTCCCGGCCCCTCGGCGACCTCGGCCGCGGCGACCGCGGCCAGTCTCGCCACTCCCGCGCGCGCGGGATCGGCGGCCTGTTGGCGCTATGCGGGCGGAACATGGAATGCGCTGGCGCGCCCGATGAGCCTGAGCGCTTGCGTCATGAGTCTCTATGACGGCGAGTGCGAGCGCCCAGGCGCCGCGGCATACGGTCGATGGTCCGACCGGACGCTGCGCCTGGTTTCGGGTCGCATCGAGATTTCGCATGACAACCGGACTTTCAGAACCCTGGCCGAGCAGAGCGCGAACTGCGGTGTGCCGCCGGTGGAATTGTCGGCGTCGGGTCCCCCGCGGCCCTGATTGCTCGATGTCCGGCCAATGGCGATCGGCGGCTTCACTTCAACCTTGAAGGTAATTCCAATGACTCGGCCCCATCCGGTGCTCGCGGCGCTGCTGTTGCTGGTGTTGGTCGGCTGTCAGAAACAGCTTGAAGCGCCGGGGGATCGAGGCGTCTGCTGGCATCTCGTCCAGCTCCCCGACGGCAAGGTCAGGTTCAACCGTCTGGCCGACCATCAGCCAGACCTGGAACATTGCGCCGCCCAGCTGGAAATGATGCGTCTTCGCTTCGTCGCTCTTGGCAGCACGCAAACCTATCTGACCGGCGCCTACCAGGGTCAGTTTCTGTTCATCCAGCCCGAAGGGGTGTTCACGGCGCCGACGTTCAAGGGCTATCGTTTTCCCTTCATGGTTCGCACAGGCGATGGCCGGCTTGCCGTTCCAGGCGCCATGCCGCTGGAGACGGGACCGGAACAAAAATAGAACATAGTCGTTGCGCACCGCGGCGGAACTGCTACGATGGAGGAGGATTCCGGCGCGGATGATCGCCGGGCGAGCAGGGAGAAAAGCACCATGTCTGGAAGCGTCAACAAGGTCATCCTGGTGGGCAACCTGGGACGGGACCCAGAGATACGCACTCTGAACTCCGGAGATCGCGTCGCAAATCTCAATCTCGCGACTTCCGAGAGCTGGCGTGACCGCACCACCGGCGAGCGGCGCGAGAAGACCGAGTGGCACCGGGTCGTGATCTTCAACGACAATCTGGTGAAGGTGGCGGAGAACTATTTGCACAAAGGCTCCAAGATCTACCTCGAGGGGGCGATCCAGACGCGCAAGTACGCCGACCAGTCGGGGGTGGAGAAGTTCTCCACAGAGATCGTGCTGCAGAAGTTCCGTGGCGAACTTACGATGCTCGACGGGCGCGCCGAAAGCGAAGGTGCGCGTGGGGAAGGTGGCGAGGGCGGTTACGCGAAAGGAGCGCGGATCGAGGGGTCTGGGCAGAAGGAGACCTTCACCGCTGATCTGGACGACGAAATTCCCTTCTGAGAGCGCGCCGAGCCCGCTTCACAAACTATTGCGGGATGCCTACGCCGCCTTCCATGAGCCGAGGTGTCCGGGGCGGCGTCTCAGCGGTCCGCGTTTCTGGTCTTCGCGGCGCTTTCGCCGGTCGCGAGGTGGCGCCGAGAGGCGCTGACTGCTATTCTCGCCGCGGACATTTCGTGTCCGATTCCTGAAGCGCCAATCCCCTTTTGACCGACCAGACGACCATACCGCCCGACGATGGCCGCAGGGGGAACGTGACCCCCATCTCGATCGAAGACGAGGTGCGCAAGTCTTATCTCGACTACGCGATGAGCGTGATCGTGAGCCGGGCGCTGCCTGACCTGCGCGACGGCCTCAAGCCCGTCCAGCGCCGGATCCTCTTTTCGATGAACGAGCAGGGCCACACTCCTGACCGCGGCTACGTGAAGTCCGCCCGGGTCGTGGGCGATGTCATGGGCAAATATCATCCGCACGGGGACGTCTCGATCTACGACACCCTGGTTCGCATGGCCCAGCCGTTCTCGATGGGCCTGCTGCTGATCGACGGCCAGGGGAATTTCGGCTCGGTCGACAACGATCCTCCGGCGGCCATGCGCTACACCGAATGTCGCCTGACCCGCGCGGCCATGGCGATCATGGCCGATCTCGACAGGGACACCGTCGACTTCAAGGAGAACTACGACGGCAAGGAGCAGGAGCCGGTGGTCCTGCCTTCTCGGGTCCCCAATTTGCTGGTCAACGGGGCGGGCGGGATCGCGGTCGGCATGGCCACCAACATCCCGCCGCACAATCTAGGCGAGATCGTCGATGCGTGCCTCGCCATGATCGACGATCCGCAGATCGCGGCCGAGGCTCTGATCGGGATCGTCCCTGGTCCGGATTTCCCCACGGGCGGCGAGATCATCGGCCGCGCCGCGGCAAGGCAGGCTCTGCTGACTGGGCGGGGCTCGGTCGTCGTGCGCGGGATCGCCGCCATCGAGGAGATTCGCAAGGACCGTGAAGCAATCATCATCACCGCCATTCCCTATCAGGTGAACAAGGCCGCGATGGTGGAACGCATCGCCGAACTGGTCAGGGACAAGCGGGTCGAAGGAATCGCCGATCTTCGCGATGAGAGCGATCGCGCCGGGATGAGGGTGGTGATCGAACTGAAGCGCGACGCCAACGCCGAAGTGGTCCTCAACCAACTCTACCGCTTCACGCCGCTGCAGAGCGCATTCGCCGTCAACGCCCTGGCGCTCAACCGCGGGCGGCCCGAACAGATGGGCCTGCGGGAGATGCTCGCCGCGTTCGTCGCCTTCCGTGAGGAAGTCGTCGTGAGGCGGACGCGCCACGAACTGACCAAGGCGCGCGACCGTGGGCACGTGCTCGTGGGCCTGGCGATAGCGGTCGCCAATATCGACCAGATGATCCACATCATCCGCTCTTCGTCGGACCCCGCCGAAGCCCGCCAGCGGCTGGCCGATCGGGACTGGCCAGTGGGCGAGATGACCGAGCTCATCGTCCTCATCGCAGATCCCAGGACGGTGGGCGCCGGAGACGGTCTGGTCCGGCTCACCGATGAGCAGGCCAGGGCGATCCTTGCTCTGACTCTTTCGCGTCTCACCGGTCTGGGCCGAGACGAGATCTTCGGCGAAGGCCGTGAACTCGCCACCGCGATCCAGGCGCATCTGGACCTTCTGGCTTCGCGTGATGCAATCATGGCGGTGGTCCGTGGCGAACTCGTCGAAGTCAGGGACGACTTTGCGGTCGCGCGGCGCACGGCGATCGTCGAGGGCGACTCAGAGGTCGACGACGAGGATCTCATCGTCCGCGAGGAGATGGTCATCACCGTCACTCACGGCGGGTATGTGAAGCGCACGCCGCTGACCACCTATCGAACCCAGCATCGCGGCGGCAAGGGCCGGTCGGGAATGTCGACGAAGGACGAAGACGCGGTGACGCGGGTCTTCTCCGCCTCGACTCACGCATCGATGCTGTTCTTCTCCTCGGCGGGCAGGGTCTACAAGCTCAGGGTTTGGCGGCTGCCCATCGGGACGCCGACCTCCCGGGGCAAGGCTTTCGTCAATCTCTTCCCCATCGTGAGCGGCGAGACGATGACATCGATCCTCACCTTGCCGGAGGACGAAGCGAGCTGGGAGGCCCTGGACGTGATGTTCGCCACTCGGTCAGGCGGGGTGCGGCGCAACAAGCTGTCGGATTTCGTACAGGTCAATCGAGGCGGCAAGATCGCCATGAAGCTGGATGAGGGCGACTCGATCATCGGCGTCAGTCTTCTGACCGCGATAGACGATGTCCTGCTGACCACGGCGCTGGGGCGCTGCATTCGCTTTTCAGCCGATGATGTGCGGGTCTTCGCCGGCCGCGAGTCCACCGGCGTGCGCGGCGTCCGCTTGGGCCAGGGCGACACCGTCATCTCGATGGCCGTGCTGCACGGCGTCGACGCCACGCCCGCCGAGCGCGCGGCCTACCTGAAACATGCCAACGCCATGCGCGCCGCCGCGAGCGACGATGAGGGCGAGGCTTCGACGATGCCGGAGGATGATGATGACGCGGTCGCCGATGGTCCGGTGAGCTTGTCCGTCGAGCGAATCGCCGCCCTGGGCGCGGCCGAGGAATTCATCCTCACCGTCTCGTCGGAGGGCTTCGGCAAGCGCACCTCGGCCTATGGCTACAGACGGACAGGCCGCGGCGGCCAGGGCCTCATCGCCCATGATCTCTCGCGCAAGGGTGGGCGGCTGGTGGCCTCCTTCCCGGTCGAGGACGCCGACGAAATCCTGTTGGTCACCGACCAGGGACAGCTCATTCGCGTGCCGGTCGGCCAGATCCGCACCGCTGGCCGCAACACCGGCGGAGTGACGATCTTCCGCACGGCCGAGGACGAGCACGTCGTCTCCGTCGAGCGCCTCGAGGGCGAGGGCGGCGACGCCGACGACGTCCCGCAAGCCGACGTTGATTGACAGGGGCGGTCAATTTACGTGCAAGAGGCGAGGCGCCGCGGCGCGCCGGCGCGGGTGAAGGTCAGGTTATGCGCATCGGCTTCTATCCGGGCACCTTCGACCCGATCCACAACGGCCACCTCGACATCATCGGCCGGGCGGTCAAGCTGGTCGACAAGCTCGTCATCGGCATCGCCATCAATCTGGCCAAGGGCCCGCTCTTCAGCCTCGAGGAGCGCGCGGCCATCGTGCGCGAGGAGACGCTTGCCTGTGGCAAGATCGCGGAGATCGAAGTCCTGCCCTTCGACAATCTGACCGTCCAGTTCGCCCGCCATGTCGGGGCCCAGGTGATCGTGCGCGGCCTGCGCGCCTTCTCCGATTTCGAAACCGAATTTCGGATGACCGCCATGAACCAGCAGCTCGATCGCGAGATCGAGACCGTCTTTCTCATGGCCGATCCGCGCCACCAGGCGGTCGCCTCGAGCCTGGTGAAGGAAATCGTGCAGATGGGGGGCGATGTCTCGCGCTTCGTGCCCGAGGGCGTGAAGCGGCGCCTGATCGCCAAGGTGGGGGCCCGATGACGCTCGGCGCTCCCGCCGCCGCCCTCGTCCTCGCCTGGGTTGCGGCTGTCCCGGTCCTGGCTGCGCCCAGTCAGAACGCCGCCGCCCCCGCCGCGCCTACCGCGGGGGACTGGCGCACACCCGATCCCCAGAACATTCTGGTTATCGACACCAGCAAGGGCCGCATCATCGTCGAGATGGCGCCTCAGGCCGCGCCCGAGGCGGTGAAACGAGTTCGAGAGCTCTCCCGCGCCGGCTTCTATGACGGTCGCGCCTTCTTCAGGGTCATTGATAACTTCATGGATCAGACGGGCGATCCGCTGGACACCGGCACGGGAGGGTCGACCAAACCCGACCTTCCAGCCGAGTTCACCTTCCGCCGCGGAGCGGATACGCCGCTCGCGGTGGTCGACAGGCAAGGTGGTTTGGAGGCCGGATTCCTGGGCAGCCTGCCCGTTGTCAGCCAGACCATGGATCTCGCGGTCCTGACCGCTGACAACAAGGTCACGGCCTTCGGCAGCTTCTGTCCCGGTGTCGCCGGCATGGCGCGCGCCGAAGCCCCGGGAAGCGCCAACAGTCAGTTTTTCCTGATGCGCGCGACAACGGCGAGCCTCGATAAGAACTACACCGCCTGGGGCAGGGCCATTTCGGGCCTCGACATCATCCGCGCGATAAAGACCGGCGAACCGGTGCCGCAGCCGCAGGACAGGATGACCACCGTCAAAGTCCTGGCCGACCTGCCGCCGGCGCAGCGGCCGACGATACGGATCATCGATGCGCACGGACCGTGGCTCAGGGCGGCGGCCGACAGGGTTCGGGCCCAGAAGGTGGTGGGGTTCTCGGTGTGCGATCTCGAACTGCCTGTCGATATTCACTAGAGACCAAGCCATCCCCGGAGTTGTTCGAATGTCCCAGTCGCCGCAAACACTCACCATGACCCTGCCCACCGGCGAGGTGACGATCCGCCTGCGTCCCGACCTGGCGCCGGGCCACGTCGAGCGCATCGCGCAGCTGGCGAGCGAGGGATTCTACGACGGGACGCCCTTCCACCGGGTCATTCCCGGCTTCATGGCCCAGGGCGGCGATCCAGGCGGCACGGGCGCCGGCGGATCGAAGAGACCGAACCTGAAAGCGGAGTTTTCCAAGGCGCCCCACGTGAGGGGGGTGTGCTCGATGGCGAGGACCTCCGATCCCAACTCCGCCAACAGCCAGTTCTTCATCTGCTTCGCCGACGCCACCTTCCTCGACGGTCAGTACACGGTCTGGGGCGAAGTCACCTCCGGGATGGAGCATGTCGACGCCCTGCCCAAGGGAGAACCGCCGCGCGACCCAGGAAGAATACTCTCCCTTCGCGCCGACGCGGCCGTCACCTGAACCTGCCGCTCGCGGCCGCCATCGCGCCGCGCCAGGACGACGACCACCGCGAGATGATCCGAACCAAGACGCGGACCGCGACGCACGTTGACGGTCGCCCAGGCCCTGCCGGCATAGACGTGGTCGATCGCCAGCCAGGCGAACGGCAGGTTCCACGGAAAGCGGCCCACCGACCTCGCCGGCCAGGTCGCCAGCGCCCGGGTTCGCCGCTCGAGAGCGAGCCGCGCGTCCTGGCGCCGAAGCGAGAACGACCATGGGGTCGAATTGAAGTCTCCGCCGACGACCAGGCTCGAAGGTTCAAAGCGCGCCAGCTCGGTGGCCAGCCGCCGGCTCTGCGCCTGCTGCGGTCCGGCGGGGAGCGGCTGCGCGAGGTGGACGCCGACGACCGTGAAGGCCGCTTCGCCCTGGCCGAAGCTCGCCCACACCGCCGCCGGACGCCGGCCGAACGCGGTGGAAGGCAAGGTCCCAGCCGCGGCGGGCGAGGCCCTGGCGAGGATGAGCGTCGAGCTCTTCGGCGAGCTGGGGCCGGGGATGCGGTGCGGATAGAGCCACGCCAGCGCCGGCGGAATCCCTTCGGCGGCGCCGACCGCTTCATGGAGGATGAGGATATCGGCGTCCTGGCTCTCGATCCAGGCAGCCGTCGCTCCTGGATCGCGGTTGGCGCCCCACAGGTTGAACTGCATCACCGTGAGCATTGCGCCATGCCGGCCCGCGGGCGGCCTCCACGCGCGGGCGAGCAGTTCAGGGGCGATCAGCGCGAACATGCCGGCCCCGGCGGCCAGCGAGAGGCCGATGGCCAATGTTCCGGCGCCGCTGGCCACGCCGAGCACGAAGCTCAGCAACGCCAGCAGCGCCAACGCCGGCGCGAAGTGGTTCAGCGCGTCGAGGCGATCGCTGAAGACGCCCATTCCGCCGACCACGGTCGCCAGGGCGGCGATGGACGCCAGGACCAGGTCCGCGCTGCGCAGGAGCTCCATCGCGCCGGTGCTTAACCGGCTTTCACGATCCAGCCAAAGCCGTGGACAGCGCCTTGACGCTGACCGCACTCGTCCCCTACGCGCCCCAGGATGCAGCTCTCCGACTTCGACTTCGATCTGCCGGCGCGGCGGATCGCGCTTCGTCCGGCCTCGCCGCGCGATCAGGCGCGGCTGCTCATCGTCGACCGCCGCGGGGGACTCGAGGACTCCGAGGTCATCCGGCTTCCGCGCTTTCTCAGCCCCGGCGACGCCGTGGTGTTCAATCGGACCCGGGTCATTCGCGCCCGCCTCACCGGGAGCCGGACCCGGAGCGGCGGTGTGGCGCGCGTCACGGCCAATCTCCATCGGCGCATCACGCCTTCCAGATGGAGCGCCTTCGTTCGTCCTGGCAAGCGCCTCGAGGTCGGCGACCGGATCGTGTTCGGCGAGCCGGGCGGGCGGACCTGCCTGTTGGGTGTCCTCGACGCCACCGTGGCGGAAAAGCTCGAGGCCGGCGAGGTGGTGCTCGCCTTCGATCTCTCGGGGCCGGACCTCGACCTCGCCGTGGCCGAGCACGGCGCGGCGCCTCTGCCGCCCTACATCGCCTCGCGCCGCCCGCCCGATGAGCGCGACCTCAGCGACTACCAGACCATCTATGCCCGCGACGAGGGTTCGGTGGCGGCGCCCACCGCCGGTCTGCACTTCACCGAACCGCTGCTCGCGGCCCTGGAGGAACGCGGCGTGAGCGCCCATTTCGTCACCCTGCATGTGGGCGCCGGCACATTCCTGCCGGTGAAGACCGCGAACATCGACGCTCATCGGATGCATCCGGAATTCGGCGAGATCGGTGCGGTCGTCGCGCGGGCTCTCAACGCCGCGCGCGCCCGGGGCGGCCGCATCGTCTGCGTGGGAACGACGTGCCTGCGGCTGATCGAGACCGCGGCGGGCGAAGACGGTCGGATCTCCCCCTTCGCCGGCGACACCGCGCTCTTCATCCGGCCGGGATACCGCTTTCGCGTCGTCGATGGCCTGATGACGAACTTCCACCTGCCGAAGTCCACGCTCTACATGCTCGTGGCCGCCTTCAGCGGCCTGCCGACGATCCGCGCCGCCTACAGCCACGCCATCGCCCAGGACTACCGCTTCTATTCATACGGCGACGCCTGTCTGCTCTGGCGGCCGTGAAGATGGCGGCGTTCGAGTTTACCGTGGACGCCACCGAAGGCGCCGCCCGCGCCGGCCGGCTTCACACGCCGCGCGGGCCGATCCTCACTCCCGCGTTCATGCCGGTCGGCACGGGGGGAACCGTCAAGTCCCTCACCATGGACCAGGTGCGCTCCACCGGCGCCCAGGTCGTCCTGGGCAACACCTATCACCTGATGCTGCGGCCGACGGCCGAGCGGGTCGAGGCTCTGGGAGGACTTCACCGGTTCATGGGCTGGGAGGGTCCGATCCTCACCGATTCCGGGGGCTTCCAGGTGATGTCGCTGGGACGCATCGCGCGGGTCGAGGAGGAGGCGGTGACCTTCGCCAGTCATCTCGACGGATCCCCCCATGTGCTCTCGCCCGAGCGTTCGATCGAGATTCAGGCCGATCTCCTCGGCGCCGACATCGCCATGCAGCTGGACGCCTGCATCGCCTGGCCGGTGGAGGAGGCCGCCGCGGCGCAGGCGATGCGGCTCTCCGCCCGCTGGGGCGCCCGCTCCAGCGCCGCCTTCGGCCGCCGCCCCAGCCAGGCTCTGTTCGGGATCCAGCAGGGTTCGCTCTTCGAGGCCCTGCGCCGCGAGTCTACGCAGCGGTTGCTGGAGACCGGGTTCGACGGCTACGCCATTGGCGGCCTCGCGGTCGGCGAGGGCCACGATGGCATGTGCCGGGTGCTCGACTATGCCGCCGCGATGCTTCCCGCGGATCGCCCACGATATCTGATGGGAGTGGGCAAGCCCGTCGACATCGTCGAGGCGGTGGCCCGGGGCGTGGACATGTTCGACTGCGTTCTGCCCACCCGCTCGGGCCGGCACGGTCAGGCCTGGACCCTCGCCGGCCCCGTCAACCTCAGCAATGCGCGTTTCGCCGACGACGAGGCGCCCCTGGAGCCGACCATCGACTGCCCGGCCAGCCGCGACTATTCGCGCGCCTATCTGCACCATCTGGTGAAGTCCCGGGAGATCCTCGGCCAGGTCCTGCTCTCGTGGCACAATCTCGCGTTCTTCGAAGACCTGATGGCGAAGGTGCGCGCGGCGATCACGGCCGGGACCCTGGGTCGCATGCGCGGCGAACTCGCCCGCGCGCGCAGACCATCCTTGTAAGCTGCGATTGACCGACGCCGCGTCGCCGGCCGCGGCTACCGGATCGGATAGAGCGGCACGCTGCGGGTGTCCTGGATCGGTGGCTCAGGGTAGAGCCGGTGGATGGGCGCTGCGGGCGGACGGCAGCCATGCGACTCGCCGAGACCCTTGAGATATCCGCGACGGATGCCGCCGGCGTCGATGGCCTGCAGCACCAGGGCGTCGTGCCGCTGGGCGCCCGTCAGAGTGCTCACATAGCTGTTGAACGGCAGCAGGCTCTCGGCCGCCCCGTGCATCAGCGATAGGGCCAGGGGCCCCGTCTTGCCCTTGATGTTGGGATCCTCGGTCGTGTTGGGCTCGTCGAAATCGGGGCCAAGGGCCGCGTTGAGATCGCCGATGCGGACGTTGATCGCCGCGCAGCTTGGCTTTGGGACCTTGGCGTACGGATCAGCCATCGCCGCCAGGAGCACAGGCGGAATCTTCTGCCGAGCGAGATTGAGGTCATGTAACGGCGCCGCCGCGGCGTGGCCAACGCTCGAATGACCGTAGGCCCCGGGCGTCTGCAACGGCCCATCCGGCGCGGGCGGCGGCGGCCCCTGCTCCGGCTGCGCCGCGACCGAACCGGCCGCCGCGACGAGAAATGTTGCGGCGAGGCCCGCCGCGAGTAACCGCACGCCCATGGCGAAATCCTAGCGCGACCGCTCGCCCGCCGCCATGGGCGCCGTCGGCGGCGGCGGGTTGCGGCGCCGCCGCCGGCGCGCCTATGGTCCGCGCCGCTCACAGGCGGGCCGGTAGCTCAGTGGTAGAGCACTCGACTTTTAATCGAGTGGTCGTGGGTTCGACCCCCACCCGGCCTACCATCCTGCGCCGACAGCGGGCCACGCGGAGGAGGGGTGTCCGGCGAGGCCTAGGCGGCGCTTTTTCTGCGAAACGGGTTGGCGATGCGCAGCTGGCCATCAATCACCATGCCGTCCTGCATGTCCTCGGACCACAGGGTCTCGCAGTGGGCGTCCAGCGCCGAGGCGACGATCATGGCGTCCCAGGTCGAGAGCCCATGGCGCTCGGCGACCGCCAGGCCGGTCTCGTGGGTTTCGATCGTGAGGGAGTGAACGGTCAGCAAGCCGCGCAATGACGACAAAAGCAGATGGATTTCGGGCCAGGACATCCGCATCTTGCGGCGGGCGACATTGGCGATTTCGTTCAGGACCTGCACGCTGATCGCGCCGCCATCGGCGATGAGGGCCTCCGCCCGCTCGGCCTTGGCCAGATCGCGGGAGGCGATGTAGAGCAGGACATTGGTGTCGACGAAGCTACCGGGCATTCGCCTCGTCGCGGTCGAACTTGAAATCGGCAGGAAGGCGGCCGCGAAGCGTCCGGAGCCTGGCGAGCAACTCCCCGCGGCCGGGCTTGCGCGCGATGGCGAGTTGCCGCGCATCGGCGACATGGATCTCGATCTGGTCGCCTTCCTTGAGCTCCAGCGCCTCAACGACGATGGAGGGAAGGCGGATGGCCAGGCTGTTGCCCCACTTGGCGACCTGCATCACGGACTCCCAAGATATACCTCGAACGGTATGTATATCCAGGCTTGCCCGATTGCAACGGTTCTCATTCGGCCGGTCCCTCCCAGGCCTGCAGGAACCGGCGTGATCGCCTGCGAACTCTGCGGCCAGACCGAGCGGCCGCGGCTTGACCCGGCGGAGTTCGAGCGCGTCATCGGTCCATGGCGCTCACCTATAGCGCGCGAGGTCAGCCGAGTCCGCCCATTGACACGCCGGTCCCGAAGAGTTACATATTGCAATTTCCAAGAGGTTGGCGCATCGCCGTCGTCGTGAGGCTCTCCGGGCGTCGAAAAGGCGGACCGAAACGCGGAAAAAGCGGGACGTTTCGGGGCCGAACGTTGAAAAAGGGGACCGATTCGTTGAAGAAACGGGACAGAATGTTGAAGAAATGGGACGTTTCGGGCGCCGCGCGCCAGGGCCGGTCAGACCCACATCACACGGATTTCATTGGAGAAATAGCCGCCAGACCCCTGTCCGTACTCAGCTGGAAGCGAAAAAAAACGACCCCGATGCTTCACCGCCCCCTCGCGCCACGCGTCGGCCGCCCATCCGCCCCGTCCCGATGGCGCCCGCCGCCACGGCTGGTTGAGGCGGGGAATCACGCCCGCCTCGTCCCTGCTCGGCCGAGCCTTTGCCGTGGGTGACAGCCGCCGCGGGCTCGCCTAGACAGGCCGTGCGGGGCGGCAAGGACAGTGCGCGTGGGACGAGCCCGATACGCCCTCGTGGCCGTATGGACAGCGATTCTTCTCATCCCCGCTCCCAGGGCCGGCGCCGTCGAAAGCAAGGCCGTCGTCCAGGGTTCGCTCGACCGCCCCCTGCGCGGCGCGATCGAAAGGGCCATCGGCGAGGCCAAGACCCAGCCGCAGAGCCGCTTCGAGGCGCGCCGCCGGGCCAGGGAGGCGGCCGCCGACGCGATGTCGCTCCTGCGCTCCGAAGGCTACTACCTGCCGACCGTCTCGGCCGAGGTCGCCGACGGGCCGCCGCTCAGAGCCGTGGTGCGGGTCGAGAGCGGGCCGCGGTTCCGTTTCCGCAATTCCGCCCTCGACTGGCGAGGGCCGGCCCCTGACGGTGTGGCCCAGGTGGCGGCGCGCAAGGCTGTCGGTCTACCCGACGGCGCGCCCGGGCGGGCGGCCGAGGTGGTGGCCGCGGAGGGCCGGGCGATCGCCGCCCTCGAAAAGCTCGGCTACGCCGACGCCAGGACCGAGCCGCGCCGGGTCGTGGTCGATGACGCCGATCTCACGGTTCGCCCGGTCCTCGTCATCGCCGCCGGCGAGCGCGTGCGCCTCGATGGCGTCGAGGTGATCACCAAGGGTCGCACCAATCCCCAATGGGTCCGAGGTCAGGCGCCATGGAGAAGCGGCGATTTCTATGATCCGGCCAAGGTCGCCAAGCTCGAGCGACGGCTCCTCGATCTTGGCGTCTACGACTCTGTCACCGTATCCCTGGCGCCCCGTGACGAGTCACCTGGCGGTCGTCGAGCGGTCATCGTCAGCGTCGTCGACCGTCGCCCGACGACCATCGAGCTCGGCGCCGGATACTCGACCGGCCCGATCTACTACCAGGACGCCGGCGTGCTCGCCGGCGGTCTGACCGGCCAGGGCTCGGGCGTGGACGGGAAGTGGATTTTCTACAACCGTCTCCACCGCGCCGACACCCTGACACTCACCGGACAGCTCTACGACATCCAGCAGAAGCTCGATCTGGAACTCGACCTGCCCGGCTGGCGACGAGCCGACCAGATCCTGAAGCTGGGGGCGGGCGTCGCCGCCGACGAGACGGCCGCGTACAAGGACGCGGACGCCGGCGTGCGCCTGACCGCCGAGCGGGACTTCACCAAGACCACCTGGATCACCCTGGGCGGCGCGGTCGACCTCACGAGCACCCGCGAGGAGACCGCGATCAACCCGCTGGCGGCGCCGGTGGGCAAGGATCTGAAGCTCGTCATCGTCACCGGCATCGCCGGCTTCGCCCTCGACCGCTCGGACAACTTCCTCAATCCCACCAGGGGCTGGCAGGTCCAGCTGCGCACCGAGCCGACGTTCATCGCCGGCGACGAGAGCCTCGCCTACCTGAAGACCGTGGGCCAGGTGAGCGCCTACGCGCCGCTGCAGCGTGACGCATCGACCGTACTGGCCGCCCGGGTGAGACTGGGCTCGATCCTCGGCGGCCAGCTGCCGGCGCTTCCCGCGGACCGCCGCTTCTACGGCGGCGGCGGCGGCTCGGTGCGCGGCTATGGCTATCAGGCCGTGGGCCCCAGACTGGAGGACAACACTCCGGCGGGGGGTCTGTCGTTGTTCGAGACCTCGTTCGAGATCCGCCAGCGGCTCTCCGACGCCTGGGGCGTGGTGGCGTTCGCCGACGCCGGGTCGGTGGGTGAGGGTCCGGCGCCCGATTTCAGGGGCCTGAGCGCCGGAGTGGGCCTGGGCGTGCGCTACAACCTCGGGTTCGCGCCGTTCAGGGTCGACATCGCCACCCCGCTGAACCCTCGCAAGGGCGACGGGCCGGTCCAGGTCTATGTCAGCATCGGCCAGAGCTTTTGACCGGGCGGGCGAACCACCGGCGCCTGCCGCGCCAGGGCTGGCTGATTGTCGGTTCACTGCTGGCGGTCGCGGCGGTCGCGATCGTCGTCGCGGCGATCCGCTATGGCCCACTGACGCCCGCTGGGCGGTTGTTTGTCGCCGCGCAGGCCAGCGGACTGAAAATCGGCCGCCTCGGAACCCTGCGCGTCGAAGGCGTGCGCGGCGATGTATGGAGCGATTTCAGCGTCGAACGCCTGGCCATCGCCGACGAGAAGGGGGTGTGGCTCGATGCCCGCGGGGTGCGGGTGCATTGGCGCTATGCCGAGCTTTTCCGGCGCCGCCTGCACATCGACCTCGTGACCGCGCGCCTCGTCACGCTCGTTCGCCGCCCGACGCTGAGGCCGAAGGAGAAGTCGCGGGGCCTTCCCCTTTCCTTCGAGATCGACCGCTCGAATCTCCGCCTGGTAATGATGCCGGCCTTCTCGGCGAGGCGCGGCGTCTATGACCTCGCCGCGGTCCTCGATGTCGAACGCGCCGGCGGCGGTCGCGCGAGGATTTTCGCCAGCAGCGTTCTGCACCCCGGCGACTTCCTGCGTATGACCGCCGATCTGCACGGGAAACAGTTCCGGATCGACGCCGACGCGTCCGAAGCAAAGGGCGGCGCGCTTGCCGGAAGCCTGGGCATGGCGCCCGATCAGGCGTTCACCTTCACCGCAAGGGCCCAGGGCGCCGGCGGGCGGGGCCGGCTGTCCCTCGCCACCCGTGTGGGGTCGGCGCAGCCGCTGCGCATGTCCGGCGCCTGGACGCCGCTCGGCGGCGAGGCGGCCGGGACGATTCAGCTTGGGGCCTCTCGTCTGCTGGCGCGCTATCGGGCGATGCTCGGCGACCAGGCCGCCTTCGCCGTGGCTGGCCTGAAGGCGCGCGACGGCCTGTACGGAATTGGTTTGACCCTGCGCAGCCAGAACGCGACGGTCGCCGCCAGTGGCGACGTCGACATCGGCCGGCAGGCGATCGGGCCCCATGGCCTTGCGGTCACCGGCCAGGTCGCCGATGCAGGCCGCCTTCTCTCCTGGCCGCCGATGGGGCCAGCGCAGGTGAGGGGGCGCCTGGGCGGCGACGTCGGCCACTGGGTGTTCGCCGGTGACGCCTCGGTCGAGCGCTTGGCGGCAAGCGGCTTCACCCTGGCCAGGGTCTTTGGGCCGCTGCGCCTCGAAGCACGCGGCGGAGAGCTCAGCCTCGGGGCTGCCGCGCGCGGCGAAGGCGGGGCGGGCCGGAGCGTCGCCGCGGCCCTGTTGGGCGCCAGGCCCGCGGGTTCGCTCGAGCTGACGGTGCTCTCCGATGGGCGCTTGCTGATGCGCCGGCTCGCCCTCCACGGTCCAGGGCTCGAGGTGGCGGCGAGCGGCGAGCGAGGATTGTTCGGCGGCCTGTCGTTCAGAGGCTCGGCGAGGTTCACGAATTTCGCCTTCGCCCATGCGGGCGCGCGGGGAATCGTTCAGGCGAACTGGTCGGCGTCCCAGGCTGGAGGCTCGAAGCCGTGGTCGGTCAGCCTGGACGCGACCGGCAAGAACTTCGCCGCCGGCCTGGGGGAAGTCGACCGGCTTCTCGGGTCCGCGCCGCGCCTGCGAGTCACCGCCGAACTCCAACGCGGCGTGATCGCGCTGAGCCTCGCGGTGGTCGACGGCGCGGCCGGCTCGCTCGCCGGCGCCGGAACATTGTCGACGAACGGAACCCTGGCGGTGAAACTGGACTGGCGAGCCCAGGGACCCTTCCATGCCGGGCCCCTCGAGATCGCCGGCGCCGCCACGGGCTCGGGGGCGCTGACCGGGACTCTCGCGAGCCCGCGCGCTGATCTCATGGCGAATGTGGATCGCGTGGATCTCCCCTCCCTGCCCTTGGAAAGGGCGAGCGTGCGATTGACCTTCGCCGGCGGTCAGGGCGCCGAGGACGGCCATTTGTCCGTCGCCGGCTCGAGCCCTTACGGACCGGCCAGGGGCGCGACGGCGTTCCGGTTCGTTCCAGGCGGCCTTGATCTCTCGCGGATCGACCTCAGCGCGGGCGGGGTCGAGGCGAGCGGCGCCCTGCTCCTGGCGCACGGCGGCGCTTCGCGAGCCGACCTGACATTTCGCATTGGCGCCGGCGCCCTGCTCGCCGAGGGCCGCGCCGCGGGACGACTGAAGATCGCCGATGCGCCGGGCGGCCCTCGGGCCAGTCTCGATCTGACGGGCGCGGATGCCCGTCTGCGCGGGGGCGGACCGGCGATAACGGCGATGACGATTCACGCCGAGGGTCCGATCGAGCGACTGCCCTACGAACTGAGCGCGCGCGGCGCGAGCCGGGGGAGCGCCTGGCGAATGACCGGAAGCGGCGCCTACGCGAGCTCCGGCGGCGACCACAGCCTGAGCTTCAACGGCGCCGGCAGGTTCGCCGCCCTGGATTTCCGCACCCTCGAACCCGCCATGTTCCGGATCGGGCCGGCCGGATCCTCGGCCGACCTCCACCTCGCCGCCGGCGACGGCCGGGCCGATGTCCAGATGTCCGACGCCGGGTCCGTGCTCTCCGCCCGGGCCACCGTCTCGAGGGTCAGTCTGAGGCTGCTGAACCCGGACCTGATCGGACGTCTGGAAGCCTCGGCGGAGCTCCATGGTCGGGGGTCCAGTCTGACAGGCTCGGGGCTGGCGCGCCTGTCCGGCGCCGGCGGTCGCGATCTGAAGGGCGAACCGCCGGTGGACGGAACGATCAAGGCGAACCTCGCCGCCGGGGTCCTGGCGATCGACGCCGCCTTCACCAACGCCAACGGCCTCAGGGCGACCACCGAGGTGACGATCCCCGCCGAAGCCTCGGCCGCGCCGTTTCGCATCGCCATCAACCGCGCCAGCGTGTTGCACGGCCGCTTCGTGATCGACGGCGAGATGAAGCCCGTCTGGGACCTCCTGATGGGCGGGGACCGCTCCCTTTCCGGGCGCGTCACCGCCGCCGGCGCCCTGAGCGGCACCCTGGCCGATCCGAAGGCCGTTGGGACCGCGTCCCTCGAAGCGGGTCGATTCGATGACGTTCAGACCGGCCTTGTGCTTCGCGACGTTGGGCTCGCGGCCGTACTTTCGGGGAATTCAGTGGACGTCGGCCGCTTCGCGGCGGTCGACGGCGTCGGCGGTTCGGTGTCAGGTCAGGGACGCATCAGCCTCGAGCGCAACGGGGCTTCGAGCTTCCGCCTTGTGCTCAGGCGCTTTCGGCTGATCGACAACGACCTGGGCCAGGCGGCGGCTTCGGGGGTGGCGAGCGTCAGCCGCACCGCCGACGGCAGGGTGAAGCTCTCCGGGGCCCTGACCATCGACAAGGCGCAGATCGCACCCAAGGCGCCGGTCCCATCCGGCGTGGTGGCGATGGATGTGGTGGAAGTTCACCGACCCGCGAGGCGGGCCGAGGAGAATGCGCCGGTTCCCACGCCGCCTTCCCCTATCGCCTTGGATGTCACCTTCACCGCCCCTCGGGGCCTTTTCGTGAAGGGCAGGGGATTGGATGTCGAGCTGGCGCTCGAGGCCAGAGTCGAAGGGACGACCGCGTTTCCCATTCTCACCGGCGACGCCCGCATTGTTCGCGGCGACTATGACTTCGCCGGCAAGCGTTTCCGTTTCGACGACCGCGGCTCGGTTCGGCTCGGCTCGAGACCCGAGCTGATCCGGCTCGACCTCACGGCCACTCGCGAAGATCCCAGCCTCACCGCGGTGATACGCATCCGGGGCACGGCGGCGAAACCCGAGATCACGCTTACTTCGAGCCCGGTGCTGCCCGCCGACGAGGTGCTCTCCCAGGTGCTCTTTGGCGCCTCGGCCTCGCAACTTTCGCCACTGGAGGCGGCGCAGCTCGCCTCTGCGCTTTCGGGCCTCGCCGGCGGCGGGGGGTTCGATGTCCTCGGGAGCCTGCGGACCTTCGCCCATCTCGATCGCCTGGCCTTCGCCGGGTCGGCGGCGACCGGTTCGGCGGTGGTCGGCGGCAAATATCTCTCGGACAACCTGTACCTGGAGCTGGGCGGCGGAGGCCGCGAAGGGCCATCCGCCCAGGTGGAGTGGCGGGTGAGGAAACACCTCTCCATCGTCTCTCGCCTCACCGGTCAGGGCGACTCGCAGATCTCGATCCGCTGGCGGAAGGACTATTAGGGCGCCGCGCCGCCCGCCAGCGCGTACGCCTGGGTTCCGCGCGTAAAGACGCCATCGCTTTCGAGCACCGTCGCGATCGGAATGTCGGGGGCCTTGGCGAGCCGCTCGTAGATGGGTCGAAAGTCCTGCAGGGTCGCTCCGAGCAGGGCGTCCAGCGAGGGGATCACGAAGTAGGTCTGCTGGAAGTCGTCGATCCTGTACGGCGTGCGCATCACCCGTTCGAGCGTGAATCCCAGGCGGTTCGGCGAATCCGAATCGAGGGCGAAGATCGACTCGGCGCGCGAGGAAACAATGCCCGCGCCATAGATCCGCAAGCCCTGGGCGCTCTCCATCAGGCCGAACTCCACCGTGTACCAGTAGAGCCGCGCCAGATTGTGCAGCCGGCCGAAGTCCAGCGCGCGAAGTCCGCCCTGGCCATAGGCCTGCATGTAGTCCGCGAACACCGGATCGGTGAGCATCGGGACATGACCGAACACATCGTGGAAGATGTCCGGCTCCTGCAGGTAGTCCAGTTTGGCCCCGTCGCGAATGAACCGGCCGGAGGGAAATCGGCGGTTGGCGAGATGCTCGAAGAACACCGCATCGGGGACCAGGCCCGGAACCGCGACCACCGTCCAGCCCGTCAAGCGCGACAACTCGGCGTTGATCCGTCGGAAGTCCGGAATTCCGCCGCGGTGGAGGTTCAGGGCGTCCAGGCCATTGAGGAACGGCTCGCAGGCGCGGCCCGGCAGCAGGGCCTTCTGGCGTTCATAGAGCGTCGTCCACACCGCATGTTCGCCGGAGTCGTATCGATCCCAGGCCTGGTCGATGGTCCAGTCCTGGCTGGCCCCCGCGGGGGGCGCCGCTCGGCTGATCGCGCCTGCACTCATGCGAGGATCAAGCTTCCCGACCGGCGGCGGGTTCCACCGCCGCGAGCCTAGTGGGTGATGCGAGGCCGCAAATGGTACCGCCCCGGCTGGAACTCGTCAAAGATGAGAGAGGTGTGGGGGTGGCCGACCGGCTGGCCGCTGTCGTCCGGCAGGAGGTTCTGTTCTGAGACATAGGCGACGTAGCTCGACTGCTCGTTTTCCGCGAGCAGGTGATAGAACGGTTGATCCTTCCGCGGCCGGACGTTCTCGGGAATCCGTTCCCACCAGTCCTCGCTGTTGGCGAACACTGGATCGACGTCGAAGATCACGCCGCGGAACGGAAAGAGCCGGTGCTTCACCACCTGGCCGATTGCGAATTTGGCGAGTCGCGCGTTCATTCTCTGCAAACTTAGACGAGATCCCTGAATGGAGGCTGAACGTAGAGGGTTCGCTTCATCGATCAAGCCCAGGACCGCCGCTCCCCCGCAGCCACCCGCGCCAGCGTCGCGAGCGACGGGCTTTTGCCCTCGAGCAATGGACTTGCTAGGTTTGCGCCGACAACCGAGACGTGACGCCGCATCGCGCCTCGAATCTGCGAGCGCGCTGGGGCGAACGATGGGCGAGGCGTGGGGCGGGCGGGCCGATGGCGCGCGCGAATTCGCCCGACCCGGCGGCGGGCGAGTGTTCGCGGCCCTTGATCTGGGCACCAACAACTGTCGATTGCTTATCGCTATCCGGCGCGGCGAGGGCTTCCGCGTTATCGATTCCTATTCCCGCATCGTCCGACTCGGAGAGGGCCTCACGCGGACCGGGCGCCTGGGCGAGGCCGCTATGCAGCGCGCCATGGAGGCGCTTGGCGTGTGCGCCCGGAAGATCCGCAAACAGGGCGCGACGCGGCTGCGCGCCGTGGCCACCCAGGCCTGTCGCGCCGCCACGAATGGCGCGGAGTTTATCGAGAAGGTCGAAACGAACACCGGTCTGCGATTGACGATCATCAGTCCCAGGGAAGAGGCTCGGCTCTCCGTCGCGGGCTGCCTCAACCTCCTGGACCCGGCGTCCGAGGCCGCGTTGGTGCTTGATGTGGGTGGTGGCTCGACCGAGCTTTCCTGGATCGACCTCAAGGCCCTGGGACCCGAACCGGGTCGCAGCCGCCCGGCGTCCTGGCGCGCGGCGGTGAAGGCGTGGCTTTCGGTTCCGATCGGCGTCGTCAGTCTGGCGGAACACTTTCCAGAGCGCCTCGGCGGCGCCGCGATCTCTTTCGACGCGATGGTCCAGCGATTCAGAAGCGAGATTGGCGGCTTTGCCGGAGCAGAGCCGTTCAGGGCGGTTTTCGCGGCTGGCCGGGCGCATCTGGTGGGCACGTCGGGAGCGATCACCAGCCTGGCGGCGCTGCATCTCGGGCTCGCGCGATATGATCGCGCAAGGGTGGATGGCCTATGGATGACCCGTGGCGAATGCGAAGCGGTCGGCGCGCAGCTGCTTCGGCTTACGCCGAACGAACGGGCAGCCTCGCCGTGCATCGGGCGCGACCGCGCTGATCTGGTGCTTGCCGGCGCTGCTATTTTGCACGCCGTGCAGGAGCTCTGGCCTTGCGGCCGGGTCCGCGTCGCCGACCGCGGACTGCGGGAGGGCTTGCTGTTGTCGCTGATCGCCGACGAGCGGCGGCGAACAGCGCGCCGAAGAACAAGAGTTCCGGCGGGGGGACTTTGGCGTGAGTGATCCACCACGAAAGCGGATGGTTCGGCCGCCCTCGGGCGGGGCGGATCGGGGGCGCGCCACGCCGCAGCGCCTGAAGACCGCGAAGATCCGCACGCCGTCCTCCCAGGCTTGGCTGGAACGTCAGATCAACGATCCCTTCGTCGCCCAGGCCGCGATGCGAGGATATCGCTCGCGGGCGGCGTTCAAACTCACCGAAATCGACGATCGTTTTCACCTGATAGGGCGAGGCGCACGGGTCCTTGACCTGGGATGCGCCCCGGGCGGATGGCTTCAGGTTGTCCTGGAGAGGGACGCCGGGGCGGTAGTCGGCGTCGATCTGCTTGCCGTCGACCCCTTGCCGCCGGCGAAAATCCTGCAGGGTGACTTCACCGATCCCAGCTGCCAGGAGCAGTTGGCTGGTCTGCTCGGCGGCGCTCCGCATCTCATTCTTTGTGATATGGCGCCCAATACCACCGGTCACCGGCAGACTGATCACCTTCGCATCGTCGGCTTGGTGGAGGCGGCGTCGGAGTTCGCGATCAAGATGCTTCGGCCGGGGGGCGCATTTGTCTCCAAGGCCTTTCAGGGCGGCGAAACGGCAGCGCTGCTCACCGTCCTCAAGCGACGTTTCGCCCAGGTTCGCCACGTCAAACCCAAGGCCAGCCGCGCAGAGAGTTCAGAACTCTATCTCCTCGCCATGGGTTTCAGGGCCGCCGACTGAGGTGCAGCCGCCGCATGGGCCGTGAGCCGCGGTCAGAGTTCCAGCTGGTAGAAGCGCGTCGCCACGCCGCTGAAGAGCGCCTGTTTGTCATCGGCGGAGTACGCGCTGGCGATACGCTTGAAGGCGTTCCAGAGCACTTCGTACTCACAGCTGCCGATGTCCACCGGGAAGTTGCTCTCGAACATGCAACGCTGCGGTCCAAAGGCCTCGATGCAGGTCTCGATATAGGGCTGCCATTCCGCGGCGAGCTGGATGGAGGAAGCGGGCGGGTCAGACAGGAAAGAAGGGAAGCCTGGGAAGGCCATCGCCAGTCCTCCGAGCTTGACGAACACCTTCGGCGACTTCGCCAACTCGCGGATGTTGTCGCGCCAAACGGGGAAACGCTCGTCCCGGCGGCCCTCGTAGCTGGCGATGCCAAGCGGTGTTCCGACATGGTCGAGTACGATGGGGGTGTCGGGAAAGGCGCGGGCCAGATCGACGAGATCTGGCAGCTGCGGCTCCAGAAGCCAAGCGTCGAAAGAGAGTCCCAGAGGCGCCAGGCAGGCGAAGCCTTCCCTGAAATCCGCCCGGCCATAGAGCCCCCCTTCGATGCGCGCCAACGGACCCAGCACGCCAGGATCGGCGTCGAAGGAGCAGCTCTGGCGGACTCCGCGGAAGCGGCCGCCGCCGGCGGCGATATGCGCTTCCAACACCTCGGTTGCTCGTCCGCCGCGCCTGAGATCGGTGGTTCCGACGATTCCGGCGCAGACGCGCACATCGCCGTACAGGCCGCTCGCCGTCATTGCCGCAATCCCGTTGACGAACTCGGTCTCGCCCACCGGCCGAAGCTCGGCCGGGCCACCGAGCCTGTACATCGAGCCGCACTCCAGGAAGACGGTCGCCCTGACGTTGTGACCGCTTTTCAAGTCGGCCAGGAGCTCGTCCAGGAGGTAGCGAGGGACGCGACGAATAACATGCTCGAAGCCGTGCCGCGGGGGCGGCAGTGACGCCATGAGCGCCGCCGGCCGGTCCCACAGGTGATGGTGCGGGTCGACGATCGGCAACTCGGGCTCGAAGATGGCTTCCCGCGGCGTGTTGGCGTTGGTCATGAGCCTCGTCTCCGGCCGGCTGCGGAACGGAACTCCTCTCCGCCGCCGCGCAACGGGGGAGGGCAATATCGGGACGTAGCCCAGGGCGTGGGCGCGGCGCAACGCCCACGGGTGATTGCAAGCAGCCTTGCTTCCGGTCCATCGCGGCGCCGATCCTGGCGATCCACCTTCCGAGGGTTCGCGGGGCGGCGGAGTGGCTGTAGATGGCGCCATGAAGCTCTACCAGACCTACGCCTCGCCTTTCCCGACACGGGTGCGCCTGGCTCTCTACGTCAAGGGCGTCGAAGTCGAGATCATCGAGCCGCCCGGCTTCCACGCCACCGCCCAGTCCAAGGGTGACTACCTCCTGATAAATCCCATTGGCCGCGTGCCGACCCTGGTGCTCGACGACGGGCGCGCCCTGCCTGAATCGGAGGTGATCTGCGAATATCTCGAAGACGCCTACCCCGAGCCCGCCCTGCTCCCAGCCGACCCGTGGGGCAAGGCGCAGGTGCGCCTGATCTCCCGGATCTGCGATTTCTATCTGGTTGTGGCGATGGTCCCCCTGTTCGCCGCCGCCGGTCAGTCACGCAGGCGTTGGGACCGCGAAGCGATCGGGCGGGCCCTCGGCGCCGTCGAGACCGCGCTTGGCCATCTGGAGGTCTATCTCGGCGAGGCAGGTTATGCGGTGGGGGAGGGTCTCACCTGGGCCGATGGGGCGCTGATCCCGCAGCTGTTGCTGGCCTACGAATGGGCGCCTGGTCTTTTCCGAACGGAGAGCCCCCTCGGCCGACATCCCAAGCTGGCCGCATATTGGCGGGCGATCCAGGGCGATCCAATCGCCGCGCGCCTGGTCGGCGAGACCCGCGAGGCCATTGCGCGCGAGCAGGCCGCCGCGCGGACTATGGCCGCCGCGCGCGCCGCGGAGACGTCCGGCGGCGCCTAGGCGCCCAGGCGCGCCAGGAATCTCTCGATCGCCGCGTTCACCAGGTCGGGATGGGTGAGGTTGGCGGCGTGGCCGGCGCCGGGGACGATCACCAGCTCGGCATCGGGCAGATCGCGGGCAAGGGTTTCAGCCAGCGACAGAGCGATGGCGGCGTCCGCATCGCCGTGAATGACCAGGGCGGGAACCTTGATCTCACCCAACCTGGCGGTGACATCGTCGCGGCCGGCGAGGCAATCCATGCAGCCGCGCACGTTGTGAGGAGCGAACCGCCGCCATTTGTCCTTCCATGGGTCGGCGCCCTCCCAGCCCTGACCCAGGATGGTCGCTTCGATGAAGTCGGCGGTGGCATCCGAGAGACCGTCGGCGAGCCAAGCGTCGACGAGCTGCATGTATCCTGCCATTCGGGCGGGATCCTCAACCCCGGACTCGGTGTCGATCAGGATCAGAGCCTTCACGATCTCCGGGTGAGTCAAGGCGGCGCGCAGGGACAGAAAACCGCCCTGCGACATTCCGGCCAGCACCGCGCGCTCGATGGAGAGGTGGTCGAGCAGCGCCGCAAGGTCGTCGGCGGAATCGTAGTAGGAGAATGGCTCGAGGGTGGAACCGGCCGTGGTTCCGTGTCCCCGCTCATCCCAGGTGATCACCCGATAGCGGCCCTTCAGAGCCTCCACCTGAGGCGCGAACATCTCGTGGTCCATGAAGAGGCCATGTGAAAATATCACCGCTGGCCGGTCGCCGCCGGTATCGGCGTAATGAATCCTCTGGCCGTTGACCTTCGCGATCGGCATGGGTGCTCCTCCGGTGGATAGGCTGGCCGCCATTGCGGCGGTGATGATGCATTGTCAAACGCGACCGCTCGAGGCGAGGACGCGATTCACTTCTACGCGGCCGCACGAGGCACTTCCCCCACCTCGCCCCCAAGGCTATACCCGCCCCGCAAAACGGAGAGTCTCATGGAGATTCGCGAAGGGCTCACCTTCGACGATGTTTTGCTCGAACCCGGCCCATCCGAGGTCATGCCCACCCAGGTGGACACCACTACGCGGTTCACCCGCGCCATCAGCTTGAACATTCCCCTGGTCAGCGCCGCCATGGACACGGTCACCGACAGCCGTCTGGCGATCGCCATGGCCCAGGCGGGCGGGCTGGGCGTCCTTCACCGGAACCTTTCGGTGGACGAACAGGCCGATCAGGTGCGTGAGGTGAAGCGCTACGAGAGCGGCATGGTGATCAACCCGCTCACGATTCATCCAGACACCCTCCTGGAGGAGATCCGACAGATCAAGGCGCGCCGCCGGATCTCCGGCTTCCCGGTGGTCGAGCGGGAGAGCGGAAAGCTCGTCGGTATACTGACCAACCGCGACATGCGGTTCGAAAGCTCGGATCAGGCCACCGCCTCGTCGCTGATGACCAGAGACGGACTGATCACGGCCAAGGAAGGGGTGAGCCAGGAAGAGGCCCGGGCGCTGTTGCGCCAGCACAAGATCGAACGGCTGATCGTGGTGGACGACGCGTTCCGCGCGGTTGGACTGATCACCGTCAAGGACATGGAGAAGGCCGAGGCCCACCCCCACGCCGCCAAGGATTCTCGCGGCCGGCTGCTGGTCGGGGCGGCCTCCACCGTGGGTGATGCGGGCTTCGAGCGATCAATGGCCCTGATGGATGCGGGTGTCGATGTCGTGGTGATCGACACCGCCCACGGTCATTCGAAGCAGGTCGGGGAGGCGGTCCGGCGTCTGGCCCGCGAAACCAACCGTGTACAAATCGTCGCAGGCAACGTCGCCACCTACGACGGCGCCCGCGCGCTCATCGACGCCGGCGCGGACGCCGTCAAGGTCGGGATCGGCCCCGGTTCGATATGCACCACCCGGGTCGTCGCCGGCGTGGGTGTGCCGCAGTTCACCGCTATCGCCGAGGCGGTGCGGGCAGCTGCTTCGGCCGATGTCCCGGTGATCGCGGACGGCGGGGTGCGCTACTCCGGCGATCTGGCCAAAGCGATCGGCATCGGGGCCGCCAGTGCGATGATCGGCTCGATGTTCGCCGGCACCGACGAAGCGCCCGGCGAGGTGTTTCTCTACCAGGGCCGATCCTACAAATCCTACCGCGGCATGGGGTCCCTGGGCGCCATGGCCCGCGGCTCCGCCGATCGATATTTCCAGAAGGAGGTCGAGGACGCTTTGAAACTCGTCCCGGAGGGCGTCGAGGGCCAGACGCCCTACAAGGGCCCGATCCAGCCGGTGATCCACCAGCTCGTCGGCGGTTTGCGCGCCGCGATGGGCTATCTTGGCGCCCGGGACATCGCGGCCTTCCAGGAGCGGGCGCGGTTCATCCGCATCACCGGCGCCGGCCATCGTGAAAGCCACGTCCACGACGTCATGATCACCCGCGAGGCGCCCAACTATCCCAGCGCGGTCTGACGCCGGTGCGCGACGGCGGCAGGCTGGCGGCCGCGATCGACGTCATCGTCGACATCGAGGGCCGTCACCGCCCGGCCCGCCTGGCGCTCAAGGCGTGGGGCGACGCCTGCCGCTATGCCGGAGCCAAGGATCGGGCCTTCGTCTCGGGCCTGGTTCTGGATGTGCTGCGCCGCCGCCGGTCCCTGGCGTTCTTGATGGGAGACGACAGTCGCCGGGCGGCCGCCCTCGCCGCGGTGCGTTTTCTCTGGGACTGGCCGCTGGACCGCGTTGAAGCGGCGGCGGGCGCACCGGACCACGGGCCCGGAGCCCTCCAGGCGGCCGAGCGGATCCATCTTGCTGGGCGCATCTCACTTGCCGCGGCGCCGGACGCGGTGCGGGGCGACTATCCGGACTGGCTCGATTCCCATCTGGCGCGCGCCTTTGGCGATGAACGGGTGACTGAGGGCGAGGCCCTGGCCCAGCGCGCGCCGGTCGACCTTCGCGTCAACACGCTTAAGACGGACGTCGACCATGTGCTGCGCGCCCTGGCGGTGTTCGCTCCCCACGCGGTCGATGCGCTGCCGGGCGCCCTGCGCATCGCCGCGCCGCACGCGAGTGAACGAGCCGCCGCGGTGGAGGCTACGCCGGCCTTCGAAAAGGGATGGTTCGAGGTCCAGGATCTCGGCTCGCAGATCGCGGCCGCCAGCGCTGGCGAGATCAGCCGTCATCAGGTCCTCGACTTCTGCGCCGGCGGCGGGGGCAAGACCCTCGCACTCGCCGCCGCCATGGGCGGCGTGGGTCAACTCTACGCCTATGACGCCGATGCCCGCCGGCTGGCCGAGACCGTCCGCCGCTCCCGGCGCGCAGGCGTGCGCAACCTGCAGATCCGCTCACCCCTCGAGGAGCGGGCGCTGACGAGCCTTGAATCTCGGATGGACGTGGTGTTCATCGACGCCCCCTGCACCGGTTCTGGGACCTGGCGGCGGCATCCCGACGCCAAATGGCGGTTGACCCCGACTTCGCTGCAACAGCGGATCGCTGAACAGGACGCCATTCTCTCCGCGGCGGCCGCCTATGTGAAACCCGGCGGCCGGATGATCTATGCGACCTGCTCGGTCCTGCCGTCCGAGAACGAGGATCGCGTCGCCGACTTCCTCGCCCGCACGCCGGACTTCGCACTTCGTCCCGCCGCTCCCTTGGCAGGCTCCGCGGCGGACAGTGACCCGCGGTTCCTGCGCTTGACGCCACGCAGCGCAGGCACGGACGGATTCTTTGTCGCGACCATGGCGCGGCGATAGGTCGTGGGCCCGCGCCGCCATTGAAGCAGGCTTGCCTGTGGCGCATGGTGATCGCGGCAAGCGCGCAGGCGCAACCAGTGGCGTGAGTAGGCGTCATTCGCATGAAAGGCAGGCTCATGAGCACAACACGCTATCTGCAAGGTGTTCGGCGCGCCACGGCGGCCGCCGTTGGCGTCATGGCGGCGATCAGCTTCGCCACCCCATCGCTCGCTGACTGCTACGATGTCCTGGGTTGCGACAACAGCAACTACTTTTCGCGGAATTACAGCTACTTGGCGTCACCTGACGACGGGCCGAACTGTGATTTCCTCTACACCATGCGCAATCGCATCTACCAGAGGCACGGATACTGTTTCAAGACCAGGCGCGGGATCACGCAACTGGGCAACACCGGCTGTTTCATCAACAATCAGTCGGCCGTCCCATTGAGCAACATCGAACGGGCCAACATCGCGACCATCGCCAGTGCGGAACGGGCGAAGGCCTGCCGGCCCTGAAAGCTGGGCGGCCTCACCGCCTGTCGGCGTGATCGCGGCCCCCAGGCGCGTCGGCGGCCATCCGCCGGCGATCAGAGCATCGCCGCCGATCAGAGATGGGGCAGGGAGGGCAGGTGGAAGGGCAGCGATGGCTTGTTGGCGTCCGGCTTGGCCTGCTGGTCGGCGGTCTTGCCCGCCGCCAATTCGCAATCGTGCTTCAGATCCGCATCGTTATAGGCAACGCACCGCTGCAGGTAGCGGTCGGCTTCGTCCTGGCGACCGTCCTTGAGCGACACCGCGATGAGCAGGGACAGAAAGGGCTTGTCGTCGTCGCCGAACCGCTTGATCGCCGTCTGGATGACGCGCATCGCCCGATCGTTCTGGCCGGCTTCGAACAGCATGCGGGCATGGTCGATGCCGCCGTCCACCGTCTGATCGGGGCTCGCGTCGGCCCGGGTGAACAGGCGGTCGGCCCCCGCGACATCTCCCATGTCGTATCGCAGCCGCGCCGCCTCGTTGAGGACCATCGGCGCGCCGCCGAAGCTCGTTCTGGTGGCTCGGCCGATCTGGGAAGTGGCCTCGGCGTAGTTGTGGATCGCTCGCGCCTTCATCGCATCCTGCACCGCATCCACGGCGATTCTGGCTTGAATGAATTCCGTGGTCGAGCGGACCTTCTGCAGCCAGCCATGCTGCTCGTCGCGTAGCGGCGCCCCGGCTGGATAGGCCTGAGCCGAATATTCGGCGATCCCGCGCTTGCGTTCGGCGGGCGGACGATGGGCCGGTCCCTTGCCGCGCGCGGCGGCGCCGCTGAGCGCCACCCGCGCGGCGCCCTCGAACAGACCCTGGCGGATGTTGGAAGACGACCAGCCTCCGGCGAGAATCGACTGAACCGTGGAGGGCGAGACCACCTGGCTGAGCTGCGCCTTGAGCTGCGCCTTCATCGCATCGATCGCCTGGCTGCGCCTGTCGCGGTCGGCCTGAATGGTGTCGAACACCGTCGCCGAGGCGTCTTCAGCGGAATAGGCGGCGGCCTGGGAGAGATCGAAACCCATCGCATCGGCTTCGTCCTCCTGCGCCTGGGTGTGCGGCTCCTCGGCGGTGGCGCCGGCGAGGAACTGCAACATGTCGCTGGTGGCGCCGGCATCGCGCACCGCCGCGCCGAGCCTGCCGGCGGCCCCGCCGGCGGCGCCGCTCAGGGCCGAACCCACGAGAAAGAGCTGTCCCAGGCGACTGGCGGTCTCCTGCTGACGCTGGGCGGCCGCGGATCGATCGCCGAAGTGGCCGAGGAGCAGGTGTGAGAGTTCGTGGCCGAGCACGAAGGCCACTTCATCGTCCGATCCGGCATGATCCAGAAGCCCGAAGGCGACGACGATCGAATTGTCCGGCAGTGAATAAGCGTTGTAGTAGTCCACCCCCAGGATGAAGACCCTGGGAGGCGCGCCCTTGGCGTAGGGCCACTGCCCCCGCAACCGCTCGAGCAGTCCGCTCACCGCCGCTTCGGTGTACGGCATGCGCAGTCTGGCCTGCTGATACTTGCCCTGATTGACGGCGTCCGACGCCAGACCAAGGGCGCCGCCCGAAGCGGGCGACCAGCCGAACCTGCGGCCGGCCACCTGATGGATGAACGGGCCATTTTTCCCGGTGACCGTGAAAGAGCTTCCGAACCTCACTGCGTCGGCCCGACGCGTCCACCCGCCTGCGGCGGTCAGGGCGAGTCCGCCGGTCGCGACCGCTCGGCGTGTAGGGGTCATCGCGCCGGCCTTTGGCAATCCGCCGCGCCCCCCAGCCCCATGTTGGAGGCCGCGTAGGCCGAGCCCGAAGCACGAGCGGTGGTCTGGGCCGGGGCGCAGGCCGCCCTGACGCCCGCGGTCTGCACGTCGAGGCCGCGCAGGAAGATCGTTTTGCCGCCCTGGTTGACGCCGATGCTGCCGCCCACCCCGAAGGCGACGATGGGAGCGGGGACCTTGAGACTCGCCGCGGAAAGAACCCCCAGAGGCTGTCCCTTCGCGTCAAAGGTGCGAAGCTGCGGGCGCAGGATCTTGGTCACGCTCCCCATGGTCGCTGCCGCGGCGATGCCGGGGACGAGCAGGAACGCCGAGAGGATCAGGCTAGGTCTGAGCATGGGCTGGGGCCTTCTGGTTCGAGAGAACGGGTGCGTTGGCGGGCTGCGCCTTGGCGGCGACCGGCGTGCGCCGCAACAGGCGATCCTCCTCGAATTTCATCGCCGAGCGCAAGAGCCTGCCGCCGGCGAGAAGCCGGCGCACGAAAGGGATGTGTTCGATCGAGCCGCAGATATCCGCCGGCAGGGTCTGCCGTGTGGCGTAGAACAGAAAGCCCAGCACGCCGGCGGAGATCCCGATCCAGTTGATCGGCGAGCGATGCGCGAACGTCACCCCCAGCCACGTAGCCCCGATCACGCTCCCGATCGAGGCGGAGAATAGGCCAAGATAGAGCGGCGCGTAGACGATCGTGCGCAGCCGCGTCTCGCTGCGGGTCGCGATCGCATGGTCGAGAAGGCTGTTGCGCACCATCACTCCCAGAATCCCGCAGAACGCCAGCGCAGCGACGAGGAGACTCTTGAGCAAGTCGGAATCGAACAACGCGTTGCCGTTCCGGCGATAGTCGTCGCCGTCTTCAACGAGATTGTCCAGAGCCATCGCATGGTACTGAATGCCAGGGACCTGCCCATGAACAGGGGATTCGACCCAATCGCTCGATGCGTGGAACTCGCCGCCCACCATCACCAATCTGCCCGAGAGGACTCGCGTAAGATCCTTCTGTTCGAGACCCCGACCGGCGACGATCCGGTCATAGCCCAGGGTGAGGGTATAGGGGCACTCCTGCCTCTGGCCGGCGCCGGGCCCTCGCAGCCCCATCATCTGCTCCCCGAGGCGAGCGCGCCACCCTGACCCGGCGCCGCGACAGGGTGCATTTTCCCCGGTGACCGCGTGGGTGATGGAGAGATAGTCCGGATCGGGCCGCGAGCCCCAGACCACATCCATCGGGGCGTCGAACACCGCGCCGAAATCCTCTTGCGGTGAGGCGAATCCCCGCAGAGCCAGTCGCGCGCGCCGTGCGAGGCGGGCGAACGGCGGCAGGCCACACGAATCGCGCTGGCGCAGGCAGTATGCGGCGTACATGGCCATCGCCGGCGAAACGTCGAAGTTGTGCACGCCGAGCTGCGCGGCCCTGCGATGGCTGAAACCATAGGAGGCGAAGAGCGGATAGGCCGTCTGGTTCACCAAGGCCGGCGCCAGGACGGCGACGCCGTCCAACGCCTTCTCGGCATCTGAAAAAAAGCCGAGGTCGGCGGGCGAGGGCTTGGCGAAGATGATCGGCGTGCCGCCGGCGGCGATGATGCAGGCGATCTTGATCAGGGGATCGGAGACGCATTCGGGCTTCTGCGACCACATGTTGGCGCGGGTCGCGGCGGCCACTCCGCTCACCAGGGTTGCGAACCCATCGCCCGGGCCGCCCTCGCCCATGTAGACGAAATCGACATACATCGCGGCGGGCGGCGCGCCGCCGACGTTCATCAAATCATCGAGCATCGTCCATTGCTGGTCGTAGGTCGGGGGAAACCGCGTCCAGCCATACCCCTTCATGGCCTGAATCGAGGTGTCGTCCAGCGCGACGACGCTGATTGCGCGCTGGCCCCTGCGCGAGGGTCCGTAATCGGCGGCTGTGATGCGCTGATAGACGGCGTCGGCCACCCTGTCGGACGCGGATTCCAGCCCGAACAGATTGAGTTTGGAGATCCCATAGGCGGAAAGGGCGAGGACGAGGCTGACGAAGACGGCCTTCAGCACCCGCGCGGGCGAGATCAGCACTTGGAGGATCCTCCAGCGGAAAAACTCTCTGACAAGCCCCTTCCCAGGTCAAGCGCGGCCCTGGTCCGCCGAAGTGGCCGTATCACGACCGGACTCGGGCGCGGCTCGAGCGGACCTGTTCGCCGCGCAAGTGAAGGAGCAGACGCGGCGCCGATTCTGACCTAAATGCGCTGCTCATGACGCAGCCTCGGCACGAGAAGGTCCTGATTGTCGATTTCGGCAGCCAGGTTACTCAGCTCATCGCCAGGCGGGTGCGCGAGAGTGGAGTGTATTGCGAGATCCATCCCTTCGATCGGGTCGAGGGGATGCTCGATGGTTATCAGCCCAAGGCCATCATCCTCTCGGGCGGTCCGGCGAGTGCGCACGAGACGCAGGCGCCTTGCGCGCCGGCCAAGCTCTTCGAACTGGGCGTCCCCGTGCTCGGCATCTGCTATGGCGAAATGACCATGTGCGCTCAGCTCGGCGGCGCCGTGGAGGGCGGTCACTCCCGGGAATTCGGACGAGCCGAGATCAAGATAACCAGGCGTTCTCCCTTGCTCGAGGGGGTCGGCGAGGTCGGAGAGACACGGACCGTCTGGATGAGCCACGGCGACAAGGTGACCGCCATCCCGCCAGGCTTCGAGGTGGTCGCTACGTCGGCCGGTTCGCCCTTCGCCGCCATCGCCGATGAAGAACGTCGACTCTACGGCGTCCAATTCCATCCGGAAGTGGCGCACACGCCAGACGGCTCGCGAATCCTGTGGAACTTCACCCACGGCATCGCCGGCTTGGCCTCGGACTGGACGATGGCCTCGTTCCGGACCCGAGCGGTGGCTCAGATCCGCGCCCAGGTCGGCGACGGAAAAGTGATCTGCGGACTTTCCGGCGGCGTGGATTCTTCGGTGGCGGCGGTGCTCATCCATGAAGCCATCGCAGAGCGGCTCACCTGCGTCTTCGTCGACACCGGTCTGCTTCGCCTCGGCGAGGCCGCTCAGGTCGTTGGGCTCTTTCGCGACCACTTCAATGTCCCCCTCATCCACGTCCGCGCCTCGGATCTCTTCCTTTCCGCCCTGGCCGGCGTCAGCGATCCAGAGGGGAAGCGGAAGATCATCGGCCGCGTCTTCATAGAGGTTTTCGAGCGCGAAGCGGCGAAGATCGAGGGCGCGCGCTTCCTCGCCCAGGGGACCCTCTACCCCGACGTCATCGAAAGCGTCTCGGCGAGCGGCGGTCCCTCGGCGGTAATCAAGAGCCACCATAATGTCGGCGGCCTCCCCGAACGCATGAACCTCTCGCTCGTCGAACCGCTGCGTGACCTCTTCAAGGACGAGGTGCGGGCTCTGGGCGCCGAACTTGGCCTACCACCCACATTCGTGGGTCGGCATCCGTTTCCGGGGCCGGGTCTCGCCATCCGCATCCCTGGTGAAGTGACGCGCGAACGGGTCGCGGTGTTGCAGAGGGCCGATGCCATCTGGCTCGAGGAAATCCGCGAAGCCGGCCTCTACGACTCCATCTGGCAAGCCTTCGCCGTTCTCTTGCCGGTCAGGACCGTGGGCGTCATGGGCGATGCGCGCACCTATGAGGAAGTGATCGCCCTGCGCGCCGTCACCTCAACGGACGGCATGACCGCCGACACATTCGAGTTCCCCTGGCCTGTGCTCGCTGGCGCCGCGAACCGGATTATCAACGAGGTCCGGGGCGTCAACCGGGTCGTCTACGACGTCACGTCCAAGCCGCCGGGGACGATCGAGTGGGAGTAGGCGAATTGGCGACCATGATCTTGCTTGGAACCACGTCCCAGAATCGCCCGTGGCGCGCGCGGCTTGCCGCTCTCGGCCGGCCGAACTGATTTCGAGGTTCCGTGGGCCGGTCGGCAGTTGTTCTGATCTGTTGGAGTGTCGCCACCAAGCCTCCCCTTCAGCCGGTGTCGGCCCGCAAGGGGGGCTGTCACAATCTCAGGCGACCGATTCCAAACTCTCCATCCAGCGCAGCGATCCCGGCGTGCGGTTTCTTCCCCTTACCAAGAATTCACTGGGTAAGCCGCATCCGAGAGCGCATCTGGAAGCCTCTACGCAATTGAAGAAGGCGCGGACAGATTCGCGCCGGCAGGCCTCAGGAGAATTCGACATGTGGATGGGAAATATAACTGGATGGATGGTGCCGCTGACCTTCTGGACCTTCGTCGGCGCGGTGATTCTGGTGCCGATGTACCTGAAATCGCGGGATCGTCAGCGGATGCACGAGACTCTTCGGATCGCCTACGAAAAAGGTCAGCCGGTGCCGCCGGAACTCATCGCGGCGTTGCAGAGCAATGCCACGACGACCGCGCTCCTCCCGACGGCCGAACGTGATCTACGCAGAGCGTTGGTGCTGATCTCGGTGGGTCTGGGCCTCTGTGGACTGGGCTATGGCCTGTGGTACGGCCTGATGAGCGTCTCCGATGAAGCCGCGTACATCGTGGGCGGGTCGGTGGCCGGGGTGGGGGCGGTTCCGGGACTCATCGGCGTCGCCTATCTCATTCTCTGGCTGACCAGGCGCAACCGAATCCAGACCTAGGGCGGCCGGGACAAGGAAATAGGGAGACCGCGTGCCATATCCCCCGGCCTCTCGCGCCGCCGCACACGACCTGGAGCTGGCGGCTTTCGCGGCAGGCGGCGACCGTCAAGCGTTTGGCGAACTGGTGCGCCGGCACGGCTCCACGGTTCGTGGATTGCTGCGCAGGATGGGCGCCGATCCAGGCATGGCGGATGACATTGCCCAGGATGCCTTCGTCGCCGCTTTCGAACAGATCTCCGACTTCCGCGGGGAGGGAACCTTCCAAGCCTGGGTCAAGACAATCGCGGCGCGGTTCTACGTGAAGAATTGGAGAAGAAACGCGCGGATCGAGGTGATGAAAAGCCCACCGGGCCCCGAGGAAGCGATCGGCTCCACGCAAGCGGGCGCTGCAGACCGGATCGATCTGGACGAAGCCCTGCGTGAACTGCCGGCCTCCGAAAGGCTTTGTCTCTGCCTGTGTTACGGCGGTGGCCTGTCGCACGCGGAAGCCGCCCAGGCCCTGAACGCGCCACTTGGAACCGTCAAGTCCCATGTCAAACGTGGTTTGGATAGACTCAGACAGCGCTTGGCGCCTGGTCGGGATCTCGCCGGGGCGGGGAGTGGGACCCATGGCTGACAGGACTTTCGAGACCCAACTCGACCGGATGTTCGCCGACCAGGTCGCGTTTGCCGACGGTGACCTTTTCGTCCTGCGCGTGACCCAGAGATTGGAGCGAGGATGGACCCTGCGCCAAGTCCTGATCGGCGGGCTGGGAATCGTCGGCGGCCTGATCGGAGGAGCCCAGGTCCTCGGCTCCGGCTTCTTGGGCCGCTTGAGCGCCGTGACCACCAAATCCGATCACTTCGTAGCCTCCGGGATGGCGGATCTGGCGGCGAAGCACCTTCTGCCGGCCGGTTTCGCGTTCAATGCCGAGGCGCTGTGGATGTCGGCCGGCCTTGCCATTCTGGCGATCGGGTTCGCCGTCACCCGGGCGATCAAGCAAATCTGATCTCCTGTTCCGCCATCTGGACACCGATTGCGCAACGTCGGCTCCGATGCGGGGACGGGACAAGAGGCGCCGGCATCCACTCGCGTTGCAGGGCGCTGCGCCAGTGGATAGGTTCCGGCGCCATCAGGCGGCGCCAGCCGAGCCCGGAGTTCTGTTCACGTGTCGGATTTCATCGAGGAGGTCGAAGGCCAGCTCCGATCGGAGCGATACCGCGATCTTGCGGCCAGGTGGCTGCCCCGGTTCCTGGCCCTGCTGATCGCGGTTGTGGTCGGATGGCTCGGCATATGGGCCTATCACGGCTGGCGGGATCGCAACATCGGCCGGGCGTCTTTGGCCTACGACAAGGGCCTCACTTCGCTGTCGCAAGGCGACGAGACCGGAGCCTTCGCCGAGTTCGCGGCGCTCGGAAAGTCCGGACCAGCCGGCTATCGCGCCCTGGCCCTGATCCAGCAGGGAAACATTCGCCTGGCAGCGAACAAGACCGACGAGGCCGCAGGCTTCTACGACGAGGCGGCGAAGGCCGCGCCCAACGATATCTTCCGCGATCTCGCGCGGCTGAAGGCCGCGCTCGCCCTGCTCGATACCGCGCCCTATCCGCAGCTCCAGACGCGGCTGACCGCCCTGATCGGTCAGAATAGGCCCTTCGACCTCAAGGCGAGGGAAGCCCTGGCGATGGCTAAGCTGGCGGCGGGCAAGGTCAGCGAGGCGCGTGGTGATCTGAGCGCGTTGACGCTGATGCTCGGCGTCACATCGTCGATGCGCGAACGCGCCAAAACGGCGATCGCGGTCATTGATTCCGGTCAGGCCAGGATAATCCCGCAGGTGGCGAAGGTCGCCGCCACATTGCCGCCGTTGAACCAGCCGAATGTGGCGCCTCCGCAGACATCTTCGGCGCCTGCGGTGTCCCGGCCGGGATCGGCTGGATCCCCCCCCGACGCGGGCGCCGTCCCAAGGAACCCCCAATGACGAGCGCACGAAACTTTGGGGTGATCGCTGCCGTGGCCGCGACGATGCTCGCGGGCTGCTCAACCTTCTCCAAAGTCTCGAGCCTCAATCCGTTTCACGGAAAGAAAGTCGCCAGCACCGCTTCGCGGGGCGCTCGAATTCCCGTCATCGCCCTGGATGACCAGTTGAAGGTGGCGGGCGCCCTGAAGGGTCAGGACTTCTTCATTCCGCCTCCGGTGGCCGTTGCGGACTGGCCGCTCCCCGGGGCGGACCGCGAACAGTCGATCGAGCACGTAGCGGCCGCACCGGCGTTCCAGATCGCCTGGAGGAAGCGATTCGGCGTTGGCTATGCGCGCCGTCGCCACGTGATGGCCCCCCCAATCGCCGCCGGAGGACGGTTGTTCGTCATGGACGGCGGCGCGACGGTCTCCGCCCACGACGAGCGCACGGGCGCTCAGGTCTGGCGCGCCAACATCCGGCCCAGATCAAAACGGGATCGCGATGGATATGGGGGCGGGCTCGCGTTCGCCGACGGCAAGCTCTATGTTTCGTCGGGATTTCGAGAGGTGGTTGAACTGGATGCCGGAACGGGCGCCCTCATCTGGCGGGCCCGCACCGAGGCGCCTGTGCATGCCGCCCCGACCGTCGCCGGTGGGCGCGTCTACGTCGCTGACGTGAATGACGAGCTGCTTGCCTTCGACGCCGTCACGGGGAATCCTTCGTGGACATATCAGGCGCTGACCGAACCGGCGCGCATTCTCGAGGCCTCCAGTTCGGCGGTTGCCAACGATACGGTAGTGACCTCCTTCGCCTCGGGCGAGCTGGTCGCGGTGCGCGCGAGCAACGGCAACGAGTTGTGGAACGCCAGTCTCTCAAGAGCGAGCCGCACCAATGCTTTGTCGGAAATTCGCGACATCGCCGGCCGGCCCGTGGTCTACAAGAACGACGTCTACGCTGTCAGCCACTCCGATGTGTTCGCGGCGGTCGATCTGCGCACCGGCGTAGGGCGCTGGACCCTTCCGGTGTCGGCCACCACGACGCCGTGGCCTTCCGGCGATGTTGTCTTTGTGGTCGACCAGAGTGGCGAGGTGATCTGCGTGTCGCGCGAGAGCGGACAGATCTATTGGATCAAAGACCTCAACGCGGGGCGGAAGAAAAAGAAACGGGCCTACTGGTCCAGTCCGATTTTGGCTTCCAATCGCTTGATCACTGTCTCGACGAAGGGGGAAGCCGTGGCTCTCGACCCAAAGACCGGTGCGATCGAGCGCACGCTACGCCTGGGCGCTCCCGCCACGATCGGTCCGATAGCGGCAGGGGGAATGATCTACGTGATCACTGATCAAGCGCAGCTGGTGGCCATCCGCTAGACTTCCCCCGCGCAAGGGAAGGTCACTTCCATGGTGAGGCTTGCGATCGTCGGCCGGCCGAACGTCGGCAAGTCGACGCTCTTCAATCGCCTGGCTGGCCGGAGGCTGGCGATCGTCAACGATCGACCGGGAGTAACCCGGGACCGCCGGTTCGCCGCTGGACGTTTGGGCGACCTCGACCTCGAACTGATCGACACGGCCGGGTTTGAGGACCTCACGGACGAGAGTCTCGAGGCTCGGATGCGTCGGCAGACGGACCGCGCGGTCGCCGATGCCGAAATCGTCCTTCTCGTGATCGATGCTCGCGCCGGCATTCTGCCGTCCGACCAGACCTTCGCCCAGCTGCTTCGCAGGGTCGGAAAGCCGGTCATTCTGCTGGCCAACAAGAGCGAGGGCCGCGCGGGCGACGCCGGCGGGCTCGACGCCTTCCGCCTTGGCCTTGGCGAACCGATCGCAATCTCCGCCGAGCACGGGGAGGGTCTTGCCGAACTCCACGACGCGATCGCGAAGCTCTCAGGAAAATCCGTTCTCGCCGAGAGTGCTTTCGGGAAGAAACCGGATCGGCCGATTCAAGTCGCGATCGTCGGCCGGCCCAATGCAGGGAAGTCGACGCTCGTCAATCGGCTGGTGGGCGAGGATCGGATGCTGACAGGTCCTGAGGCGGGCATCACCCGCGACGCGATCTCAGTGGACTGGACATGGGATGGGCGTGGGTTTCGCCTTGTGGACACAGCCGGGCTGCGTCGCAAGGCGCGCGTGGAGTTCGGGCTCGAGCAGCTCTCCGCCTCCGACGCCATTCGCGCCATTACCTTCGCCGAAGTGGTCTTGCTTGTCATGGACGCCACCCACCCGTTCGAGACCCAGGATCTGCAGATCGCAGATCTGGTCGAACGGGAAGGCCGCGCATTGGTCTTCATCCTGGCAAAGTGGGACCTGATCGAAGACCAGCAGGGGGCGCTCGAGGCGTTCCGCGACTCGTGCGACGCGGCGCTGCCTCAGCTCCGCGGCGCCCCGCTCGTCGCCCTTTCGGCCGAGACGGGGATGGGAATGGATGGTCTCATGCCCAGGGTGATGAAGACCCACACCGATTGGACCACCAAGATCAAGACCCGTGATCTCAACGAATGGCTGGGGCTCGCCATCGAGCGGCACCCGCCCCCAGCGGTGAACGGAAGGCGCATCAAGCCCAAATACATGGCCCAGACCAAGGCTCGTCCGCCGACGTTCGTGCTTTTCGCGAACCGAGCCGAAGCCTTGCCGGCGAGCTACCGCCGCTATCTCGTCAACTCCCTGCGGGAAAGCTTCGATCTGCCTGGCGTGCCGATCCGGATGACCGTGAAGGGCGGCAAGAATCCATTCGACGCCCAAGTCGAAGATCCGGTCAAGGCCTTTCAGGCGAGACGCCGACGCGCGCGGACCGCCAGTCGGTGAACCGCTGGCTCTCCGTTGGCAGACCAGGTTCGGACCGGGCGAGGAGGTCCAGGAGAAATGGCACGATGCGCTCCGGCTCGGGAAGGCCCTCCTTGTCCTCTCCCGGATAGGCTTCGGCTCTCATCCTGGTGCGCATCGCGCCGGGATCCAGGAGGATGGCGCGAATGGTCGAGTTTTCGACCTCGTCCGCCCAGCACCGGACAAGGGCCTCCAGGGCGGCTTTGGTGGCCGCGTATGAGCCCCAGAAAGCCTTGGGTCGCACGGCCGCGGCCGAGGTAAGAAAAATGGCCCTCGCGCGATCGCTGGCGCGGAGGAGGGGCTCAAGCGACCGGATGAGTCGAAACACACCGGTGACGTTGACCGCGAGGATCTTGTCCCAAAGGGCCGGCGGGATATGCGCCACCGGACGCAGGCCGCCGAACATCGCCGCTGCGTGGACAAGGATGTCGAGCCTGCCGTGACGTCGGTGAATCGCGTAACCCAACTCATCGATCCCAGCGCCGTCGGCTAGGTCCATAGGAACCAAGGTAACCGCTTGGGCGCCGCGCGACCGGGCGATGTCGTCGAGCTCCTCGAGCGCGCCCTGAGTGCGGCCCACTGCGATCACCCGCGCCCCGCCGATCGCCAGTTCGAGGGCGACGGCTCGACCGATCCCGCGGGTGGCCCCGGTGACGAGAGCTATGCGTCCAGCAAGAGGTGCGGAAGCCTGAGCCATATCCGTTCAGGCCTCCTGGGCGAGCGGCCGTTCCAGCGAGCGTGTGGCATAGCGGCGGGCGATGAAGGCACAGGCCATCAATTGAACCTGATGGAAGATCATCAATGGGAGCAGGAAGGCGCCGACGCTCGCGGTGGGAAAGAGAATCGCCGCCATCGGCACCCCCGACGCCAAGCTCTTCTTGGAGCCGCAGAAGACTACCGCGATCTCATCCGCCTTCGGAAGACCCAGCGCACGGGACGCAACCGCGGTGGTGAGCAGCACAACGCCGAGGATCGCCATGCACACTGCCGTCAGGACAAGTATCTGCAGGAGCGACACCTGGCGCCAGATGCCTTGAACCACCGCCGCGCTGAATGCCCCATACACCACCAGGAGGATCGAACCTCGATCCACCAGGCCGACGACACGTTCGTGGCGCTTCATCCAGCCGAGCACCAGCGGTCGGGCAAGCTGACCAGCGACGAAGGGCGCGAGGAGTTGGAGCACCACCTCCCAGAGATTGGTCAATGAGAGTCCGACGCCCCGAGTCTCGAGCAGCAATCCCGAAAGTACGGGGGTGAGAAATATGCCGACCAGATTGGACGCAGAGGCCGCACAGACGGCGGCTGCGACGTTGCCTCGGGCGATCGAGGTGAAAGCGATCGAGGATTGGACCGTCGATGGCAGGCAGCAGAGAAAGAGCACGCCGGCGGCGAGGGTCGACGGAAGGACGACCGGCGGCAGTCGCCATGCGATCAATCCGAGAATTGGAAAGAGCACGAAGGTGGCGGCCAGAACGGTCAGGTGCAGCCGCCAATGAGTTAATCCGGCGACGACTGCCGCCCGCGACAGCTTGGCGCCATGAAGAAAGAACAGCACGGCGATCGCGGCCCGGGTCAGGATGGCGAACCCTTCGGCTGTCCCCCCGCGCACGGGCAGGAAACTCGCCGCGGCGACCATGAAGAGAAGCGCGAGAATGTAAGGGTCCGGCCTCGCTTTGGCGGGCCAACTCAGCCTCAAGCGTCGACCAGGAACGAGAGCTGGCGCTCGGCTAGTTCGTTGCGGCCGGCGGCGATTTCGCGGTCGAGCAGCCTGGTCGGATAGTCACCTGTGAAATAGTGATCGGTGAACTGGGGCGCGGCCGCGCACCTCGGGCCGGCGTCCATCGCCCAATAGAGGCCGTCCACCGACAGGAATGCGAGACTGTCGACCTCGAGGATGTCCGCCATCTCCGCCAGACTTCTGTTCGCGGCCAGGAGCTGGTGGCGGTCGGGCATGTCGATGCCATAGAAATCGGGCCACTTGAGGGGGGGCGAAGCCGAACGGAGGTGGACCTCGGTCGCGCCCGCCTCGCGGACCATGCGCACCACTCGCACGGAAGTCGTGCCGCGAACGATCGAATCGTCGATGAGGGTTACCCGCTTGCCGGCCAGCACCGCACGATTCGGGCTCAGCTTCATTCTGACGCTGAGCTCGCGGGCGTCCTGAGTGGGCTGAATGAAGGTCCGCCCGACATAGTGGTTGCGGATGATACCCATCTCGAATGGAATCCCGCTGGCCTGAGCATATCCCAAGGCAGCGGGAACCCCGGAATCCGGGGCTGGGACCACCACATCGGAAGCCACGCCGCTCTCCTCCGCGAGGCGTCTGCCCATCCGCTTGCGCACCTCATAAACGGAGCGACCGTTGACGACGCTGTCTGGCATGGCGAAGTAAATGTATTCGAGGACACAGGGTCGCGCCCGCGCCGCGGGAAACGGCCGAATGGATTGGATCTCACCGGTAGAGACCACCACCATCTCCCCGTGCTCGACATCTCGAACGAATTGCGCGCCGATCATGTCGAGCGCGCGCGTTTCGGAGGCGAAAACCGCCTTGCCGTGGAGATCGCCAAGGACCAGGGGGCGAATTCCGAGCGGATCGCGCACCCCGATCAGTTTCTTGTTGGTCAGCACTACCAGCGCGTAACCGCCTTCGACTTGGCTGAGAGCGTCGATGAAACGGTCCACCACCTTCGCCTTGCGCGATCGCGCCATCAGCTGGATGATCACCTCGGAATCCGAGGTGGATTGAAAGATTCTCCCCTCGGAGACCAGTTGTTCTCGAAGTGTGAGGAAGTTGGTCAGATTACCGTTGTGCGCGATCGCCACGCCTCCTGTCTGAAGGTCGGCGAACATGGGCTGCCCATTCCGCAGAAAGCTTCCTCCGGCGGTGGAATAGCGGGTGTGGCCGATGGCGGCGGCCCCTGGCAGGCGATGGACCAGGTCTGGCCCCGAAAACGCGTCCGCCACATGCCCCAGGTGGCGTTCGGTGTGGAAACCTTGGCCGTCGAAGGCGGCGATGCCGCAAGCCTCCTGGCCTCGATGCTGCAAGGCATGAAGGCCGAGCGCGACTACCGCCGCCGCGTCAGGCACGCCGAAGACTCCGAACACCCCGCACTCCAGGCGCAGACGGTCGTCGTCCTCGAAAGGCACATGGCGCTGCGAAGGCAAAGGCGGGGAGAGGAGGGTCACCGCGATTTCTCCACCACCAGAGAGCCGAGGGGCGCGCGCGCACTTCGATTATAGCTTCTATCGTGGAAGCTTGCCGAGGCGGCTCGCGGGCCGGTTGTATCGGCGCCGCCCTCCGAGACATCGTGTACAGCCTTGAAGTTCTTCGGCGCCAAGGTGCGCAGACCCTCACCAACCATTTCGGCCACCGGATAGAGCCTGGCCTTCGTCAGCCAGTCCGGCCGTCGCTCCGGCGGCGTGGCGGCGTTCAGGAGAAGGGCGAAGCCGCCAATGACCACCAAGCCTCGGACAAGACCTATCAGCAGCCCAAACAATCGGTCCAACCCTGAAAGCCCGGCTGTCTGCTGGACGCGCCGGCTCACGGCCCCGCCCGCCAGGCGCAAGAGGATGTAGGTAAAGACGAACAGCAGCAGGACCGCGACCGTGTTGGCCATCCACACGATATGAATGGCCTGCTGCACGACCGGGCTGACGAAGCGCAGTCCCAGGGCCGCGACGAGGACGGCGACCACGAAGGCGACCACGGTCGTCACCTCCCGCGTCGCTCCACGCGCCAAGCCCACCAGCGCGGACGCGAGCAGCACCAAGCCCGCGATCAGGTCGAACAACGTCACCGATCAATCCCACCTCTCGTCACCAATTCGACCTATCGCATCGGCGAGACGGGAAACACAGGTGGTCGCAACGCCAGAGCCGCTCTCCGGCGCTTTGGGGATCAAGGCGCGCGAAAAGCCAAGTTTCGACGCTTCTTTCAGGCGTGCCTCCATTCGGTTCACTGGCCGGACCTCTCCCGAGAGGCTGATCTCGCCGAAGACCACCAAACCCTGGGGCAGGGCCGTCTCCAAGACCGAAGAGGCCAGCGCGGCGGCTGCGGCCAGATCGGCCGCCGGCTCGCTGATCCTGAGGCCTCCGGCGACGTTCAAGTAAACATCGTGCGCGCCGAATCCAAGCCCGCAACGCGCTTCCAATACGGCGAGCACCATCGCCAGACGACCGTTGTCCCAGCCGACGACGGCGCGCCTGGGAGTCCCGTAGGCGGAAGGCGCCACCAGCGCCTGGATCTCGACCAGCACCGGCCGAGAGCCTTCAATTCCTGCGAACACCGCGGCTCCCGGCGACCGTAGGCCGCCGTCGCTCAGAAACAGGGACGATGGGTTCTTGACCTCTGCGAGGCCGGCGTCGCCCATTTCAAACACGCCAATTTCGTCGGTCGCGCCGAAACGGTTCTTGGCGGCGCGCAGGATGCGGAAAGGATAGCCACGCTCGCCCTCGAAAGAGAGCACCGCGTCGACCATGTGCTCCACGACGCGAGGGCCGGCGATCTGGCCATCCTTGGTGACGTGGCCGACCAGGACGACGGCGATGTTTCGGCGTTTGGCCAAACGGACCAACTCACCGACACAGGCGCGAACCTGGGTCACCGACCCGGGGCCGGCCTCATGGCCGTCGCTCCACAGGGTCTGAATGGAGTCAATCGCCACCAGATCGAACGCTTCGCGTTTGAGGCCAGCGACGATTTCGCGCAACGAGGTCTCGGTGGCGAGCTTCACCGGCGCGGCGCCGAGGCCGAGGCGCTGGGCCCGCGCTCGGATCTGTTCGACGGCCTCCTCGCCGGAAACATAGGCGCAACGAGCGCCCCCCAGGGAGGCCGAAGCGCACACCTGGAGCAGCAGGGTCGACTTTCCCACTCCTGGGTCGCCGCCGATCAGAATCGCCGAACCGGGGACGACGCCGCCACCGCAGACGCGATCGAACTCGTCCACCCCGGTCACCGTCCTCGCGGGCGTCGGGGATTCGGCTTCGAGGCCCTCGAAGACAATCTGCGCGCTTCTCGACAGCCGAGACGGCGCAAGCGCGCCTGGAGGCTGGGCGGTGATCTCCTCGGCGAGGCTGTTCCATGCGCCGCAGGCGGTGCATCGCCCCGACCACTTGGAGTGGACAGCGCCACAGGATTGGCAGGCGTAGACGGCGCCGTCGCGGGCCATTGCGTTCCCGATTCGAGGATCCCCACGAGCTTATCGCGTAAGCCCGCTGCGCGTTGCAGTTAGGTGTTAAGTATCATCTCGCCACGGCAAGACCTTTGGGCTAGCCTTGGTCGCGCGAGATTCCCGAGCCGGGGGGAGGCTTAGAACATGACAGTCGTCGAACAACCAAAGCCTGGAGGGCTGGTAGGCCGGGTGCAGGCGATCCTGCTTCGGCCAAAGACCGAGTGGGACGTCATCGATACCGAGCCGGCGACGGTTCAGGGGCTCTATACCGGCTACGCCTGCATCCTCGCGGCGATCCCGGCAATCGCCGGCTTCATCGGCATGCAGGTTTTCGGCGTCGGCGCCTTTGGCATTACCTATCGGCCGCCTTTGATCGGCAGCCTGGTCCAGGCGGTGATCGGCTATGTGCTGTCCCTGGTGATGGTGTTCATCCTGGCGTTGGTGATCGACGGTCTCGCGCCGAGCTTTGGCAGTCAGAAGGACCGGCTCCAGGCGCTCAAGCTGGCCGTCTATTCGTCCACCGCCGGCTGGATCGCCGGAATCTTCACGATCATCCCCATGCTGGGGATTCTCGCTGCCTTGGGCGGGCTTTACGGCCTCTATATCCTCTACCTCGGCCTTCCAAAGCTGATGAAGACCCCGCAGGACAAGGTCATCGGTTACTTCGTCGTTTCCATCCTCGTCGCGATCGTCCTGTTCGTGGTCGTCGCAGCGGTGACCGCCGCGGTCAGTCGCCTGGGTTTCATGGGCGCCCCGGCGCCGGGCATCGTCACGAGCCAGAATGGCGGCACGCTGCGAGTCGGCAACAGCACGGTCGACCTTGGGAGGCTCCAGGCCTCCGCCGCGACGGCCGCGACGGCTGCAGCGGTGGTCGGCGCCTCCGCCAATGCGGTGCAGGCCGGCGTCCGGGCCGGCAACGGCAAGGTTGTCGCGGCGGTCGATCCCGAACGCCTCAAGACATTGCTGCCCAATACGGCGGGCGGCCTGCCGCGGACCGCGTTGAGCGCCCAATCAGCCGGCGCGGCAGGAATTTCCGGCTCCAGCGCCGAGGCGGTCTACGCCAAGGACGCCGCGCGGATCACCCTCACGGTGACCGATCTTGCCGCCGCGGGCGCCTTCGCCGGCATGGCCAGCGCCCTGAACGTCAAGAGCAGCCAGGAGACGACCACAGGCTACGAAAAGACCGACACCATCGGCGGCCGGCTGACCACTGAGAAGTGGGACCGCAGTTCCAACAGCGGTGCGTTCGGCGTCTTGGTGGCCAATCGGTTCATGGTCCAGGCCCAGGGTTCGGGCACGACGATCGACGCCCTGAAATCCGCTGTCGCCGCGGTGGGCCCTGATCGCCTCGAAGGTCTCGCCAGAGCCTGAACGCGCTTGGCGCGGTCGGGCATGAGCTGGCTTGGATCTGCCACGCGCCGATCGTTCAGCGCGGGTCGAATCGGCCTTCCCTGGCGTGGTTGCTGAACTTGGTCAGGTCCTCGTTGAAGTGCAGCCGCACGACGCCGATCGGGCCGTGACGCTGCTTGCCGATGATGATCTCGGCCAGATTGCGAATCGGATCGAGCTTCTCCTGCCAGGCCAGGTGCTCCTGTGAGCCCTCCTTGGGCTCGGCGCGGCTGAGGTAATAGGCCTCGCGATAGATGAACATGACCACGTCGGCGTCCTGTTCGATGGACCCCGATTCCCGAAGGTCGGCGAGTTGAGGCTTCTTGTCGTCGCGGTTCTCGACCTGCCGCGAAAGCTGGGCCGCGGCGATGACGGGCACCGAAAGCTCCTTGGCGAGAGTCTTCAATCCCTGGGTGATCTGGGTGACTTCCTGGACGCGATTGTCCATCCGGCCCGTGTCGTTGGCCGTCACCAGCTGCAGGTAATCGACGACGATCAGGTCGAGCCCGGCGGTCCGTTTGAGCCGGCGCGCGCGGGCAGCCAGCTTGGCGATCGAGATTCCGCCGGTGGCGTCGATATAGAGTGGAGCCTCGGCGATCTCGGCGGCGGCGTCGCGGATGCGCCCAAATTCCCCCACGGTGATCTCGCCCTTGCGGATCTTGTCGGACGGCACTTCGGTGACCTCGGCGAGCAGGCGCATGGCCAACTGTTCGGCCGACATCTCGAGGGAGAAGAACGCGACGACGCCTCCGTTGACCGTCTTGCGGGAGCCGTCCGGCTGAGGCTCCCAGGCATACTTGCGCGCCACGTTGAAGGCGATATTCGTGGCCAGAGCGGTCTTGCCCATCGACGGGCGCGCAGCAAGAACGACGAGATCGGAAGGATGCAGGCCGCCCAGCTTCTGATCTAGATCGACCAAGCCCGTGGAGAGTCCCGATAGGCCGCCATCGCGATTGTAGGCTTCCTGCGCCATCTCGACAGCCCCGGCCAAGGCGTCGGAGAAGCCCATGAAGCCGCTCGAGGTCGAACCGGTTTCGGCGAGTGTGTAGAGTTGCAGTTCAGCCGCCTCGATCTGTTCCCGGGCGGAGATATGAGGCTCACCCCCCTGCGCCCCTGCGGCGATCTCGCCGCCGATGCGGATCAGATCCCGGCGCAGGGCCAGATCATAGACGACCCGGGCGTAGTCCGGAGCATTCGCCGCCGGCGGCGCCCGATCGACGAGGTCGGCGAAATACCGCAGGCCACCCATTTCGCTGAACGCAGGGTCGCGCTGGAACTGGTCGGCGATGAGGATCGGATCGGCGAGCTGACCGCGCCTGATGTGACTTTCCAGGGCGGCGTAAAGCCTTCCGTGAAACGGTTCGTAGAAGTGCCGCGGCTGCAACTGGTCGCTGAGGCGCTCATACGCGCCATTGTCGTAGAGGAGGGCGCCGAGCAGGGCCTGCTCGGCTTCGATGTTGGCTGGCGCGTGGGAGACCTCCGCCGCGCCGGCGGGAGGGCGAAGATCGAGCAGCGGAACGAGGGCCATGGTTATCGATACCTCAACGCAGGCGCCGGCCGGCGATCGATATGCAGTTTCGCACAGGAAATCATCTTCTGTGGATGGCTCTGGAAACGCCCCGCAACGCTGGATGCGTCCGTGCCCAGCTCTTCAGGTCTCGGAGGGCAGACGGTCCTGCTGGCCGGCGCCACCCTGGAGCATGTCCGCGGCCGATCTCGCGTCGGAGGCCCGCTCTTCCTCGAACCGGGCCGCGACCACGTTCTCTCCGCGCGCCTGACGCTCGGCCTCGTCTGGGCTGCGGGCGATATTGACGGTCACTGTCACCGTGACCTCGGCGTGCAGTCTCACCTTCACGGAGTGCAGGCCGAGGGTCTTGATGGGCTTGTCCAGCACGATCATCGCGCGGTCCATCTTCGCGCCCTCGGCGTTCGCCGCCTCGGCGATGTCGCGCCCCGAGACCGAACCGTAGAGCTGGCCGCTCTCGCCGGCCTGGCGAAGCATCACATAGGTCTTGCCATCCAGGGTCTGGGCCGCACTCTCGGCGGTTGCGCGCGCGTCGGCGTTGCGGGCTTCGATCTCGACCCTCTGGGCCTCGAACACCTTCGTGTTCGCCGAATTTGCTCTCAGAGCCTTGGATCTTGGCAAGAGGAAGTTGCGAGCGAATCCGTCCTTGACGCTGACCACTTCGCCAAGGGCGCCGAGGCGCTCGACCCTCTCGAGGAGAATGACCTTCATCGCCCGCGCCCCTTCACTTAACGACGTATGGCAAAAGCGCCAGAAAGCGGGCGCGCTTGATCGCGGTGGCCAGCTCCCGTTGCTTCTTGGCCGAGACCGCAGTGATGCGCGAAGGCACGATCTTGCCGCGTTCTGACACGTAACGCTGAAGGAGCTTCACGTCCTTATAGTCGATTTTCGGGGCGTTGGCGCCAGAGAAAGGGCAAACCTTTCGCCGCCGCAGAAATGCGCGGCGCCCTGCGCCGCCCGAAGGAGCAGTCCCGGGGACTGCGATGGCTTCATCGGTCATTGTCACTCGTTCTGAAAAAAGGGGTTTAGACTGGAGTTTCCTCGAACCGTCGCTCGCGTTCGCGATCGCGGCGAGCGAGAACCGGTGAAAGTTCCAGGTCCAGTTGGTCAACCCGCACGGTAAGGAAGCGAAGGACATCCTCGTTGAGCGCCAGTTGGCGTTCCATTTCCTTCACCGCGCCCGACGGCGCATCGATGGCGAGCAGGGAGTAGTGGCCCTTTCGGTTCTTTCTGATCCGATAGGTGAGGTTGCGCAGACCCCAGTATTCGATCTTAGCGATATGGCCGCCCAGCGACTCGATGAGAGCCTTCAGTTCCTCGTTCAAGGTTTCAGCCTGAGCAGGCGAAATATCCTGCCGTGCGATGAGCACGTGTTCGTAAGACGGCATGCCTGTCCTTCTTCCGTTCTGGAGGGCGGCGCCTCGGCCAGCGCGGAAGGCGGCGGCCGAAACGGTGGTTCTTCATGCGCGGCGACCGGCTCAACGCCGATCCTCGAGGGCCGCGGAAAGACCACCCTCTCTTCAATGAAGAGCGGCTAGTAGGACTTTCGCCGGGCTTAGGCAAGCTGGCGGCGCACGGTGGGGCGGCCGCGGGGGAGGGCGCCTATTTCGGGTGGCCGGCTCTCCAGCTTGTCAGCGCCGCGACAGTACGCGTCACATGTTCGTCGGGCTTCAGATCGGAGTAGGCGAAAATCACCCGATCGTCGGGAGTGATCACGTACGATGTCCGGTCGGAATGGCCGGGCCAGACCGCCAGCGCCGCGTCGTAGCTCTTGGCGACGACGGCATTCGGATCGGCGGCGACTGGAAACTTGGAGCGACATTCGCTGACTGAGAATTCCTTCAAGCGGTTGATATTGCCGGCCGTGACCCCGATGACGGTAGCGCCGAGCATTCTGTAGGTGGCGGCTGCGTCCGCGAATTCGTGCGCTTCGATAGTGCAACCCGACGTGAAAGCCGCAGGGAAGAAGTAGAGAACGACCGGGCCGTTCTTGAGGGCTTCGGAGAGCCTGAACGGAAACGTCTTCCCGGCCTGGGAGGCCTGGGCGGAGAAGTCCGGGGCGAGAGCGCCGACTTTCAAGGCGGCGTCGGCCGGCTGGGCGGCGAGCAGGCACAAGCCCGAAGCGGCGAGCAGAATGCGTTTCATTCAGATGGTTCTCTTCAAATGAGACGGTGAGAAAAGCGGGACTACTATGCCTCGCGAGGTGATCGCGGCGCCAGAGATATCGGCGATCGCCGAGCTTGTCGGGACCCGACCTTTCCCCTAACCGTCGCAGCTTCTGGCCGACCTTTCGGCCTGGAGCCCTGCATGAGCCTCGCCTTTATCTTTCCGGGTCAGGGAAGTCAGGCCGTCGGCATGGGCGATGAACTCGGCCAGGCCTTTGCCGCCGCCCGCGCCGTATTCCAGGAGGTCGATGAGGCCTTGGGGCAGAATCTCTCGCGTCTCATCCGCGATGGGCCGATCGAAGAGCTGACCCTCACCGAGAACGCCCAGCCGGCTCTCATGGCGGTCAGCCTGGCTGTGATCCGCTGCCTGGCGGCCGACTTCGACATCGCCATCGAAAGCGCCGCCTTTGTCGCCGGACACTCTCTGGGCGAATACTCGGCCCTGGCCGCCGCCGACTCGATTGCACTCGCCGACGCCGCGCGCTTGCTGAAGCTTCGGGGCAAGGCGATGCAACGGGCGGCGCCGTTAGGGGCAGGCGCCATGGCGTCGTTGATAGGACCCAAGAGCGATGTCGCCCTCGCCGAGGCCGCGGCGCGAGCCGGCTCGGAGTTCGGCGTGTGCGTGGTGGCCAACGACAACAACGCCGGCAATGTCGTGATCTCCGGAGCCAGGATCGCGGTGGACCGGGCGATCGAGGAGGCCAAGGTCCTGGGCGCCAGGGCCATTCCGCTGAATGTCTCGGCGCCCTTTCATTGTCCGCTCATGGCGCCGGCGGCCGGGGTGATGCGAGAAGCCCTCGCATCGATACAGATCAGACCGCCAGGAGCGCCGCTGGTCGCCAACATCACCGCCCGGCCGACGCACGATCCCGCAACGATCCGATCGCTGCTCGTGGACCAGGTGACCGGACGGGTTCGCTGGCGGGAATCGGTGGAGTGGCTGGCCGGCGAGGGGGGGGTGAACCGTTTCGTTGAGGCGGGCGCCGGTAAAGCGCTCACTGGGATGGTGAAACGTACGGCGCCGGATGCCGAGGCGCTGGTTCTCAATGTTCCGGCCGATCTCGAAGCCTTCGCCAAGCTTCTTTGAACAACAGAGCGGGTCTATGTTCGATCTCACGGGAAAGACCGCGCTGCTGACCGGCGGTTCGGGAGGAATCGGCGCAGCGATCGCCCGCGGCCTGCATCAGAGCGGCGCGCGGGTGGTGCTCTCCGGCACGCGCGAGGGCGCGTTGCTCGCAATGGTGGACGAGTTGGGCGGGCGTTCGCACGCCATCGTCTGCGAACTCACGGATTCGGCGGCGGTCGACAGCCTCGTCCCGCGCGCCGAATCAGTGGCGGGCTCGGAGATCGGCATTGTGATCGCCAATGCAGGAGTGACCCGAGATGGATTGCTCCTGCGAATGAAGGACGAAGAGTGGGATGCGGTCCTCAAAGTGAACCTCGAGAGCTACTTCAGGCTGGCTCGGACCGCCCTGCGGGGAATGATGCGCCGGCGCTGGGGTCGGCTGATCGGCATTGCGTCCGTCGTCGGCGTCACCGGCAATCCGGGACAGGCCAACTATGCGGCCTCCAAGGCCGGAATGATCGGCTTCTCGAAGGCCTTGGCCCAGGAGGTCGCCACCCGGAACGTGACCGTCAACTGCGTCGCCCCCGGCTTCATCGCCAGCCCTATGACCGACGCGCTGAGCGAGGCTCAGAAGGCTGCGATCCTGGCCAGGATTCCGGCAGGGCGTTTTGGCGCCGGCGCCGATGTCGCGGCGGCGTGCGTCTATCTGGCGAGCGAGGAGGCGGCCTACGTCACCGGCCAGACCTTGCACGTCAACGGAGGCATGGCGATGATCTGAGCCCAGGTTCGCGGCGCTAGTCTCCCCGGGAGGAACATGGTAGGCGAACTTCGACAAGGGAAACGGCGACATCCGGAGCGCCTGGATCGAACTGCATGCGATGGCGGCAAGCGGAACCTTGGCCACGCGGGGCGTCAACAAACGAGGGACCCGATCTCAAATGTCCGACATTCTTGAGCGTGTGCGCAAAATCGTCATCGAGCATCTGGACGCCGATCCCGAGAAGGTGACCGAGAAGGCGAGCTTCATCGACGATCTCGGCGCCGATAGTCTGGACAATGTCGAGCTCGTCATGGCTTTCGAGGAAGAGTTCGACATCGAAATTCCCGACGACGCCGCCGAGCACATTCAGACGGTCGGCGACGCCGTCAAATTCATCGGCGAGCGGCTCGGCGCCTGAGCGCCCTTCGCAAACGCCCAGCCGCCCCCGGTCGGGGTTGCGCGAAATCCGTGGTCGAAGAGGCTTGACCTAGAGTGGGCACGCGTCGCGTCGTTGTCAGCGGCCTGGGCATGGTCACTCCCCTCGGATGGGGTGTCGAGGCCACCTGGAAGGCCATACTCGGCGGAAAATCCGGAGCCGGCCGGATCAGCGCCTTCGACCCCACTGACTACGCTTGCCAAGTCGCCTGCGAGGTGCCGCGCGTAAACGGTCGCGGAGGCGGTGGCCCGGACTTTCCACACGCCTTCGATCCCGACCAGGTGATGAGCCCAAAGGAGCAGAGGAGGGTCGACGACTTCATTCTCTACGCCATGGCGGCCGCCGACGAGGCCGTGCGCGACTCGGGCTGGTTGCCGCAACGTGAGGAGGATCGTCGGCGCACCGGCGTCAACATCGGCTCGGGGATCGGCGGCCTGTCGACGATTGCCGACACCGCCGTGGAGCTCGAGCAGAAGGGACCGCGCCGCGTCAGCCCTTTCTTCATCCCCTCGGCCCTGATCAATCTCGCATCGGGCCAAGTCTCGATAAGGCATCAATTCAAGGGGCCCAATCACTCAGTGGTCACGGCCTGCGCCACCGGCGCGCACGCCGTGGGTGATGCGATGCGCTTCATCCAGCACGAGGATGCCGACATCATGGTGGCCGGGGGCGCCGAGGCGGCGGTGTGCAAGATCGGCATCGCCGGATTCATCGCCTGCCGCGCCATGTCGACCCATTTCAACGAGTGTCCGGAGCGCGCTTCACGTCCTTACGACAAGGACCGGGACGGCTTCGTGATGGGGGAGGGCGCCGGGGTATTGGTCCTCGAGGAACTGGAGCACGCGAGGGCGCGCGGGGCGAAGATCTACGCGGAACTCATCGGCTACGGTCTGGCAGGCGACGCATTCCACATCACCGCCCCGTCCGAAGACGGAGACGGTGGTTTCCGGGCCATGCAGGCGGCGCTGGCGAACGGAGGGGTCGAGCCTGCTGACATCGACTACATCAACGCCCATGGCACCTCCACTCCATTGGGGGATGAGATCGAACTTGCCGCCGTGGAGCGCTTGTTCGGGCAGGCGGTCGGTAGGACCGCCATGTCCTCGACCAAGTCCTCGATCGGTCATCTTCTAGGGGCCGCGGGGGCGGTCGAAGCGGCCTTCACTGTCCTGGCGTTGCGCGACCAGGTCGCTCCGCCGACCATCAACCTCGAAAACCCCTCCGTGGATACCGCGATCGACCTTGTGCCGCAAAGTGCGAAGCGGCTGAAGATCGAGACGGCGCTATCGAACAGTTTCGGTTTCGGTGGCACAAACGCCTCGGTAGTGTTCAAGAAAGCCCCGTGATCCCGCGCTCAAAGGCGGGTGTGTCCGGCGCCTTGCATCCTGTCCGGCGTCTCCTCATCATGGTGCTGGGCGCTGCGGCGGTGATCATCGCGGCGGTTCTCATTCTCGGCCTGTGGACGGTTTGGACCTTCAACGGTCCCGGCCCCTTGGCCGGCCGGCGCGCCTCCACCGACGTCGTGCTCAGACCGGGTGCAAGCCTGCCGGAGATCGCCGCGGCGCTCGGGCGAAAGCATCTGATTGCCTCGCCGGCCGTCTTCGTGGCGGCCGCTCAGATCACTGGCGCCGCCCGTCATCTGAAGGCGGGGGAGTACGAATTTCCGAGCCGGACCTCCATGAAACAGATTCTCCTGGCGATCCGTGAAGGCGACGTGGTGCGCCACCTGGTCACCATTCCCGAGGGCGTGACTTCCGAGGCCGCCACCGCAATCCTGATGCACTCGCCTCACCTGACCGGCGTCGTTCCCGTGGCCCCGGAAGGGGCGATTCTGCCGGAGACCTATGAGACTCAGAGGGGCGAGGACCGCGCCGCGGTGCTGCAGCGAATGATGGACGCCCGCGATTCACTCCTGGCCGCCCTCTGGCGACGACGGCGGAGCGGCCTGCCGTATCAGTCTCCGGATCAGGCGGTGGTCTTGGCGTCCATCGTTGAAAAGGAAACCGCGCTGGCCGCCGAGAGACCCAGAATTGCAGCCGTCTTCGTCAACCGACTGGAACACGGAATGCGTCTGGAGAGCGACCCTACGGTGATTTATGGGCTGAGTGGCGGCAAGCCCCTGGGACACGGCCTGCGCGCCTCGGAACTGGCTTTGCTCACGCCTTACAATACCTATCTGATTGATGGGCTCCCCCCGACGCCGATCGGAAATCCGGGTCGGGCGGCGCTGGCCGCGGTGCTCGACCCGCCGCGGACCAGCGAACTCTATTTTGTAGCCGACGGCTACGGCGGCCACGTGTTCGCGGCGAGCCTCGAGGCGCATCAAAAGAACGTCGCCCGTTGGCGAGCACTCGAAAAGACACGACCCCCCAAAGCGCCGTCATGACGCCATCCGAGAAAGAGGGGCGACGGAGGGGATTGCTGCTCGTCGTGTCCAGCCCTTCGGGGGCAGGCAAGACTTCGCTCTGCGCGCGCTTGGTGGCCGACCATCCGGCGCTCGCTCTTTCCGTCTCGGTAACCACAAGATCGCCTCGCGCTGGTGAGCAGGATGGCCGGGAATACTCGTTCGTCGATACCCCGGCGTTCGAGGCGATGGTCGCGCAGGGCGCGTTCCTGGAGTGGGCGGAGGTTCATGAACACCGCTACGGCACGCCGCGGGCGACCGTCATGGCCCGGGTGGAGCAGGGAGGCGATGTTCTCTTCGACATCGACTGGCAGGGCGCCCGGTCGATCCGGCGCCAAGCGCCGTCGGATACGGTCGGCGTGTTCATCCTGCCGCCCACCATGGCCGAACTCTCCCTGCGCCTTCATCGGCGGGCGCAAGATCAGGAGCCGGTGATCCATCGCCGTCTGAAGGGCGCGAGGGCGGAAATCAGCCGCTGGGCCGACTACGACTACGTCATCGTCAATCGCGACCTGGAACTCGCCTACATGGAGCTGGCCGCAATCTATCGCGCGGAGCGAGCCAAACGCATCCGCAACCTGTGGATCGGGCCTTTCGCCCGCGACCTCATCGAGGAGGCGGAGTAGGTCCCAGCTCGAGCCATGCGCGCGCCAAGTCCAGGTAACCGCGCACGGTGACGGTCTGCGCACGGGCGTCTGGGTCGATGCCCGCCGTCGCGCAAAGCGCCTGCCCTCCAACCGGACGAAGCGCGGATCGGAGCATCTTCCGCCGCTGGCCGAAGGCGGCGCGGGTCACCTCCTTCAGAGCGTCGATCAGGGAATCTTCGAGCCGGGGCGAGCGGGATGAAAATCCGACGACCGCGGATTGGACCTTCGGTGGCGGAGTGAAAGCCCTCGCCGGGACTTCGAGTTGGATTGATGCGTGACACAGCGCCTGGGCGATAACCGAGAGGCGCCCGTATTCCGCGCCGCCTGGAGGGGCGACGATTCGCGCCGCCACCTCCTTCTGGAACATCAGCGTCATCGCCTCGGGGCGGAAAGGGCCCGTGAGCCATTTGAGCAAAAGCGCCGTGCCGACATTGAAGGGAAGGTTCGCCACGATCCGCGCGCCAGCATGTGACGGCTCGGCCAGAGTCCGTTCGTCGATTCGCAGCGCGTCACCGTAGACCACCGTCAGCCGGCCGGCCGCGCCCGCGGCGAGTTCAGTCAGAATCGGGGCGAACCGCTCATCCCGCTCCACCGCGATTACCGAGGCGCCGGCCTCCAGAAGCGCCCTGGTCAAGCCGCCCGGGCCTGGTCCCACTTCGATTACCAGCTTGCCGTTCAGGGGACCTGCCAGCCGGGCAATTTTCCGGCAGATATTCAGATCGAACAGGAAGTGCTGACCCAACCGCCGCTCCGCTCTGATCCCCGCGGCGAACAGCGCGTCGCGGACAGGGGCCGGTTGGTCGATGATCATTCCGGGCCGCGACGCCGGGCGATTTCGGCGGCCAGGCGGATGGCGGCGATCAGGCTGTCCGCCTTCGCCTGACCGCGCCCGGCGATGTCGAGTCCCACTCCGTGATCGGGCGAGGTGCGCACTATGGGCAGTCCGAGGGTGACGTTCACACCGCCCCAGAAATTCAGCATCTTCACGGGGATCAGCGCCTGATCGTGGTGCATGCACAGCACTGCGTCGTAACGTCGGCGTGCTTCCGAGTGAAAGAGGCTGTCGGCTGGATGGGGGCCGCTGGCGTCGACCCCATGATCGCGCAAGGCTTCAACCGCCGGTCCGATGATGGTGATCTCCTCGTCGCCCAGCGCTCCGCGCTCGCCTGCGTGAGGGTTCAACGCCGCCACCGCCAGCCGAGGGTTGGCGATGCCGAAGTCCTCGACGAGCCCCCGAGCGGTTACCAAGCCGGCGTTCAGGATGTTCGCGATCGACAGCAATCCGGGGACCCTCGCGAGCGGCTCGTGAATCGTCACCAGGCTTGTTCTCAGGTCCCCCGCGATGAGCATCATCACCGGCCCACATGCTCGGTCAGGCTGGGCGCAGGCCGCCAGTTCGGCCAGGAACTCCGTGTGTCCGGCGAAGCCGAAACCCGCCGCGTAGAGAGCCGCCTTGGCTATGGGAGCGGTGACCAGCGCTCCTGCCTCGCCGGAAAGCACCAGCCCTGCAGCGGTCTCGATCCACCGGATCACCGAGGCGGCGGCGGCTGGCGAGGGCTGCCCTGCGACAACGTCGGTCGAAAGCGGCAGGTTCAAGACGGGCAATGCGCTGGCGAACACCGCCAGCGCTTCGGAAGGGCTCGCAACCGAGCGAATGATCGAGGCGCCGGCCATGGAAGCCGCGGCGAGAGACTGGGCATCGCCCACAACCATGAACGCCGGCCCTTCGCCGCGCAGCGCCGCCCATGCCTTGACGACAATTTCCGGGCCGATGCCGGACGGCTCGCCGAGACTGAGCGCGATGAGCGCGTTCTTCACCGCACTTCGATCGTCGCGGAATTTCGCAGATCCCGCAGATATCTCTTGGCAATCATCGAAAGCTGTTCGCCGTACAGGCGATCTTCAATCTGGTTGTGGGTCATCATCTGCGCCCCTCCCTGACGTTTCCCGCACAAGGCTAGCAGATGAAGCCCAGCTTGCGTCCGGATCGGCTGTGAAATCTCACCGACGCCGAGAGCCTCCGCGGCCTGACGAAAGGCGGGCGCAAGGTCCTTCGTCTCCGCTTCCCCCAAGTCCCCGGAAACGACACCGAAGACCTTTGCCGCCTCGCTCACCAGATTGTCGCATCCTCTGAGCTTGGCCCTCAGCGCCAGAAGCTTCGAATTCGCCGCGGCCACCTCGGCGTCGGATGCGCTGGGGCCAAGGGCGATGGCGGCCTGCTTCAGGCTGATCAGGGTCGCCGCCCCACCGGCCCTGCGCTGCTTAAGAAGGATAATGTACACCCCATCCTTCACCGGGATGGGAGAGGAGAGCTGGCCCGCGCGGAGGGCTCCCAGCGCCTGGTCGACTTCTGGAGGCATCTCCCCCGGCGAAACCCAACCGACCTCGCCGCCGTTGGCCGCCGTCGGAGAACCGGAGAATTGCCGCGCTACGGCCGCGAACGGCGCTCCTTTTTGAATTTCGGCGATGAGTTGGGCGGCTGCGCGTTCGGCCGCTTCCTCGCCGCCCGCGCGGGCGGCGTCTACAAACACCTCGCTGATCTGGAATTGAGGCTTTCCCGCCTCCGCGACCAAGCGGGCCTGATACGACTTGATCTGGTCGTCACCGATCGCCAAGCGAGAACCGTAGCGACCTCGGATCCACCCCCGCCAGCTGATTTCCGCCCGCAACTGGTCCTTGAAGGTGTCTGGGCCCACCCCCTGGGCCGCCAACTGGCCGAGAAGCTGGTCAGCGCTCGTGTTGTTGCTGCGCGCGATGTCGGCCAATTCGTCGTTTACCTCGTCGTCCTTCGCAATGAGGTTGAACTTTTGGGTTTTGCTCTGGGTGCGGAGCTCCTGCATCTCCAGATGCTCATCGATCAGGGAGCGCAGGGCTTCGCGCTGGATTTCGGGCACGTTCTGCTCGGTAGGCTGAATGCCAGCGGTGACGATCAGCAGACGCATCCGCTGAATCACGTCGTAGCTAGAGATGATATCGTCGTTCACGGTGGCCACGACGCCTTCCGAGAGTCCTTGCGCTGCCGGAGCGGTCGGTGGTGCGAGAGCCGGCGTGGCAGCGGAAGCGGGAGGGGCGCCTGGCGCCGCACCCGAGGCAGGCTGTGGCCTCGCCGGCGCGGCCAGAATGAGTCCCATGGCGCAGGCGATCGCGCCGCCCGCGCGCGCGGCGCCCGCGATTTCACCCATTGAGCGCATTGTGTTTGCGATTCCTCATGCGTCTACGCCCTGTCGCGGGCCCTCCAGGCGACGGCGACCGGTCAGCGGCTGTACCCTGAGTTGCCTAATGTGGCGAGCGTTAGGCGAAGCACGACTGATGTCGAAGGGCCGAGAGTGCCGTTGAAGGTGTCATCGTGTCGATAGAGAACCTCGACCCTCACGCAGTTGTCCCGATAGACGATCCCGACATCCTCCCGCCGCCAGGCTCCGGCGGCGAGATCGCTGATTCCGTAGAAAGTCAGGCCCCAATGACGCGTGGCGAAGACTTCGCCCTTCAGATCCAGACTCTTCACGACTTGGCCGGTCGGCGACTGGGCCTCTTGAAGATAGCTGAGATAGCCCGACAGCCTCGAGGTCGCGAAACCCGCGCCCGCCTCGAGGCGATTGATGGCGAGGGTCTCGCTGTCCAGCCGCCATCGCGAGAATAGGTGGACGTTCTGGACCGGTGTGACCTCGCCGGCCAAGATGTAGTCGGAAAGCGCAGTCTGCAGACCGGTTCGGCCAGGAATGGCGGGGTTGTCCTCGGTGCGGAAGCTTTTGCCGACGAGGATGCTGGCGCTTCGCCCGTCATCCGCAAAAGCCGTAGCCCGCCCCCCCAGGTTCAGTTTCTGCCCACCGTCATAGATGTCAAAACCAGGAGATTTATTTGGCTCGAAAAGGTTGGTTTCGTCGAATTCGAACACTGTGCTGTCTTCGTCCGGGATTCTCGGGTCTTGCTTCAGCTGCGGGGATAGCGCGACCTGGGCGAGGGGTTCGAGCACATAGGTGATCGGGCCCGAGCGTTTGATCAAAGGGTAGCTCAGGTTCAGCCCTAGAGTGCCGAAAGCCTGCCCAAGGGTTGCGTTCGATGGCGATGTCGGCAGCTCGGCGAGCGAATAGAGGTCGAATCGGCCATCCAGAAAGGGCGCCAGACGCAAGCCGTTGGAGAGGGTGAATGTCCGAAGCCAGTTGGCTTCCACGGTCGCGCGCCGACTGTCGATACCCGGTTGGCCCGGGTCATCGACTGATTGGTTCCTTGTAAGGGCGACGGCGCTGCCGTCGATACGCAGTCGGCCCCCGAAAATCGACTGAGAGGGTTCCCAGCGCCCTTCGATCAGAGGCGCGATGGTCGGAAAGGTGCTCTGGGTGTCGGACGGCCGCAGCCCCTGAACGCTGATCGTGGCCACGGAGAGATAGGAGCCGGCATCCTGGCGCACGGCATAGAGTTGCGAGATTAGTCTTCGGTCATCGGCCGCATAGAGTCCACGGTCGGTGAATACGTCGCCAACTGAATATTTATCGAAAATCAGCTTGTCCGAGGCGCGCTCGGCGGTGAATCCCCATTCCCAAGCAGAACTCAGATCAAAGACGCCATGCGCCAGGATGTAGCTGCGGGAGGTATCGGATCCAAACCGGTCACCGCCCGATGTGAAGTCCTGATCATGCGTGTAACCAGCCCTGACATCAATCAATCCAGAATAAAACCTTTTCCTATAGTCAAGACTTAGGAATGGATTGACCTTAGTATTTAGCTGTGGTGTGATAGTAATATCTTGAGACGGCGATATTACCTGGTAGTACGGCTGTTCGTAGCTCAACCCTCGTTTGCCAGTGAAGGTTATAACTGGAATCAAGAAACCAGATTTACGGTCGGCGGCAGGGTCGGCGGCCCAAAAGACTGGAAGGTAGAAAACACCAACGCCTTTCACTTGAATGATTGCATCCCGGAAATACAGTATTTGCTTCTGACGATCCTCCACTATTTTCCGCGCCTTGATCGACCAGGTGGGCGGGTGGCCGCCGTTTTCCGCGCAAACCGGACAAGGTGTGTAGATGACGCGGTCGAACTCGGTGATCCCGCCTTTCTCGCGGTGGGCGGTGGCGGCGGCGATTTTGACCTGTCCGGCGAGACGGGTGGAGAAACCCAGCGCCACGCCTTGGGTCATGTCCTTGTCGAGCGTCATGTCGTCCGCGAACTGCGCCGTTCCGTCGGAATTGACGATCTGGACCGCGCCGTGTGCGGTGACCAACCCGGTCTTTCGGTCGTAGTCGACTTCCGTGGCTCTGAGGACCCGGCCCTGATAGCGCGCTTCGACGCCTCCCCGCGCCGTCACCCGGTCCTGGGCGTCGTCCTCGATCAATTGATCGGCCTCGAGATAGAAGCCGCCGCCGCCCAGCCCGTCATCGACCGCGGAAGCGCTGGGCGCGGCTTGCGGCGGCGAGCCGGCCGCGGGTCTCGCCTGTGCGGCCTCGGGCGCGAGCAGGAGGCTGAGTGCGGCGGCGACGAGACCGGACCATGCGAACATCCTGGCCGGCCGAAAGGTCATCGCCACGCCTTGACCTCTTCCGTGTCTCTCAATGCGCCCCGCAGCTTTGGCTTCATTACGTTGGAGCGCAGTCTGACGCAAAACCTTGGGGCCGCCTGCTCAGCCATCTTCGGTGTAGCAGAGCAGGGTCACGCCGGAGAGCAGGGCGAGTACCGGGGTCGCCCAGGCCGCGACAAACGGCGGAAAGACCTCGGTCTTTCCCAGGGCGCCGCAGAACTGGTTGAAAAAGAAGATCAGGAAGCCGAGGCCGACTCCGGCGCCCGCCAGCTGGGCCAGGCCGCCGAGCCGCATCAACCGTAGGGAAAATGCCGCAGCCAAGACCGACATGGCTGAAAACATCAGCGGTGTCGCGAGCAACTGTTCCAGCCGCAAGCGGTAGATCGCCGACGAATAACCCGCCAACTCGGCCGATCGGACGGTTGCAGAAAGACGCCACAGGGGCACCGTGCCTGGGGATGCGAACTTCTCCATGGCGGTGCGTCGATCCAGGCTGGAGGGAATGGAGAGCAGTTCTGTTCGCACGATTCCCGAGCCGGGGAGCGCTTCTCGCACCCCTGTCAGCCGCCAGAAGCCAGGCGCCAGCAGCGCTTCCGTCGCATCAATGCGTCTGGAGAAGTTCACTTCGCCTTTTGGCGCCAAGGTCTGGACGAAGAGGGATACGCCTTTGAGGCGAACGGTTTGTCCCACCACGTCGTGCGATCTTGCATGAATGACGATCTGGCTGTGGTCGTCGCCCTGTCGCAGCCAGATCTCGCGCGCTTGACCGGGCGCCAGCCCGCCGGCCAGTTGGGCGCTCCAATCCTCAAATCGGCCGCTGAGAACCGCGGCTGCGGGGCTGAGAATCAGGATCGCCAGTAGACCGATCGCGAATGCGGTGGCGACCGTGGGCAGGATGAACCGCCACGCCGAAACCCCCGCCGCCCGCATCGCTACCAACTCGCTTTGCCGGTTGAGAACGACGAACGCGCCCATCACCCCGAACAGGAAGGCGAACGGCAGAAGCTGCACGATGACAGCGGGAGATTTGAGCAGGGTGAGTCCGAGCAACTGCGTGAAACCGAGGTCGATCTTGCCCCCGATGGTTCGCGACAATTCGACGAAGTCTATCAGAACCACGACCGTCGCGATGATCGCCAGGGCGATGGAGATTCCGCCCATGGCGCGGGCCAGCACATAGCTCTGGATGCGATCTGGCAAGCGCTCAGGCCCGGAGCCGCCTGAAGGCGAAAGTGCGCCCGAAGTCGGTCCGATCCTCGCCCGTCGGTTCCGCGAAGAGTATCGCGGCCGCCAGCGCGGTCGCCCCCAACGGAACCAGATACTGGGCCAGATTCACAAAGGGCGCGCCGGCGGCGGCGGCCTGAACGCCGACGCCGACGGTGCGAACAACCAGCGCCGTCGCTGCCGCCACGGCTATTCGCGGACCATAACCGAGTCTGCTGAACGGGCCGCCGATCACCGCCGCAAGCGCCATTGCCATGAATGCGATGTTGTAGAGGGGAGAGGCAAGCCGGGAGTGTCCCTCGGCGAGCATCTTGTACAGATTTGCTCTCTCCCAAGCGCGTCTTGTGTCTGGAAAGAACAGCTCGTGGAGATACCGGTCCGACAGCTTGTAGGAAGACGTGTGGCTCGAAGAGGCGAGGGACCGAAGATCGAAGACATATTCGTCGAAGGACAGGAAGTTCAGCACGCCGGCGCTGGAAAATTCTTCCGTGGCCCCCTGACGCATGACGAGCACAGGCGCGCCTCCCCGCTTGGCGATGCGCCCCTCGCGCGCCATGATCGTGGTGTCCCGACCGTGGCCATTGTCGATGTCGATGAAGAGATTGTGGATAACGCCGCCATCGTCCACGGACTGGACGTAAACGGTCAGGCCCGGTGCGAGATGGGTGAATTGGCCGGGTTTGACCAGCTCGGAGGCGAAGTCCGACCGGACCTCGTCCAGAGTCTGGCGTAGCGCCCGAAAACAGAGTGGCTGGATCCACAGGTTTAGCGCCAGGCATATCAAGGCTACCGCGCCGGCAAGCCTGATCGCCGGGGAGATCACGCGCCAGCGGCTCATGCCTCCAGCGAAGCAGATGATGATCTCCTGTTCGGTATGCAGCCGATTGAGCGCGACCAGCGCCGCCACCAGAACCGCGACCGGGAGTATCAACGCCATCAGCTGTGGCATGGCCAGAAAGATGATCTTGACGAAGATCCATGGGCTCTGGCGTTGATCCACGAGAATGTCGAGCGCCGAGAGGCTTTGGCTCAACAGGCCGACAGCCGAGAGGGCCAACGTCGCCAGGAGCGTCGGAACCAGCAACTGTCCGAGCAGGTAGCGGTCGATTGTGCGCATCGGGAAGGGGTCTGGCCTCCAATATGAAGCGAGCCCCCTAAACCCGGGCCGGCGTCGTGTAACCATGGGCTCGGAGGAGAAACAACCGCCCAGCGCCTCACGTCATTGCGGCGGCGGCGAATCCTCGACCGGACCGAAATTCCTCACGAACGACGCTTTCAGCGCCTGATCCGCCTCGCGCATGCTCACTCGGATCCCGATCTCCTCCAGGCTGGTGACACCCCCCTCGGCGATTCCGCACGGAACTATGCCATCGAAGTGCTCGAGATCCGGGGCGATGTTGAGGCTGACCCCGTGGAAACTGATCCAGCGTCGAACCTTGATTCCAATCGCGGCGATCTTGTCCTCCCGAGGCGCTCTTCCCGCGCCGTGGCGTGACACCCACACCCCGATTCGGCCGCAATGCGCTTCGCCGCTGACGCCCAGGGCGCGCAGCGCTTCGATGATCCAGATCTCGAGGCCTGTAACGAAAGCTCTGACATCGCGGCGCCGGCGAGCGAGGTCGAGCATGAGGTAGATCACTCTCTGGCCTGGGCCGTGATAGGTGAATTGCCCGCCGCGCCCCGCGTTGAATACGGGGAAACGATCCGGGGCCAGCAGATCCGCGGGCTTGGCCGACACTCCGGCGGTGTAGAGGGGGGGATGTTCAAGAAGCCAAACCAGTTCGCCGGCCGAGCCTTTTGCGATGGCCTCGACGCGAGCTTCCATGGCGGCGACCGCCAGGGGGTAGAGAACCGGATGGTCCGAAACCGCCCAGGCCGCTGGCGCGCGGTCCGCGCGAATGAGCCCGGTGACTGGCGGTTCACGATCCATTTCACACATTGCTTCCCTGTTCAGACCCCGTGCAAGTCGCGCACTTCCCAAGCCCGGGTCCATTTGCTACGCCCCGCGCCTCACCATGAGAGCGGTCGTGGCGGAATTGGTAGACGCGCAGCGTTGAGGTCGCTGTGGGGCAACCCGTGGAAGTTCGAGTCTTCTCGACCGCACCAGAGAGCCAATCGGCGAAGCTCCGGGGACCGGCCGGGGCCCATACGTCCATTGGGCGCCAGGCTGGTCGCCAGCCTCGCTGAGCCGCCGGCGCCTTGATTCCGCTTCGAACGGCCTCTTTCTTGCCCCGGATGTCGGCCGATCGCCCGGTTGTGTCGATCTGGTTCGGAGGGCCGATGGAACCGCGTCATCAAGTCTCGCGCACCGCGATCACCCTGATCAAACGCTTCGAAGGATTGCGCCGGGAAGCGGCGCAATTGGATGACGGCCGTTGGACAATCGGCCACGGTCATACGCGCACCGCGCGCCCCGGCCGCACGGTCGATGAGGCGGACGCAGAGGCGCTGCTTCTTTACGATCTCATCGAGGTTTCGCACGCAGTGAACGAGTGGGCCTATGCCCCGCTGAACCAGAACCAGTTCAATGCGCTTGTGTCGTTCGCCTTCAACATCGGATTGGAGAACTTCCGCAGGTCGCTGACCCTTCGGCGCCTCAACGAGGGCCGAATGGTCGAGGCGGCTCTCGCCATGGAGCTTTGGAGACGCGCCGACTTCGAGGGCGAGCGCATTGTCATCGACGCTTTGGTCCGCCGACGCGCCTACGAGAAGGCGTTGTTTCTGAAGCCCATGGATGCCTGGGGCCCCGCCGCTACCCCAGTGCTTCCGCCCAAACTCGACTACGACAGCGCTTCGACCATGCCGAGTCGTCCCCCGACGGTGGTGACCAGCAAAATGGACGGCGAACTGGCAACGGCCGAGCTGCAGGCGCCGCCATCATCCGGCCCCGCGGATCCGGTCGACGAAACGCACTCCGCTACGCTCTCGGCGGCCGCCGCGCTCGCCGCGCGTCTGAGTGAAATCGTCCCCGACGAAGCGATGCCGCCGTTGCAAGTCGAGCTTTCGGCAGGACTTGTCAGAGATCTGGGGATGGCTCCCGAGACCGGCGAGCCGACCGTGACCATCCAACCTGTCAGTACGGACCCAGCGGACGATGTCGCCATGGACGCTCCGTCCGCGCCTGCCCCAAGGACGAACCGCACGGACGGGGGGCCGTCCCCTGACCGGCCGCTGCCGTTGTTGCTGCTCGGCCTGGCGGGCGTCGTACTTTTCGTCATCGCGGTGGGTTTCGGTTTTCGCTCTCCGATGGCGGGAGCGCCTCCCTTCGCCGGCGGTCTCCTGGGCTGGGTCTTTGGGGGCGCGGGAATTGTCTGCTTCGCCTTGGCGTCCTATTTCCTTCTCGTGGGGCTGGGCGAGAAAAGCCGGCCGCCCGGCGCCTGAGCTCTGCTCGCCCCGATCTCGGCCGCATGGTAGATCCCTGATCCATGCTCCACGATCATGGACCGATGATGGAGTTCGCGCTCGGCGAGACGGCGGACGCCATTCGCCAGGCCACCCGGAAATTCGCCGCCGACCAGATCGCGCCTCTGGCGGCGGCGATCGACGCGGACAACACCTTCCCCGCTCATCTCTGGCCGAAGATGGGGGCGCTCGGTCTTCACGGGATCACTGTCGAAGAAGAGTTCGGCGGCCTCGGGTTGGGCTATCTCGAACACGTCGTCGCCATGGAGGAGGTTTCGAGGGCGTCGGCTTCGGTCGGGCTCAGCTACGGGGCGCACTCGAATCTCTGCGTCAATCAGATCCGCCGTTGGGGATCGGTCGAACAGAAGCTCCGCCACTTGCCCGGATTGATCGCCGGCGAGAGGGTCGGCGCTCTCGCCATGAGTGAAGCGGGCGCCGGCTCCGACGTGATCTCGATGAAACTGAAAGCGGAGCTTCGCGGCGACCGTTATGTTCTGAACGGGACAAAGTTCTGGATCACCAACGGTCCCTCGGCCGACGTGATCGTGGTGTACGCCAGGACCGGCTCGGCGGCTGCCAGCCGGGGTCTCAGCGCGTTCATCGTCGAGAGAGATTTTCCCGGTTACCGCTGCGCGCAGAAACTCGACAAGATGGGCATGCGCGGCTCGGACACTGGCGAGCTGGTGTTCGACGATTGCGAAGTCCCGCGAGACAACGTGCTGGGTCCGATCGACGGCGGCGCCGGGGTCTTGATGAGCGGGCTCGACTATGAGCGCACCGTTCTCGCGGGCGGCCCGCTCGGGATCATGCAGGCCTGTCTGGACAGCGTGCTGCCCTACGTCAGGGAGCGCAAACAGTTCGGCCGTTCGATCGGCGCCTTCCAGCTGATGCAAGGCAAGGTCGCTGATATGTACGTCGCCCTGAACTCCGCCAGGGCCTATGTCTACGCGGTGGCCAGGGCAAGTGACCGCGGCCACAGCACGCGATTCGACGCCGCCGGCGCGATCCTGCTCGCCTCAGAAAACGCCGTCCGCACCTGCCTGGAGGCGATCCAGGCCCTTGGCGGCGCGGGCTATCTGCGGGATTTCCCGGTCGAACGCTTCCTGCGCGACGCCAAGCTCTACGACATCGGCGCAGGCACAAACGAGATCCGGCGCTTCCTGATCGGCCGCGAGCTGATCGGGCGGTAGAGGCATTGGGAAATCGAAGGAAAAAGGGCCGCCCCATCGCTGGGACGGCCCTTCCATCGTCATGACCGCGGTGCTCGTCGGCTGAGCCGGCGAGCGGCGACCTTTTGCATTCGAGCGTCTAGAACGCTGTCAGGCGTGAACCTCCGTCTTGGGGCTCCAGGTCGTTTGCGACCGCGGCTGGAGACAATGAGACACTGGACCACCTCCTTTCAGCTGTTGAACAGGGACTCGCAATATGGCGCGGTTTGCGCGGTCTCGCAAACCCATGGTCTCTTGCTTGACAACCCCAGGGGCCCATGCGCCCTTCCGCGCCTTCCAATTCAAGGCCCCATCGAGACCCGCTGGAATGCACCCCTATCGCACCCACACCTGCGGCGCCCTGCGGCTCGCGGATCAGGGAGCGATGGTCCGGCTCTCGGGCTGGATCCACCGCAAACGCGACCACGGGGGGTTGTTGTTCGTTGACTTGCGCGACCACTACGGGATCACCCAGCTGGTCATGCACCCAGGCGACGCGGAGGGGTCGGCTCTGGAACGTCTGCGCGCGGAAAGCGTCGTGCGGGTGGACGGCGAGGTCATCGCCCGGTCGGTCGACACAGTGAACCCGAGCCTTGCGACCGGTGACATCGAGGTGCGAGTGCGCGAGGTGGAGGTGCTCTCGGAAGCCGCCGAGCTCCCGTTCCCCGTGTTCGGCGAGCCCGACTATCCCGAGGACGTCCGACTGATCCACCGGTATCTGGACCTGCGGCGCGAAACCCTGCACCGCGACATCGTGCTCCGTTCCAAGGTCATCGAGTCGATCCGACGTCGGATGGTCGATCAGGGGTTTACGGAGTATCAGACCCCGATCCTCACCGCCTCCAGTCCCGAGGGAGCAAGGGACTTCCTTGTGCCCTCGCGCGTTCAACCTGGCAGGTTCTATGCGCTTCCCCAGGCGCCTCAGCAGTTCAAGCAGTTGCTGATGGTCGCCGGCTTCGATCGCTATTTCCAGATCGCCCCCTGCTTTCGCGACGAGGACCCGCGGGCCGATCGCGCGTTGGAGTTCTACCAACTCGACGTGGAGATGAGCTTCGTTACGCAGGAAGACGTTTTTGCGGTGATGGAGCCGGTGTTGCATGGCGTCTTCACGGAGTTCGCGCAAGGTAGACCGGTCACGGACTATCCGTTCCCGCGCATTGCCTGGCGGGACTCCATCTCCCGGTATGGCACCGACAAGCCTGATCTTCGCAATCCGTTGGTGATGCAGGATGTTTCCGAGCACTTCCGAAGCGGCGGCTTCGGACTGTTTGCGCGGATGCTGGAGACGAGCGGCAATGCGATCTGGGCCATACCCGCCCGAGGCGGCGGGTCGCGGGCGTTCTGCGATCGCATGAACGCCTGGGCGCAGGCGGAAGGGGAGGCTGGCCTGGGTTACATCTTCTGGCGCGACGGCGCCGGCGCCGAGGACGAAGCCGCCGGCCCGATCGCCCGCAATGTCGGCGTGGAGCCGAGCTCGGCCATTCGCCGCCAACTCGGCCTGGCTATCGGCGACGCGGCGTTTTTCATCGGCGGTGATCCCAAGCGCTTCTACAAATTCGCCGGTTTGGCGCGCACCCGAATAGCCGCTGAACTCGGACTGTTCGATGAGGCCCGCTTCGCCTTCTGCTGGATCGTCGATTTTCCGATGTACGAGCTCAACGAGGACTCCAACCACGTCGAGTTTTCGCACAATCCTTTCTCGATGCCCCAGGGCGAGCTCGAGGCCCTGGAAACCAAGGATCCCCTCGATATTCTCGCCTGGCAGTACGACATCGTCTGCAATGGCGTCGAACTGTGTTCGGGAGCGGTGCGCAACCATCGTCCCGAGATCATGCTGAAGGCGTTCGAGATCGCCGGCTACAGCGCTTCGGCGGTCGAGGGCCAATTCGGCGGGATGCTCAATGCATTCCGCTACGGCGCTCCGCCGCACGGCGGTTTGGCGCCCGGAATCGACCGGATAGTGATGCTGCTCGCTGGTCGGCAGGCGATCCGCGATGTCATCGCCTTCCCGCTGAACCAGCAGGGTCAGGACCTGATGTTGAACGCCCCATCGGAGGTGGGCGACATCCAGCTCCGGGAATTGGGCATCCGACCGGTGGGATCGATCAAATCCAGGACCGAAGCGGCGGCGCCGCCACAGGGTTCAACGTCCGCGACAGGTTCTGCCTGAGATCCCCGTGGGAAGCTTCGTCGAATGATCCGAACAGGCGCGGTTCACCTGGCCCTGGGTGAGACCCCGGGCGCTCGACAGGTCGGCGTCCTTCAGGGACGCGCGGGCGAGGTCCGCGCCGGCGAAGTCGGCGCCGCCGAAGGCCGCGCCTGTAAGGTTCGCGCGAAGTAGCCGCGCGTTCTTGAACGAGGCCCGTTCGTATTTCCCCGCCGACAGGTCGGCGGCGATGAGTTGCGCCGCATCGAAGCTCGCCCCGCGGGCGTCGACCCGCGAGAGGTTCGAGCCGGGCAATTCGCCCTGGTCCAGTTTCGCTCCGGCCAGGGTGGCGTTGAGGAAATTCGCGCCGGCCGCCTTGAGCCCAGTGAGGTTGGCGTCCGAGAAGTTGGCGAGCATGAAATCGCCCCCCATCATCGACGCCCCCCGCAGGTCCGCCCGGGTAAAGTCGGCGCCGGCGAAATTCGAGCCGCGGAAGGAGGCCTGGCGAAGATCGGCGCCGACCAGCACCGCGCCGGCGAAATCGGCCCCCAGGAAACGGGCGCCGACGAGCTTGCGGCCGGACAACTGACAACTGGCGCACGACCCGCCGAATGATACCAGCCGAGGCACTGTGGGGTCGAGGTCCAATGCATGCGCCCCAGACGCCAGCAGCCCGGTCGCGGCCATCGCGCCCGCAATCCGCAGCATCAAACCGGCAAGGCCGCGCGCCGCCAATTTACGAACCCCTCTCCCAACGATCGAAGTCCCGATCTCCCTTGCGACCGAAGCCCATCGAACGCCACTTAAATCCAGGTAATGTCCGCGACGATATGCGCGCGCGAGAGGGGACTTCGCGCTTTACTCACCCTGGCTCGGTCGGCATTCTGCATCGCCCCATCACGTCGACTCGCCCCGCGCTCGGGGGCGCGCGGATCGGGGGAGGTCATAGTGAATTCCGGTTCGGTTCGGCTGGCGTCCGATGCGCCGATGGCCCAGGCCTCGAGGGGCCGGGCGGCGGGGGGCCGGCGTTTCCTCGCCCTGACAGTCGCGTGCTTCGTCGTGAGCCTTGTAGTCATGCCGTTCGTCTACGTGACGGCCGCCTTCCATGCGGACCTCAGGCCGCTCGCAAAAATACCGGTCGTTGCGCATATCTTCTTCAACTGCACCGCAAACCTCGCGGTGCTGCTGAGCGCCCGCGGCTTCACGGGCCGACTTGATCAAAGAGTCAGCGCGGTTTTTTCTCGTGTTCTCTTGTTTCATGGAATACTTGCATTCTTGACACTTATATTTCGTAGTTATTATTCTATTCCTATGCTCTTGATCGGAGTATTTTCTTCGAGCTTGTTGGGCGCGGCCGTGGTTCTGGTGCAGTCGCGTTTGCGCCCGTTGAAAATCGGCGTTCTAGGTCCCTGGCATCCGATGCTGCGAGACATTCAACAAGGGTGCGAGCTGCTGGCCAGTCCCGACGCCGATATCCGGCGCTACGACCTTCTCGTTACGACCTTCGTCGATGATCTCTCCGAGGAATGGACGCCGGCTCTCTCAAGAGCGCTGCTTGCTGGCAGACCCGTGAGGCATGCGGCCCAATTCCTCGAGGAAGCAAAAGGAGTGGTCTCGATTGAACACTTCCATATCGACCACCTGCCGGAAGGGGGACTGTCCAGCTATCGGGTGAGGAAGCGCATTCTGGAACTGTTGGTCGTCATCATTGCATTCCCGTTGGCGTTGATCGCCCTGGGCGCCGGTTGCCTGGTGGTTCTCACGACCATGGGCCGGCCGATCTTCTTCGTGCAGCGCCGCGTTGGACAGAGCGGACGCGTATTCCAAATGTTCAAGCTGCGCACCATGAACATGCCCAGGCCGGTTGAGGCCGGGACCGCGACGCTGAGGGGAGATCCCAGAGTAACCCCGGCCGGTCGGTGGCTCCGCCGGTTTCACATCGACGAGCTTCCGCAGCTATGGAACGTCCTTGTCGGGGACATGAGCATAGTCGGACCCCGGCCCGAGCAGCCCGCGCTGGCGGAAACCTATCGCGCGCAGCTTCCCGCTTTCGCCTACCGCCAGATGGTGCGGCCAGGCATTACCGGATGGGCGCAAGTGAGGACGGGCTACGCCGCTGATCTGGGCGAAACGAGGGTCAAGCTCGGCTATGACCTCTTCTATCTGAAGAACTTTTCTTTCGCGCTGGACTTGCAGATCCTCGCGCGCACCCTTGCGACGCTTCTCGCCGGCGGCGGCGTGCGTTGATCTGGGCCAGCCGGCGATCGGTGGGCGGGCCGGGCGTGCGGAGTTTCCCAGTCAGGCGACGACGATCGGGCTCGGCTCTTGGCCAACTGGAACCAGGGCGCGAAACGCCACTGGAACAAAATCGATGGCCACCGAGCGACCCATCCGCACCGTCTCTCCATCGAAGATTGCCGGAACCCGACCATGGCCGGTGATGTGAATCGACTTCACCTTTGCCCGAGAGACCGACGGATCGTCACGCCAATCGTCGAACAGCGCGTGGAAGCCCAGCCGAAGCGCTTCCGCCGCCGTCGCCGTGTCGACCGCCGCCGCTTCGAGCATCCTCTCATCCTCGTTCATCACCTTCGAAATGAGCGGACAAACCACCGCTACGGCCTCCGCCGATCCTCTGGCCCCATCGCCGAATACGTATTCGAGTGGCTCTGAGAGGCTGCGTCGCGCCGCCGTCACCGCCCGTCTTGTCGCCTTCACCAAGTCACCCGCCCTCACCGCCTCGCGGGCGTCGGCCCATAACGTGGGGGCGCCCAGCAGCGCCGCGACAAAGAATTGATGGTTCCCTGACCGACCCCCGCTCACCTCATGGATATCGGGCGCGGTGATGGTGTCGTTCAGAACGGTCTGCCAAGTCCGCTCGCCGTAGAGCGCCTTGGACAGCATGTTCATCGTGCCGCCGGGTAGAAGAACCAGGAAGCCGCGCGCCGGACCATATTTCTCGATCGCCGTCCTGATGGTGCCGTCGCCCCCCAGGACGATCAGCACGTCGGCGCTAGCGGCGGCGCGGTCGAGAACCGATTCGATCTCGGCGCCGCTGGCGGAGATGATGTCCGCATGGGCGAATCCCGCCTTGTCCAGGATCACCCGCGCCTCATCGGCGGACTTTTCGGTGCAACTTCCACCGGCGGTGTTGATCACAAACACGACACGCTCTTTCAGTGCGTTGGCGGCGATGATCCGGTTTTCCATGGTGCCGAAGCGCCTGACGGCCCCCTCATTGCGTTCGAATACCCGAACGGCCCGGCGCCCGGCGCGTTCCGCGCATAACGCGCGACGCTGACGTGCTATCGACCAGGAGATGTTCGGCGCATGGCGCGCGCATCACGGATCTTTGCGATGATCCCACGAATTGCCTATGTCGCGTTCGCGGCCCAGACCGATCCGCCCACCACAGTAGCTGGAAAGCTGCATCTTCCCACTCGAGAAGCCAAGCCGCGCAGCCTGCCGGCGGTGGTGATCTGCCACGGCTCCGACGGTGTCGACGGTCGCGGAGAATTCCATGCGAGGGCCCTGCACAAGGCCGGCATCGCCACCCTCGAAATCGACATGTGGGCTGCACGGGGGACGGAGCGAGGATCCGCGGCGAGGCCCGCCTCGCCCATCCAGACCCTCCCTGATGCGTTCGCGGCCTTGAAGTTTCTCGGCAGGCAGCCGGAGATCGACGCCGGAAGGATCGGCATCATGGGGTTCTCCTGGGGAGGCGCGGTAACGCTGCTGGCGGCGGCCCGGCCACACTCCGATCTCTGGCGCGGCGAGGCGGCGCCGTTTGCCGCGCACGCAGCTTTCTACCCGGTCTGCTGGGCGTATAGGCGCCTGCCGGCGCTCTCGCTCATCGACCTGGGGGGCGCGCCGATTCTGATCCAGACGGGCGATGCCGACGCCTATGACCCGCCAGGCGCCGCCGAGGCGCTCGTCATCGAGCTACGGAAGTCTGCGGCGGCCGAGATCCGCTGGCTCTCGCACGCCGGCGCCACCCACGGGTTCGATCGGGATCTCGCGCCACAAACAATTCAAGATCCGTTTTCGCACGGAGGCGCGGGCGGCGATGTGTTGATGGCCCACGATCCGAGGGCGGCGGCTGCGGCCCGCGGCGAGGTCGCCGACTTCTTCTCTCGGACGTTGCGCGAGAGTCGCCCGCCCGGCGCGCGCGACGGTCGACCCACCCACCGGAACACCCGAATGGACACTTGATCCACCGGGCCACAGGCCCGATCTCATCCTGTGGGTTGACCACCATTCCCAGATTGTTCGATGCCGACGCAGGCGAGCGACCAGCAAACCGAGAGCGATCCCGTGAACTTGATTCTCAACGTCCTGTGGTTCGTATTCGGTGGTTTCATCACCGGCCTCAGTTGGCTATTGGGCGCGCTGTTGCTGGCGATCACCATCGCTGGCTTGCCCTGGGCCAGAGCGGCTGGGCGGATTGGCCTGTTCGCCTTCGCGCCATTCGGCCGCAGAATCGTCGACCGCCGTGAAATCACCGGACGCGACGACTTGGGCTCCGGCGGCCTCGGAGTATTGCTCAACATTGTCTGGTTCGTGCTTGGCGGATGGCACATCGCGCTTGCGCATGTTCTGGTCGGAGGGACCTTGTGCCTCACGATCATCGGCATTCCGTTCGGCTACCAGCACTTCAAACTGGCGCTGATCGCCCTGGCGCCGGTGGGAAAGTCGGTGGTGCGCGCGTGACGCGCGACCGTTGTTCGGCGACAATGGCGTCCAGCTGAGAGAGGCGCGCGCAAAGCCCACGCCTCGGCGGGCTCGGCGCATGCCAGCAATCGAAACCGCCGGCGCAGGCGTCAGCGCTCGTTGTCAGCCACGGGCCGTCGACCCGCGCCGCAGCCCGGAGTCGAGGCGATCAGGCCGGAGGTGGCGGAGCCGGAGCCGGCGTCGCCGGGGCGGCGCCCATCGATCCCATCTTGGCGCCCTTCTTAGCGGGCTTGGCCATTTTGCCGCCCTTGTGGGGCTTGGCCATTTTGCCGCCCTTGGCCCTGTGCGACTTCGCGGGCTTGCCGCGCGACTTGCCGGTCCGATGATGCTTGCCGCCCCTGGCCATCGAGGTGGCGCTGGCGCCTGCCGGGTTCGGGACAGGCTGCATGGTCGCCGCCGGCGCGGTGGCCGTCGAGGTGGTGTCCGGCGGGGTCGCCGCCGGCGCGGTGGTGTCTTGCGCGCTCGCCGTTCCGCCGATGAGCGCCGCGACGGCGACGGCCGTCACGGCAAGGGCTGAAAGCTTCATGGTCTGGTTTTCCCCTGTAGATTGATTTTGTTGCCCCGACTCATAGGACCTTTAACGCTGTCTTGCATAGAGCCGACGGTTCTCTCCAGTAGCGATCCGGCGCCCCTCAGCCGACGGCTGGCCCACGAGCCCGTGAGAATGGATATATCGCCGCGATCCACCGCGGTCCAGAGCCAGCCCCGGCGGTTGACGGCCGTCCTGACCTCGTCCGGCGGGCGGCGGCGTCAAATCGGCGAGGAGCGAATTTCGAAAGGCGTCGCGCACGCCTCGCCTCGCGCGCGAATTAAAGACCGCTGCACCCTGTTCAATCTGCCCGCGGCGCCACTATCTCTGTTTTGCAACGCAAGGCGAATGGCCACCGCAGGGAGACGGCACGGAAATGGCGAAGCGATTTCTCGACATCCTGGAAACGGTCGGCCGCACCCCTGTGGTGAGGATCAACAAACTTGCGCCGGCCGGGGTGAGTCTCTGGGTCAAGATCGAAGCTTTCAATCCTCTGGGATCGGTGAAAGATCGCTTGGCGCTAGGGGTCGTGGAGGCGGCGGAGGCGTCTGGAAAGCTCAAACCAGGCCAGACGGTCATCGAGGCCACGAGCGGCAACACCGGCATCGGCCTTGCGATGGTCTGCGCCCAGAAAGGCTATCCACTCGTGGTGACCATGGCCGACAGCTTCAGCGTCGAGCGGCGCAAGCTGATGCGTTTCCTGGGCGCCAAGGTGGTGCTCACCCCTGCGGCGCTGCGAAGCACCGGAATGGTCGAAAAGGCGGTGGAGCTTGCCGACGCCCACGGCTGGTTTCAGACTCGGCAGTTCGAGAACGAAGCCAACGCCGACATGCATTCACGCACAACCGCCAGAGAGATCATCGACGATTTCGCCGGTGAACGCCTGGACTACTGGGTGACCGGCTATGGCACCGGAGGCACGCTCAAGGGGGTCTCACGGGTGCTCGCCAAGGAGCGGCCGGAGACGAAGATCATCGTCTGCGAACCCGAAGACGCCCAGCTGCTCGCCAGTGGCCTCGCCCAGGAGCGCAAGCCAGATGGCTCCCCGGCCAAGGGTCATCCCGCGTGGAAACCCCATCCGGTCCAGGGCTGGACGCCGGATTTCATTCCCAAGCTGACCGGAGACGCTTACGAGGCGGGCAACATCGACAGGGTGTTTTCGATCAGCGGCGCAGAAGCCATCCGGCGCAGCATCGAACTGGCGCGGAGCGAAGGCATCCTGGTTGGCATCTCCTCGGGCGCGACCTTCGCCGGCGCCCTTCGCATAGCGGAGGAAGCGGAACAGGGCGCGGTCATTCTGTGCATGCTTCCGGACACCGGGGAACGTTATTTGAGCACGCCGCTGTTCGCCGAGATCCCCGTGGAGATGACCCAGGAAGAGGTCGAGATCTCTCGCTCCACCCCTGGCTTCCAGCTCGCCACCTGAAGGAGCGGCCCCCCGCGATCTCGAGGCGACGTTCAAGGTCCGCCTGGCCGCGAACGGCGCCGACCGCCCCCTTGACTCCCTCACCGATCAGCACCATTCCGCTCGGCGTGTTCGAGCCGCGCCTCCGCGCTTCGGCCGCACCTTCGCAACCTCCAGAAGAGCCAATGCCTAGCGACAGTCCTGGTCCAATTAGCCGGCCGCTGAAGTCGTCGCGCGGCGCCTGATCCATCGAGGCGCCTCCTGACGGCCCAAGCGGCGTCAACGAGGCCCTTAGATGGTCTTCCTCACCCCTGACCGGATGAACGTCGGTCTGCTTGCGCGCTTCGCGCGCCGCAGATTCGCGCCCAACCGCTACGACCTGGTCGCCCTGGCGCTGATCGCCTCGGCGGCCGTGCTGGTCGTTCACGGGGCGCAGGAAATGAACCTGCCGCTAAGCCATCTACACAACGCCCCGATCGTGCTCGATCCGGCGCGCCTGCCGGAATACGCCCTTCGAACGACCTTGCGGATGTTCGCGGCGATCTTCGCCTCGTTGCTGTTCACCTTTGTCATCGCCACCCTGGCCGCCAAGGTCCGCAAGGCCGGTCTGGTGATCATTCCGATGCTGGACATTCTCCAGTCGGTACCGGTGCTGGGCTTCCTCACCTTCACGGTGACCTTCTTCATGGGTCTCTTTCCCACGAGCGAACTCGGCGTGGAATGTGCGGCGATCTTCGCCATTTTCACCGCCCAGGCCTGGAACATGGCCTTCAGCTTCTACCAATCGTTGAGGACGCTCCCGGCCGATCTCGACGAGGTGAGTCGTCAATTCAAGCTATCGGCTTGGCGACGCTTCTGGCGCCTGGAGCTGCCGTTCGCGACCCCGGCGCTGGTGTGGAACACCATGATGTCGATGTCTGGAAGCTGGTTCTTTCTGGTCGCTTCCGAGGCGATCACGGTCGGCAAGACCACGGTCACCCTGCCCGGGATCGGCTCCTGGCTTGCCGTGGCCATAGATCGCCAGGACTTCGTCGCCGTAGCCTGGGCGGTCGCGGCCATGGCGGTGGTCATTCTTCTCTACGACCAGCTGTTGTTCCGGCCGATCGTCGCCTGGGCCGACAAGTTCCGGTTCGAACAGACCGCCTCGCAGGAGGAACCCCACTCGTGGTTCTTCGATGTCCTGCGCCGAACCCGATTGCTGGGACGTCTGGGTGATTCCGTCGGCGCGGTCCTGCGGCTCGTTCCGGTCCTGCCCGCTCCCAAGCTTTCGCTGCCCCAGATGGGCGGGGTGCGAACCGCGCGTTGGCTCGATAGCCTGTGGCTGCTCGTCGTCGCGCTGGTGACTCTGTGGGCGGCATGGGCGATCGTCCGCTATATCGGCGCAACGCTGACCGTGCGCGACGCCCTCGCCGCCTTCGGTCTGGGCGCCCTTACCCTCCTTAGGGTGTTGGTCCTGATAGTTCTCGCAACGGTGATCTGGGTGCCTCTGGGCGTTTGGATCGGCCTTCGCCCGGTGTGGGCCGAGCGCATCCAACCCGTGGCTCAGTTCCTGGCCGCCTTTCCCGCCAATGTGCTCTTCCCGATGGCGGTGATCGTGATCGTCGCCTGGCGGCTCGACCCGAACGTGTGGCTCTCGCCGCTGATGATCCTCGGCACCCAATGGTACATTCTCTTCAACGTCGTCGCCGGAGCCAGCGCCCTTCCCAACGACCTCAAGGAGGTCGCCGGCATTTTCCGCCTGCGCTCCTGGCAGCGCTGGCGCGACGTCATCCTGCCGGGAATCTTCCCCTACTATGTCACCGGCGCGCTCACCGCTTCGGGAGGTTCATGGAACGCCAGCATCGTCGCCGAGGTCGCCAGCTGGGGCCACACCCGGCTGGAGGCGGCGGGCCTGGGATCCTTCATCGCCAAAGCCACCCAAGCAGGAGACTATCCGCGCGTCGCGCTCGGCATAGCGGTGATGAGCGTTTTCGTGATCATCCTGAACCGCACCCTGTGGCGGCCGCTTTACGCATACGGCGAACGCCACTTTCGCTTGGACTAGCCGCCGCGACTGTTGAGGAGCCCGCCATGACCATGACCGTCGAACGCAGCCTTGGGACTGATGCGCCCCTGGTGGAAGTGAGCGGTCTCAAGCATGTCTACGGCAAGGGTGGGGGAGCAGGCCTGCTGGTCCTGGAAGACGTCAACCTCACCTTGAAGCCCAACGAAATTGTCGGCCTGCTCGGCCGTTCGGGGTCCGGAAAATCGACCCTTCTGAGGTCGATCGCCGGGCTGATCACTCCGACCGCGGGCAATGTCACGGTCAAGGATATGCCTGGCGACCACACCGCTCACGGCGTCTCCATGGTATTTCAGAGCTTCGCGCTGTTTCCGTGGCTGACAGTGGAAAAAAACGTCGAACTCGGCCTGGAGGCCCAAGGCGTGCCGGCCGAGGAGCGTCGCAAGCGGACCTTGGCGGCGATCGACCTGATCGGCCTGGACGGATTCGAAAACGCCTACCCGAAGGAGCTCTCCGGGGGGATGCGCCAGAGGGTCGGACTCGCCCGCGCGCTGGTCGTCCAGCCGTCGGTTCTTCTCATGGACGAACCCTTTTCGTCCTTGGACGTGCTCACCGCCGAAACCCTGCGCACCGACCTGCTGGATCTTTGGTCCGAGGGCCAGATGCCGATCCGTTCGATCCTGCTCGTGACGCACAACATCGAGGAAGCGGTGCTGATGTGCGACCGCATCCTGGTGTTCTCCTCGAATCCGGGCAGGGTGATCGCCGAGATCAAGGTGGATCTGCCCCAGCCCCGCAAGCGCCTCGATCCGGCGTTCCGCGCCCTGGTGGACGATATCTACGCGCGGATGACGGCTCGGCCCTCAGGGGCGCCTGTTTTGCAAGGTAATTTCCCCGGAATGGGCCTCGGCATGGCCTTGACCCACGTTTCAACCAACACGCTTTCCGGGATGATCGAGGCGCTCGCGGCGTCGCCCAACAACGGCAAATCCGAACTCGCCACCCTGGCCCACGAGCTGCAGATGCCCGCCAACGAGCTTCTGCCTATCGCCGAAACTCTCCAACTCATGCGCTTCGCCGAGATCGACGGGCGCGCGATCCGCCTCACCCCCACCGCCAAGCGCTACGCCACCGCCGCGGTCGACGAGCGCAAGCAGCTCTTCGCTCAGCACCTGCTCGCCTACGTCCCTCTCGCCGCGCATATCCGAAGGGTTCTGGACGACCGCGCCTCGCATCAGGCCCCGGCCACCAGGTTCCGTGACGAACTGGAAGACTTCATGAGTGAGGACTATGCCGAGGAGACCCTGGATGCGGTCGTCTCCTGGGGCCGCTATGCCGAGATTTTCGCCTATCACGAGGACGACGACCGGTTCAGCCTCGACGATCCTGCCTGACAGCAAGGCGGCGGTGGCCAAGCCTCTGGCCAAGTCACTTCGAACCGGTCAGACTCCGCGGCGCGATGAGCAAAACGTAGGAGAGCGCATATGGCGGTCGCCCTCGGCATCGCGCCGAAGTCTCTGAAGGAGATCCGCGCCGCCCGTCCGGCGCTTCGCGATACCTACAAGGAGCACCGGGAAAGCCTCAGGCCCATGGACAGGCTGGCGGTGTGGATCACCGAGCATGTCGGAACCATGGGCTTCTTCCTGATCATCTTCACCTGGACGGTGCTCTGGCTGGGCTGGAACTTTCTGTTGCCCAAGAAGCTGCAATTCGACCCGCCCATGGCTTTCGTGTTCTGGCTCTTCATCTCGAACGTGATCCAGATCCTGCTCATGCCGCTGATCATGGTTGGCCAGAATATCCAGGGCGGCCACGCCGAGATCCGCGCCGAACACGACCTGGAGGTGAATGTTAAGGCGGAACAAGAGATCGAGGTCATCCTCACGCATCTGGAATATCAGAATGCGGTGCTGTTGCAGATGATGCAGAAGCTCGACGTCAAGGCAGATCAGGTGATCGCCGCCTCGAGCGACGGCCCCGGCTAGTCTCTCCCGGCGGGTCGAATGCGGTTCGTTGCAGCCTCGCGGCGGCGACACTGTTGTCGGTTGGCGGCGACCACCGCGGTCCTTTGCCTCACTATTATGATTTCCAGGACCGTTTTGGCGCAGGAGGCCGCGCCCGCGACCGCGGCGCCCGCGCCGCCGCCCGACAAGAGTGGGTTCACCGTTTTCGATCCCACCCCGGTGGCCGACCTTCGGAGCCTGTGCACCGACCGACCGTCCAAGTCGGCCTCGCCCTGCACGGTCGATGCGGGGCACTTTCAGATCGAGTCCGACATCTTCAATGTCACGATCGACCATTCGGGGGGCGTCGACACCGACACCTATCTGATCACCAATCCGACCGTGAAACTGGGTCTCACCAATACGGTCGACTTCGAGCTCAGCCTCGCGCCCTACGAGATCGTCACCACCCACGGTCGCGCCACGGGCGCCGACAGCCGCCAGAGCGGGGTCGGCGACCTGTTCGCCAAGGCGAAATGGAACCTCCTGGGGGACGACGGGGGCTCCATCGGCTTTGCTCTGGCCCCTTACGTGAAGCTGCCGACGGCCAGCGGCGGGATCGGCAATGGGTCCGTCGAGGGCGGGGCGGTCGGGCTGTTCAGCGCCAACCTGCCCAAGAACTGGTCGCTGAACATAAATCCTGAAATCGATCTGTTGAGAAACGCCGCGGATTCTTCGCGGCACGTAAACGCCTCGATCGTCGTGAGTCTCAACCGACCCGTCTCGAAGACCATCACCCTCACAGGTGAGATCTGGACCGACGTCAACTTCGATCCGCTGGGAACGACGCAACAGGTTTCCGGCGACCTGGGGATTGCATGGATCCCCGCATCCCATCCCAATTTCCAACTCGACGGAGGCGTGAACCTCGGGCTGAACCGAAACACGCCGGCCGCTCAGCTCTACTTGGGCGTCTCCCGACGGTTCTAGCCTTGAGACCCCTGGCGGAGACGGCGCGACTCAGGTCCAACATTGGGCCATGACCACGCTCCAGGCCATCGTGATGGCGATCCTCCAGGGGATCACCGAACTCTTCCCGATCTCCAGCCTCGGCCACGCGGTCATCGCCCCGGCCTTGCTTCACTGGTCCATTGACCAGAACGCGCCCGGCTTTCTGCCGTTTTTGGCGGTGATGCACCTTGGCACCTCGGTCGCGCTCCTCGCCTACTTCTGGCGCGACTGGCTCGGCTTCGCTCTGTCGGTGGCGAAGTTTCGTGACCCGGCCGGCGCGCCCGACCGGCGCCTCTTCTGGCGAGTGGTCGTAGCCACGATCCCCGCGGTCATCGTCGGCTTCCTGTTCGAGAAGATCCTGCGCCAGGGATTCGCCCTGCCCAAGCTCGCGGCGGCCTTTCTGATCGTCAACGGGGTGATGCTGCTTATCGCCGACCGCGTGAAGCGGCAACGCCCCCGGCCGATCCAGGAACTGGGCTGGCTCCAGGCGCTCGTCATTGGGATTTTTCAATGCCTGGCCCTCATTCCGGGCCTCTCCCGGTCCGGCGCGACCATGGCCGGCGGCTATCTTTGCGGACTCAATCACGAGGATGCCGCCCGTTTCTCCTTCCTCACCGCGACGCCGATCATTCTCGGGGCCGTTGTGCTGGAAGGTCCCAAGCTGCTGCGACATGGCGAGAGCCTCGGCCCCTTGTCGATCGTCGCCGGCGCGGTGGCTGGGGTGACGGCCTTCGCCAGCGTCGTGGTCCTCATGCGCTGGTTCAAGACTCACGAGGTCAGGGGTTTCAATCCCTTCGCCATCTACTGCGCCGTAGCTGGCCTCGGCGCGCTCATCGCCCTGAACTTTGGCTAGGCGCCTTCAGAACTGGGCGTGGAGGCGGGCGGCGAGGATCGAGACCGGACCGCGGTCTCGGTTGTAGGCCGGGTGATTCACGAACTGGTAGTCGAGCGCCACATGGAAGAAGCGACCCAGGGCGTGGTCGTAGTATGTCTCGACGATCTCCTCGGGTCCGGGATGGGGGAGGCGGCCATCGCCGATGAGGATGCCAAGGCCGCCGGCTTGCAAAAACTGCTCGTGGACGCGTGAAATGCCGTTGAGGATCCCGGCCAGGGCCAGGGTGTCCTGCGCAAGACCCCACCGCCTGCCGCTCAATGACAGCCCGGCGGCCACCGTCCGGTCGATATCGGCGAACTCATAGGGTTCGACATCGCCCCCCGCGACGCCGGCGCGCAGAAAGGCGCCCAAGTCATCGGTCAGTGGCTGCTGGACATCTACGCTCAGACCGGTCCGGCTTCGGTAACGGCGGACCGCCGCGATGTCGGCGCTCCGTCCGCTCGCCTCGGCCAGGGCGACGGCGTCGGCGAAACGGCCCTGCCTACCTCGGGTCAGGAAGCCAGTCAGTCTGATCGCGCCCTGCCTCGCCCCGATCCGGTATCGCTTTTCGATCTCGCTTTCCATCTGGAACTGGCCGAAATGGGAATCGAGCCTTGTGCTGTTCGGCACGTCGGAGATGTCGAAGACCCCGGTGCGGAACGTCCAGCTTCCCTGATACCACTCGGCGGCCGCCCCGACCGTATAGCCCCAGGCGTCGGCCGCGTAGTCGAGGGTTCCGGTGTCGATCAGCGCCCAGTTCAGGAAGTCGTGCTTGGGATCGTGAGCGTAGGTGTTGGCATCGAAGATGTCGGTGACCGCGAACTTGCCGACCGTGATCACCAGTCGATTGGCCTTCTCACTGCCTCCCAGCTGGTTGAGATCGGAATCGACCTTCGCATTCTCGCCGGAGATGTCGATCGTCTGGCGCAGGAAAAGGCGCTGGAGGCGGGCGTACGGGTCGGCCTCGCCGACCTTGTAGGCCTCGCCGCTGGGAAAGCCCGCCACCCCCAGAGTGTTGCTCAAGCCGAACCCCTGGTCGATCTCGGGATTGACCCAAATCTCCGCCCCGCCCCAGGGACGGACGCCGATGAACAGCGTGAAATCGAGGGTCTCGCGGCCGCCGGCCTTGGGCGAGAGGCTGTTGGCTCCGACGTAGGGGGACGCGAAGGCGTCGTGCGCTTGGTCGACCAAAGTCGACTGGGCGTGAACGGCGAAGGTCTGGTCCTTACCGCCTCCGCCGCTCTCATCTTGCTCGGCCCTTGCGGCGCCGGCTGCGCCCCCCGACAGGATCGCCGCCAGGATGAGAGCCAGCGATCCGCTGTGGAGGCGCTCGATGATTTGCGATCGGGCCATCGCCCACTCCCCGATACGCCGATTGCTAGGTCTGATGTGTGATGGTGAGTTGAATGGTCTGGACGAGCATGAAGCCGCCAGATACCATAGGGGACTATATAATCAAGAGAGCCATGGGGCGAAAATGAGTCACGTTGCGAACGAGAAGGCGAAGCTGCTCAATCGGCTGCGACGCATTCGCGGCCAGATCGAGGCGATCGAGCGGGCCGTGGAGGCGGATTCCGAGTGCGCCCGCGTCCTGCAGCAGGCGACCTCCTGCCGCGGCGCCCTCAATGGCTTCATCGGCGAGGTCATCGAGGATCACGTCCGTGAGCACATGATCGATCCGGCCGCGCCCAAGGACGACCCCCGCACGCTTGCGGCCGAGGAACTGGTCGCGATCGTCCACGCCTATCTGACGTGACGCATGTCGAAGACGGCCAGAAAATCAACTCCGGCCACCTCGTCCTCCGGAAGACCTGCGCCCTGGGCGGCTCTGGCCGCGCTCGGCGTTGTCTATGGGGATCTCGGCACTAGCCCACTCTACACGCTCCAGACAGTGGTCCAGGCCACCGGCGGACATTTCTCCGGGCAGAGCGCCCTTGGGATACTCTCTCTGATCGTCTGGACATTAACCATCACTATCTCGGTAAAATATTGCCTGTTCGTAATGCGTGCTGGCAACCACGGCGAAGGCGGAATTCTCGCCCTCTTGTCGCTCGTCGGCGGAAATAGTCTTCGAGGCAGGACGGCGATCCTCGCCGTGATGGGTCTTCTTGGCGCTGCGTTGCTTTACGGCGACGGCGTCATCACTCCCGCTATATCGGTGCTCAGCGCACTCGAAGGCGTCAAGGCGGTCACGACCGGTTTGACGCCCTTCATCATGCCGATCGCTGTGGGCATACTAGTCGCCTTGTTCGCGGCGCAAAGATTCGGAACCGCCAAGCTCGGTGGGGCTTTCGGGCCGATCATGCTCCTCTGGTTCGCGGTCATCAGCTTTCTCGGGCTGATCGGCATCGTCCGCCATCCCTCCGTGCTGGCCGCGCTGAATCCCCTGCGCGGGATAGCCTTTCTCCTCCACGGCGGCGGAACCGGGTTCCTCGTCCTCGGCGGGGTCTTCCTGTGCATCACCGGAGGCGAGGCGCTCTATGCGGACATGGGTCACTTCGGCAAGGGTCCCATCCGCTTTTCATGGTACGCAATCGTCCTGCCGGCGCTGTTGCTCAGCTATGCCGGACAGACCGGGCTCCTGATCGAGAAGGGGACCGTTCAAGGCAATCCCTTCTTCGAACTGGCGCCGTCCTGGTCGATCTATCCATTGGTGGCGCTGGCGACCATCGCGACGGTCATCGCCAGCCAATCCATCATCACCGGATCGTACTCGATGACCCGGCAAGCGGTGCAGCTCGGATGGTTGCCCGCCGTCGCGATCCGCCAGACCTCGGACAGAGTCTACGGCCAGATCTACGCCCCAGTCATAAACTGGCTCATGATGCTGGCGACGATTGGGATCACGATCGGATTCCGCTCCTCGGATCGGCTCGCGGGCGCCTACGGCGCCGCCGTCTCGACCACCATGCTGCTCACCACCGGCCTGCTGTTCGTGGCCATGCGCAAGGTGTGGCGCTGGCCGGCGGTGGTCTGCGTCGCCGTGGGCGGTCTGTTCCTGACCGTCGACGCAGGCTTTTTCAGCGCCAATCTGTTGAAGGTCGCTAGTGGCGGCTGGTTGCCACTGACGCTGGGCGCGATCGTCTTCTTCACCATGATGACTTGGCGCGGCGGCTTGGACCGCATTCGAGGCGCGCTGGACCGGACCTTCCCCGAGGTTGGCGGATTTGCGGCCGACCTCGAGGCGGGCGCGATTCCGCGCGTGCCGGGCACCGCTGTCTTTCTCACCAGGAGTGATCGTGCATTTCCGCCCTTGCTAATCGATCACATGAGCCACATGGGCGCACTGCATCGCAACGTGATGGTCGTGAACGTTGTCTTCGAGCAGATCCCTCGGGTCCGAATTGAGAACCGCAGCGAGGTCAAGACTCTTGGGGAAGGCATCTGGCGGGTAACCATCCGTTTCGGATTCGTCGAGGTTCCCAGAGTCGCCGAGGCGCTCGGCGCTCTAAAGGGGCTGGGCCGGTCTATCGACCTTCGGGACGCGGTCTGGTTCGTGTCGCGCGATTCTGTCGTCCACCGAGCGACGCAGCGACTGTCCGACCAGTGGCGCCTGCCCCTGTTCGCGTTCCTCTACGGCAACGCGGCCAAAACGGTCGACCGATTTGGTCTGCCTTCGCGGAACGTCGTGGAGATCGGCCGCCAGATCGAGATCTGAAGAGTGAAACTCGACGGATCGAAAACGCCGGTCCAAGCGTTGCCTTGGCCAGCAAGGCTGCGCCAGGAGCCCTCATGAGCGAGACCCCCCCCGCGGCCAATGCCGCCGCGACCGATGGCGTGAAACAGCCGGAACGTCCCAAACTCTGGGAGATCATGGGGCCGGGGTTGATCACCGGGGCCTCGGACGACGATCCCAGCGGCATTGCCACCTACTCGCAGGCGGGCGCCCAGTTCGGCTTCGACCTCGGCTGGACCCTGCTCTTCAGCTGGCCCCTGATGTGCGCGATCCAGGAGATCAGCGCTCGGATCGGCAGAGTCACGGGCCGAGGCATCGCCGGCAACCTGAAACGCTACTATCCGGACGTCATCGTCTATTTCCTCGTCGCCCTGCTGGTGGTCGCCAACACCATCAATCTCGGCGCCGACATGGGCGCGATGGGTGCGGCCCTCAATCTGGTCATCGGCGGTCCCACGCTTCTCTACGTGGCGGCGTTCGGTGTCATCTCGGTCCTGCTGGAGATCTTCGTCCGCTATTCGCGCTACGTTTCAGTGCTCAAGTGGCTGACCCTTTCGCTGTTCGCCTATGTCGGCGTCGCCTTCGTCGTTCATATGCCCTGGGCGAGCGTCGGCTATCATTTGGTGGTCCCGAGCATTTCCCTCGCGCCGGGATACCTCACCGTGGTGGTGGCGATCCTGGGCACCACCATCAGCCCATATCTCTTCTTCTGGCAGGCCGAGGAGGAGGTGGAGGAGGTCAAGGAACGGGACAACGCCAAACCGCTCGAACGCGCTCCTGAGCAGGCGAAGCGTGAGTTCGGCCGGATCCGGATCGACACCTATCTGGGAATGGCGCTGTCGAATCTGGTGGCCCTGTTCATCGTCATGACCACCGCCGCGACCCTGCACGCGCACGGCATCACCAACATCCAGACCTCCTCCCAGGCGGCCACGGCGCTGCGCCCGATCGCCGGCGAGTTCGCCTTCCTGGTCTTCGCCCTGGGCATCATCGGCACCGGCCTTCTAGCCCTGCCCGTCCTCGCCGGCTCGGCCGCCTACGCGCTCGGCGAAGCCTTCGGCTGGCATGTGGGACTTGCCCGCAAGCCCAATCGGGCCAAGGCCTTCTATGGCGCGATCGCCGTCGCCGGCCTGATCGGCGGGCTGCTCAACTTCGTGCACATCGACCCGATCAAGGCCCTGTTCTGGAGCGCGGTGATCAATGGTGTCGCTGCGGTGCCGATCATGGTGATGATCATGCTTCTGGCGAGCCGCAAGGCGGCGATGGGCGATTTCAAGATCCACATCGGCCTCAAGACTGTCGGCTGGCTGGCCACCGCGGTCATGGCCGTTGCCGCGGTGGGCATGTTCGCGACCATGGGGTCCTGAGGCTCACCGTAGCCAAAGCCGGCTGGCCCGCTAGACTGCGCCCATGAACACCCGAGAACCGCTCCTCAAGCCGGTGCTGCTCGCCGAGCTTCGACCGACCCAGATCACCTTGGGATTTCACGAGGTCGATCAGAAGCGCAAGCAGTGGCGCGACCAGACCGACACGAGCGGTGGCGCCTTTCTGGGCCGCCACATGATCCCTTCGGTGCTGGGTCCGAAGGCTCGCCATTACATCATCGACAACCACCATCTCGCCCGCGCCCTGCACGAGGAGGGCGTCAAGGACGTTCTGGTGACAGTCGCGGCCGACCTGAGCGGCCTCTCCAAAGCCTCGTTCTGGACCTACCTCGACAACCGCAGCTGGTGCCATCCCTACGACGCCGAGGGTCGCCGTACAGACTTCGACGCCATCCCGACTGCGATCGCGAAGCTGCGCAACGATCCCTACCGCAGTCTCGCCGGCGATCTTCGTCACGCCGGCGGCTTCGCCAAGGACACGACGCCGTTTTCCGAATTCCTGTGGGCCGACTTCCTGCGCAAGAGGATCAAGCGCAAGGCCGTCGAAGCCGACTTCGCGGCAGCCTTGCGGCGCGCCGTGAAGCTCGCCAGGACCAAGGAGGCCGACTATCTGCCGGGCTGGTGCGGCCCCGATCCCATCGATTGAACCGCAAGGCGCGCCGCCGCTTCCGCGGCCGATTTCCGCCTGACGCTCGAACCCGTCTTCAGAGCGCCTTTGCAAACCATAGGACGCCGCGCGGCGGCGGGCGAAGGAGACTCGGCTCGCTCAGGCCGTAGGCGCGATAGAAGCCGATCGCGCGGACGTTCGCCTCGCTCACTCCAAGGTGCGCGCCCTTCGAGCCCATCTCGCGCACGGTGGCGAACCAGAGATCGAGCAAGCGGCGGCCGAGACCCTGGCCCTGGAGGCGCGGCAGCAGGTCGATATGCAGGTGCGAGGGATAGGGCAGGGCGATCCGGCCGGGCGTCCTCCGCGGATGGTGGATGAGCCAGCGCAGCAGCTCATCGCGCGGCCATTCGACCCGAGGAACGCCGCCTGGATCGGCGTAACGCGCTCGCAGGCGAGGCCACCATTTCGCCTCCGCGGCGTCTTCGAACCCATTGCTGTCCAGCGCGCCGAGAATATATCCGCCGACTCCCGCCTCATCCTCGACCACGAATGCGGTCATCGGGCTGAGCACGCCGTAGGGCGCCGCATAGAGATGGCCGATGAGTTCCGGGTCTTCGTACAGGTGCGAAGCGTCGGCCCCGGAGTCTCCAGTCGCCAGGCAGATCCGGTAGAGGGCGGCAAGGTCGCCCTCGCGGTAGGGGCGAATCTCGGCCATGGTCGCGACTTTCTCCTGGCGTTTGAAGGCGCCGCAATGGCGCACTACTACAGGGACGGGGAAGAGACCGCACCGATGTTGGCCGATTGCAAGGTGGTGGAGATGGGGACGGCCGGGGTCCGCTGGTTCAAGGACCCTGACGGCAACCTGCTCTCCCTCACGCAGTTCGCCTGACGAAGGCGTGAGGGCTTCCGCGCCAGACGCCGCGGCGCCGGTCGCGCCCCTGGAGCGCAGGATGCACCGTTCCGGGGTGCTGTTCCTCACTGTCTCGACCATAACCCCGGCCGCTTCGGTGTTCGTCATCGGCTCCGATGTCATCGCTCAGGCCGGCTCCGGCGCGATCCTCGCCTTCCTGCTCGGCGCCATCATCTGCGTGCCCTTGGCCTTCGCCTACGGCGAGCTTTCCTCGGCCTTTCCGTTCACCGGCGCGGAATACACCTTCCTGGGGCGGATTTTGGGGCCGCCCTGGGGTTTCATGGTCCTGGGCCTCAATATCGTCGGCGGCGCCCTCACCCAGGGTGTGACGGCCCTGGGTCTCGCCGCCTATCTAGGCGTGGTCATTCCAGGCGTCCCGACGCTGGGCGCGGCCCTTGCGGCTGTTGGTCTCTCGACCCTGACGGCAATCCTCAACATCCGCACCAACGCTCTGGTCACCGGCCTTTTTCTCGCCACCGAACTGGCCGCCCTGGGGGCGATGAGCGCCCTGGGTCTGGCCCATCCGCACCGCTCGGCGCTGCACGCCCTCATTCATCCTTCGCTCATCGGTGCGCTCGGCGCCCCGGCGCCAGCGTCCCTGGCGGTGATCGGCCTGGCGACGGCGGGCGCGGTCTACGCCTACAACGGCTTCGGCGCCGCGGTCTCCTTCGGTGAGGAGCTGCATGACGCGCGTCGCAAGGTCGCCTCGGTGATCCTGTGGTCCCTGGTGATCGGCGGACTCACCGAGGCCCTGCCGATCACCGCGGTGATCGTCGGCGCGCCCGACCTCGGGAAGGTTCTTTCGGCGGCCTCTCCGGCGTCGGCCTTCATCGCCACCGGTGGGGCCTTTTTCGCCAAGGCGGTGAGCCTGGGGGTCGCCGCGGCGATCGTCAACGCGATGATCGTCACCGGCCTTTCGAACGCGCGGCAGCTCTACGCAACCGGCCGCGATCAGGTCTGGGCGCCGACCGTCAACCGCGCCTTCTGCGCCACCCACCCGCGCTTCCGCTCGCCGTGGATCGCGACCCTGGCGACTGGCGGCCTCGCCGCCGCCGCCTGCCTGCTCGGGCTGCGTCTGCTGGTGATCTTCACCGCCACGAGCATCGTCGTCACCTACGCAGGGGTGTGCGTGAGTGTCCTCGTCGGACGGCGCACCGGGGCTACCGCGCATGGCCAATACCGGACGCCGTGGTTCCCCTGGTCGCCGATCCTCGCCCTCATCGCCCTGGCCGCGATGATCGCCGCCGATCTCGCCGACCCCGCCGTCGGCCGGGTCAGCCTGGCGGCGACCGTCGCGGTGATGGCGGTCTTCGCCGGCTACTACTGGCTCTTCACCCGCAGGCGGGGCGCATGGCGGCTTCGCGGCGCCGATGGCGAACTTCTCGGAGGTCCCGCTCCATGATGAGTCTCCTCGGTGTCGCCGTCGTCGTGCTGGGCCTGGTGGCGCGCTTCAATCCGATCCTAGTGGTGACCGCCGGGGCCATCGTCACCGGCCTGGCCGGCGGCCTGGACGCGGTCACCATCATCTCGGCCCTGGGCAAGGGCTTCAACGACTCCCGCTTCATCAGCGTCGCCTTCCTCGTTCTGCCGGTGATTGGCCTTCTGGAGAGGGCCGGCCTGCAGGCGCGCGCGCGAACCTTGATCGCGCGGCTTTCCGCGGTCACCGCCGGCGGACTGCTCATGGCCTATCTGGCGGTCCGCCAGCTGACCTGCGCCCTGGGCCTTCTGGCGCTCGGCGGCCAGGCGAGCATGGTGCGACCGCTCATTGCGCCGATGGCCCAGGGGGCGGCGCAGACCCGCCTGGGGCCTCTGGATGACGGCGCCCGGCGGCTGATCGACGCCCATGCCGCGGCGGTCGACAACATCGGGGCCTTCTTCGGCGAGGATATCTTCATCGCCCTGGGCTCGGTCCTGCTGATCCAGGCGGTGCTGGCGCAGAACCACATCATCGTCGCCCCGTTGCGCGTGGCTCTCTGGGCGATCCCCACCGCGCTCTTCGCCTTCGCCATTCATGCGGTGCGTCTGGTGCTGCTCGACCGGCGTCTCGCCCAGCCTGCCGCAAAGGCGCCCGCGGGATGATCGGCCTCCGCGCGGCCTATATCCCAGCCGGGATCGTCTTCGCGGCCATCGCGGTCTTCAGCGCCCTGGACCGGAGCAATCGCAAGCGCTGGAACAACGCCCTCTTCTGGGGCCTTTTCGCGCTGAGCTTCCTCGCAGGCGATCTCATCGGCGACTTCGCCAACGGCGTCCTGGTGATCGCCATGGTTCTCATCGGAGGTCTGGGCGGGATCGGAATCTCGGCGCCCGCCACCACCACCGCCGACGAACGCGCGGCGAGCGCCAGCCGGCTTAGGGAATGGCTGTTCGCGCCCGTTCTGCTCATTCCGGCGACCGCCCTCGTCGGAACCCTCATCTTCGCGCGCCTGAAGCTCGCCGGCGTTCCGATCGTTGATCCCAAGCAGGTGACCGTGATCTCCCTCGCCTTCGGCGCGATGGCGGCCCTGGGCTTGGCCGTGGCCGTGGTCAAGGCGCCGACGAGGGCCACGGTCGACGAGGCTCGGCGGCTGATGGATCAGGTCGGATGGGCGGCGATCCTGCCCCAGCTGCTGGCCGCCCTGGGCGCGGTCTTCGCCTTGGCCGGCGTCGGCCACGCGGTCGGCGAACTCATCGGCCGCGCCCTGCCCGAAGGCAGCCGTCTCGCGGCGGTCGCGGCGTTCTGCCTGGGGATGGCGCTGTTCACGATGATCATGGGCAACGCCTTCGCCGCCTTTCCCGTGCTCGTCGCCGGAATCGGCGCGCCACTGATCGTCGGCAGGTATGGGGGCGATGCGGCGATCATGGGCGCGATCGGCATGCTGGCCGGCTACTGCGGCACCCTGATGACCCCGATGGCTTCGCACAACATCATTCCCGCCGCCCTGCTCAGGCTGCCGCCGGGGGCGGTTATCCGCGCCCAGGCGCCCACCGCTCTGCTGGTCCTGGCGGCCAATATCGCCCTGATGGACCTTCTGGTGTTCCGGTTCTGACCATGGCTCATGAACTCACCGCCGATCTCGCCTCCCACTTCGCCAGGATCGCCCTGGGCCACGTCGGCCGCGAATATCCCAGCGTGCTTGTCCATGTCATGGACGGCCCGGGCGACGCCCTCACCCCCGCCGCCCTCCACCCGGTGTTCCACGGCAGCTTCGATTGGCACAGTTGCGTCCACGGCCATTGGCTTCTCGCCAGACTGCTGCGCGCCTTCCCGGCGATGGAGGAGGCCGAGGCGATCCGGACGCGGTTCTCGGCCGCGTTCACCGCCGAGGCGATCGGCGCCGAAACTGCCTATCTGCGCCGGCCCTCGCGCGCCGGGTTCGAGCGGCCCTACGGTTGGGCCTGGCTCCTGATGCTCGCCGCCGAGCTTCGCTTCGGCGATGCGCCGGCGTGGGCCTGGGCGGAGGCCTTGCGGCCGCTGGCGGAACTGATCGGCGAGCGGCTGGCGGCGTTCCTGCCCCGGGCCGACTATCCGGTCCGCGCCGGGGTTCATTCGAACACCGCCTTCGCCCTGATCCTGTCGCGGGAGTACGCCCTGGCGGCTGGCGATGAAGCGCTCGCCGATCTCATCGCGGCCAAGGCGACGGCCTGGTACGGCGATGACGCCGCCTGCCAGGCCTGGGAGCCCTGCGGCGACGACTTCCTCTCGCCGGCCCTGATCGAGGCCGAGCTGATGCGCCGGGTCCTGGGCGCGCGAGCGTTCCGATCCTGGTTCGCCGCATTCCTCCCCGAACTCGCCGATGGCCGGCCGGCGAGCCTCTTCACCCCCGCCAGGGTCAGCGACCGGGCCGACGGCAAGATCGCCCACCTCGATGGCCTCAATCTCAGCCGCGCCTGGTGTTGGCGCGGCATCGCCGGCGCCCTCGACCAGGCCGACCCGGTGCGCCCCCGCGCCCTCGCCAGCGCCGAAATACATCTGAGCGCGAGCCTGCCCCACGTCGCCGGCGACTACATGGGCGAGCACTGGCTCGCGAGCTTCGCGGTCCTGGCCCTCCAGCCCGCTTCCTGACCAGACGGGCTCAAGTCCGCGCCAGCGCCGCAGCTTCGCGCAGCGCCGCTCTCGCCTCGTCCAGCAGTTCGCGCACGATCTCGGCCGCCGGCTTCACCTTCGTGACCCGCGCGACGCCTTGTCCGGCCCACAGCGAGAGCGCGGCGATGTCGCCGGTGGCGCCGGCGCGCGGCGTCGCCGACTGGTAGCGCAGCATCGGTGCGCCGTCGGCGGTGCGCGCTACGGTCTCGCCCTCGCCGGGGCGAGAGCCCGGCGGCGGCCGGCCCGCCGCCTCCCAACCCTCCACCGTGGCGTTGTGCAGCACCCGGTGCGGCGCGTCGGGCCAGCCGACATCAAAAAGGCCGGTGTGCACGGTGTCGGTCTCGCACGCGGCGATCAGGCGCTGGCGGTACAGCGGGTGGATGGCGGCCTCGCCGCTGGCGAGGAATCGGGTCCCGATCCACGCGCCATGCGCCCCGAGCATCAGCACCGCCGCCAGGCCGCGGCCATCGGCGATGCCTCCGGCGGCCGCGACCGGGATCGGCCGCACCGCCTCGACCACCGCGCGCACCAGCGGCAGGGTCGCGACCTCGCCGCGAACATGGCCGCCGGCCTCCCAACCCTGGGCGGCGATCACGTCGGCCCCGGCCGCGGCGGCGCGCCGAGCATCGGCGGCGCTGTCGGCGGTATGGATCAGGACCGCTCCGGCGGCGTGGATGCGCGCCGCGAAGGGCGCCGGATCGCCCCAGAACAGCGAGACGATCCGCACTCCCGCTTCCAGGCAGGCGGCCAGCCGGTCGTCCTGCGGCCGGGCGAGAACGAGGTTGACGCCGAACGGCCGGTCGGTCAGCGCCCGCGTCTCGCCGATCTGGCGGCGGATATCCACGGCGTCGCTCCAGGAGAGCGCCAGCATCCCCAGGCCGCCGGCGTTGCTGACCGCGGCGGCCAGAGCCGGGCAGCTGGCGCCCCCCATGGGGGCCTGGATGATCGGCGCCGTTATTCCCAGGCGCTCGGTGAGTGAGGTTCTCATGGAGTCTCCATCGCGCCACCTGTGGGATCGTTCAACGAAAAATGATCTCGCGACAGTAGTGGGTGGCGCCGACTGTTAACCGAGAAGGCGGCTAATTCAGCGAAAGATCGGAGGTTGGCATGCAAATCATCTCCTACGTCATCGGCGTCGTCCTCCTCGTCTTGGGCGGTGTTTGGGTCCTCCAGGGCCTCAACGTGATTCCCGGCGACATGGCCGGCCAGGTCAAGTGGGCGGTCGACGGCGCCGCCCTGGTCGTCATCGGCCTGCTGCTGATGATCTGGACCAGTCGCCGCTACAAGGTCTGAACGCCGCCCCAAAGGGAGCGGTCGCGCGGGCCTGAGAGCTTGCCAGTTTCACCCTCGGCGCGCCAATGCTCGCCGCGGGAGGATCGATGCTGAGTCTGTGGGACGAGGAGGAGGCCGGCGCCTTCGTCGGGCGATGCGCGCGCGACGGCGTCGGCGCCGACCTCGCACTTCGCACCTACAGCGCCCGCCTGCTCGGCGCCGAGCCGGCCCTGGTCCTGCATGGCGGCGGCAACACCTCGGTCAAGACCATCGCGCGCGATCTCTTCGGCGAAACTCTGGACGTGCTCCACGTCAAGGGCAGCGGCTGGGATCTCGCCACCATCGAGCCTTCCGGCCATCCGGCGGTTCGCCTGGCGCCATTGAGGCGGCTGCGCGGCCTCGCCGCCCTTTCCGACGAGGAGATGGTCAATGCCCAGCGCCAGAACCTCCTGGACGCCGCCGCGGCCACCCCATCGGTCGAGACCCTGCTGCATGCCTTCATCGGCGCGAAGTTCATCGATCACACCCATGCCCTCGCCGTCCTCGCCCTGGCCGACCAGCCGGACGCCGAGGAGGTCATCGCGAGGGCCTATGGCGATCGGGTCGCCGTGGTTCCCTACGTCATGCCCGGCTTCGAGCTGGCCCGGCGCGCCGCCGCCATCTGGGAGCGCCGGCCGGAGGTCGAGGGCCTGGTGCTGATCCGTCACGGAATCTTCTCCTTCGGCGCAACGGCGCGGGACAGCTATGAGCGGATGATCGCGTTGGTCACCCTGGCCGAGGAGTTCATCGACCGCCAAGGCCGGCGCAAGACGCCGCGTCCCCGGCCCGCCGGCGCGCCGACCGCCGCCGCGGTGCTTCCGGTTCTGCGCGGGATCCTGAGCGAGGCCGCGGACGGTCGGTGGCCGGCGCGGTGGGTCCTGGATCTGCGCGCCGATGGCGAGGCCGCCGCCCTGGCGAGCGACCAGCACCTCCCCGAACTCGCCCTGCGCGGAGTCGCCACCCCCGACCATGTGATCCGCACCAAGCGCGCCCCCCTGGTCCTCGCCGCCCCGAGCGAGGATCTCGCGGCCTGGCGGACCGGCGCGATCGCGGCGCTCGGCGACTATATCGAAGCCTACCGGGCCTACTTCCAGCGCAACGCCGCGCGGTCGGCGCAGGCGAAGCAGGCTCTCGATCCCCTGCCGCGGGTGGTCGCCATCGCCGGCCTGGGCCTCGTGGGCGTCGGCGCCGACGCCCGCGCCGCGGCGATCGCCGCGGACATCGCGCAGTCCTGGGCCGGGACGCTGCTCGCCGCCGAGGCGGTCGGCCGGTTCGAACCCCTGGGCGAGGCGGACACCTTCGACATGGAATACTGGTCCCTTGAGCAGGCCAAGCTCGGCAAGGCGATGGAACGGCGCCTGGCCCGGCATGTGGTCGTGGTGAGCGGAGGGGCCGGGGCCATCGGCGCGGCGACCGCCGCCGCCTTCCTCGCCGAGGGCGCGCAGGTCTGCCTGCTCGATCTGGATGGCGAGGCGGCGCTGGCCACGGCCGAGAGGCTCGGACGTGATGTCCTGGCCCTCGCCTGCGATGTCACCGATCCGCGCGCCGTGGAAGAGGCGCTCGATGCTGTCTGCGCCCGATTCGGCGGCCTGGACATCGTCGTCTCCAACGCCGGGGCCGCGGTCACAGGTTCGATCGCCGAGCTTGCGGACGAAGCCCTGCGAGCCAGCTTCGAGGTCAATTTCTTCGCCCATCAGAACCTCGCCCGCGCGGCGGTGGCGGTGATGCGCCGCCAGGCGATGGGCGGGGTCCTGCTGTTCAACGCCTCGAAACAGGCGGTGAATCCCGGACCGGATTTCGGGGCCTACGGCGCGGCCAAGTCCGCCGAGCTGGCGCTGATGCGCCAGTACGCCCTCGAGCACGCCGCCGAGGGCATCCGCGCCAACGCCGTCAATCCCGACCGGATCCGCTCGGGCCTCCTGAACGAGGCGATGATCGCCTCGCGCGCCGCCGCCAGGGGGGTCGACGCCGGCGCCTACATGAGCGGCAACCTCTTGAAGACCGAGGTGACCGCCGACGACGTCGCCCAGGCCTTCGTCTTCGCCACCCTGATGACCAAGACCACCGGCGCGATCCTGCCCGTCGACGGCGGCGCGGTCGCGGCGATGCTGCGCTGAGCGAAAATCCCTAAGCCGGTGGGCAGCCGGCGAATTCGCCGACCTTGGCGACGGTGAGGGTGGTGAGGTTGAGCGCCATCAGCGGGGTCATCGAGCGCGCGCCACTGCCGGTGTAGAGGTCGATTCGCCCCCGATGAATCGCTCCGCCGAGATCGGAGGCGTACCAGTAGCCGTCGTGGCGGCGGCCATCGGGCATCGGCAGGCCCACCGTCTCCTTGATGTAGAGCACGCTGTGCCGCGGGACGGCGACCCCGTCCACCGCCGCGGTGCGCATCGCCACCACCGCGCAGCCCAGGGAATCGCGCGATCCGACGCCGCGAGCCCCGGCGTGATAGAGGGTGGCCTTCAGCCCGAAGGTGGCGAGAATGGCCTGGGTTTTGGCCGCGACCTGACCGATGAGGTCGCCGATCGGATCGGCGGTTTCCGCTTGAGCGCCGGTTGCCGAGGCGACGATCGCCGCCGCCGCGAGGCATGCCAGGATACGCTTCATCGAGCGCGCCCCCCACCTGAGTCTCGAACCGCCGCGAATCCTAGAGTGATGATCGTCGCTCGGCAACGAGACCTTGAGTCGCACCCTGGCGAATGACAGTGCGCCGCCGGTCACCGCATGTCACTTCGTTCAGTAGAATTGACGATGACCATTACAATCTATCGACCATGACTGGCCGATATTGACTGAATTCGCCATCCGATTGCTCGGCGAGTCATCTGATCTGCGAACACCGGTCAAGTTCCTGTGATCGAAGGCGCCTTCTCCCGCGAAGCCAGAGGGGTAAGCTGCGAGACCCACCGCCTTTTTCCTAAGGACGAGACACCGCATGCATGCCGTTCGCGCCACCGGTCGCCTCGGCCTCGCCCTGGCGATCAGCCTCGCCCTCGCCGGCCAGGCGCTCGCCTGGGGCTCGACCGGCCACCGGATCATCGGCCGCCTGGCGATGCAGACCCTTCCGGTCGAAACGCCGGCCTTTCTGCGAACGGCCGCCTCCATCGAGGCTGTCGGCGAACTGGCCCGCGAGCCCGACCGCTGGAAGGCCGCCGGCAGGACCCACGATTCCGACCTCGATCCGGGCCATTTCCTCGATCTGGGCGACGATGGCAGGATCCTCGGCGGTCCGACCCTCGCCGACCTGCCGCCCACCCGCGCCGACTACGAGACCGCCCTGCGCGCCGCGGGCGCGGATTCCTGGAAGGCCGGCTATCTGCCCTATTCGATCGTCGAGGGCGCCCAGCAGTTGGCCAAGGATTTCGCCTATCTGCGCGCCGACACCGCCGGAGCGGCCAAAGCGCAGAGCCGCACCCACCGGCTGTGGCTCGCCGCTGACGGCGAGCGCCGCAGGGCCCTGATCCTGCGCGATCTGGGCGCGCTCGCCCACTACGTCGGCGACGGCAGCCAGCCGCTGCATGTCAGCGAGCATTTCAACGGTTGGGGCGCCTTCGCCAATCCCGGCGGATTCACCCAGGAGCATGTCCACGCCCCCTTCGAGGGCGCCTTCGTGCGCAACTTCGTCAGCGTTCGCGCCGTTCGCGCCGCGATGGCCCCGCCGCGCGACTGCCGCTGTGGCCCGATGCGGCGGACGGCCGCCTATCTGCGCGCCACCAACGCCTTCGTCCTGCCGTTCTATCGCCTGGAGCAAGCCGGTGGTTTCGCGCCCGCCGATCGCCGCGGCGAGGCCTTCGCCGCCGAGCGGCTGGCCGCCGGCGCCTCGGAGCTGCGCGACCTCATCGCCGAGGCCTGGCGGGCCAGCGCATTCGGCGAGGTCGGCTGGCCGGCGGTGAAGGTCGCCGACATCGAAGCTGGCAAGACCGACCCCTACGACTCGCTCTACGGGACGGATTGAGCATGGCCCAGATCATCGACGCCGCCGGCCACGCCCGGGCGCTGCGCGAGAGCGTCGGCGCCGAGGTCGCGTGGCTGAAGACCGAGCATGGCCTGACCCCAGGCCTTGCGGTGATCCTCGTCGGCGAGGACCCAGCCAGCGCGATCTATGTCGCCGCCAAGGCCGAGCACAGCCGCGCCGCCGGCATGCACTCCCTCGTCCATCGCCTCCCCGCGACGACGCCCCAGGCCGAGCTCATCGCCCTGGTCGAGGGCTTGAACGCCGATCCGGCGATCCATGGCGTGCTCATCCAGCTCCCCCTGCCCAGGTCGATCGACCAGGCCGCCGTTCTGGCGGCTCTCGATCCCGACAAGGACGTCGATGGCCTGACCGTTCTGAGCGCCGGGCGCCTCGCCACCGGCCGGCCGGCCCTGGTCCCGTGCACGCCGCTCGGCTGCATGATCCTGCTGCGCGAGACCCTGGGCGAGCTCGCCGGTCTGCGCGCCGTGGTCATCGGCCGCTCGCTGCTCGTCGGCCGACCGATCGCCCAGCTCCTCATCGCCGCCGACTGCACCGTGACCATCGCCCATTCGAAGACCCGCGATCTGCCGGCCCTGTGCCGCACCGCTGACATCCTGGTGGTCGCCGCCGGCCGCCCGCGGATGGTCCGCGGCGACTGGATCAAGCCGGGGGCGTGCGTGATCGATGTCGGCGTCAACCGCGTCCCCTTCCGCGATCCGGTCAAGGCGGCGGCCGGCAAGACCAAGGTCGTCGGCGACGTCGCCTTCAAGGAGGCCTCCAGGCGCGCCGCCTGGATCACCGCGGTCCCCGGCGGCGTCGGCCTGATGACCGTCGCCTGCCTGCTGGCCAATACGGTGACCGCCGCGAAGAGCTCGCGGGGAATCGCGGCCGGCGCGGCGGGCCTTCCGCGGCGCGGCGCCGTGGTCGATAAGGCGGAGGCCCGATGAAGGGAGATCGGATGTTCGGCTGGCTTCAGGCCTTGATGCCAAAGGAGAACCGATTCTTCGAGCTTCTGCGCCGCCACGCGGTGATCCTGGTGGCCGGGGCGCAGGCCCTGCGGACCCTGCTCGAAGGCGGGCCGGGGTCGAGCGAGGCGCATGCCGCGATTGTCGCCCGCGAGGAGGAGGCCGACGTCATCGCCCGCGAGGTGCGTCTGGCGGTCCGCCGCACCTTCATCACGCCCTTCGACCGCGGCGACATCCAGGACCTCGTCGGCTCGCTGGACGACGCGATCGACCAGATGCTGAAGACCGCCAAGAATATCCGGCTCTACGATTTCGAGGCGTTCGAACCGCCGATGCGGATGATGGCCGACATCATCGTCGAGGTTGCCGGCCTCACCGTCGAGGCGGTGACCCTGCTTTCGTCGATGCGCCAGAACAGCCGCCGCATCAACGCCCTTACCGAACAGATCGTCCGCCTCGAGGAGAAGGCGGACGGTCTCTATGACCAGGGGCGCAAGGCGCTCTTCCTGAAGTACAGGGCGGGCGACGCGATGGGTTTTCTGGTCGGCGGGGAGATCTACGATCACCTCGAAAAGGTCGTCGATCGTTTCGAGGACGTCGCCAACGAGATCAGCGGCGTGCTGATCGAGAATGTCTGACGCGGTGCGCGCGCAGCTTCCATCCCTCCCCATGCAGGGGGAGCAGGGGCGTTGCGGCCGGACTCGGCTCAGATGACCCCGGTGCTCATAGGGCTGATCGCCGTCGCGCTCGGCTTCGATTTTCTCAACGGCTTGCATGACGCCGCCAATTCCATCGCCACCGTGGTCTCGACCCGGGTTCTGCCAGCCCGCTACGCGGTCATCTGGGCCGCCTTCTTCAATTTCATCGCCTTCCTGTTCTTCGGCCTGCATGTCGCCGGGACGGTGGGCACCGGGATCATCGCCCCGAGCCTGGTCGACGATCAGGTGATCTTCGGCGCCCTGGCCGGCGCGATCGCTTGGAACATTCTCACCTGGATCGCGGCGATCCCGTCCAGCAGCTCGCACGCCCTGATCGGCGGCCTGGTGGGGGCGGGCCTGGCCAAGGGCGGCGTCCATGCGGTGGTCGTCGGGGGTCTGGTCAAGACCAGCCTGGGGATCGTCGTCTCGCCGCTTCTGGGCCTTGTCCTGGCGATCCTGCTGATGGTCGCGATTTCATGGCTGTTCGTGCGCGCGACGCCTGCCGCGGCCGACTCGGTGTTCCGCCGCCTGCAGCTCGTTTCCGCTTCGCTCTATTCCCTGAGCCACGGAGGCAACGACGCCCAGAAGACCATGGGGGTGATCGCGGTGCTGCTGTTCGCCCATGGTGGGCTCCACGGCCATTTCCACGTACCGCTCTGGGTGGTGCTCGCCTGCCAGGCGGCAATGGCCCTTGGAACGCTCGCCGGCGGATGGCGGATCGTGAAGACCATGGGCATGCGGATCACCAAGCTCACCCCGATGCAGGGCTTCTGCGCCGAGACCGGCGGTGCGGCGACGATCTTCCTGGCGACCTGGATCGGAATTCCGGTCTCCACCACCCACACCATCACCGGCGGCATCCTGGGGGTCGGCGCCGCTCGGCGCGCCTCGGGGGTGCGGTGGGGAGTAGCCAAGGACATCGTCATCGCTTGGGTTCTCACCCTGCCGATGTCCGGCCTCTTCGCCGCCCTGGCTTATGGCGCGGCGAGGCTGGTGAGCCGATGACCGACGCCCTGGTCCATGCGCTTCGGCGACCAAGGATCAAGCCGCGGCCGCAGCTGGCGGCCCTGCCGTGGCGCCAGGGCGAGGGGCTGGAGATCCTGCTCATCACCTCGCGTGAGACCGGCCGTTGGGTGATCCCCAAGGGCTGGCCGATGAAGGGCCGCTCGCCGTTTGCCGCCGCCGCCATCGAAGCGCGCGAGGAGGCCGGGGTCGTCGGCGAGATCGCCAAGTCGCCCACCGGCGCCTACCTTTATGTGAAGTTCCGCAAGACCGGCCGAGGCCAGCCCTGCAAGGTCAAGGTGTTCGCCCTGAAGGTCACCGGCCAGGAGGAGGAATGGCTGGAGAAGGGCCAGCGCACCGTCCGCTGGTTCCCTGCCGACGCCGCCGCCGCCGCCGTCCAGGAACGCCAGCTCGCCCGCCTGATCCGCAAATTCGCCAAGCGTCAGGGCAAGGCGAAGTAGATCTACCCCAGCCGCGCCGGCCGCGGGCCGCCGGTCGCCCAGTCCAGGAGCTCCACCGGGTGCACCGCCGGCGCCCCCGCGGCCCCGCCGATCTGGGTCAGGCAGCCGATGTTGCCCGCCGCCACGACGCTCGCCCCGGTGGCCGCCAGCCTTTGCACCTTGCGCGCCTTCAAGGCGCCGGCGATCTGGCTCTGCAGGATGTTGTAGGTCCCCGCCGAGCCGCAGCAGAGATGCGCCTCGTCCGGCTCGCGCACCTCGAATCCCGCGGCGCGCAGCAGCCGCTGCGGCGCCGCTGTGACCCCCTGGCCGTGCTGCAGCGAGCAGGGCGCCAGATAGGCGACGCTGAGCGGCTCGCCGGAGGTCACCGGCGGCAGTCCAGCCTCGTCGAGGAGTTCGCAGATGTCCCTGGCCAGGGACGAAACCTCGGCCGCCTTGGCCGCCCAGGCCGAATCGCCCCGCAGCAGGCGGCCGTAGTCCTTGAGCATCGTCCCGCATCCCGACGCGGTGGCGACGATCGCCGCCAACCCGCCCGCCTCGATCTCCCCGCTCCAGGCGCCGATGTTGCGCCGCGCCGCCGCCAGGGCCTCCTCGCGCCTGCCCATGTGGTGCGCCAGGGCGCCGCAGCAGACCTCGCCCGCCGCCAGACCGACGTCGAACCCGGCCCGCTCGAGCAGCCGCACGCTCGCCGCGCGGATCTCCGGGCGCAGAACCGGCTCGGCGCAGCCGCCCAGCAGCGCCGCCCGCAGCCGGCGCCCGGCGGGCGGCATTCGCGCCGCCGCCGCCTCCGGCGCGGGATGTCGCGGCGTCAGGGCGAGCATCGCGGCCAGGGGCGCCAGCGCCTTGATCCTGCCGACCAGCGGCGCGAGCGGCCGGAACGGCCGCGCGAACGCGAGCGCCTGCCTCAGCCGCGCCGGCGATGGCAGGGTCCTCGCCAGCAGCCACCGCCACAGCCGCTCGGCGAGCGGCCGGCGATACCTCTGCTCGATATAGCCGCGCGCGTGGTCCACCAGCCGCCCGTAATCGACCCCGGAGGGACAGGTGGTGGCGCACGCCAGGCAGGAGAGGCAGCGGTCGATGTGTTTCACCACCTCGGCGCTGGGGGTCCGGGCGCCTTCCAGCATCTCCTGCATCAGGGCGATCCGCCCGCGCGGACTGTCGAGCTCGTCGCCGAGCAGCACATAGGTCGGACAGGTCGCCAGGCAGAATCCGCAGTGCACGCACCGGCGGATCTCCTTCTCCGAGGCCGCGAAATCCGGGTCGGCCAGGGCCTCTTCAGCGAACCTCGTGCGCATGGCCCCCGTTAGAGCACATTCACCGGCGCGAACCGATGCGGATCGAGGATGCCAGCCGGGTCGAAGGCGGCCTTCACCCGCGCCCGCAGGGCCGCTGTCGGCGCCGGTTCGGGATGCAGCGCCGGAATGCGCGCGCGCATCGCCTCGGGCGCCCGCGCCAGCATCGCCTGACCGCCGGCCGCGCTCGCCGCGCCCCGCACGTCGAGCCCCTCGGGCGCCGCGATCCACACCAGGCCCCCGGCCCAGTCGAGGATCCAGCTCGCCCCCGCCCCGGCCAGGCCCGCGGTCAGCAGCGCTCCGCGCGCCGGCGGCAGGGTCACCCGCCACAGCGGCAGGTCCTTCGCCAGCGGCATCGCCTCGCGCACCCCCCGCCACAGCGCCCGGGAGGCCTCCTCCTCGATGAGGCGGATCGGCCGCCCCGCTCCGCAGAGGCCGCGCAGTATCTCCACCCGCGCCGCCACCGACGGACCAAAGCCCTCCAGGCGCAACGCCGTCCCCAGGCCCGGAAGGTGCGCCGCCCCGCTGATCTCCGCCGCCGATCCGGCCGCCGCGCCCATCATGGCCACCGCCGCTTCGTCGTCCATGCCCTCCACCAGCACGCTCGTCTCGGCCTTGGCCCGAGGCACGACCTTGAGCGAGACCTGGGTCAGGGCCGCCAGTCGCCCCCACGATCCGCTCATCAGCCGCGCCAGGTCATAGCCGGTGACGTTCTTGACCACCCGCCCGCCGGCCTTGAACGCCTCGCCGCGCCCGGAGACGCCCTCGAAGCCGAGCACATGGTCGCGCACCCCGCCGGCGAAGGGCCGCCGCGGCCCGCTCAGCCCCGCGGCGACCACCCCGCCGATCGTCCCGCCGCTGGGCTCGAAGGCCAGCATCTGGCCGTTCGCCGCCAACAGACGCGCCACCTCCGCCAGCGGCGTTCCCGCGCCGAGGGTGAGCACCAGCTCGCCGGGGTCGTATTCGACGATCCCGGAAAAGGCGGCCATCACCACCACCGCCCGCTCGCGGCCCGGATCGCCGATACCCGCCCTGGTCCCCGCCCCGCGCAGCTCCACCACCCGCCGCTCCTCCCGCGCCTCGGCGATCGCCTCGCAGAGCTGCGCGCTTGTGGTCGGGGCGGCAAAGAGGGCAGGATCGGTCAAACCCCTCCTCCCCCTCCTTGGGGGAGGTGGCGCGCCGCGAAAGCGGCGTGACGGTAGGGGCGGGGAGCGCGCGCTGGCGCACGGTCCCGCCCCACCCGTCCCGCTTCGCGGTCCACCCTCCCCAAAAAGGGGAGGGAAGATTTGATTCTCCTTCCCATCCCCGCTCAGAACCGCGGCAGTTCGGGAAAGGCGGTGCGCCCGGCATGGACGTGCACCCTGCCGAGCTCGGCGCAGCGGTGCAGGGTCGGAAAGAGCTTGCCCGGATTGAGCAGCAGCTCCGGATCGAACGCGCACTTCACCCTCTGCTGGTGGGCCAGATCGACCTCGCTGAACATCACCCCCATCAGGTCGCGCTTTTCCACACCCACCCCGTGCTCGCCGGTGAGCACCCCGCCGGCCGCCACGCACAGCCTGAGGATGTCGGCCCCGAATTCCTCGGCCCTTTCGACCTCGCCCTCGATGTTGGCGTCATAGAGGATCAGGGGATGCAGATTGCCGTCCCCGGCGTGGAAGACATTGGCGACCTTCAATCCGTGTACTGCCGAAAGCTCGCCGATCCCCGCCAGCACCGAGGTGAGCGCGCGGCGCGGGATCGTCCCGTCCATGCAGTAATAGTCCGGGGCGATCCGCCCCACCGCCGGGAAGGCCGCCTTGCGCCCGGCCCAGAACGCCAGCCGCTCTTCCTCGCTTTGCGAAGTGCGGATGCTCGCCGCCCCGCAGGCGCGCGCGATCGCCTCGATCTCCCCGGCCAGGTGGTTGCACTCGGCGCCCACCCCATCGACCTCGACGATCAGCAGCGCCTCGGCCTCCAGGGGATAGCCGGCGCCGACGAAGGCCTCGGCGGCGTGGATCGCCGGCCGATCCATCATTTCCATTCCCGCCGGAACGACCCCGGCGCCGATCACCGCCGCCACACACCGCGCCGCGTCCTCGACCTTGGAAAACCCTAGCAGCAGCGCCCGCGCCGCCAGGGGCCTGGGGAGAATCCGCACCGTCACCTCGGTCACCACGCCCAGGAGGCCCTCCGAGCCGATCACCACGCTCATCAGGTCGTGGTCGCTACTCTCCAGCGCCCGCCCGCCCATGCGCACCACCTCGCCGTCCATCAAGACGAGCTCGACTCCCAGGACATTGTTGGTGGTCAGGCCGTATTTCAGGCAATGCACCCCGCCGGAGTTCTCCGCGACATTGCCGCCCACCGTGCAGGCGATCTGGCTCGACGGATCGGGGGCGTAATAGAAGCCGCGCCCCTCCACCGCCTGGGTGATCGCCAGGTTCGTTACCCCCGGCTGCACCACCGCGACGCGGTTGTCGTAGTCGATTTCCAGCACCCTCGACATCCGCGCCAGTCCCAGCAGCACCCCATCGGCCAGGGGCAGGGCGCCGCCGGAGAGCGAGGTTCCCGCCCCTCTGGGCACGACCTTGATCCCCTGCTCATGGCAAAGCCGCAGAACCGCGGCCACCTCCGCGGTCGTCCGCGGCAGGACGACCAGCAGCGGCGAGGTCGCATAGGCGGTCAGGGCGTCGGATTGATAGGCGCGGCGGCCGTCCTCGTGGTCGACCACTCCTTCGCCCGGAACGATCGCCCGCAACGCGGCGGCGATCTCCGCGCGCCGCGCCATCGTCGCCCCGTCCGGGATGGGCATCCGCACCGTCATGGCGCGCAGCTTATGCGCTCAGTCGCCTTCCTCGCCAAAGCGCTATGCCATGCACACATCTCCACATGTCGCCTCAGAAGACCCCTCTCCCAGGGGAGAGGAAGGGGCCCATTGCGCAGCAATGGGAAGGTGAGGGGTTACGCCGCTTGGAGTTGAGCTGGCGCGAGCGGTGGCGGCTCTACACACCGACGCCAAAACCCCTCCCCATCTCCATCGAGAAGGGAAGGGGTGATGGCGTCCTCCGGCGGCCCGGCAAACCTTGTCGGCCAGGCCGCCGGCCTCGGCTCCCGTCGCCTAGTAGTGGTGGTAGTAGTTGTAGTTGCGGTGGTGCAACCGGCCCATGTGGTCGCGCCACATGTAGTGATAGCGCCAATGGTGCCATCCCTCGCCGCCGCCCCAGCCGTAGCCGCGCCGCCAGCCATAGCCGCACCAGTAATAGCCCGCGCCGTTCCAGCCGCTGTACCAGCAGTAACGGTGACCGCCCCAATAGTATTGGACGCGGTCGAGCTTGGGTTGGTCGACGGCCCTGTCGACGCCGAAGATCAGCTGTGGCTGCGCCTCCGCCGCCGCCCCGCCCGCCGCTATCGACGCGCCCAGGAGCGTCGCCGCCGCGGCAATGCCGAGAATGAATTTACGCATCTGGCCCCTTTTTCCTTCCAAAAGCCGTCCGCCGTCCGCCTCGCGCGTTTTCCGATACGCCGCCGGCCGGCTCCGGCAATCCCTCGCCTGCGATCAAAATCGTAAATTCTCAATCTGTCAAATGAGTTCGACGCCGGCGCGAGCGCGTCGGATGTAGCGACAAGGGCCGCCGCAATGCTGCGATCAGCAAAATCTCATGCGCCCCGCCCCGCCAGGTTCGAGCGAAAGCGGCTTCGGTGGCCGCGCGATTCGCTCTTCGCCGAGGTCGCCCCTGCCATGGCCGACAGAGAGGCGGAAAGAGAGAGAGCGGCGCCCGATGCGCCGGGTTCAGGTCCCGGCCATGCCGATGATCTTCGCCCACTCCTGCTTCGTCACCGGCTGGACCGATAGGCGCGAGTTCCTGACCAGCACCATCTGCTCGAGATCGGGCCGAGCCTTGATCTCTGCCAGGCTCACCGGCCGCGCCAGGGGTGATTTCGCCGTCAGGTCGACGGCCAGGAAACCGCCCGAGGCGTCGGTCGGATCGGGATAGGCCGCGCGCACGACCTCGCTCACCCCGACGACCGCCCTGGCCTCGCCGGAGTGGTAGAACAGGACCTCGTCTCCCGGCTGCATCGCTTCGAGATGCCGCCTCGCCTGAAAATTGCGCACGCCCGTCCAGGCGTCGACGCCCGCCTCGGCGTGGGCCTCCCATGACCAGGACGCCGGTTCCGACTTCACCAGCCAATGCGCCATCACCGCTCCCTGCGCCAAAGCTTGGACCCCAAGATCGCGCGCCCCGGTCTCGGGAGCAAATTTCGAACCGCGGCCCGGTGTCGAGGCCGTGCGGCTGTCCAGGACATCCTGAAGAAAAAACGTCATCGCCGGGCGCCGTCCCGGCGACCCATTGAGCCCTGACGGCCCGCGGCCGCGCGGCCATTGCTAGAGCTATATGCGAGCAGGAAATACCGCCGAAGGCGGGGAGCGGGGCGTTCTCCGCCGGACCGATTCAACTCGAGCGGACGTCGCTCTGGACTCGCGCCGGATGAATGAAAAGGGGCCGCGCCGTCTTCCTGGCCCTGCAGGCGAAGGAGGGGAGGGTGCTGGCGGGCAGCGAGGCGCCGGCGGCGCCCTGTGAAAACTCGCCGTGAGGCTTGTTTCGACCTGGGCGACATAAGACTGTGGGCATTGCCCATATGTCAGGCTGTGCGACATGTGGCGGCCTTCCTGGAGCCATGTTATAGGCTGCCTCCAATAAGAAGGCGGTCTCAAGGGCAAGGGATGAACGGTTCCGCACGCGCGGGCGCCTACGAGCGGCAGGTTTCCGGATACAGGGCCTTCATCCCCCGACCGCTGCCGCCGGATCCGCCCATTCAGTTGGTCGGCGACCTGCAACGGCTCCTCTCGCAAGCCGATCTGGCGCTGGGAAGGCTCGATGGTTCGATCCGCACGCTCCCCAATGCGGACCTGTTCGTCCTGATGTACGTGCGCAAGGAGGCGGTGCTCTCCAGCCAGATCGAGGGAACCCAGAGCTCTCTGCGGGATCTCCTCTCCGCCGAGGCGCGCATCTTCAATCCCCGGGCGCCGGACGATGTCGACGAGGTGATCAACTATGTGAAGGCCATGAACCGTGGCCTGGCGCGGCTCCCGGAACTGCCGGTGTCCGTGCGGCTCTTCCGCGATATCCATGCGCAATTGCTCGCTGGCGGCCGAGGCGCCCGCCTGCGGCCCGGCGAGCTGCGCGTCACTCAGAACTGGATCGGCCCGGCGGGATGTACGCTCGCACAGGCGAGCTTTGTTCCTCCGCCGCCCGATCGGGTCCCAGACTGTCTCGCCGACCTGGAGAAATTCCTTCATGCCGACAGCGACCTGCCCATCCTCATTCGCATCGGCCTGGCGCACGCGCAGTTCGAGACCATCCACCCGTTCCTCGATGGCAATGGTCGGATCGGCCGATTGCTGATCACCTTCCTGCTGGTCGAAAAAGGCGTCTTGCAAAAGCCTGTGCTCTATCTCTCGCACTATCTGAAAGCGAACCGGGCTCTCTATTACGAACTGCTGCAGGCGACGCGCGATCACGGAGCGTGGGAGGATTGGCTGGCCTTCTTCCTCCGCGGCGTTTCAGAGGTCAGCGCTCAGGCCGCCGAGACGGCGCGGCGCATTCTGGATCTTCGCGAGCGCCACCGCGCCCTTATCATCGACCGCCTCGGCCGGGTGGCGGGCGGCGGCCAGCGCGTTCTCGAACACCTCTTCGTGCGCCCGATCGTGTCGGTGGGCGAGGTGCGCGACCTCGTCGGCGTGACCTACGGCGCCGCCAATCAACTGGTCGACCGCCTGGTGGAAATCGGCGTCCTCAGCGAGATGACGGGCCAGGCGCGAAACCGCCGGTTCCGCTATGGCGGCTACATCGACCTCTTCGACGACGAGAGCCGATGATTGGTTGGATGACGATCTAGCCGTCTTCCTGGCCATGCGGGCGAAGGGAGACCAGTCGGTTGGGGGGGGGCAGAGGGACCTGAGCCCGCTCTCCGACGATTGAAATTCACCTTTCCGAAGCCGAATCTGGCTATTGAATGTTCCGCTTTTGTTCTAGGATAGACCCATGGCCGACACGACCTCCATCGAGTGGACCGACTCCACCTGGAATCCGGTAACGGGCTGTACCAAGATCAGCGCCGGCTGCGACAACTGCTATGCCGAGCGCTTCTCCGAGCGCTTTCGCGGCACACCACACCACCCCTTCGAGACCGGCTTCGACCTGACCCTCCGCCCCGAGCGACTCGAGTTGCCGCTCACCTGGCGTTCCCCACGGATGATCTTCGTCAACTCCATGTCGGACCTCTTCCACAAGGAGATCCCCACCGATTTCATCGGCCGCGTCTGCGACACCATGGAGCGCGCGCCCTGGCACACCTTCCAGGTGCTCACCAAGCGCTCCTCCCTGATGCGAGCCTTCCTGAAGCGCCGCTACGGCCAAGGGCGCGGGCCGGCCCACATCTGGTTCGGCGTTTCGGTGGAAGACGGCTCGAAGCTCTCGCGCGTCCGCCATCTTCGCCAGGCGCCTGCCGGTGTCCGCTTTCTCTCCATCGAGCCGCTCATCGGCAGCGTAGGGCGGCTCGACCTCACGGAGATCGATTGGGTGATCGTCGGCGGCGAGAGCGGCCCCGGGGCCCGGCCCATGCTTGCCGACTGGGTAAGGGAAATTCGCGACCAGTGCGCTCGCGAGGGCGTGGCCTTCTTCTTCAAGCAGTGGGGCGGTTTCCGGCCCAAGGCCGGCGGGCGCGAGTTGGACGGTCGGGAGTGGAGCGAGCTTCCCTGTCGGCTTGGCGTCCTGGCCGCCGCGGAATGACCCGGCCGCCGCGTGATCGTGCGGTCGGCCCCTGGGCCAGGGAAAAGCTGGAATCGCTAGCCGCCTACCTCGACTACTACACCAAGGTCTTGAAGAACCAGGATTGGCTCCGAGCCACCTGGTTCGTCGACGCGTTCGCGGGAGCCGGATTTTCACCGGTGAGGCGTTCAGCCCAAGCCTCCTCTGGGGAGCCGCTTCTGTTCGACGACATTTTCGCGAGCAGGCCAGAACCCGAGCAGGTCGAATATGTCAAAGGCTCGCCCCGCATAGCGCTCGAGGTCGCGAACCCTTTCACCCACTATCTCTTCATCGAGCGTGTGCCAGAGCTCGTGAGCGAGCTGGATGGCCTAAGGGCGGAGTTCCCCAACCGGTCGATTGATATCCGTTCGGGCGATGCGAACGAAGAACTTCAGCGGTTCTTGGCACTCCAGATCGCGCGCAAGACCAACCGGGGCGTTGTCTTCCTCGACCCGTTCGGCATGAACGTACCGTGGACGACTGTTGCGGACATCGCCAGGACGAGGTGGCTGGAAGTCATCATCAACTTCCCCCTTCACATGGCGATCGACCGGCTCCTGACCAGAACGGGCGACATACCGCAGGCTTGGCAGGAGCGGCTCGATAGCACCCTCGGTTCAGGCGAGTGGCGCGAGCTCGTCTACGAAAGGCAGATGGACCTGCTCGGCGACAAGGTCGCCAAGCGGGAGGATGCGGCAGGTCGAGTTCTGGGCTGGTTCAGAGGCCGCCTCGGCGAAGCGTTTGGCTTCGTCTCCCCTGCGCAGCTGATCAGCAACACCAGGGGCAATCCGCTCTACTATCTTCTCTGGGCCGGACCTCACGCGGCGGGGCTAAAGGGAGCCGACTATATCCTCGGCCGGAAGCAGCGCGAGATCTCACGGTCGGCCCGCGAGGATTGAATGGCTCTCCTCACCACCGATAGTCACTCTCGAGGGTGATCCCTTACGCCTTCGCCCCGTCCCTCGCCTCGTCGTACTCGCCAACCACAAAGATGAAGCTCTGAACGTCGATCCGGTCGCGGGGCTTCATCTCCGCCAGCGCTCCTTCCGTCTTCACAACGAGATCGAGCAGGCTCTCATAGACCTCCAGGCGCAGTCGCGGCTCATAGTCGGTGGCGAAGCGGTGGCCGATGCGGGCCGCGAAATCCTTCGTCACTTCCGGCTTGAGGAACACGTGCTCCTCCGGCAGCCACAGGAACGGCAGATAGGTCACCACCGTCCACTTGGCGCTAGAGAATGGCTTCAGAGTGCGCTCCATCTCCGCCAGGGCGGCCTTGCGGTCGCCCAGCGTGAACCAGGCCGCCGCGCGGATGAAGGGATCGGCGGCGGGCCCGCGGAGCACGTCCTGCAGGCGCGTCTTCTCGAAGGGCGAGAGCAGGTTGGTCGCCCGGAACGCCGCCAGCACCGCCTCGCCGAACCCCTTGCCAGAGGCGGCGTCCTCCACCGGCGCCGTCGCGTCGAGCCTGGTCTTCGCCGCGATCTTGTAGGCGCGCTCGTCGCCCTCATAACCGGCGGTGTGAAAGCCGTTGGGGAAGAACTTCGCGAACCGCGCCCGCGCCCCGTCGAATCCGACATATTTCGCGTTGCCCTTGCCGGCTTCGTCGTGGAGACGGCGCCAGACATCGTCGGCGACCTCGCCCTCGGCTCTGACCGCGCCATCGGCGAGACCGAAATAGCGCCCGTCCTTCGCCACCAGGCGCAGCTCGGTCTTGCCGAGGCGGGCGGTCCTGATGGTCTCGGCCTTGGTCATGTCCGCGCGATTCCGTCTCAACCCTGTCTTCGTACGCCTCGCCGACGCCGAAGGATGCCCCTGGTCGACCGTTCATCCGGTTGGGTCGCGAGCCGGCGCAGATAGTCCGCGTCCTTGCCGAACCCACGCCAACCCGACATTAGATTTTCGGCCCTGCGATAGCCGGAGGGTTGCCGATGCGGCGGCTCCTGTCCCTGGAGGACTCCTTCGAATGTCCCCCCGATACTCCCCACCTGAACCGACGAGTTAGCCCATGCCACCCGGTTCGCGCCACGCCCGACCGATTCTCGTCCGCGAGGACGCGCCGGCCATTGTCCTCGAGCGTTTTGTGCTCGGCGCCTCTGACGACGACAAGAAGCGGGAACTGTTCGTCCAGAACCTGGTGCACGACCACCCTGAAGTCATTCCCATGGCCGACATCGAGCCGGCCTTTTCTCCCCTGATCTCGATCTGTCGCGAGCTGCCCACCTCGGCCGGATATCTCGACAACCTCTGGCTCACCCCCAACGGCGGCATCATCCTGGGCGAGTGCAAGCTCTTCAAGAACCCGCAGGCGCGGCGCGAGGTGGTGGCGCAGGCATTGGACTACGCGCGGGCCATCAACCAGTGGCACTATGACGACCTGGAGAACGCGGTCCGCAAGGCCCTGCGTGCACCCGCGGCGACCCTGTGGAACCTGGTTAAGGACCACACGGATCTCGATGAAGCCCAGTTCTCCGACGCCGTCGAACGGCGGCTGAGGGTCGGCCAATTGCTGTTGCTGGTCATCGGCGACGGCATCCAGGAAGGGGTGGAGGCCCTCACCGCGCACCTCCAGCTTCACGCCGGTCTTCACGCCGGCCTGGCGCTGGTCGATCTTTCGGTGTGGCGCGGGTTGGAAGGATTGCTGGTGGTTCCGCGCGTGCCGATGAAAACCCTGCTCGTCGAGCGGGGCATCGTCGTCATCGCGGCTGACGGTGCGCCCAGGATCGTGGCGCCCGACGCTCGGCTGTCGGCTGTCGGAACCGCGGTCTCTCCTCGGGCTGTGACGGCGTCCGAGCCGGAGTTCTACGAGGAGTTGGCGGCAAAGCGTCCGGAACTGCCGATGAGGCTGAAAGCCTTCGTCGATGATCTTTCCGATATCGGAATTCATCCTGAGTTCGGCAGGTCGCTGAGCTTGCGCTGGCAGCCCTCGGCGGACGTGGCGATGTCCGCCGGCTACATAGAGGCCCGCGGCGGCACATTCTGGGCCGGCGTCGCATGGGGGAGCGCAAACCGCGCCGGACGGGTCTCGGCCGGCGAAGCCTACCTGGAGGAGATCGCGAACATCGTCCGCGGCCATATCCGGCGCTACGATAAATCGCCCCCCGAGGCGCTGGATGCGAAGGGCAAGGGTATCGACGTCGCCCTGCTCCTGGACGCCGCGCCGCGCTGGAAGATGGCCCTGAGCCGGTTTGTCGCGCAGATGGCCTCGGTTGATTGAAGCTCGAGGCGTGCACGGCCGCGGTTGGGCTATGCCCTTTTGTCGCTGGTGCGGTGTCCTTTGCGGCCCCGCCCTCGGCCGTTGCCAGGGGTCCGGCCATCCCAGATCCTTCGAACCATCGTTGTAGGATCCGCAGGTTTTATGGTCGAGCAACAGACGACGCGGGGACCACGCCCGCGCCCAGATCCTGCAGGAACTCCGACGCCGGCGCGACGCCGCTGACGAGGAGGCGGTCGCGGGCGCGGGTGCAGGCGACGTAGAAAAGCTGGCGCTCGGTCTCGTAGACGTCGTCGAGTTCGACCTCGTCGGAAACGGCGTCGATTCGGGACTGGAGGGGGAGCACCTCCTGATCGCAGGCCATGACCGCGACCGCCTTGAATTCCAGGCCCTTGGCCAGATGCATGGTCCCGATGGAGACGCGGGCGCCCGGGTCCTCGGCGCGCTGCGAAAGCTCCAGCGCGGCCAGGCCGGCGGCGCTGACGGCGGCGCGGGCGCGCGGCAGCTCGGCCTCCGAGCGGACGAAGACGCCGATCTCGTGCGCTGCAATCCCGTCGGCGACGGCGGCCTTGATAGAATCCGCCACAGCGGCGATCTCGGCTGTTTCGTCCACGGGGGTGGCGACCGTCGGCGCCGGGCCGTCGAAGACCGAGATCGTGCCCGCGCGTTCATCGACCATGCCATCGACATCCCGCAGGCTCTTCGGCAGCAGGCGATCGGCGCTCATCCGGATCTGATGTGAGGTCCTGTAGTTGACCTTGAGGATATTAGATCGCCCGCGCACGTCGATCCCCAGCGCCTTCCACGAGAACGGCTGCTGGAAGATGCGCTGGCCCAGGTCGCCGGCGAAGAACAGGGAGTCAGGACCAGCAGGCGCGATGGCGGCGAGGAACCTCAGTTCGGGGATGCCAAGGTCTTGCGCCTCATCGACGAGGACGTTCGTGAACGGCTTGCGGGTCTGGCCCGCATAACGCGACGCCACGCGGGCGAGGATTTCCGGCCAGGTAGAAAAACCGCACTCGGCGAGGGAAGCGCGGGCGGCGGCGAACACCGGCCAGATCCGCTCCCGCCGAGCCCGCCCCATCCGGTTCCTGCGGCCCAGGCGCGGCACCTCGGCATAGGCCTCGGCGCTCTCGATCCGCCAGGCGTCCACGACGTGCGTCCACTCCGAGACGAGGAAACGGGTCGAGACTTCGGTGACCTCGAGGGTCCTGGCCGCGGCTTCCAGGGCGGCGCGCACGACATCGTCTCCCGCCACGCGCGGCCGGCCGGCGAAGGCGAGCTGATAAAGCTCCTCCGCCGCGCCGCGCCAGGGCGCGATGGTGATGCGCGGGATGATTCCGGTCGAAGGCCCGGCGAGCACGGCGAGCTTGCGTTCGAGCGCCCGAGCCAGGGGTTCGGAGAATGTGGTGAGCAGCACCCGCGCCGCGGGGTCGGCCGCGGCCAGGCGCACCGTCCTTTGCAGCGCGACCACCGTCTTGCCCGTGCCCGCCGAACCGGCCACGCGCGCCGGCCCGGAGAAGCTCCGCTCGACCGTCTCGCGCTGGGAGGGATGCAGGAAGACACCCCACTTCTCCCACGCAAAGTCGAGAGCCCGCTTGAGCTCCTCCTGGTTCGCCACCACGCGGAAGCGGCGCTGGGCGTCGGGGGCCGCGAAGGCTTCTTCCGGTGTGACGGGCGCGGGCGGATGGAGCCTGCCTGTGGCCGCGTATTCCAACAGGGCTTCGGCGGCCTCGGCTGGCAGGTGCGCGGCGAGATCGAAGAAGCCTTGCTCCGTGGCGGCGCGCACGTCTTCAAGCCAGTCGGCGGGAACGCCGACCGAAAGGAGGTCGTCGGCGCCCAGACGCTCGAACAGCCTCGGCTCGGCCAGCGCTGATAGCGCTTCGGCCGCCCGAGAAGGCGGCGCCTCTTCGATCCGCTCGCGCACCTCGACGATCTGGGCCGCGCCGGTGCGAGGATGCGCCTCGATCCGTCGCCGCTCGGCCCAGGCGTAGGCCTTGTCGTGGTGGTCGACATAGGCGAGCAATAGGCTCGCCGCCGTCTTGTGGACGATGATCCGCACGTCGCGGCCGACACGCACCGACCAGAAGTTGGGGTCCTTCGACTTGTCGATCCGGTGGAACGAGAGACCGGGCGAGGAGGGGCCGATCTGCAGATCGAAGGCGCTTGACTTTACCGCCTTCTGCTCCTGGACCGGCAGGCGCGCCAGGGCGTCGGTGAAGGTGTCGGCTATCCGGAAGTCCATGTCGCCCTCTATGCTCCTGAAAAACTCAGGCGGAGCCACAGTTGGTCTCTGAATTGGAGAGCATCATCGCTTACTGCCACGCTGAGGGGCGCGTGTGTCCGTTGCCGAAATCGTGGGATCGGCTTTGGCGCATCTTGACCTCGCGGCGCCGAGGCGACGAAACAAAATCTCCGCCGATGCCGTTGATCCTTTCGGCTTGGTGGGACACGACCGACGAACAGAAGCGCGATTGCCTTATTCGACAACTCACATGGGCCAGCGATCACGGCGTGCTCGACCGGGCCGATGAGTTTCTGTTCCAATTGCCGGAATCCGAATGGCACCTTGAGGGCCGGTCATGGTGAAACTGCGGGTTAGGTCGACGGTTCGCGTCTCCGCCAGGCAAAATCCCCGGTGGGCGACGCAAAATGGCAGCGCTGTTCGGGAGTCGTCGCAGGTGGGAGCGACCTTGGTGGTGAAGACGGCCCTCATCGCGCTCGCACCCCGTCACGGCGCTTAAGTGACAATCTTGCGCGGGCGTCCTTTGGGGCGCGGAGGGATTGCGGCAGACTTTGATTGCTGCCAAACCGCCTTAAGCATTTGCGCGGAGTCGGGGCCTAACGTGCTCATATCGCGGTACTGCGCGTACTGGCGGACGCCATTGCCCCAGCGACCGCCCTGCCTATTAAGCGGTGGCTCAGCTGAAACTATTAATATGGCTTCAATATGATCGAGTATAGCCCTCGGCGTCTGTGCGGCCAAGGCCGCGTCTTCGTTTAAAGTGTTACTTCGCAAATCGACCGGTTGGATGCCAAACCACGAAAATAGCTCCCATCTGTTCGCAAGTTGATCCGTCGTATGTTGCTTAATACGAGAAAATAGGCGTTGCTTATTTCTCCCTCCAGCTTGCCCCACATATAGGAGTTCAAATCCGCGGTCATAGAGTACGTAAACTACTTGCTGTTCTCGGAAATTGACATTTTTTCCCGTCTTTTCGTGAACATACACTCCAAGCAAATGGCCAGCGTTCTTTTTTTTCCCCCAATGTACTTGATCCCTTCGCCAAAATAGGCCATAATTCTTTACTAACATGTTGTGCTCCCTCCCGCCTAAACCCGAAACACCTTCATCACCTCGTCCCCGAAGTGGTTGATCACCTTGACTGCGATCCGCCCTGTCGCCGGCTTCTCGAACGGCCGTGAGACGTCGCGATAGAGGGTCGCCCAGGCGTCCTCGTCGATCTCGGCCCTCAGGGCCGTCTTCAGCGATTTGTAGGGGTCGTTCGCGCCCAGGAAATAGGCGTGGCGGACGAAGAAGCTCTCCTCGTCGTAGTCGGTGTCGATGAACCAGGCGGCGATGCCCTTGACGTCGTTTGAGCGCACCTCGCCGGTATTGGGGTCGAACACGTCGACGCCCTTCACCTTCACCGCGATCCTGCCCTCGCCTTCGTCGATGATATCGATGTCCGGTTCGCCGAAGACGATGAAGAGGTTGCCCTTGCCGGTGTTCTTCAGTTCGCCCGCCATGTGCAGGTCGGGGTTCATCTTGGTCTTGAGGATCGGCAGTGGGCCGAGCCGCGCCAGCTCCGAGGCGTGGGCGTCGAAGTTGAAGGCGCAGGCGATGAGCACGTCGAAGCGCGCGTCCATGGCCTCCCTCGCCGCGGCGGTGAGATCGGGGCGCGAGAGCGTGCCGAACTCCGGGCCGATGAAGACGGCGGCGCGCCGCTCGATTCCGGGTGAAGACGGGCTTGCGCCCTTCGGCTCGCCCTCCATGAACCGCCCCTCGGCGCCGATGTATTCGCCGGGCCAGGGCGCCAGGGCGGTGAAGTCGATCTTCTCGGCCTTGGAGGATTGCTGCACGCCGGCCGTCTTCAGGTGCTCCAGCACCATCTGGGCGAAGTCGGTGGGTGGGCTGGAGAGGCGACCGCGCCGGCGCCCGCCCTCGGCGGCCTCGACTTCGTCGATCAGCTCGATCTCGTCGGCGGGAACCACCCGGTGCGGCGACAGGCTCTCGACCGTGAACGGCCCGGCCACCCGCACGCGGGAGGTATCGACGTAGGGCCGATCATAGAGCATCTCGACGTCGGCCGCCTTGGCGATGGAGGCGTCGATCTCCTTCTGCCGGGCGATCCGGCCTTCCCACCACCTGGCCAGCAGCGCCTTGGCCTCGGCCGGCCATGCGCCCGGCGCCTCGCGCGGCAGCCGCCATTCCTCAAATCCTCCCCCGAGAATCGGGGGAGGGGGACCGCCGGAGGCGGTGGAGGGGGCAGGG